>ENA-ORBV01004063-ORBV01004063.1-microbial-mat-metagenome-genome-assembly--contig:-NODE-4063-length-28549-cov-6.653484_pt1 | contig 28549 bp, 29 predicted proteins | sample MGYA00237777_ERZ505514 | MGnify/ENA primary metagenome ERZ505514 (study PRJEB26160, sample SAMN06269048) | microbial mat metagenome | isolation source: Oligotrophic lake microbial mat | place...
GTCCCTGAGTTGTGCCAACACGCTGAGGCGAGCATGCACGTCTTCGTCCAGACGGATGGCGAGAGTTTTCACGCTCTCACCGCCTGGACTGCTGCGGTCTCCCGCTTGTGGATGTTGTTCATCCATTCCTCCTCGGTGTTGTGCGGCCGACGATCACGGAAGTGTGATCATCGTTTCTCCCTTGCTCGGGAGAGCCGCATGGCACCGACGAGCGGCTGCCACCTGAATCCGGGGGATCAGGCGGCAGCTTGGCCGGGGTCCGTGTCTTTAGTTGTCAAGGTGCGTCGGCTGTCGATTGCTCGCCGCGCCGATGTGATGCGCTTCGTAGCGAGTTGTGCGAACTCGGGATTGAGTTCGATGCCGACCCATTCGCGGTGGTGCTGCTCGGCGACGATCGCTGTGGTACCCGATCCCATGAATGGATCGAGGACGATGCCAGGCGTCGTGCCGATGTCTTGCGAACAGGTGCATCGCTGCCTGGGTTCATGAACGACGGCGAGACGAGCGACCCGTGTACTTCGATTCCTGGTCCACGGTGTCCCGCACCCGGCGCAAACTCTCTCCGGGCACGTCGCCAGCAATGGTCGCTCCACTAACCGGTTCGGGTAGACCGCGTGATGTGCTCCGCGGTAGCCAGCGGTCGGGATGGTCCACACATCGCCAGGGTTCTTGCCGAGCGGGTGTCCTGCCAGGCCGAGTGCTTTGAAGCGGTCAAGGCCGGTGTTGCTGCCGCTCGATGGTCCTCGCCAGTCGTGGGGAACGGACCATGCTGTTCTCGGCTGTCGCTTCGCGTCTGTCACGGTCTTCGATGATCCCTTGTGCGGAATACGGATGGCGTCGAGATCGAAGAAGTAGTGCGCCTCGCGTGTGAAGAAGTAGACGACCTCGTAGGTGCACGACAGCCGGTCCTTGACGCTCGTGGGCATCGGATTGGCTTTTGCCCAAACGACCTTGTTGCGCAGAACCCAGCCATCGTTGACCATCGCCAGTGCCAGGCGCTCGGGGGCGAGGACCAGACTCTTCGTCGTCGCGCCATCGGATGCGTGACGGCTGAAGGTGTCGCCGAGGTTCAGCCAGTACGAGCCAGTCGGCTTGAGCACTCGCTTCAACCCGCGGGCGACGAGCATCAGTTCATCGACCCATTCGTTGACGTGCGCCTCGAGACCAATCTGAGCTATGCGTTGGTAGTTGCGTAGTCGAAAGTACGGAGGCGATGTGATCACGGTGTCCACCGATCCTGCTGGCAGCTTTCGCAGTACCCGTCGCACATCGCCGACGATGATCTGGCCATGGTGTAGCCGGTTCACGAGTCGCCTCCGATCAGTGTCTGTAGTGCGTCGGCGACGGTCGTCACCATGAACAGTTCGGAGGCGTTCAGGTCTCTCGTCTTGCGCAGTGTGGTCGCAAGGAGAGTTCGCCGCCGTTCGTTGGGGACGATCCACAACACTCTCGGGAACACGTCGTGTCGTTGCTGCTCGATGCCCGTTCGCCAGTAGGCCAGGTAGGTCTGGCACTTCCGGGCGACAGCGGTCGTGCTTTCGGTACCTCTATCGATCTCGCAGAACCAGCGATCCTCGTACTCACCTTGGCCGAGAGCAAGTAGGAGGTCGGGCTTCAATGTTTCTCGACCGCCGAGTCCCTTCTGGAATGATCGCCAACAGTCCGGTTCCGCTTCGACCTTCAGAACCTCGACGCCGCTTCCATCGACTGACCCAGCGCGCATGACGTCAATGGCGAGCTGCGCGACAGCGAGTGTGTGATCGAGAAAGGTGGCGCTTGGCTCCTTGGAGCGGCCGCTCATCGAGGCGTGGTCACGGACGATGCGGTAGCCGAGTGGTCCTAGCCGATAGACGAATCCTCCTGACCCAGCCCGCACACCCCCAATCGGCCGATCGAGACGAACCAGCATTCCGGCCGATGTCAGTCGTTCCAATACACGCCTTCGGATGCGTGCGCCGGTCTCGCCGCTGGCATGTCCGGTGAAGTGGAGTGCCTCGATTTGAGACGCACTGAGGTATCTGAACCGATCGACCGACTTCAGTGTGTCGAGTTCTCGCGCGGTCAGGAGACTGCGCATACGGTCGAGCGCGATAGGGCCGACGGCAGTCGGAGCATTCGATGAGGAACGAATCGATGCGTAGGAGTCGTCGCGGACGGGCGGCAGGTTGTGCATGTCTGCCAGGTGGTTTGCAGAGTCAGCGTCAACGCGACCGGGTAGGCCTGCGGGTAGCTGGCTCATGCGCGCCTCCTTCGGCCGACAGGCTTCTTCTCGTCCTCGTTGCCGTTGATCAGGGCATCGAGCTCTGCCTCGATCTCGCCGATCGGTCGCCCGTATGACGCCTGGCTTCGTGCCCGCACGGCGCTCGCCTCGATTGTCTTGGGTCCCGGTGCGATCGTGACGCCGCTGGCGAACGGCTGGCTCGCGCCGCCGTGCACGAGGGATGCGTAGGCGTGGAAGCGGGGCAGTCCTTGAAGGTCCTCAGTTGTCAGTTCGGAGTGCATCGACGCGATCGCCTTTGCATCTTCGTGACTCAGCTGGAAGCAGACTCGTGAGCGGGCGTTGGCCAGAACAGCCGACCGCAGCGAGGAACTGAGTTGTGCCAGATGCTGATGTCCGAGGGTCATACCGAGACCGAGGCCTCGTGACTGCGCCAGTACGTCAGCGGCGTCGGTGGGCAGATTGAGGAACTCTTGGAACTCGTCGGCGTAGAGCATGACGGTGGGCCGCTTGTCGATCGGTACACGTACCTGGCCAAGCGCGGCTTGCCAGACTTGCGAGACGACGAGGCTGCCGAGCAATGCCGCTGCCTCCGGTCCGAGGACTCCCTTCGCAAGTGAGACGAGTACGACCTTGCGGCGGGTGAACACTTCCGAAAGATCGAAGCGTGGCTCGGCCTGCCCGATCACCGCTCTCATTCGCGGGCGCAGCAGGAAGGCTCGCAGCTTGTTCATCACCGGTGCGATCGCTTGCTGTCGCTCGCCCTCGCTGATCGAGTTAAACCAGTGCCAGAACGGCTTCAGCGCAATACCGTCAGTCAGACCAGCGACGATCCGCGCGCGGTAGTGCTCGTTGCTGAGAAGAACTGGGATCGAGCACAGCGTCATGTTCGGCTGGCCTGCGAGGGTGAGCAGGCTGGCGTGAAGGATGTCCTGCAGCCGCGGTCCCCAGTTGTCCTTATACAGACCATGGAAGACCGCCAATACTTGGTCAGCGATCAACTCAGGTGAGCGGCCACCACCACGAAGCACGTTGAGGCCAACAGGTTGCTGCTCGTCAGCTGGGTCAACGACCACGACATCATCCAGACGACCTTCGGGAAAGCGTGCCAGCACGTCCTCGACGAGATCGCCCTTGGGGTCGATGACCACTACACCGTGTCCGGCATTGATGTCCTGCAAAATTAGGTTGAGCATCAGCGTCGACTTGCCAACCCCAGTCGGACCGAGAACGTGAAGATGTTGCAAGGCGTCCTTCGGGCTGAGCACCAGCGGTCGCTCATCACCGGGATAGGTGCTCGTTAGCACGACGCGTCCCTTTCGAACGCGTGGCTGCGCCGACTTCAATAGTTTCGATCCACTGCGAACCAGGCCTGGATAACTCTCATCGCCAAGTGGCCAGCCAGACAGTGCAGCGAGCTCCCGGATGTTGATAGCCAGCGGCCATTGCCTGTCCGGCTCTCCCGATGCAATCCGGTTCGGCTTCGCTCGTTTTAGGCCGATCCGCACGCCGGGCGATTCCGCTTGACGAAGAGCTGTCAGCATCCGTGAGGCGAGCGCCCCCGCAGTCGGTTCGTTTGTGCCAGCGATGCCGATGCGACCGATGGCACGGAAGCCTGCGTCGCCGATTTTGGACTGAAGAGCCTTGCACTGCTCGTTGTCCAATTCGATATTGCCAGACGTGATCGAGTGCACGACATCAATCCATGACTGGTTCGGACGAAGGGCCTTCGCTCCAACACGTGAGGGTGCGAGCCTTGGCCCAAGGAGCCACTGCACGATGATCATTTCTGACGGCTTGGTTGTCGCCAGTGTGGTGATCAGAGCGCGGGCGATCTGCTGGGGCTCGGCTACACGTAGTTGCCGCGTGCGAGCGCTGAGCGTCATGTCCCATGCGAACGTCGGTGCCGCGATGGTGTCGTCTTCGATAATGGTTGTGATGACACCGGGAACGAACGAGCGCAGCGCAGCCAGCGTGTTGACTGCCAGCCGCTCCGAGAGTCCGATGCGATACGAGATGCTGCCTCCGCTACCGACAACTTCAAGGACGACTACGTGTCGGCGTCGGTCGCCAGCCAGCGACCGCAAGAAAGCAACAACACCGTCAACATCGACGTCACGAGGCCACACCACCTGATACCAGATCTTCGGAAGATCGGCGGGTGCCTTCATGAGGGCCCAACTTCCAAGACCAAAGCCAGCTGACGCGAGTAGGAGAGTGATGAGTCGTTCATCGCTCACGCCGCCTCCTTCGACCCGGATGAGTCGGCGAGGGGAGCGGTGTCAATGATCGGACGTGGCGCAGTCACAAGTTCGTGTTCTGCCTGGGCGTCGGCTTCGATCTTCGCTTGTGCAAGCTCGATGACCACTTGCGCGTACTTGCGAAGATTCGGTGCGCTTCGTCGAACACCGCGGATCGAGATGTTCCACTGATGACGGCCTCGACCGCCTCGCAGTCCCGATGCCCGCTGAGATTGTCTTCGCCCTGATTGTCCTTTGTTGCTCATTGCTACCCTCCCTTCGGTTTAGTCACTGGTGCTACGTAAAAGAAGCATGTGATGTGAACTACTATCCGCTACGCAAAAGAAGCAGTCAACCAAATGTGGAAATTCCACAACAGCGACCGGGTAGCGGCCGTCGGGACGATTCGACGGGTGCACCCTTGCTCTCTGACTCACCACTCGTTCGGCGGATGTCGCCTCCACCAGATGAGCAGCCATCCCGCAAATGCGATGACGCCGCCGATCATGAGCGGTACGGCAATTTGCTCAATGAGCTGAACTGCTACATAGAGCGCAAGGCAGCCGAACAACACTGAAACGCAGGCTCCCAAGAATGCTGAGGGCCAACGCGTCGGACTCGGTGTGCCGCTCATGCTGCTTCTCCGTCTGGTGAGGTGTCAGCACCTCGACCGGCGGCCAGTTCTCGGCGAGCCACGTCCTCGATCGCAGCCGCAATGCCAAGCCGCGTAGCGGTCTGAGCGAACCGCAGCTGATCGATCGGGAACTGGCCGATCGTCACCTTGCATAGCGTTTGGCCGATGGTGTCGGCGTGCAGCAGGCGATGCTCAAGGCTGGCGGCGGCGAAGCCCTCTGCCCTGAGAGCTTCTAGGTGATAGCAGCCGAGTTCCATCTCATCATCAGGCGTGAAGTTCAAGCCAAGTCGAACGTGAGATGTGTCATGCCAGAAGCGCATTGCCTGGTTGCCACGGGGTGAGTCGTAGATCGATTGGTCGCAGAAGCGCGAGCTGACACGCAGCGGTAGTCCTGACAACTCCGACGACCGATGCTCACGCTGCAGATCAGTGAAGTTGCTGGGCGCCACTTCGCTACCTCGCCAGTCGAAGCCGAGGCGACGCGACGACTCCTCGGCCTGTTCGGTCACGAAGGTCGTGAGGTAGCGCCGAGCAATACAAAGGTGTTGACCGTTCATCGGCCACCTCCCTTGTATTGACTGATCCCTTGGTGACGACGAACCTCGTCGACCATGGCCTGACGCGCGCTGCTCGCCTTGGCCTGGATCTCCTGACTACCGACAATGGTTCGGAACCAGGTCTCGGCGGTGGCCCGCTCGACTTGGCGGGCACGGTGCTCTTGAACGGCTCGGTGACCGGCTGCCGCTGCTGCGACTCCGGCTCCGAGCAAAAGGCTTTCGATGAGCATGATGGTTGTCTCCTTCACTCGCCTCGGGTCTCAGGCTCGAAAGTCTGAGATGGTGCGGGCGATGGACAGGGCCGTCATGTTGGCGATGACCTCAAGACGGCTGGTGGCCAGCGGGCACAGGGTGGCTAGCTGACCTTCCAATTCGGAGATGTCCGCAACTGCGAACAACGCTTCCCGGCCGAGGTAGGCCTGCGCCTGAACGCGTGCCGTCTGAATGAGCGTGTCTTGCTGAAGACGAGCGAGCGCCTTACGCGTTGTCGCGGGCAAGCGGTTCGAGCTGCCGCTCGCCTGCGGCGAGGCCGCCGCCTTGGTACTGCTGGAGGTTGGTCATCTGATGTACCTTTCGTCGGAGCCCGGCGATCTGCGCGGGATTGACTCAGGTCTACGAGTGCCGGATAATTGATCGCAGAATGCGGAAAAACTGCGGATGAAGTCAAAGCGGCGACACCACCCGAACCTCCGGCGTGACGATGTCACGCTGCACGCGCTCCTCTACCTCAGGAAGGGAAAGGGCGCGACACTGAGAAAGTTCGTCGAGAGCAGACCCCTTCGAGCGGCGTTCGGTGTGGAGGACGACGACGCAGGCCGAGCCTTCGAGATGATGAGACGAGGACTCGACCAGTTTGGCGAAGGTCCCCACGCGCAGGCCATCCGAAACGCACTCAACCTCGATGGACAGCCAGAGCTGCTCGACAAGCGCAGGCTTGCTTTCGCTGCGTCCGCTGGCAAGTCCGTGTCAACCGTTCGGGACTGGGAAGATGAAGGCCTTGAGGAACTGCTGCTGTTTCTGCTCGCTGACGCCAAATTTCCCGGCCCGCCAGATCCAAGCGCCATCTTCTTCGACCGCTTAGTAGAAGCCCACTACGTTGACTGGCGATGGCGACAAACTCGCCACGAGTTCGACCTTCTGGTTCGCAAAGGGCCGTACCCCCTCTTCCGTTACGGCTCGAATCAGACGACAGAACTCATCGATGTGAAAGGCGCTCGGTTGGAGAAGTCCGTCGAGAACCCCGACGGACCAGTTGTCTACCGGCTGCATTTCGATGAGCCGCTGCAGCGTGGACAGAGGGCGAAGTTCTCCTTCACAGAGAAACGTCGCGATGACCTGCCGGTACCCGACACCGAGTTGGACCACGACTGGATGAGCCAGGCCTTTCATACCCCTGCTCGGAGCTTCACAACTGTTCTCCACTTCGAGGGGCAGCGTCCCGCACAGGTTCATCGTTTCTACCAGCACCACGACTGGGAGCGTCTCGCGACCCTCGACTCAGCTGAGACGATCGACGTGCCGCCGAACGGCGAAGTGTCGGGGAGCTTCCGTGACGTGCATAGCGGGCTGCACTCCGGTTTGTCGTGGAGGCGTGCTCAGCGAACTACAGATCTGCACGCGGGAGCAAGTCGGCGGTGCGGATGACGCGGGCCAAACGCGAAGCGCCGGTTTTGCAGCCACCAAAGTGGGGTGGCCCCGAACCAATCAAGAGTGTTAACGGTTCGCTGGCGTGTCGACCATAGCGAGAATGCTCGCCAGAGTCAGCCGTACACCTGGGAGCTCACCTGGATCAACCAAAACCAGCCGATCGCCCCCCAGTTCGCCCGCGAGCCAGGCGAACGGGACTTGTATCGCAATCTGCGTATCATCATTAAGGAGATCAGGCCTCGGCGACGACAGCACCACTGGGCAGTCGATGCCCTTGACCTCCGCCACAGCAAGCCGAAGTTCCGCAGCGCCGGACCGCAGCCCATGACTGTCGACGATGATCCAGCAGCCCTTTGCTAGTAGACGGTGGAGGCGAGTTAGCAACTCAGCCTGAAGCGCGCGCATTGCTTGCCCATCGACGACTTGGCGTCGCTTCGCGCTCATACGGCTGGCTCATCGCTAAGACTGAACGGATTCTCTGGGACCTTCGGCGGTTTAGGTTCCTTTTTGCGCCAGAATCGTCGCTCTCTGCGGCGCTTTTCTGACAGGTAGCCCGCACCCGCAACCGCTCGACTGCCACGGCGGCCAGCCGCTCTCCCTTCGAGGCCGACTCCGATTAGGTTCGCTTCGACCTCAAGGGCACTCAACGCCCGCATACGTGTGTAGGCAGCCAGGATCTGCTCCATCTCATCGTGGGGTCGAAACCGGCGAGATGAGAGTACAAACTTTCCGATAAGAGGCATCATGTCGAACAAGAGGAAGAAATATCTCCATGCCGCCACCTGTGAACCCAATGGCGTAGGCGGTACGAACCAATGTTTGAGCTGACAGAATCGGCTGCCGAACGACCCGTTGTCGGGACACGATGCACCCGCCTCTTCCTGGATACCGGGCTTGTCACTGTCGACATCAAACGTAGAGGGGTCGGGGTCTCTCGCCAGGAGCTCAAGCGCCAGAATTCGAAGCAGCAGCGGCGGCTGCTTTTCACCGGATGCTTGCTCGCGCTCCTTCTCGACTCGCCCACTGTACTTGTCAGCTGCTTCGGCCTTCTGGCCCTCAAGAAAGGCAATTTCGTCGGACTTGGACGCTCGATTCTGCTCTATCACGTTCAGGAGGTCGTTCAGGTAATTAGTTTTGTCAGCAATCTGATTAAATTTCAGCCCAGCAGCAGTGTCCTTTGCGGCTGCTTGACCTCCAAGGTTTGCCGCCGCCAAGTCGTTCGCGACTCGGAGGTCATTTGCTTCGCCATCCTTTGCAGCAGCTTGCCCGAGAAAGATCGAATAGTTTTTCTCCTCTCCTGAAATGCCTGAACTATGCTCTTGATGTCCATCCGAAAATGTATAGTACTCCTGAACTCCCACGGATGGAGGGTCTGCTTCGACCTGAGCGAGCGTCCGATATAGCGCTGCGTCGCTGACAGCGTTTTGGAGTTCAGTATGTGCAGTCGAACAAATGATTGTGACGTCTGAAAGTGGCAGGCATAGTGCCGGAGCGTTCGGGTCAGCTTGGCTCAGTTGGAGCGAGCGGTAGATCACAGCATCCGACTGCAGCGCATTGATCTCTATCGTGAGGGCATCAATATCCTTTCGGACATCCTCTGGATCTTGCCCCTGCGGACCGACTAACAGCAAGGCAATCTGTTTGTCATAGCCTGCTGTCTCAGCGATGTAAGTCTCAGTCAACCGAGCGATCGTGGCTTTCGACGTTTGATCGAGCACGGCGGCGGCGCGTCGATCGATGTCCTCTTCGAAGCGCAAGAGTAGAACGGCCTCGGCCAGAATCAAGCTCAAACAGATGGCAACCAGCATGCGAGGAAGCATGCGAAACAGGTTCATCGGAATGGCCAGTACAGGGTGACTGCCAAATCGACTCGTCGCCAACCGTTGGAACCTCGCTGCGTCGCCTGTGCCAGAAAGCGGTTCCGCCAGGGATGCCAGCGCATCTTCCGGGATTCGCGGTGGATTCAGTGGGAATGCCACGAGCGATCTATCGATCACCATCACGGACAACCCGAGAATCAGACTGATTCCGAGAGATCTGAGGACCGATTCATCCCCACGCAATCCATAGAACGACGCAAAGAAGGCTAGAAGGCCAGTCGCCAGCACAAGCGAGCCGAGCACTCGATACTTCTTCTCCTCAGAGATGTTCAGGCGAAGGATGTCGTAGTTGGCGCCGGTCAACCAGATGATGAAGGGTGTGGGCTTAACCTTGCGCGCTGACAAAGCAGCGAGATCGATAACCAATGACGGATCAAGTGGTCGTCCTTTGGAGCGGGTTTGCGGATCCGCCCCATCATCGGATGGCCCCATACTGGTGTTCAATACGTTGTGCTCCGTTCTCTCCCGGCGTTCTGAACGACAGCCAATATTTGTTCGTCGGCAACCACCACCACATCTGTCGCTTGCTTGAGACCGACAAAGATCCCCTCGCCGACTCCGTAGTTCCGGCCAGCACGCGGTCGGACGTACGATCTGTAGTGCGCTGCCAGGCCACCTTCAGAGATGTCTTGTGGTGGTTGCAGTACGAGGAAGTTCCGACGGGCGTAGGCGAGACCTTCCCCGAGGCCAGAGCCACTGAGCGATGTGTAGCCACCAGCCCCAAAGAGTCGAATGTTCGATCGCTTGATCAAGTCAAACAAATTTGCCTCTAGGGTGCTCGCCTGATTGTTTTCGTTTGGCATATGCCGCGCACGTCGGTCGAAGTCATCGACAAACAGGACGGGCGCATGCTTGCCAGCGGCTACATCGCTTTGAAGCGTGCCTAGGCTGCCAGAAGAATCGAAGAACTTCGCGAGGTCGAGCGCGGCCTCACCCAGCTCGTCAACCAACTGTGGATCTGCCAGAACAAGACTTGGCTTTCCGGTTCGAAGCCACAGCCGCTTTGCGAGCGTGAGAAGCGTCGCAGTGCGGCCGGATGTCGCTGGTCCGACAATGGCCAGACCCTCGCGCAGAAACACTTGAAAGGGATCGTGGCTGAGTTCCTCAACTCCCAGCAAGAGACCGCCGACCCAGTCGCGAACCGTACTATCGGGAAACGCGCTACGAGTGGGCCTTCCTAGCGAATAGGACGATCTCGTCGTGGCTGTCTGTGGCACGGTTACCGCCGGATAGGCCTGGATGCTGATACCCGCCGAATCGTTGAACCTGCCGGGAGTAGCTCCGGGTTGCACAGACAGCACAGTGTTGAACAAGGCGTGCAGTTGCCTGTCCAGTGGAATTCGCGAGTCACGGGTCGCGATCAGACTCAGCCCGTTCTGTGGTCCTTCGGTCAGAATCTTCACGAGGTCAGCGGCCGACGAAGCGAGATTCGGGACGAGCAGATCGAGGCGGTCAATACACAGAAGGATGGGTGGATCGAAGTGACCTAAGGTCGCACGTGCCGGTTGTGAAACGAGCAAGTGAGCGAGCTGATCAATGAGGAACCGCGCCTCGGAGGGTTCGGAGGTCGGCACGATGTGATTGGCGAGACTTGCCCAGGCTGTCCGGCTGTCCGTGTCGCTTCTTGACATATCGATAACAGCGACGACCGATTCCAAATTCTGATCGCGAAATATCTTCGCGAGGGCGAGGAGTGTCGATGTCTTTCCGGACAAAGAGCCCCCTTCAAGCAGAACTGCGCCCTTGTCTAGGTCGACAAATCTAGGCTCCTGCTCCTGCCGCGCTGGCTCGTCCGCCAGCCCGAGCGCTACAGAACGGGGGCCCGTGATCTTCTTAGACAGGCCCGGCGTCGTAACTGTTTGCTCAGACAGTGACCTGTGAAGGATCGGCTGATTGGTCCGCTCGTATGGACTGGCTTCATCGGTGACGATGTGGGCCTCGCTGTTGCGCCATTCGCTGCCGAACATCGATGTAAGGAGTGCGTCGAGCAGCATCTGAGTGTCATCAACAGGTATTGGCTTATTTGAGCTACCAGAAGAACCGTCAGGGGTTGCTTCGCGGGAGTCTCGGTGGGGCAACAGAGTTCGATAAGTGGGAGCCACCAGCTCCACGTTGGGACGGGTTTTGCTGTCCACAATGTCGGTCGAGTCAGATCGGGTTGACTGGAACTCGATGAGTTCCGATGACGACATTCGCGCGAAGCAGCGTCCGGCTAGTGACCGCGGGATATGCGCCGACAACTTGCTATCGATGACAGCGACACTGTCATCCTCGTCCAGCGTGCGCAGGCAGAGCCGCAGGTTTACGTTGGCACTGATCTGACTATTCACGGAGCGCTTAGGTTGCTGAGTCGCTAGTACCAGATGCATACCGAGTGATCTTCCTCTTGCAGCGATATTTATCATCGCGGCGTTTCGTCCTTCGGTCTCCCGGCCGCCGTCAGACGTGAAGCCCCCGAATTCATCAATGACGACTACGAGACGCGGAAGTTGGCCGCCGGCTCGGCGGTACTTCGAATAATCGCCCTGGTACTCACGCAAGATTGCTTGCCGGCGGTTGATCTCGGCACTCAAGAACTCGATGAGGCGTTGCACATCCGCTGACTCCAGATTGGTGGCGCAGCCAATTGCGTGAGGCAGCGACTCTAAATCCTTGAGCCCGGCACCGCCCTTGAAGTCGATCAATAGAATCGCCAGCTCTCTCGGCGAATAGTCGATCGCTAGGGAAACGATCATTGAGCGCAGCAACTCACTTTTCCCGCTCCCGGTAGTGCCTCCAATCAAGAGGTGCGGACCAGCCTTCACCAAGTCCGGGCAAAATAGGCCAGCGGCACCGACTCCAAGCCGAGCCCGAAGCGAATCAATCGCTAGTCCAGTGCGCCATCTATCGAAGATTTGGGTCTCGATCTTCGTCTCGACCGCGAGTTCGAGGGTCGAACTCAGCCCTACGTTTTGGGGAATACCAGCACTCACATTGGTCGCACCATCGTCATGAAACTGTGACAACGACTCGAACGCTCGTACGACGCTGTCTGAATCGGCAGCGGCCATCGTCACCGGCGGATCATCCGGTCTGGTGTTCAGGCTGTGGAATCCATCACCATCTATCGACAGGTGCGTCTTTACGAACTCAGGCACTCGACTCGCACTCGACCCAAGCCAGATCACATGAAGCCGACCCTCGTGAATATCCACGGCTGTGCGGAGCGCTGCCAGCGGCGCACCCGAGGACTCGTGCACCACCAACAAGGCATGAGATGACGCGTTCGGCGGCGCGGATGACTCAAGTATCCGCGAAAGTAAAGCACGCGCGTTTACGTAGCCAAACGCGATTCTCTCACCTTCGAGCAGATGAGATGAAGACCGGAGGTGAGGCAACCATCGAAGCCACCCATAGTACTGATCCATCTTGGCAGAGACCTCAAGACAAAGGGCTATGCCGAGGTCATTCGGGCTATGGTGAAGCACAATCTGAGGCAAGAGGCACCGTAGATACTCAAGTTGTTGATCTCGACTACCAAGAAGCGCGATATGTGAGTTGGCGAGGCTCAGGACGCGCGGAACGTCAGCGACCCCGCGAGCCTCCGCCAGGGCCGCACGGGCATCCTCTACCTTGGCGGACGTGAGTGGTTCCGCGAAGTCGGCCTCACATTCAGTTAGGTAGGTTCCTCGCCCAAGGCTGACCTGCAGAAAGTCATGATCGGCTGGCCTACGTTGCCAAAGACCTGCGCGCGCATTCGTCGCCCATTCCAACATCTTCTCGTTGTCGGGAAAACTCGAACCAAGTCGCTCGGCTTCTTGCAGCGCGACATCCCGCACGGCGCCGATCTCATGATCGATCTCCTGCTTCCAGTCAGCGAAAACCTTAGCCACTGCATCTTGGCGATTCCCGAGTTGGTAGCGCTTCACCAACATCCGGGAGAACGGAAGCATGAAGAACGCGCTTCCTATCAGCTTGTTTCCAAAGCCGGGTTCGGCCAACCTCGTAGCACCGAACAGCGCTCCCATGGTGATCGCCGGCAAGTCGTTGATGAAAGCCTCTGACCAGTTGAAGCTTCCAAGCTCCCTCGGTGGCGGAGAGGTCAACCGAACACGGGTAACATCTGGCGGCGGCGGCGGAACCGGGCGCGAAGTCACTCGATACGGAACTGTCGTACCACGGAGCAGAAGCTCATGCTCATTCACAGACAGCACGCGAAGCAACAGACTTGTTTGGCCGCGAGTTATACGCAGCAGCGTACCTAGAGTAGCAGGGCTCGTTTTGGCGACGCGACTACCGCCCACCTCGAGGGAATGTCCGGCACCGACAGTCAGCGAGGCAGTATCCGCATCATCCCCCACGAGACAGCGCAAAGAGTGTCTAGCCAAGTCGCCTTCTCTCGTGAGCAGCGTTAGCCAGTCCACGACGATGCTTGTTCCTGCCGACGACACCGGCCACGAAAGGCCAATCTGCGGTCCGTCCTCGTGCACCACACGGTATTCGTCGTTGGGGCTCAGAATCGGAGCGCGATTTTCGGCGGGAGGGACTTCCGTTGTCTGCAGCCGTGAGCCGTGACGGATCTGGCAAGCCTCAATGGCCGCACCCTCAGGCCACCAGGCGCCAACGGAACACGGTCCAATCGCACTCGGCCTCTGAGGGTAGTTTGCGGTTGACCCAAGAGCATCGAGCAGGTCCTTCACCGTCGCTGACGCACTGAAGTCGAGGTCGATCGCCCCCTCGTCGATAACGACAGACACTGCATATCGGCGAATCATCCTCAGCCTCCCGCTTGGTGTTCGCGGCCTCCACGGACCGTGGAGCGCTCGTACTATCGTGCGCTAGTTGCTTCATTCAGAACTCGCTGGACGACGGTGGGCTATCCAGAAAGAAATCTAATGGTGAGTGCGCCAGCGAGCGTAGCGTTCGGCGGGGGCAGCGCTCCCCTGCGCGCACGGACCATTGGGCTTAGACCATTCATGTCTGCTACGACTCATCCTGGAGAGGGGACTTCTAAGCGCCGTTCCAGTTCTCGACGAACCGCATGCTCTAGCGACAACAACCAGCTCTTCCACGTCAGTCCAACGTCGATGGGCGCAAAGTGAGCTTCATAGTCTGAGAGCAACCGCTGTTGAAGCTCGCGTTCCGTCTCAGTCTCAGTAGGCAAATTCTTCAGTTCGACGAGGAATCCAGACAGCACAACAGTCATCTCATTATGGAGGAACTCTTCCAGAGGCTGAGGCCAAATCTGAGAAAGACTCCAATCCTGATACAGATAGTTCCGACAGAAGTATTCCAATTGATTCATTTACCACTCATTCCTACAAAGAAGGATACGCCGAATGTACAATAAGATCAACACCATCTGACCCACCCTTCCGGAGAATAATTGTGACCTTAGTTCCCACAAGAGATGCTCCAGATTTCGTCACTACCAGGCCAGTCGATTCGGACATTTCTACTATTACCCTGAGCGAGGTCTGAGAGGAATCAGAGAGAAATGATGCTACCTCAGTGGCCTTGGCTGAGATCGCCTTGTTCACCAGGATATTGGCCTTCTCAAGGTTAGCAAACGAGGACGAAACCTGCGTGCTAGATGGCAAGGTTCCAGACGGCGGAAACCGCGCGAACAATTCGTCAGCCGATTTGCCGATGTGCTCCTCGATCACGTGAGACGGTTGCATTCCACCCGCCGAGACTCGCCCCTCGTTCTTTAGTAAGTCGACCGGGCTCAGGCGGACATCATCAGCACTGAAACGGGCGAAGTCGTCAACTAATGACCCTGACGACCTCACTAGATCGTCAACCTGGCCTGAAGCTGATGACAAGATCTCGTCTGCAGGGCCTTCTGCAAGCGAAGCGGTGACTCTGGCAGCGGTTGCTACTTGGCTAAAGGTACTGACAACCTCACCGAACGCCAAGCCACCAAGGACATTCCCGGCGAGATACGCTGGGTTTTTGATGATTTCTTTGCCCATTGTAAGGAAGAACTGTTTGGGGCCGAGTTGATCATATGCTTGGCCGATCTTATTGACCGTGCCCTCAGTCTCCTGCCACTTTCTATTAAACTCGTCACGATCCACAAAATAGTTAACAGCCGAACGCTCGTAGAGACCAACAGCAATCTTTGGTACGGCAAGAAATCCATCGACAAACCCGTCTCTCACGTGGCCCGCTGTCTGCTTTACGGCGTCAGGAAAGGCGCTGGGCAAGTAGTACCACCAGCTGCGGGAAGGTTCTGCCTTGGTGTAAACAACGTCGTTCTTTACGCTATTGCGCAACTGTCGAGCCAAATTCTGTCGAGCGTCGGCAGCCAACTGATCCAACATGTCAAGACGGGATTCATTGATATTGAAGATGCTCTGCAGTAGATTATCGTGCTTGATCTCCGCCTCGACTTGCGCAGCTTCGGTGTTGAGTTCCTCGATCAGTGTTGCCGTCGCCAGCAACCTCGACGACACATCTCCTGCCTTGTCGGAAGCGACCGAGTAGTTGCTCGAAACGCTATAGAGCACCGATTGTGCTCCGTCGTGAGTAAGACCTGTCCCTAGCATGCCCGACTGAGAAGCCAAACCCGAGAATCGGTTGGAATGACCTCGAAGGTACGCCTCGATGGTTCCGACCACTGAGGCGCTATCTCGAAGAGCTGACGTACTTCCGTATCTCATGAAGCCCTCAGTCGAACTGGGCCTGGAAGATACTTCCAGCTTGGCTATCAAGTGTACTCAACGCGCCGCTGAGTTGTTCAAGCTGACCGGCTGCATGTAGTGCGATGGAGGTCGTGTATGACACCTCGGTTGCCCAGCCGTACATCCAGTCTTGAAAGGCGTCCTCAAGTTCGCTCGATCGTCCATCGTCAAGCGCTGTGGATGCCCAATAGAGGTCGTGTGTCGCGTTGAGGCCAGACCTCTCGGCTCGAATGAGCGAGGCAAGTTGCTCGACGCCCGTTACGTTGACAGAAGCCATCGCACTCAATCAGATGTCAAAGCTCGGAACTCCGTCGAGATCTGCGATCCTGTCAGCGAAACTCTGCAAAAGCTGACCCGCCCCGTCAAGATTCTCTGCGAGCGCCTTCTGATGGACGTCCCACTGTTGCATGTACTCGTCGTACCGCGAAGCAGCCGTTCCAGTAAAATTAGGATCTCGCTGGCAGGCGGAGCGGAGCGACGCCAACTCGCCCATGACCTTCGCCGACTGGCTTTTGACGGTCGCCGCGAGATCAATGATCGATTGGACTGGGAGATTTGTACCAATGGGCATTTGAGGACTCCTCATGTTCCGTTGTCACTATTCCTTGTCACATTATCACTTCTGTCAGATCGTTTGAAGGGCGGACGCAACCAATCTTGTCGAACTGATTCGCAACCTCGGAGAATCGCCGAAACGGTCCGACTCTCTCTTCTCGAAGGCTTGAACGCTCGCTTCCGATTCAAGCAGCCGTTGACAGAGCTGGACTGCGATTGGTTAAGTCAGGCCTTCCATACTCCGGCGTGAGGTTTCACCGCAGCACTCCACTTCGCGGGGCAGCGTCCCACCAAGGTTCACTGTTTCTGCCAGCACACAACTGGTTCGTACCCACCTCTCGGGTGGAGCGAGACAATGGTGAGCCAACGTCCAGCTCACAGGGCGGTCGTTACTCCCGTCACCCGTAGTATCTCCCGCGCGAATTTGCGTTCCTCCTGGGCGAGATCACCAGCCGATAGGTCGTACAGGTAGCTGTATATCTGCATTCCGCGGAGAGCGCCAAGCGGCTTGAGCCCACTGATTTGTTTACGCTGGCACGGCTGAGCGATCACGACTGAGGTTGCGCCGTATGAGATTCCGTATGCGAGCGTCTGGTTGAGGTCTTCTCGCTCGGGCCGACCTCCCTCGTTGGCGGGTTTGTACTTCACCTCGAGGACGCAGAGGTTTCTTCGTATCCGATCGGTTCCGTCCGCAATGACGATGTCTGGGGTGGCTTCAAACTTGATGGGGCCATCGTCGAGCAGATTTGCCTTCCTCGCTCCAGTCGGTCCTCCACGGTTTCCGTCGAGAATGCGTACCGGCCACCCTGATGTGGTGGCTGCTCGCTTGAGCGTGTTACGCAGATAGGCCTCGAAGATGGTGCCCATGTCGAGGAGGAGCGATGGTAGGCGAAGGTTGCCGGCTTGGCTTTGGATGTCAACTGCCTGACCCTCGATGATTGCCTGTGCCAGATCGATGGCTGGGCGATAGTACGACCGGACGGAGGGGATGGATGCCGCACCAGTTACCAGCGGATCGTTAAGAAAGCCTCCCGTGGTATCAAGGGTGACACCTGCAAGCTGCTGCTGGCAGCGGTTGAGTCGGCGTGCGACTTGCCGGTAGTCGGCTTCACGACCATCCCGACCTGCTCGGCGGTTGTGTCCGGCGAGTCGGTGGACTGCGTAAAGTAAGGCCCGGTTGGCTGGTATATCGATAGTTCGTTCGTGCCACCCGAACGCCGCCTTGTTCGGGATTCCATGAGCCACGGCTGCGGTGAGCGTCTTCCCAACGAGGATCTTGCCTCGCGGCGAACTCGATACTTCCTCTCGCCATTCGTAAGTGCGCAGCAATCCTCTGGACTTCACCTCGCTGACGGCTCTTTCGAGTGCAGATGCATAGAAGGTGATGAGCGATGGATAGATAACACCGGACCGACCGTAGGTACGGATTGCGTCACGTAGCAGCTTCGGCGGTACTGACGAGATGTCGACCAATCGGTTGAGGTTGGCGACGGTGAACCTAGGGCGAACCTCCATCGTGAGACGATCGTTGATTGGAATGACGCCGATGAATCCCCGTGCTTGAAGTTGCAAGCCCTTCTCCGTGTAGCGAATTGCAAACAAGTCCTGCTTGTGGACGCCCGGATAGATGTCGAGTTGCCCGTCGCGCACCATCAGTTCAGCGGGCACGGTCTTGGTCTCGAACTCTTCGAACGGCTCGGTGAGCGGCATCGCGTCGAGCCTTACTGTTCCTGCTCCTGAGCCGCGGGCTCTGGCTCGGGTGTCGCGAGAACTCGATCCCACTGTCGTCGCAAGTCAACGAGTCCGTCGGGGTCAAGCCGGAACGCCTTGTCGAACAGAAACCGCAGTTGATGATCCCAGATACTGCGCAGGTCGTCCTCGTCTCGGGCTCCGATGAAGTACGTGTGGCCGATAGCAGCGAGTGGGTTCTCAATAGCAAGCCGCATATTGATGTAGCGGAAGAACGTGATGACGCGACTGGCAAGGTTCTCGTCCATGCCAGCAACTGACAAAAAGGTTGCCAAGATAGCTTCATCGGGATCGAGTGCGATTTTGGCGAATCGTCGCTCGAATGCCGCATCGACCTCATCGACGCCTCGATCATGCGGGTTCATGGTCGCGATGAAGACCAGGTTGTCCGGTAGCGAAACCTCCTGTCCGGAAGAGAGCCTGAACGGAAATCCGCGTTTGGTCTTTTCAGCGTAGGTCAGGGCTTCGCCGAAAATTCGACCAGGCTCACCCCGGCTCAGCTCGTCGATGAGTAGCACATGCTTCTCGTCGGAGTGCTGCTGTGCTCGCTTGGCGAGCAGGAGCAGGTGCTTGTCTTCTCGCTTGAAGCCGGTTTCGGTAGGGACGTAGCCTTCGACGAAGTCTTCGTATTGATACGAAGGGTGGAACTGAACAACGCGAAGCCGCTCCGCACTGCCGCCACCCGTGAGATGAACTGCGATGCGAGATGCATACCAGCTCTTGCTCGTGCCGGGAGGGCCGACGAAGATCACCCCGCCGTATCGCTCAAGAAGTGCCTCTGTTGTTTCGAGAATCGGATCGTCTTCGTCAATCGGGTCGAGCGAGGACCACGGCGAGGCGTGCTCGCTCAGTGTCGTTGGCAGGTGGCTCGCTGTTCCGTAGCCGAGGTCGAGTCCGGTCAGCTCGCGTACTGAATGAGGTGTCAGGCGGAAGTTACTCATTGCTCAGCTTTGTCGACAATTGAGAGCGGTTCGAACCATTCAGGCTCGGCGTCTGCGATCCAGTCAGTCTCGTACAGCAGATCGAATTCATGGTCGTGGTCGATGTCGTAGCGGAACTCGTTGCGGAATGCGACTACGAGGTCGCTCGCCGTCGGCGGGTCGCTCGCGACGAAGCCGCGATTCCGAAGGAGGTAGCCACCGAGCGCGACGGCGGACAGGCGTTGGTTGTACAGGAAGTGCTGCAGCGCCTTGTGCCAATGGTCTTCCTGTAGCAGGTAGAGCCCATCCGCGTCTGTGGAAACGACCGGGGTGATGTGCTCTCCCCGAAACGACCTCGGCGCGAAGCTTCCGGCAAGATTGGAGTTGAGCCATTCCTGCTGGCTGTTGCGCGCTCCCTTCCAAAACGGACGAAGGAACGGCTTGTTTGGCCGTGGGCCGTCAGCAACCTCTATGTATGGGGTCAGACCTGCCCAATTCGGCTCGATCCCAACCGTCTGGCCCTGGGCGACCGCCTGTCGCCGAAGCCAGAGGTATGCAATGAAGAACGGATGCGTGTCCCGCTCCAGCAACTTCTCGACGCACTGCTTGACGCGTGGAACGCGAACGACGTATGTACTGCTGCTTACCACTTCCGAGTCCGTCAAGACATCAGACGCTAGTCGCGATGGCGGTGAACAGTTGGCTGGATTCTGATGTCAGGTGACTGGCATCCAGCTACATGCCGCGCATCGGCTTGAGATCGACGCCAATAGCAGAACGATGCATACCCTCGGCGATGTCGAGCGTCGTGCCAGTACCCATGAAGGGATCCAGCACGACGCCGGGCTTCCAGTGCGTTCCGTGATCGCACTCGGTGTAGCCCACCGTCTTGCGAATGGCAAATGTGAACTCACGGAAGTATCCGCCCAGCGCGTCTTTGGCTTCAGCAGCCAGCCGCTGCACCTTGGCGCTGTTGCGTCCGGTTCCGGTTTGAGTGCGGAGCGCCTTACCGGCGTCCGATACACCCGTCGCCTGAATCGCTCTGATGTGCGCTTCGGTGAGGCCAGCCTGTTCTGCGAGTTCGACCGCTCGCCTTGCTTGAACTCGGCTCATGTCAAGTTCGGTTGTTCGTTCAACGATTCGCTGTCGTGGTTGGCCGCAGCGTTCGCATACGACCTCCGGGCAAGCGAGCAGAATCGCTCGGCGAGCGATCTCTGTAGGAAATGGCGCAAGATGGTCACCCATGTTGCGCTCGGGGTTGAAGAGCCAGACGTCACCGGGGTTCGAACCGTTGCCGATGTCGTTTGAGTAGCCCCACAGGTCGTAGTAGTAGTCGTCTTGCCGTACCAGGTGGATCACGTACTCATGTCGTGACACCAGGCGGTTCTTCACTGCTTCGGGCATGCCACCGGTCTTGGCCCAGATGATCCTGTTGCGCACGAGCCAGCCATCATCGATCGCTGCCGCTTCGATGCGACCAGGGATTCCCACGAGTGACTTCTTATGATAGGTGTCGCCGACGTTGAGGAAGACTGAACCGGTCGGACGAAGAACGCGTGCCCATTCTGAGAGACAGTCCGTTATCGCCTTGACGTATTCCCCAGGCGACGGCTCCTGCCCGATCTGCCCTTTTGCGCCGTAGTCGCGCTTCTGCCAGTAGGGAGGCGAGGTGACGACGAGGTCGACCGAGGCGTCCTCGAGCGGAATATCCCGTGCGTCCCCAACGAGCACCTTGGTCTGGCGTTTGCGGCTCGTGCCGTTGACGCGGATCGGAGACATTGGAGTACCAGAGAACGGGCTTGCGGCCTGTGCTCGGGGCGCGTCGGTGGCTGCTCTCACAATTGTGGTCCTCTCGTCATCGTTGCAGATCGGGTCGATGGGATCGTGGATGTGGTCGATGTTGTCGCTGTCGAACGGCAGTTCATTCTGAAACTCCTGGCGGTTCTTGGCGCGGTGGCTGTGCATCGTCGACTCCGTCCGGTTGAGGGTTCTGGGGACAGTTTCCCGAAGCGGACGGTCTCCGCGAGCAGACCGACGATCTTGTCGATGCCGAAAGGCTTGACGGACTGCACTCTACGTAGGGGGTGTGGCAGCTATCTCTGACGGCGCCGGGGCCAACGACCGCGGCGGCTCTGGCAATCTAAGCGAGCCCGGTGTCTCCGAGGGGTGACCCGTCGGCTTGCCGTCGTCATCGGACAACCTCGTGCAGGAACAGAAGGGCATCCTCGACTCGTTGCTTAATAGTTCGTAGCTGGCTGACAGAGAAGTGACCGGCCGAACCGTGGGTGCCCTCGTTGAACTCGTCGAACAGCCGTATGACGTTCTCAAGGTCGGCATCGGCGAAGTCGTGAACCTCGGCGGAGTAGCGGCCGGATCGCACCAGGCACGAATGGATGCGGGCTCGACGCGAAACGCCGCCATTCGGTGTCGGTTTGTAGTTCGGCAGATCGGTCCTCACTACGTCGTCGGGTGCGGTGCGGACCAGGATACGGTCGATCAGCTCCCGCGAACTCGTGCAGAAGTGTCGCGCGGCGTCGGGGTTGGCGGGGTTCAGCGCGAACAGAGCTCCGCGCCAACGAGCGTCGAAGTCTGGGTCAATGGCGGAGAGCTCATCGGTAATGCGGGTGTCGCTGAGCCCGTGATCGACGCTTGGCTCGTCGGTCGGCTGTCCATGGAGCGCATTCCAGGTCGCGGCGGTGTTGGCGGCCTCGCCCTCGATGAGATCGAGCAGAGTGTTGTCGCCTGCCCATCCATCGGCCTTCGCTGCATCCTCTACCCGGAGGTACGCCTCCTGAACTGTCACAACCGAGGTGCGGAAGGTCACCCTCGTTGTCGTTCGCGTGGTGGTGCTCAAACGGGCCAGTTCCCGTTGCAGGCGTTCGCGATTGGCGCGCACGCGGACGATGTGCTGGCGAGCAGCGCCGTTGTAGTTGGTAACTGCCTGGTTGTACTTGCGGATGCTCGATTTGAGGTTGTTGATCGCCTGCCGTCGTTGCTGCTGCGACCGCTGCATCTGAGATCGAAACTGGGCGGGCGTTACCTTGCGGACCATTGTGGTGACATCCTCTCCGTGTTGAATCGCGATGCCGTAGCCACCGCAGTGTGATCCTACGGTGGGGGTGTTACAGCCTCGGGATCGGGCGGCCTGTGACAGTTGGGCATCGCTGTGGCATCACTGGTCGATGTCTGGCCCCACGACATCCGACTAAGTAGGCCAAGCGGCGCGTACCCATAGCGTCCCGGAAGCTGAACGAGCTCAGACTCTGTCCGAGAAGTCCGGCTTCACGTGTAGCTGCGTCGCGTCGAGCGGCGTTCTTACCCCGCGCCAGTTCGGGTGAGGTCCGTTCTCGTTCCTTCTTCTTTGGCACGATCATCCTTCGGGTCTCAGGTCAGCGGGCAGGCTGAGATCGGGAGGGACGACCCTTGCGCTGCGAGGATACCGCCGTCAAGCTGGTCGATAATGTTACGGAGACCGCCGCTGGTGGATCGTTCCGACCAGAGGCAGGGTGTTCAAGAATTGTCTTCCAGGATCAGGGTGTAACTTCGCATCATGCCTCAAACACCCGGCCTTCACATCCCTCGTGTCTGGCGCCACGCCGGTGAGATGTCACGTATTCACTACGTCATCACCATGGCGAACGGCGACGATCGGCGGTTGTACAGGAGGGTATGGTCACGTCGACTGATCCGTGAGGCGAACCATGCTCAAGCACAATGAAGTCGTACTTCTCGAAACTCGACTAGCCGAGATACGCGCAACCGTGTACCCAGATCTCGCAGATGATGACCTGTTTCAACGGGACTCGCTCGACACAGCGATGCGCCAGAGAGAGTTAACGCATCAGGAGCTGGAGGACGGCGTAGTCGATGGTTCGGAGGACGGCGGCGTCGATGCGATTTACATCTTCCTGAATGGCGAGCTGGTGTCGGACGAATCATCGCTTCGAACGGTGGAGAATCCATCCATTGAGGTCGAGATTTTTCAGATCAAGAATGAAAGCGGCTTCGGCGAAACCGCCGTGCAACGATTGATTGACCACCTGCCGCAGCTGACGGCTCTTGGCGCGACAGACGAAGAACTGGGTATCGAGTTCAATGAGCGAGTTGTTGAGCGATTCGGACTGTTTCGAAAAGTCTATTTGCTACATGCCACGCGGATGCCGAAGCTCTCAATAACGGTCTCCTACGCATCAAAGTCAGTGACCGGACCTAACAACAAGGTGGAGGTCAAAGCCAAGCGCCTGCACAAAGCGTTACAGACCGACTTTCCATCGGCGGAGATAGAAATTCTGTTCGTTGGTGCAGCGGAATTGAATGTCATGGCGCGTGCGCGACGCAACCAGACCCTTCAGCTTCGGTTGGCAGAGCAGCCCTTGTCGCCTGACCTCGGCGGGATGGTAGCCCTCGTCCGCCTGGAAGATTACGTCAACTTTATTCGCGATTCGTCGGGAGCAATTCGAGAGACAATCTTTGAGGAGAATGTTCGCGGTTACGAAGGCAATACCAACATCAACAAAGGGATCTCGGCGTCGCTGAACAAGACGACCGGACCCATTGACTTCTGGTGGCTGAACAACGGGATTACGATTCTTGGAACCAGGGTGGTGCATGCGGGCAAGACCGCGACTATTGAGGATCCCCAGATTGTTAACGGCTTGCAAACCTCACGTGCGATCTTCAATCACTTCGACAGCGACGATGCTGACGCCAAGGACGACCGACACGTGTTGGTTCGTATTATAGACACTGACGACGACGAGGTCGCTGCACAAATTATCAAGGCCACAAACAGCCAGAACAGAGTTCCGTTGGCGTCACTTCGGGCAGCTGAGCCGTTCCAGCGGAGCATCGAGGAGTACCTCCTGAGTCGTGGTCGTTACTACGAGCGGAGAAGGAACTACTACAAGAATCTGGGGAAGCGCCGATCAGAAATCGTCAGCGTTTCTGAGCTGGCACAAGCGGTTGCATCGATCGCCCTTGCCATGCCGCACGATGCCCGGGGGCGACCTGGGATCCTCGTCAGGGACAAGAACTACGCGAAGGTCTTCGATGACAAGACGCCTGTTGAGTTCTTTTGGCGCTGCCTGGAAATCATGAATGAAGTCGAACAATATCTGATTGACGTGCAGCACCTCAGTAGACAAGAGCGATCCAACCTGAGATATCACCTAGCGCGTGCGGCGGTCGCATTGGCTCTTGCGTCGTCTCGACCAAAGCCAGCGAAGATCATCATGATTGACGCATCTCAGTTGCGTGACCATCTCGATGTTGCTTACGAATGGGTCGTGGCCGAGCGAGAAGGACTCGCGAAAAAGCTAGACGGATGGGACTACGGGACACTCGCCAAGTCGACTGAATGGGCGAACCACCTAAACACGAGGCTGAGTCGATACTCCGATAAGCAGAGTTGGCCCAAGAATCTTCACTCAGGATGGGCTGTGAAGTAGGCCGGTTGCTCATGGCTCGCGAGCCGCCAGTGACCGCATCCCGAATCGGCGTCTCGGTCCACCGACTTGCGCCACTCCGCCGAAGCCTCGCGTGACGGGCTGCGTGAGTCGTGGTTCTTTGACCGACGACGCTTCTGTAACCTCTCGACATGATGGACATGACCAAATCGGCATATGAGGAATATGAACTCCGAGTGCGCCGGTATTCCGCGAGTTGGTTTCAGGACGATGCCGCCGCGATGGCCGTCCTTAGGGCCAATCCGGTGGCGCGGACGCAGGCGCTTGCATTGTCGGCAGCCTTTGCAACCGTGGGTACCGATGTCGTGTATGAAGTTCAGCCCGACCGCTGGAGGCCGGAACGGCTCCCGATTCACAGCAAGATAGTCGCGACCATCGCTGGTGAACCGCCTGCGTCGGAGCCATCCCGCTTTTTGCCCATTGCTGTCCTTTTGATGGGTCTGCCGGGTTCAGGAAAGGGCACTTTCCTAAGCAGAATTGCAAAGACTCTTCTTCGAAGACTTGGGTCGGACGAGAATGATCTCGTTGACGCCGATCGCGTGAGGAGCCAGTTCCCTGAATACGCAGCTGGCCTGGGCTCGGAAGTCGTGCAAGTTGAATGTGCTTACGTTACCTACGCAAAGACAGTCGAGCGCGCATTTAGCAATCGGCGAAATCTAATTCTTGATACGGTTGGTGACCCGCGATACAGCGTAAGAGATGTGGAGTATCTGACGCAATGCGGGTGGTCCGTCGTATTACTTTGTGCCTCAATCGATATCGAGACCGCCGTCCAACGAAGTGCTAGACGTGCATTGGAAGTCGGTCGATACGTGCCAGAATCTTATATTCGCTCCATTGGCGACCGACCGATTGAGGCCTTTCGCGCAGTGCGAACGTGTGGCGTGCCGATGGTCGCGGCGGCATTGCTCGACACTGGCGTTCCTGCCGATGAACCACCCGGAGTACTGGAGTCAAGCAATGCGGAATTGTTCGGTCGCTCAGGTTCTCCTACTACCCTCTGGGAGAACGAAGTGTTGGAAGAACGCGGTGGTTGCCGATGGTAAACACAGACAGCGATGACGGGGGAACCCTGGAGGCCGACCTGTGGAGATCGTATGAAACCCTCTGCCACGCGTTTCTAGTACAAGACGATGACCTCGCGGGCAGCCAGATAGCGAGAATTAGTGAGTTACGCCGAGATCAAATGACCAACCGCAGCTTAGAAAGCTGGATGCAGTTCGGATCGTGTAGGGACTACCCACCGGTGTTGTTCTTTCCCTCCGACGCCGAAGGGGTCAAGACTGCTGTGGAGGTTTGCGGCCAATGCCCTGTGCGAGAAGTCTGCTTGGAATATGCGTTAGTTGAGCGGGTTGAGCATGGAGTATGGGGGGGAGAGAGTGAGAGGCGCCGGCGACGACTGCTGAGAACCCGGGATCGTCAGGCTCAACCTCTTGATGAATTGGATGCCGGAGTCCTGGATTGGCAGCACGTGACTTCCAGCCAAGTACATCCTGCCTCAGCCTAGCTGACGACCGCCAGGACATCGTTCCGCTGGTGGGGTGGGTAGCCGTTAGGACATCGTTCCGCTGTTGGCTCGTTTGTCGGATTGATCCAGCGAGGAGAACATCACCCTGCTTACCGGCCGACGTGTCGTAGTGCACACCGATCTTCCCGCCGATCAACGCGTCGTGGAGTAAGGCTGCCGGCGTGTGGCGGCCGTCCTTCGGAACGAGCCATGTCAGGAAGAACGGGATCGAGGCGAAATCGGTGGCGTTGCTGTTGACATCGTGAGGCACGCGGTACCAGTGGCCGAGCTTGTCGACGTAGTCGAAAGGGCACATCACCCGGTAGTTCGGTGAGTTCGGTACCCGGTAGTTCGGTAGGTTCGGTGGGTGATCGAGAACTCGGACCCGCTGAAGCGCCAATGCTCCTTGAACGCGCACTCCGCACCATCGAGGTCCACAAAGACATCACCACCGAGGAACTCGTCGCGAACGCCCACCTACCCCTCGACGACACCATGGCGCTTGTTGAAGCCACGCACGATCAGCGGCTGACAATCGAGTTGTAGCAGCGCGCGACAGCCCGTGATCAGGCCCGAATTAGGCCTGTCTCCGGACGAATCCTTCGAGCGTCACCTCGGACCTCGATGGGGTCGAGACCGGCGGCCGGGTGGGAATGCCAGCGATTGAAAAGCGAGCTCGTCGCTGCGCGCAAGCGCATCGTGGAGCTCGCGAATGATCTCTCGGCGACGCATCGCGCCAATGAACTATCGGGCGTATGTGATCAGGCGCGACGAACCGGAAGTGTTTTGGTGGTCGGACTCGCAGTGGCTGGATCATGGTTGCGGTTTTTCGAAAGTCTGCAATCGGAAAGAACCTCTGTGGGGCGCCTGACGCTCCATTGGTTCGTGCCGACCGCTCGTGTTGAGATGCCTCCTCGCTTGAAGGCGTTGAGGACCGTGGTGGCGTCTACTCCCAGCTTGGTGCCTACCGCAGCCAACGAGTGGCCGCTCTGGTAGAGCCCGACAGCTTTCTCGATGTCACGCTCCGAAAACCGGTGGTATCGGCGGGGAACTCCATGCCGTTCGAGGATGCTGCTGACTGTTTGTCGAGACGACTTGATGAGTCTGACCAGCTCGACCTCGCAAATGCCTATCTCCGCCGGAGACTCGCTGCCCGTCTTAGCAGCGCGCTACGAAATCACTCTGGCCCGCTTGGGCCGACGGCGGGTTTTCTGCCCAACGCCGCGATCTGGCAAATCCAGAATGGCTGACAACCGAAGCATTACCTGGGCCTGGTTGGAATAGGTGCCAAGGAGCTCCACCGAATAAGTCCTGGTCAGAGGGCATGAAGCTCGCCGGTGGGTGGCGGGGCGAATTGCGAGTGAGCAACGAGGTGAGCAACGCCGGGTCGTTGAGCCGTGTTGGTTATTTAATGACTGGGGTTCACCACGGGTGTTGTGAACTGTGACATCATTCGCTCACGTCTTGGCTTAGCAAGCCCGATACTGGGTATTCAACAGGTATTGAAAACGGGTATTGAAGGGGCAATCGTGCAAGCACCTACATGGATAACAAAGCCCGACGCAGCGAAGGCGCCGGCCAGTGAGGACGAGATGTTGGCCGCTGCTGACGAGTTCTTCGATGACCTTGAAGCTGGCAGAGTGTCTCTCGACGATTACGCCGACCCGGCCGACATCGCCACGCAGGCTTCGAAGCTGCGACCCTAAAGTCTGCATCACCCGATGGCGTCGAGACGGCGGTCAGTGGGTCCCACCGACAAGATTTACGACTGGCTCAGCTCGCACCCAGACGGCGAGCGGTGGGATGGGATGCTCGCGTGGATTCAGGCCGTAGCGCTCGACCCAGGCGCGGTGTCCTCCGGCACGTATATGAAGGGTCGGCGACTGGTTCACTACGCGCATGTGCCCAAGGCTCGCACGCGTGTCTCGTTCATCTTGTTCGACACTCCGGTCTTTGCCTTGCACATTGTCGAGATCGATGACGACAAGTACCAAGGAGGCTGAGTGGTCGGCGTTGTCGGCGGAGCGCGTCAGCCCGCATAGTGTCGACCCGCACGCAAGGCTGGCGAGGAGGTGCCCGATCATGCCCGCATACCCTGGTAGCAAGCCCCGGCCGTCGAGCCCAACCGGGCGGGCCAGCCTTGATCGGCTCGTCGACTGGGAGGCCAACGCGTACGCAGTGCGCCGACGCCATCGGTCGATCGCAGCGGGCACCCCGGTCGACGACGAGCTGCCCGACGGCCCTCTCGCCGACCTCGACGAGACGAGAGCCGCGCTTCGTAGGCTCAGTTGGACGGTGGGCGAACGTTGAGTGCATCACCTGAACGCAAGCCGCCAACCGAGGAAGCTCTAGTCATCCGGTTACGCACCGAGTGCGTCAATTGGCACAACGCGGTGATGATGCAATTCCGTCGGATCGAGGCCGCTCGGTCGCTTGACGCCTTTCGAGCACAACCGCAGTAATCACCAGACGGGCTTTGGACATCCACCAGCGTCAACGACTGTCCGCTATG
>ENA-ORBV01004067-ORBV01004067.1-microbial-mat-metagenome-genome-assembly--contig:-NODE-4067-length-28512-cov-6.080253_pt1 | contig 28512 bp, 48 predicted proteins | sample MGYA00237777_ERZ505514 | MGnify/ENA primary metagenome ERZ505514 (study PRJEB26160, sample SAMN06269048) | microbial mat metagenome | isolation source: Oligotrophic lake microbial mat | place...
GAGCGGCGGATAGATCGAAAGCTGCGTAGCATTGAGCACCTCGACGTCGTGCACGAGCCCGCACAATTCTCCGCCTGCAACGTCGGCCGCAATCTCGGCGGCAAAGAAAATCGAGTCGAACGCCGAACGGATCCCGATGGTCGTTAGGTCCGCTGCGCCCGTGACCGTGATGACGGTGGCCCCGGCCGCGGCAGTGACCGTGCCAGTCGTGTAATGGCGCCCGCAGAACATCGCTTTAAGCGCGGTCCAAACCGTGCCCAGGTTGTTCCCCGCGATCGGGTAGTGAATGCCGTCGTACCTAGCCCCAATAACCGTGATGCTGTCGTGAGAGGCAAGGTTGGAGTTGAGTATCTCGATGCAAACATCGGCCAGACTTGCGCCGTCCACGGTGAATCCCGACATGCTCCCGCCGCTGACCGAGTAACGCAACATTGGTCCAGCGAGTGACGCGCCGCACACGAGCCTGGAGCCGCTAGCCGTGACTGGGCCGACGCCACGAATTGCAGCCGTTGCCACGAGCGTCGGCCCGGTAATCGTGTAGGTATCGGAGGAGATTACGAGCGGCTGACCCAGCGCCAGTGCCGCCGCAAACGCTGCATGATTGGTCGCGCCGCTAGCCGTCGGTGCCGCGCCGAACCACCGCGGGTCCACTTCGGTCCAGCCCTGTCGAAGCTTCGCTGCCGAACCGTCGCCGGCAATCGGCACGATGACCGTGCCGCCGTTGTGAACGTAGGTCCCCGGAGCTGCTCCGGTGACATCAAGCCACTGGCCTCCGCCGCCATCTCCAGCCGCGGCGAAGCCCTTGGTGATGGTTCGACGCCCGCTCACAGGCGCGATCGCACGCGAGAGTTCCATGGTGGCGTACTCAGCAGAAACCAACAAATTCTCAGCTTGGATCTTGGTGACCGCGTCGTTCGGGTCCGTTGCGGCGCCCACGTTTTTCAGCTGCTCGCCGGCCGCACTGTTGCCGATTCCGAGCACGCTCGAGAGGTTCTGTGTCCCACTGCCTGATGCGACCACGATGTCAGTCGTGTTCTCGCTCGGCGAGTCGGAGGCCGTGACGGCGCCGGCAAAACGCACGGTTTTGCGGTCCGGTAAAGGCACGTCATTTACAATGACGTGCTTGCCTGTGAGGTTGTCTAGGGCGCCCATTAGTAGACCCTAGAGATTGATAGCTTATTGGAGCCAGCTGCCGAGAATGAGACGCTAACAGTGCCGGCGGTGGAGCAAGCGAAGTATAGCTTTTGCACAGCCGGGTCGGTGATGAAAATCAAACCAGAGATAGTGGCAAGGCACGGATCGCTGGCTGGACTGGAAACCCGGTATCCGAGGCCAACAATCTCAGTCACGGTTGAGACGAATGCAACGGCGCTTGAAAGAATGCTCGGCAAAAACTGGAGCCCGGCCAGAACTATGGTGGACTGGAGGGACAAATTGGCACTCACTAGATAGACCCCGGCCCTAGGCAGGGTAATCATGTCTCCGGCAATAGAGTAGCCAGATGATTGCTGATCACCGGAAGTCGACGAGAGGGTAAATTTGGTGCTCGTTCCGTTCGTCGAACCACTCACCGTATATCGCGCACCATTATGGTACAGCTCCGAAGCGTCCATTTGGTTCTTGAGCCACCGCGTTCGGTTCGCCAGGTCTTGCAAACCGTCGAGAACGCTCGCGCCGGTTGCTGATTCTCCATCAAGCGGAGTGTTGACTGGATCTGTAAAAACGTTCGCGTCAGTGATATTTCCAGGCATTTCAGACTCCGATTTCTGCTTGAGTTCCGCCCCATACTAGTCCGGGTTCGCCCCAGGTATGCCCAGAGCCATACGTCCAGCCGCTCAGCTCAAAAATCACCTTTTTGCAGACCCAGATGGCTGGTTTCCAATGCTTGATGATGCCGCGGATGGTCTCTATTTGGGCCGGCGTTATCCCAGTTGGGCCGTAGTGTGTGCCGTCGCCCCAGACGAAAGATCCCCAGGGCGCTCCCGGCCCAGTCACCGGGTGTGAGCCTACCGGGAAAAACACCACGAACTCAGAAGGCGAACCGCCGGCGCTCCAGCGGAAAATCTGTGCTCCCGGAAACCCACCGAGAGCCAGTTGCTCGATGATGAGCGGCGGCCCTCCGGCGCGAGCCCACGTGCTCCAAGGGTCGCGCAAGCGCGCGCGGTACTGGAGCCAGGATTCCTCGGGAAACTGAGGAATGCTCTGCTCCTTGCCGATCACGCGGAGCGAATCGTACGCCGGTCCGTTTGTCTCATCGAGCCATGGCGAAAGAACGGCGTCCAGGATGGTCTGCTGAATCGCGTCGAACAGCAGGCCGAACGTGGCCACCATTCGCTGGCCCATGGTGCCACGAAATGGCCCCGTGGCGCTCTTGGTCATGTAGTCTACGTACTCGCCCATCAGGTGACTCCAGGCACCAGATTGAGGCCAACGAACCACCCTGCCGCCGGTGGAATTACGAGCGTCGTCGGAGACAGAGCCACGTTGCCGGCCGGTAGAGTGAGCGTCGTCGAAAGAACGCCGCGAGTCTCTTCGATGACCTGCAAAATGTCTCCGAGCGTCAGCAGGTTCTCCGCCCCGGTGGCGTATGTGTTTCCGCCGAGCGGCGTGATTTCCACCAATGCATCCAGCCGATTTCCAAGCTCAATCTCGATGTCCGCTTCGGTGAATTGCGGGTCGTAGTAAACCACGCCGTTGATTGTGAGTTGCAGCGTCGGCGGGTGATAGAGGCGAACGCTAGACGGCAGCGGCGTGTCAGTAGGCGGCCACACTGACTCGGTGCCCATCGTATACGTTGCAAACGCTGCCTGAGCCGCTGCGATCTGTCCGGCACTCACGATTGATGCCGCGGCGCTGATGTAAATGTCCACCGTGAAAGGGCCGCGAGGATTGTTGTCGACCACGGAGGCCTTGGCCACGCCGTCTTGCTCCAGCGCGAGCGCAATCATCGCCGTTTTGGTTTTCTCGACAGCGAGAAGGCCCCATTTGGTCGAGTTGCGAAGGCGAAGCTCCGAGTCCAGCTCGGCGTTTCTGCCGGCCTGCGTTGTGTACCAGGCGACCCCAAGCCCTGGTCCAGGGTTGGTTACACCAACCCCTGCCAGCGGCGTGACCAGGAACAGCCCGGTGCTGTTTGCAACATTGCCGGACAGGCCAGAGGCGAGAGCCTCCACCGTGAGAGTCAGAGTGCCGCCAGCACTCAAAACGCCGCCGGTGGTGTTGCCGAATTGCACACCGGTGCTCGCGCTCTCGATAACAAGCTGACCCACCTGGATTGTGTGAGCCGAGGTAGCGGTTGACTGGAACAGCATCGGGCCGGTTGCCTGGAGAGCACTCTCGCGCTCATTGGAAAAACGCGAGCGCGAGAGCAGGGTCAGACCGGGCCCCGTCGCTGTCTCAGAGTAGTTCGCGCGAGCGAATGTGACAGCGACTTGCGACAGCGATGCGCCCACAGTTGCGATGGCATTGAGGATCGTAGTTTGGTTGCGCCCCGGTTGCCACCCAGTCGTCTGGAAACCCAGGTCCCGGAGAGTCTGAATGAGCCAGGCAGCGATTTCGCTGCGCTTCATTGGCTGGCGGAGTTGTTCGAGCGATAGCATTTTAGTCCTTTGGAATGATCGCTTCGACGCCGAGCGCGGACACGTTGAGGGTCAAATCAAACGGAGGAACACCGGTCGCATCGATCGAGACCGTGATGTCCAACGCGGTGTTGCCGTATGGGTTGGTGCGCACGATTGAGACGCTGGCGTTCTGGACTTCCTCCTCCAGAAATACCTGCTCCGATACTCGCTGTCGGATGCGCGAGTCCGTCATGGCGGAGCCAATGCACGAGACCAGGTCAAAACCGTAGTCAGGAAAATCAGGTAGAGCTCCACGTGGCGTGATGAGCCGTCGGGCAATTGACTCTGCAAGCGCACGGCGACCACCGACCGAACCCCACGCGGCGTCCAGGTCGGTCACCCCGCCGAAGTCTGTCCCAAGGTCCGAGTCCGCCACGGGATTACCGTACCTCGCAAATGGCCATCATATGCCAAACACATCGTTGAGAGCCGCGAGCGTCGCGCCGTCGCTCGTTTTGGCGAATAGGATGACTCCGCCAATGGTGGCAGAGCCCGAGACCGATGTGGCCGGCGTGGCCGCGTCGAGTTCGCCGCCCAGGCTCGACAGGGCGCCGGTGTAGCCAAACGCGTGGACGCCCGAATTGAGCAGGGCAGAGGCCATCTCTGAGTACGCCACCAAAGCGCCAAGCGTCGCGACATTCGCCTCGGTCAGGGTGCCGAGAATGCCGGTCACATTGCCGAGCACGCCGGCGACGTCGTCGGTCAAGTCGGACAGATCGTCGCCTAGGCCTACGTAGCCAAGCGCTTGGGACTGGAGCCCGGCAATCGAGGAGGAGACGCCGTCGATGATGTCGCCGAGGTAATCGTCAGGCACGAGGCTAGCTACCAGGGCGCGAGCGGCGTCAATTTGAGTCAGGAGCGCCGCAACGTAGTCTCCAGGGTTGGTGATGTCATTGAGGTCGCTCAGCAGGCCCTGGGCCGTGGAGACCGCAGCAAGCGCCGGGGCAAGCGCCGTCGATACAATCGAGTCTTTTGCTGACTCTAGTTCGCCGGCGAGGCCCTGAATTTGAGAAACCATCGAACCGAGCTGGCCAATCGCGCCGTCCACTGCCGTGCGCGCGGTGCGTAGACCCTCGCCGGCGGCCCCTAGGGCGTCCTGGAGCCCTGGTATTGCGTCTCCGAGCGAGAGTGAGCCGAGATATACGATCGCCATCAGCCGGTCAGTTTCTGCGAGCCACCCATGATAATTCCGGTGCCTGTGACCGGGCCGCTTGGGCTCGTGGCGGTTGTAATCGCCACCGTATCGCCGACCCGCGCAAACGGCATGAGGCCGCCGCCCACACTGGTCGTAATTGCGGACCCGCCGAATCCAATGGCCTTCGGTTGCCGAGGATCTCCGCCGGCAAAAAACAGGAGCATTTTCACGCCAGGCGAGAACGTGGATTTGATGTCCGGCGCCCCGTAGAGCACCGGGACAGACTGCAAACCAGTCCCTGCGATTGCGCCGTCGTCTGGCATGACGTCCACGGTGTCACCGGTGCTAGGCGCTTGCACGGTGCATGAGTACAGACCCAGATATTTGGTGTCCCGCATGACCCAGCGGATAAATTGCGCCAGCAAATCTGGAGCCATTAGGCGTCGACTCCGGCCTTGAGCAGAGCGCCGCGCACAGAGTAACTCACGGCGTGCGAGACAACGGACAGCGCGTCCGGGGTGATTTCGACGCCTGAATCCTCGGCGGCAGAAAGCACCGCTCGCACGGCCAAATCTAGCAACTGAGCAACCGTCTTGGCGTTGACCGTCGGCGGATTGAGCGAGCCGATTCCGAAGAGAATCTCCTCCGCCGTGAGCGCGCGAGTTGACTTGAGACCTACCACCGTGATGGTTGCGCGGTAGCTGGCGCTCAAGCCGGTGAAAACCTGGAGAGTCACGCTCGGCGCGTTGAGGCCTTCAAACGAAAACACAGGCACATAAGCGGCGGCGCTCCTCGGCAACACGACGACAGGCACGCTTGGTGCAGGCACTTTGCTCTCGGCTGGCATCAGGCTGGCTCCACGTAGGCCCACGCTCGTAGCGTGGAGTTGAGTTCATAGCGCACGGACTGGACCTCGAGGCCGGAAATCAAATCGCCGGGAATTGTGGAAAACGATTCGGGGCTCAGAACGATGAGCCCGACGGCCAAGTCGGTATCAATGAGCAGTGGCTGCGCATCGAATGGGTTTGCTGGCGTTGGTCGCCCCGTGCCGAGCCAAACGCTCCCGTCCTGGAGCACTCGCCAGCCAGAGCCAGCGACGCCAGCCAGGGCAGCCACGGCGGCTCCCAACGTGCCAGTCGTGCGCGTCCAAAACGGCAGCGACACGGTCTGAACGGCGGGTTGAATGAGGCCACTGAGTCGCTCTCCGCCGTCAGTGAGCGTCGAAGCCAGGACGGCGCCGAGCGTCGTGCTCTGCCAGTGCGCCGGGCCCAGCTCGGCGGTCAGGTTGCCGGAGCCGCCGACAATCCGAGCGGTGAAAACCGCCGACACGCCGCCGGTTGATGGGGTGCAGAACCCCTGCCAGTCGCGCTCGCCGTCATTGATCGCGACGGCGCCGGAGGCCAGTTGCTCACGAGTCGTGACATCGATGACCCATGCGCCGATTCGCGGGATGCTCATGGTGCCGCTCAGCACATACTGAGACTGCCCAACGCTCGTGACTGTTACGGCCTCGCTCACAACAGCGACCTTCCGGCGTTGAAGAGCTTGTCAACTAGGTTTTGCGCCGCTGGAACGACGTTGGCCTGCACGGACGCTGCCAAATCCTCCACCGTTCGGATGCCCTTCGGCTTCACTGCCTTCGGTTGCGCTACGTACTCCATCGCGGCGAACGCAATCTCTTTGAGGCCGCCTGGCTCGGGCGGCGAGCTGGTCAAATCCTCGATGATGAAAAGGTTAATGCCCCAGAGTTCGAGTTCGGGGTGACTGAGTTCGAGCGGGTCTTGCGCAGCGTCCTTGCCTTTGGCGAACAGCAGCGGGACGATTTTCTCTGCGAAGATTGTCAGCTCGCTCGGCTGGAGTCGAATTGTGATGCGCGCCTTCGCCGGCTTCGCCCCGCGATCTACGGCCTGAGATTTGCGAACGCCCTTCGGCTTTTTCTTGTCGATGTCCGCCGACAGGGAGAGTTCCACCGTCACGATGCCAGGACACGGTGACCCAGCAATGAGCAGTTGATCCCACTCGCTCGGGCCAGGCGTAACGTTGTCGTCCTTGTTTTTTTCACCGATGTCAGTTGCCCAAGTCATGCGCCCGCCTGCTGAACCATGCCGCCGAGAAAGCGCGTCATGTTCGATTCGAACTCGGCAAAAACAGCGCGACCGGTTTCCTCCGCGTCTCCGCCGCCGTTGACCGTAATTGCAAAACTGAAGTTCCCGAAACTGGAACCGCCGCCGCCCTTCATCGCGTCAGAACCAACCATGGCAGACGCGCCAGGCAAAACCGGAGTGGTCTTGTCGAGGCCAACCTGAAATCCCTTGGCGGCCATCTCGCCTCTCCAAGCAAAAGCCTTGGAAGGTGATTTGATTATTAGCTCCTTGTCGGTCTTGCCAAGAATGTCAGAAGCAAACGCCGTGGCGCTCTCTTTGAGACTAGACCACGTATCTTTGATGCCGTTGACGAACCCAGTGATCGCTTGCCTGCCGATGTTGTACAAGGCGCCGCCTAGGTCGGACAGGATCTGAGGAACGCTCATGACGGCGCCAACTATTAAGGCAATCCCATTGACCACAGCGGCTGAGAAAACAGCAATCGTCGTGGTCATGGCTAGCCCCATGTTTATCAAATACCCAAGTACCACGCCGACACTCTTGGCTGCCGGAGCAAAATCGTCTCGTAAGATTACCGCAAGCGTTCTCGTGTCCTTCGCCGTGTCATCGATTCCGAAGCCGTCCGAAAATCCCTCCACGAACGAGCGTGCCACTTCCAGAATCAGCGGCAAAAGTTCAGCAAATGCCGTTCCCAGGCCCTCGACAAATCCACCAAGACGCTCGATCAAAGGATCGTTCGCTAGCTTCTCCAGGAAATTGTCAGAGCCCGCGTCAGTAGCAAAAGAATCGGTGATTCCGAATTTTTTCATACTGTTGGCCTGCCTCAGTTGGCCCTCAAAGCCCCTGCTGAACATGAGCCCAAGCCCCAGGCCAATGCGCTCCAGGGATCCCTCTAGTTTTTTCTGATCTCCAGTGAACGTGTTTTTGATGAAATCAGCGGCCGTGTCGCCGGCTTGTTTCTGGTGCAGCTTCTTGTTGATCGCCTCTTGAATCGCAGCAATGCCGACCTCGGCGTTTACCTTGCCAGCGCGAATGGCCGCATCGACCGTACTTCGATCGATGCCCATCATGCGGGCTACCGCGTCCTTGACTAGAGACGTGGAAACGCCGTGCTCTGCAAGCTGCCCAGTAAGCTCCTCGGCCATGAGCTTGCCCTTGCCCTTGATCTGGCCAACGGCTCTGAGGATGCCGTGGACGCTCTCTGCCGTGCCTCCGATGGCCTGCATGTCGGCGCCGAACTTGATCCACTCCTCGGCTTGCGCTGGAGAGAATTGCAGTTTTAGTAGGTCCGCGAAATTATGAGCAGTGGCCGCAACCTCAAGACCAAGATTTGCTGCGAGTTTCGTAACTCGCTCCATCGTCTCTGGCCCCTTGCCATCCGTGAGACGGTCAAAAGCATTGGCCAACATGCTCGCATTTTTTGCAGTATCGTACAGCTGCTTTCCGAGAAAAGCGGCGACGCCAGTCGAGATCGCCATGAGGCCAAATGCAGCCTTGGTGGCCATTCCTACGTTATTTATGAGTTCCTGAGTCGATGCTTGATTTGCCCGGGTTTGCTTCCGAGCCGCCAACGCGGACGCCCTAGCGACTCGATACTGACTGGCCATGGTTTTTTTATCCATGGCCACCTGCATCTTCGCGCGCCCCTCGGCCGTCTCGTGCAATTTCTTGAAACGACCATCAGCATGGCGTGCGCGACGGGCTAACTTGTCCAACGCTGCGCCAGCGGACTTCGCGTTCCTTGAAACGTGGTCCTTGAGCTCGACAACAAGTTCGACGGAGTCTGCCATTAACTCACACCTTTACCACGTTTAACTCCCGCCATGCCCTCAGCCACCATGCGCAGCACACGCATGTCGTCCAGGCCGTCTGCCACCACTAGCGCGCCCGTGTGATCCCAAATGTCTCCACGGCCATCGCGAAACGCTTGGAGTGCGCGCGCCACCTGGTAGCGGTCCGCACGCACAGCGCGCCAGTGGTCTAGTCTTTTTTTACAGTGATCGAGATGCCCTGCCCAACCAACTTGCCGATCTCGCGCCCAATGACCTGGACGCACGCCGGGTAGTCTTCGAATAGCTTGGTCGCGTCGGCTTTCGCATCGGTCAAGTCGAGTAGGAAAATGCGGGTGATTTCTCCCCACCTCTTGTCTCGATCCTCCATTTGGTCCTGGAGAGCCTCCCACTCCTCAAGCGTGGGCGCGCGAAACAGAACGCCGCCAATCGACGTGCCGTCCTCGGTCGAAACGAACGCGTCGTCTTCCCACGCCGGGCCTTGAGCAAGCTCGTCTAGCCCAGTAGCAATGGGCTTGATTGCACCGGGGTAGCGCGCGAGGAGCTTGGAGGCTTCCTCGGGCGTGTGTGAGGTGGAGCAGAGCTGAACCAGCTCACGCTGGCCCACCTTGATTTCACCGCGTCGAATCTTTTCGACGTAGCGATCCCATTCAGCCGTGGTCGGTTTGCGTGCCTCGAAAAGCACCCCATTGGGGAGCTTGGTAGTGATATTCGCCATGGCGACGAATGTAGCACAGCGCGCGGCGGACATGCGAAAGCCCCACTATGGCGAAACAGCGGGGCTCCATGCACAGGTCTCTCGGCGCGAAAAGGGTTAGAAAACGCGCGGAGTCTCCCTAGGCCTCTCGGCCATACTCAAGGCAAGTGGGGGGACTTGCCGTTGATCTTGTGGCTCATAAACGAAAACGCGATGTCTCCGCCTAGAGCGTCGGCGCCTTCGCCGTGGTCGATGGGATTGCCGGTCACCGCGCAGCCAACGCACTCGGTTTTGAACGTCTCAGTGCCGCTCCTGATGACCCAGGTCAGGCCCCAGAGCTTCTCACGGTAGCCGTCGCCGAGATCGTTGATGAACTGCATGCGCTCGGCCTCATCGGAGAACGTAATGGTTCCCTCGCCGAGATCCATGGTGCCAGCGGTCTGGCCGATCGGGAAAGGCTTGGTGCCTTTGACCCCAGAGCGCTCTGTAGGCTGGTCAATACTGACGTTGGTGATGGCAGTGTAGATTTTGCCGTTTAGGGTCAACTCGCAGCGCGAAAAGGTGGACTTGAAACCGGTGTTGTCGGGATAGGTTGCCATGATTAGACTCCGGCCGTTTCGGCGCCAGCATTGAGCGAGTAGCCGACTCGCGTGAGGATGTAGTCAACCGAGCCGAGCGGCCTGATGCCCAGGTCGCCCTGGATTGTGGCAGTTGCCAGGATGTTGATCGTGCGATCGATGCGGTAACTGACACCCGACACGTGACCGCCGGATCCCTCTGCGTTGAGAGGCGAGATCAACTGTGAGCTGACCGCGTTAATGACCTCAGACTCCAACCTGAGAGCGTCCCGCTCGTCGATGGTGCCAACGACCGGGTTCGTGCGAACGCCGCGCCCGATGAACGTCACAGCGATCGAGTGAGCCGTCTCGCAAGCAACGTCCATGACCATGCGCCGATGCCAGCCGGTGAAGTCCGACCCAGCGGCGATTTTCATGCGGCCCTGAGTGATGAAATAACCGGGCCGGCCGTCGAATGTGCGCGCCGTACTGATGTAGATGTCGTCGAGCAACGACGATTCCACGCGCTCGTCGAAAAACAGCTTGATGACGCCAGGCAACGGGCCGCCGTCATTGAGGCCGTTGCCAGTAACGCGCTTGAGGTCAGTCGAAATCAGAGAGCCAGCCGCTCGAGCTGCAAAACTTACGACGACCGGACGGTCAACGTAGGCTCTTCCGGGAAGCGGAAACTGCCCGACGTAACGAGCGTAGCCGTGCGCGATCAGCTCACGATTGGCGACAGTGGCCGAGTAGGCCGTGACTACAGCGGCCGGTAGCACCGTGCGATCGCCAGTCGTAGGGGCCATGGCGGCGCGGAATCGCTCGTTTGCCTCCTGAGTGGCGAGCGAACTTTGGAGCGTGGCCAAAAGGGCCGCCGTGGTAGCCGCGTTGCCCGTGAGCGTCGACGCCGAGAGCAGCAGGAAGCGCCAATCGAGGGGGCTCGCGTTGATCGCCGTGAGTGCCGCGGTAACGTCGGTGCCGTTGAACGAGGCCACGTTGCTCGTCCAGCTGTAGGTCTCAGCCAGCACGTAGGTGCCAGCCGGGAACGTCAGCGTGATGCCGGTGCCAGGGATGAGGTAGGTTCCGCCGGCCGGAATCGTGATGGTTCCCGAATAGGTGCGCTCTTCGAGCGTGTCGCCCAAGTAGGCATCCAGCGTGTAGCGGAATTTGCCAGCCCCAAGAATTCCAGCGAGCGTGATTTCTACGATGGCCGAGAAATCGAATGAAGCCGCGCCAGCGAGCGTGACCGTGGGCCCGGCGCCAGATTTGGTGATGGCTCCATTGGTGGCTGCCACCGAATTGTCCATTTTTACGAAACCAACCGGGCCGCCGGCGTAGGCGAGGATTTGCAGAGCATCCTCAACCGCCGGGCCGTAGCCCATCTCGGCGACAAGCTTGGCCGGAGACGAGTAAAAATTGAGCACGTTGGCTGTGCCTGCGTTGGTGACGCCCATCACAATGGGGCGCATTTGAGCGGGCGTCGTGACGCCAAGCCCAGGATCTACAATCGTAATATTTGATGCGGGGATATTGGGCATGGGTCAGGAGCCTTTGGGTGGAGCGCCGGTGTGGGCGCTAGCCTTTGCAATCTCTAACAGAGGTTTGACTGGGTATGCGCCGGAGGCCGCCAGGGCCTCGGCAAACTCTGACGCCGTGAGCATGACGGGTCGGTCGGCGTAGTGATGCTCGTGCTCGACCCAACCGTAATGCACGCGCGCGCCAGCGTAGATGTGCACAGCATTGCCAGTGAGCAAGGCGCCGTGCTGAGCCACCGTCAATCGGGGCCCGGAAGGTCCAGCGTCTCCGGCGGCACGATGAAGTGAAACTCCATCTCCTCCGCCGTGATGATCGTGAGCGGCCGAATCTCCTCCGCCACCGGCAATTTCACCGCGAACCGGAGCCGGATTTGCGGCACCCTTTGGGCTATTTCGTTCTCGTTCCATTCGTAATTCTCCCAATTTATGCCGCCATTTGGTGCCACCTTGTCGATGGCGTTGATCATGTTGTCGAGCAACTGGTCTAGCGATTCCTCGCTCTCAGCATGCAGGACAACAGCTACCGACTCGTGCCGGTCGTAAATCGTGGGGATGCGCGTCCCGCTCTCACCGCCAACCATCGCCCCACCGGCGCGCTTGGGAGCCAGTATGAGCCCACCATCTCGGTACATCATGACGCGACGCCGTATGCCGTGCTCGCCCTCGCGCGCGCGACCCGACTGAAACTCGACCGTGGTATCGGCAAGGTTGGTCTCGACCTCTGCGACGAATCGTCCGAAGCGCGAGAGGTTTGGAGTGATGCGGTTGCCGGGCATCAGCGAAACCCACCCTTGCGCAGCATCTCGCTCAGGGCGCGCGCTACACGGGCGCCAATGAGCTTGGCCCACTTGGGCGGCAGCTTGCCCTCTGGGATCATGCGACGCGCTGGCATGCGCCTGGTGCCGCTCTGGTGATACTTTGCGTAATCAACCCCGGTCGTGCGAATCAAGATGCGCGGCTCCTCGTGCTTAACCGACCATGACCGCTTGAGACGCCCGGACTTGTCCAGGATAGGGTGCGAGCCGCTCCGTGGGTCCTTGCGCGCCGGCCATTTGCGGCCGTAGGGGGATTTTTCATTCTTGAAACCGTCCGCGATCAAGCGTTCGGTCTCCTTGGCCGCGGCAACGCCGCCCTCGGTGAGCGCCTCATCGAGCGACCCACAAGCTTTCGCCGCCACGAGCAATTTGCCAATGGCGATACTGTTGCTCATCGCCAACCGCGCATGGGCTGAGAGTAAACCAACGGCGAGCCGTCATTAAGCCCTGGAGTGGAGTCAATCACGCCCGGCAGCGACAGCGCGCCGTTGGAAATCATCTTGAGCCACTCCAGCGCAGCCATGGCGCGCTTCTCGTAGTTCAGATCGTAGGTCTCGGGATTGTAGCCCCGCCGCATCAAAATCGAGTAGGCCGCCAGGTCGCAAACGACGCGAGTTAGAGCGCCTGGAAACGGCGTGATGAGCGGCAGCGAGTAGCGAGAGCCGAGGTAGCTGTCGACCACGCTCGACTCAGTGATGAGGTGCAAATTGAGCACGTCATCGACGACCTCTTCGAGCGCATCTGCCTTGAGGCCGAGGTCGTAGAAATCAGAAATCGTTGCGTACTGGCTCACACCCGAAAAGCCCCCAGGCTCGAAAGCATGGGGGCCAGTCAGAATCAAAACAACTCAGGCAATTGAGCGAGCTGCGTTGAACCAGAGGCCGTAGCCTGCGCCGCCACGGGCCTTTACGCCGTAGAAGTACATGTCCTGGTGAAAGACAGCGTCGCTGTCCGGCGACGTCTGCTGAGCGAACATGGGAGCCTGGCGCACCTGGAAAACCAGGGGCTTGATCGGGCTCGACGTGTCCATGAGGTACCAGGTGGTTGCCTGGTTCGCGAGAGCCGGGACGACCAGAACCTGAGCCGTGCCGAAGTACGGGTTGCCGCCGCCGGCTGCGATCGTCGGGATCGAAACAATCTCCCGAGCCGCAATCTCGAGCTGCGGAGGAACCACCAACAGATTGGGCATGATGCCCAGGTTGTCGCCGTTGTTACTCGTGTAGCCAATCATCGACGTGCGGACGGTGTTGTAGTTCGCGGAAGTGAGAGCCGAACTCGTGAAATTGTTCGACTGGTTGCCGGCCGGGTTGAGCGGATGGGTCGTAGCGAAAAAGTTCACGCCGTCGAATGAAGCCGTGGAAACACCAGCCTGGAGAGCCGTAGCAAGGAGCTTGTCCTTCCAGACCTTCGAGCGGTAGCCCATCAATTCGAACTTCATGTCGTAGAGTCCGAGACGGTCATCTTCGATTTCGTCCACGCTCACGCCGTAGGTCAACTCGTATTTCTTATTGCGGATCTGGTAGGAGGCAGTCACGAAGTTGCGGATCAGGCGAGGGCCAACCCACTCGCGGAGGTCCGCCAAATCAAGCATCCAGCCGTAGGTTTCCAGGTCCGTCGTCGACGGCACGGTCATGGTGAACGCGTCGGTGAACTGCGGAGTCCGCTCAAATCCTCGCTGATAGGAGGTGGAAAATCCCGTTTGGAGATTTTGGAGAGTCGTAGGGGTAATGATCATTTTGGTGCGCTCCTAAGCTCAGATGAGCGGATCGATACGGACGAAGGCGATCGATCCAACGACCTTGTACAATCGGCCGGCGATAGAGCGATCGGTTGAGACCTTGGCGACCGTTTGGTCGTCAATGAGGTAAACCAAGGCGCCTACATCGGCCTGGACCAGTGCGTCACCGGAGGTGCCCATGGCATAGCCAAAAATGCCCGAGCGAACTCGGATGCTGGTGACCGTCGAGCCTAGCGCGACGAATTCCTCGCAACGACCCATGGTCGTGAGCGTGGTGCTGGTAACGGCAGGCTTGATCCTCTGGTCCGCCGAATCCCAACACACGATGGCGCCCTTGTAGAACACGCCAGCCGCGAGAGGGACGCCGCCGCCGTAGTCACCGGTCAGTTGAGCGTAAGAAGAATCTATTTCGAGGGTGTCACGATTTGCAGCGAGAGCGACCATTAGCGGCCACCTTTCTTGGCCGAGGCCTTGGTGTTGAGGAAATCTTCGGGCTTGATTCCGAGCTTCGCGCAGACGTCGAGTTCCTCGGAACTGAGGGTCGCGATCTCGGTGCCGCTCTCGATAGAGACGGGCCGAATGGCAGTGAGCGTTTCGGCGAATTGACCGAGCTGCTCCATCGAGAGCGACTCAGCAAACGGCTTCTGCGCCGGCGCGAGCTTGCCGTCTTCAATGAGCTTGGTGATAGCAGCGTCGCGCTTCTCTTTGACCGCCGCAGCGGTGAGCGTTGCGAGTTGCGTCTTGAGCGAATCTCGCTCGCCAGTAACGGCACTGAGTTCGGCCGTAGCCATGCTCAGTTGGGACTCCAATCCGGCGATCGCAGCGAGCGCACCGGTTTCATCGGCCACGCCGAGCTTCTCCAGGATGGGTTTCATTTCATCGTCTACCTTGTCGGGGGTTGCACTCAGCACCAACGGGCGCTGATTTTTGGTGGCCGGCTGATTAGTCAGGGCCACATTGATCAATTCGAGGATCCGTCGGCTCGCGCCGTCGAACCGGATTGCTGGCGAGAAAAAGCGCCACTCACGGTCGCTTAGCTCTGCCTTGGTGCTCTTGGTCCACTGGATATCGGAGGCATACAGGCCGTCCACGCGCACTTCAGGAAGGAACCACCCCTTCGACTTGTGAGCCGCCGGATGCGCGCTGGAACCAGCCAGTTGACCATGACCAGCGTCAAACGGCAGACGGTCCATGCCGCCATCGAAAAACGCCTCCATAACCGAAGCAGCGCCGGCGGCGTCGAGCACGAACGAGCCCTTACGAGTCTCAGTTGTGCCGAAACTGAAGAGCTTGATTTCGGTCGGCGGCTCGTCTCCGAGCAAACCGAATGCGCCGAGCTGCTCGAATTCAACCGACATAGCCAGGCTCTCCAGGCGAGAGGGGAATCATCTCGAGAGCGCGCGCGTCGCCGACCATCGAGGCCAGTGACTGGCGAGTCAGGTTGACCTCGCTGGGCGGCTGGGCAGCTGGCAGCACGAAATCATCATCGGACTCGACCTCGCGGTCACGGCCCACCGTCGGACGAAGGACAGGAGGATCTACCTCGCGCTTGTCACCCAGAGCCTCGCTCAAGGCAGACGACGCGTGCCCCTCACCACGGGTTTCGAATTGCTGCTCAGTCCGATTACGACTCATAATTTATCCTTATCAGATTTCCAGGGTGATATGCATTAGGCCCGGCGAAACCGTGGCCCCATGCTGGTCTCGTGCTCTAGGTATACCGGCGTCGACCTGTTGCCGCTCGCCCACTCGTCAAAAATCTTGTTGACCGATTTGGCCATGGTCTCCTGGCCCTTGGTCCGCGGAACCTTCGGGCGGTCAAGCCGAATCACGGCGTCCACCTGTCCGCCCTTGCGCAGGAACCGAGCCGCTTGGACGCCTTCCACGATAAACGCCGATTCGAGCGCTACGGCGCCCTGAATGAGCGTCGGGACAGAGCCCCATGGCTGGCGGATGAAATCGTCCGTAGACACGACCTTGCGGTCACTGACGCGCTTGGACAGCGTGGTCTTGCCGACCCTTGGTCCGCCGACGATGGCAATGCGCCGGTGCCGCCCCAGGACCTGGCCGAAATCCAGACCGCCGGCAGTGAGCGCCTCCTCCTCGGCGGGTACAGACTCGGCGGGCACAGACTCGGCGGGCATGCCGGGCTCAGCAGGCACCATGAGAGGCGGCACAGGGAGGCCTGTTTTGGGGTCAATGGCGCCGGGCTCGGGAGCGGGTTTCTCTTCCACCGTCAAGCCCAGCTCGGCGGCGATGTCGATGGCGTTTTTGACGTCGTACCCAGCCGTCGACCACTTGGCGATAGCGTCGGCGACTGCGCCCCAGCGGATAGACGTGCTCTCCTCGAGGCCGGCAATGACCTGCCAGCTCGGCCATGGCATCGCGTCAAGCGTGGCACCGGGCACAGTCCAGAGCGCCCACGGCGTCACCAGCTGGTCTCGCAGGTAGGTGCCGAAACGCCGTGCCCGAGAGGACGCAATGCGCTTGGTGACGTCAGCAGAGGCCTCAGATGCGGCGCGCGAACCAACGCTAGTCGTCTCGGAGCCGACGTTGCTGCCGAGGAAAAAAATCTGAATCTTGCGGTCGCATCGCGCGAGCGTCTTTTCGAACGAATCGAACGATTGATCTTTGGCCTCCAACAGGTCCAAATCAAACTGCTCACCGTCTGGGCCGAGGTGCGTAGGTAGGCCAACGGTCGTGTCAGAGCCAACGCGCGAGACGTCGCGAATGAACGAGCGCTTGTCCTGAGCCTCAGCGCTCGACGGCACGAAGGCCTTGATGATGGGCAGGCCATGGCGCTCGTTGTAGCGCTGCCAGTCGCGCCAAGCGCAGCGCTTGACGAACCAGTTTTCGCCGATGGCAGCAACGGCGCACGACGCCCAGGACTCTCGCGAGCCCATCAAAAACCACTTGCCGTCGCCAGGCGTGATCTCAACTGCGCCGTTGCGCGTCTGGTACATCATCGCGCCAAGCTGACCGCGCGCGTTCAACAGCTCCGAATCCCACCACATGAATTGTGGGTGTAGGACTCGCAAATACGGGCGCCACTCCTTGTCCCAGTCGATGGTGGCTACAGCCGCGCCAATGCCCAGGTACCAGCCTAGGATCGAGGCCATGGCCTCCTCAGTGATGCACTTGCCCCACTGCGCGCCGAGCTGCTCTGCAATCAACTCCGAGATTGAGATGGGGTCGCCGTCCTCGGTCTCGGGCATGAGCGAAAACGGAGAAGACAGAACCTCGTCGATCGCTCGATTGAGGCTCGACGTATACTCGTCATCAGCCAGCATCGACTCGGCCAGCTGAGACGAGCGCGAGAATAGACCGCGTCGGTTATCGGCCACCGCCTGCCGCAAATCGCTTGGCGACCAAGTGACAGAAATGCCAGGCGTCCACTGCTCGATGCGCATGCGCGCCGCGGAGCGCTTCGGAGCTTGCGCGCCATCGAGAGTCGCCAGTTCGGGGAGTGAATTTAGCATTGTGTGCGAGCGTTGCCTGTCACGAGGGCCACCGTCATGCAATCTACCCGATTGACCTGCCGAGTATGCCACGGAGGTCAGAGTACGCCGTGCGCACCCCAGCGTGCTCGGACGCATGCAAGGCCAGCATGAGGGCCCAGGCCCTGTCTGCGTGCCCCCTAGCGTTGCGCGCGGCGTCGAATCGTACGTTGCCCGCCGTGGTGACGATGCGCCGAATAGAGGCAAGGTCGTCGCGAGTCTGCACTGCCTCTGGCGCGTCCTTGCACAACTCCAGTTTGCCCGTGACCATGGCCTGATAGATGCCAGTGGCGAGGCTCTCCTTGAGCGGCGCTGTGAACGTGACGACCTCCAACTTCGAGCCGTAGTCACGCCGAGCCGCCTTGGCCGGGAACGAGCCCATGCCTGTGCCGTCAATCGCAACGCGCTGGCACCCATGCACCTCGAACGCGTCGCGAATGATGCGAGCTAGGAGGATGTCGTCGGTCTTATTATGAGTCTCCGAGTGCAGCTCGCGGTAAACACCGTTGATGCCTTTAATGACCTTGAGAACTGTCTTATCCCGCGTCTCGCCGATATCGATACCGCCGTAGCATTGACCGTAAACCGGTAGGCCTTCTTTGGTGGCTCTCACTAACAGCTCATTGGGGAGATATTGCATCTCGCCGTCGAGGAAGGCGCCTTTGAAAAGCTGGGCGTAGACCCGTGGGTCATCGCGGGCCATTGTCCAGCAAAACTTGAGATCAAGCCTCATGCCAGAGGCAATCGCATCATCGATGGTCGTGACGTAGGTTTTCCAGTCGTCGGGTTTTTTCGGAGTCGGCGAACCAAGCTCTGTGATGATTTGGTGAAACAGGTTGCCGACGCCGTTTGGCGTGCTGCCGATACGGCACGAAAACCCATGCGTCGAAGCGGCGAGGGCGCTGTCCCACACGTCTTCGGGCCTCTCATGGTAGGCGAACTCGTCGAGCACAACGTTGCCCGAGAAGCCACGGCCAGCGGCCTTGCTGGTGGTGGCCCGAATCTCAGCACCGCTTACCATCGTAAATGACAGCTGGTTCGGCGGGCTCGTGATGCGTGCCCAGTTGCAACCCAGCTCCTCCAGGGCCATCGCGTGCTTCCTGGCGACGCCGAGTAGATCAATGGCCTCCGGCTCGGCCCTGGAAACGAGCACGCACGATTGACCCCATAGACCGCGCAAAACAGCCCACGCCGCGAACGTATGGGAGCACCCTATCTGGCGAGCTTTGACCAGGGCAGCATAGCGATGCATGTCCAAGAGCCACTCGCGTTGGAAGTCAAAAAACGTGCCAGACCAAGCACGCACCGCCGCCGCATCCCTGGCTGGGAACCCCTGATTGATGGCTGCGAGAGTAGGGTGCACTGCGCACTACTGTAGCGCGTTGTCAAGCTCTTGCACAATGTGCCCGATTACCTCGGCGCACTGCGGGACGACGGCGTTTCCGAGTGCGTGCAGGCGGTCCACTCGATTGGGAACCCCATCATCCACTCCACGAAACTCGGGAGCAGCGGACCAGTGGGGTGGACCGTTTGCCACTCCACACACCCGGGATGCTTGGCCATGCTCGGGCAGAGTTGGTTCGCGGTGGCCGTGGGAGTCGCGAGCAGGGCGCCAGCATACCAGGAAGACGCGCGCTCTTCGGTGAGGAGCGCCAACATCGCTCGCCGACAGCGGGACCGGTAAGACGCCATAGCCGAGCTGTCCCATGCCGGCTGTGACCGCGTCGACCCATTTGCGAGCTCCGCTTGCGACGTTCTCGATGACGACCCAGTGAGGCTTGAGCTCGCCGACGATGCGGGCAAACTCATACCAGAGGCCCGAGCGGCTGCCAGCAAGGCCCGCGCCTTTGCCCGCGCTGGACACGTCCTGGCATGGAAAACCTCCGCAGATAACGTCGACGGGGTCGAGAATTCCAGCGCCAACTGTTTTGACATCTTCGTACCTTTCAGCCTGTGGCCAGTGCTTCGCGAGCACCTGCCGCGCCCAGGGGCTCTGCTCGACCTGCCAGACCGTGTGGCCCAGCCCTGAGCGCTCCAGCCCGAGCTCAAGGCCGCCGATGCCTGAAAATAGAGAGCCAATGGTCAAGTTCATGCCAGGTCGCAGGTCACACCGCTAGCTGTCCACTGCCCAACGTCAGACTCTGCCTCCTGCCTCGCTAGGAGCTCCCTGGCGCGGCGCTCAATCCAGCGGTCTCGCCGAAGGAGGTTGCCGATGAAATCGTCGGTCGATTCTGGGTCTATGTCCTGATTCACCGGCCGGCCAGCCGGTCTAGACGAGGGAAGTCGGCCCGAAGCCGCCGTAGCGCCTCCAGGCTGATGCCGAGATCGTCGGCGGCCTCCGTAAGAGTGGAGCTGAGGCGCATGGCCTCAGTTATCAGCTTCTCGGCTGAGCCACTGAGCGAGAGGAACGGCCCAGCAAGCGCGGCGCGTAGGACATTGATGGGTGCGGAGGAGTGGGGTCTCATACGGCCCCAGCCCCCGGGCTTGGTAGCGCGGGGGCGGTGAGGCTCAGCCGGCGATTGCTCAGCCGGAGATTGTGATGCGCTCCATACCGTCAGTCTCAATGCGCGCGATCCAGCCAAATCCGGCCTCCTTGAGAGCCTTGCGCATGGTGCGCTTGGCCAAGCGGAGGTTGGTGAATTCCTGCCCCTTCTCCCGGGCGAATGGGGGGAGAACGAGGTATGCGGTGTAGATGGTTTTGGTCATTTTTGTTTTCCTTTTTCTCGGAGGCTCTCTGCCTCACCCAGTATCTATTGCAGGTCTAGAGCAGGGCTGCAATGCCTAAATGCACTAGAGCATCATTTAGGCCGACGTGCCCGTTTTTGCGGCTGCCACGCGCGCCTCTGCCGCCTCCCAGGCCTCGTAGGCCCGGTCCTCTCGGTCGCCGGCGGACCGCTTGGCGGAAATGGCTGCACTTAGCGCATCCCAAGCCCTAGTTGCCGCTCTCTCCCGCTCTCTAGCCTCGGGACTCACGACACACCTGCCGCGATCGCATCCGCCTCGGCCAGCGCTGTTTTTGCGCGGTAGTACGCGTCCCAAGGCGCGCGGCCTGCGTCGTAAGCTGCCACCCAAGCCGCCTTGGCAGCGGCGAGTGATTTTTTGGTCTTGTGGGGCGCGTACCGCACAACCTCCAGTGCCGCGATCTCGGCCTCCGCCGCCTTCACCTCGGCCCATGTCGCCGTCACTGCCTCCTGGAGGGCCGTTGCTGGGCTCACGTCACACCTGCCGCGATCGCTACGGCCGACACGTACTCGTGCCAGCTCTCCGAGTCGGCGGGGTCTGAGCCGTCGAGGCAGAGCGCCAGTAGCGACGCTCGGGTGAGGTCGCCACGCCGGAGGCCCTTGATGTCCTCGTGGGGCCGAACCGCGGCACACTCGAGGGTCCGGGCCGTCTCGTGCGAGAATGAGATTCCGTCGATAATTACGTTGTTTTTCATGGTTTTCGTTTCTGGGGCCCGAAGGCCCCCGTTGGTCTCAGGTCGGGTCGTCGGAACTGCCAGCCTCGAAGTCGCCTGCCCACCATGCGTCGGCAATGTGGCTGGGCACATCGGCCTCGGCCTTGACCTGCTCAAGTGTGGGCACTCGGCCGAGGTTGCTCATGATGCCCTGGAAGGTCGTGGTCAGCTCGTTCATCTGGCTCTTCGTGATTCGCTTCGTCTTCATGCATTGAGTATACACCTGTAGCGCGGCACTGCCAGAGCTAAATGAAGGTCTAGTGCTGATAGGCCAACGGGCCGGTTTGAGCGAGGACCTGCTACGCAATGCGGCCCGCTTTGATTCTTCGTCTTATGCAATGAGCGGTGAGTCCAGACCGCTCGCTGCCGAAAGCAGTCAGCCAAACGGTGCACCTGCGGTTGTCGATTTGCTCTTTCGCCGTCGCCCAGCGGCAGTTTCCAGGCTCGTAGTTGCCATCGTTGTCGATGCGATCCAACGTCGTGCCAGCCGGACGCTCACCCATGTCTGCGAGGAAGTTCGCGAAGTCACTCCACCGATCGCAGACCTTGATGCCTCTTCCGCCGTAGTTGGAGAAATCTCTGGCATTTTCGTTGGTGCACCGCTGTCGCATGTTGGCCCACGTTCCGTATAGGTGATGATTCTGACCAAGCCCCCTGCTCGTATGGCCATGGGTTTTTTGCAGGCACCCACAAGACCGTGACTTGCCTTCCTCAAGGCTATCTGAAAGCACGGGTCTCTCAGTCCCACAGTCACACCTGCAATTGAACACGGCCGAGCCTCTACGGCTGGCTGCTTTGCTCAAAACCGTCCAGCGCCCAAACTTCTCTCCGATCATGCCCCAATATTAGTTCCATACGGATAGAAGTCAAGAGCCTCTTTCCGTGGCCCAGGCCTCTAGAAGTCCTCTCACCACTCCAGACAGCGTCTCGCCGGCCCTAACCGCGTCTCGGTAGCGGGCCCGCTCCTCTTGGGTCAGACAGACATCTAGTCTTGTTCCAGGCACATTGGAACGACCTCCTCTCGAGAAGGGTCGGCCGATTGGTTTTTTTTCAGAGATCATTTTGCTCTTCGCCATGGGCCACGATATCGCCGGTGTCAGTTGCTGGGCCCACGAGCCCGAAGGCGCGCCGCATGACCTCGGCGGCCTTGGCGGGCGTACGCTGCTCCTCGGGCGCCTCCTCGAGCGACGCCATGGCGGCAATGAGGCGCTCTGGAGCGTCTAGGCCTAGGAGTTTGGCACGCCGGCCCTCGAGAGCCACCAAGGTCACGATCGCCTTGAGCCGCGTGTCAGTGGACTCTGAGAGGTCTTCGAGGATGCCTATGGCCTCTCCCACAGCCAGGTCCAGGCGAGCGGCGGCGACGCCTCGCTCGACCGCCATGGCCTTCTTCTGGCTGGGCAGCGCCACCGAGTCATGGACGTAGGCAAACGCCCACTCTGGGGTGATGTTGAGCCGCTTGGAGATCTCAGAGTAGTTTTTCCCACGCATGCGCAGGTCGCGGGCCTGATCGCGAGCTATCTGGATCTCCTCGGTCTTGGTCATGTGGGGAGCCAATCACAGGATTCGTCGTCGGATGCCTCAGGACCCGCCGAGTCCTCGGATTCCTGGCAAGCCGAGTGAATGGGCGTGCTACCGACCTTCCATGACACCTCGGTGCCCAGCATCATGGGCTCGCTGCATACCCTGCAATCCTGGATTCCGTGCCTTTCGATGTGCTTCTCCAGCACCACGTATTTCCGTAGGGTCGTTTTGGCCGGCTCCTCTGTCACCGCGCACGCCGCGTGCCAGATGCGATTCTTGGCGTCTTGCACTGCGTAGACTACTGGCTCGAAGGCTAGGATCATCTTGCAGCAGACCTCGCACCGTCGGCTGCCGAACCGCTTGATGTCCTGCTCAGTCAGGATGGCCTTTCGGACCTTGGCCTCCTTTGGCGACAGCTTGATCGGGGAAAACTCGCCGTCCTTCATCTCGGCTACCACCGCCAATAGACCAGGTATTTTGGACTCTAGGCCCTTCATGAGCTGGTGAATCAGCTGCTTCTGGATCCTAGCCTTCACTTCGTTTTCGAGCCGATCGCTAAATCCCTCACCAGACTTGCATGCTTTGGCCTTCTTCATCTCGGCCTTCACCAGTGCGCCTGAAACCAAAAACAACCGCATCGCAAGCTTCTCAGCATCCTCGAAGAACGTGTTCGGATCTGAATCGTATTGAAGCTGTTTTTCCCTCTTTTTTCTAACCCTATGAACCAAAACCCCTTTAGAAACGCTATCTATCATACGTAACCCTATGAAATCATTCAGGAAAAACCACTTTATGCCACACGTCTAGGTTCCAAGCGGCCCCCAAAAGGCCAGCTATCGAAGATTACTAGACAATTACCATTAGGACGAGCCTATGTCAATACCCGCGGCGCAAGCGCCCCCCTCCCTTGGGTTCCGGGGGCAAGCGCGGGTTGGACCCTATGGGGGGTACCTTGTGGCACTGCAGATGATGGTTGAGAGAACACACACCACCCTACATAACCTTACATATCACACATATACAATCCGTCCGTACGCAAGTAAGGTCAAACCCATGGCGGCAAAGAAACTAGGCAGGCCAGTAACGCGCGGCGAGTCGTCGACGGCGGACGGCAACAGAATAGGTGTCCGGTTGACCCCGACTGAGGCACGGCGTTTTCGGGAGGCTCTCGCGCCCGGTGAGACGCTGGCAAGCGTGGTCCGTGCCTACCTGGAGAGCTGGGCAACAGAAAGGTGTTGATTCCGTGTTAACGTTAGTCTAACGTTGGGCCATGAATAACAACCCAATGAGTCTTGATGAGCGGCGAGCGATCATTGCTGAGCAGGCCCTGGAAATTACGCAGCGTAGCCAAGCGCTCGAATTGCGCCGCCTGGCCTTCAAGGAACGAAACATGAGGATTGAAGAGGACAACCTCAGAATTATGTTGAGCTGTGAGTGGTTGCCAGGTTCTGATGAGCCTGAAGATTCTGAGGCCACCGAAGAGCTTGACGGCGAGGTGGAAGAATGAGCCTCGACGCCAGCCGCCTGGCTCTCGATGAGCAACGCCTGGAGTTTGATAGGCAGCGCCTAGCGTTCGAGGAGCGTCGCCTGGTTTTGGACGATCGTCTCTCTGTTATCGAAGTGCGCCGCTTGGAAATTGAGGACCGCAAGGTGGCGGTCGATGAGCATCGGGAATCACGATTGAGTGAATTTTACGACGCCAAACGAAAAGAGGCGCTTTCTAGAGATGCCGCTGAGGAATCTGAGGACGCTGAGCCACCCAAGCCCAAGCCACCATCCAAGATAACCGATGCCCAGCGGACCTGGTCCAGGTGCTGGTTCGCTTCCGGGGCAGAGATGCTGCCCAACTCTCAGGACCCCTACATTGGAAGGTCTGCACTCAGTGAGATGCTCCGTTCGGACGGCGTGTCAGAGCCCAAAATCAAGGCGGCTTTGGATCCAAGCAAGCCTTCGTTGATCGGCTCGCTGATCGGCTCCGAACTAATTCGGTTCTCTGGGCATGGGTGGGTTGCCTTGGGGTACTTCGCGGACAATCTGCGAAAGTTGAAATGAACCCTTGAGTTTTGCTTCGCCAGTACCGTATACAGTACTTGAAGCCAGGCAGAGAGCCGGGCCGAAAAGGGGAAACACGATGCTACTGGAACTCATGTTGTTTGGCGGATTTTGCTCAGCGGTTACTTGGACGGCGCTCTATCTGGAGCTTTCGGCATGATGATCGGGATTCTACAGGGCCTTGCCGTTGGCTTGGCGATTTCTGGGCCGCTGTGTGCCGCCTGGGTGCGGTGGGCATGACCGCCACCATGTACGGCCCGATGCTCGTGGGGCTCGTTGTAGAGCCAGTGGAGCTACCCAGCGCGGCCCAGTTAGAGGCAACGCAGCGCCGGCTTGACTGGCTTCTTGCTCGGCGAGTTTGGAGGGTGCGGTGACCGAGCCAAGGCCATGGGGTGAAAACGGCCCAGAATACGACTGCTTCGCTTACGTCATTTTTTCGGTTGGCTGTGAGAGCTGGCAAATCCTCAGGTGGGACGCGGATTCGCACGGGGGCTGCTACTATATAGACTCCCCTTTTACCGGCACGATGGAGCACGATGCCATCACCCATTGGCTGCCTCTTTCGTACGCTTTTGGAGTCCAGCCATGACCGAGCCCAAACCATGGGGCAAGTACGGACCCGAGGTCGACTGCCTGGCGTGGGTTACCTGGGAGTACGCTGACCCAGGCTGGGAGTCCATTATGTGGCTCGCAGACAAATATGAGGGGTACTATCTGGCTGGCGAATTGCTCAGTGATAGAGGCGGCACACCCACCCATTGGCTGCCGTTGCCGGCCGCTCCTGGAGCTCAATCGTGAACGAGCCGAGGCCATGGGGCGCCAACGGACCACAGACCGACTGCCTGGCCTGGATGATTTGGGGCGGCTGTGCCCCGGGCTGGGAGCATCTCGTGTGGCGCGACCACGCCGGCGGCTGGGGCACTTGCTACTACCGTGGCGGTGACACTCCCGTGCTTCCCAACACTCCCACCCATTGGCTTCCAATGCCTCCGGCTCCAGAAGGCCCACCATGCGCGACGTAACCCTACTCCGCCCGGTCACACTCGGCTCTCTGCCGGGCGGTCGCTACGTGCTTGGATTCCCGGACGGCTCAGGCATCGTGACGGAGCGTCGCGGTATCAATGTGCTGGCGGCTCACCTGGCTCTCATGGAAGGCGTAGGCTCGGCCCTGGGCACGGTCAGGTCGCTCGAGGGCCGCATGGTAGTGTCGTGCGTCGCTGGGAGAGTCCACCTCTGGACAGGCAAGACCAGGCGGGCAATCCTCAGCATGGCCCAGGCGAGGGCGCTGGGCGCACAACTGTTAGCGGCCTCTGGCCGGTGACGAGCGCTTCGCTGGCATGCTGCTGGCGCGGCAAATTGACCCAATCAAGCGGTGAAAATGTAGGATAGCAGCCCCGTTTCTCACTACCCCGCCCGCCGAGAGTAACAACGCTCGGCGGGTTTTTTGCGTCAGATGAGGCGGTAGACGTGGGCCTGGTGCTTGGGCCAGTCTGGCTGACCTGGAGCTGGCTCTGACACTGCTCGGCCGGCCTTTTTGACCGCACGCATGGCGCGGTTGAACTCGGGCCGCGTGATGGGGAGCTGCTCGAGCGCGAGCTGAGCCGTGACTGGCCCGGGTGCACTCAAGAGTATGGCGAGACCACGAATGAGGTCCTCGCTGGCGTTTTTGCGGGTGGGGAAAGTCATAATCTGGAGACCAGTCCGCGCATGGTTGCGGCGCGCTTGGCGGACCATTTGGACGGAGCGCAGTGCCCTCCTGAGCCGTAGGACTGAAACGCTCCTGCGATTGGGTCCGGATGCGACCGAGCGCAGCGCTTGAAGCCAAAGCGCCAAACACCAAGAGCCCTAGAGGTTTGGCCAGCGAGCTCGACGGGGACGTCGCCGTGCAATTGGTAAATCCCAGTTGCCCTGCCCTTGTCGCACTCGTGCGGTTTGCACTCGCCACGCTGAACGTGAGAGGCGGCGCCTGACTCGTAGCGAATCAGGGTCAGCAGAGCCGCTCGCTCCTGGCGATCTCCGGTTGCGCCGTCAATGGCATCGGCGATCTCAGTGAGACGCGAGGCGCGCTTGGTTGGGTCTTCGTCGGCGTCGCTCACGTGCGGCGGCCAAGCGCTGATGACAGCGAGCGTTGAACCGCCGGCGAGCGCCAGTGGCGCGGAGAACCACGCGGCAGCGATGGCGAAGAATAGTGGCGCGGCGTGTTTTGATTTCACTCCGCCCGCTCCAGCGTTGCGATCGAGGCGCGGCGCCAGCGTGCGAGAGTCTGTCGAGATACGCCGAGTCGTTTGCTCAAATCTCGGAGCGGGTTGGCGTCATGTAGGGCGAGGTATTTTTTGGCTGCGGCGCGATCTCCTGAGAGGATCTGAGCGCCGAGGACGGTAACAGTTGGCATGACTCCGAACCTAGCACGTGTGCCGCTAGAGTTACAAGCCATGTCGATTTGGTTTGACGGCTGGGTAGCGCATGGGTTACCAATACATCCCATGGCTAACAGCAAAATCGAAACGCTCGCGTCCCTCCGAGAGGCCCTCACGGCAGTCCGCCTGATTCCTGTGACTGACGAGACCGTCAGTGCGCGCGGGCTGGCCATCCGGGAGCTCGAGGCGGCCTGGGAAACGCTGATGCAGTCGTGAGGCAGGTGAGGTTGCCGATGGTGGACCCTGAGCAAGGCAGGCGCCACTTCGTCGGCGACCCAAAACCTCCGGCGACGCGAGCCGGATGCGAGGGAGGCATGGCGGAGCGAAGGAGTGGAGAGGTGACGTGCCCGGCCTACAGCTGCCGCTACCACCTTCTAGGCCTGGCCAGCAAAAGACCCGACGCGGAATTCGAGCGCAGCCTCACGGCGAGGATAGAGGGGCTCTGGCGAGACTCGTGTGTGCTCGACATGGTGGACGGCGGGGCTGATGTTGATGACGACATGATCGCGATCATCATGGGCATCACCAAAAAACGGGTCACTCAATACGGCGCAGAGAGTCTGGTGAGATTCAAGCGCGCTTTCAAACACTGGGACGACGAGGATTGACTCGGGCACCAGTCAGGAAACAGAGAGAAACAGAGAGAAGCAAAGGGTAAAAAATGGCAATTGAACTGAAATCAACAAGAGAACTGGCCAAAGCGAACGGCGTTAAGGCATTGGTCTACGGGCTGAGCGGCTCGGGCAAAACTACGCTCATCCGCACGCTACCGAGTCCGGTAATTCTGTCGGCCGAGTCCGGTCTACTTTCGCTCGGCGGCGAGGACCTGCCAGTGATTGAGATCACGAGCATGGCGGAGCTACAAGAGGCCTACAGTTGGTGCGCTGGCAGCGCGGAGGCGGCGGATTTCGAAAGCATCGCTTTGGACTCAATCAGCGAGATCGCCGAGGTGATTCTGGCCGGCGAGAAAAAGACGGCCAAGGACCCAAGGCAGGCCTACGGCGCTTTGGCAGATCAAATGACAGAAATGGTCAAGGCCTTTCGCGACCTGCCTGGCAAGCATGTATACTTCTCTGCAAAAGCCGAGAAATCAGACATTGACGGCAAAATCCTGTACGCTCCCGGCGCTCCTGGCACCAAGGTCAGCCAGATGTTGCCGTACTTTTTCGACCTCTGTTTGGCGTTACGAGTTGAGCGCAGCGACGCAGGCGTCATGCGCGCGCTGCAAACTCAGAGCGACGGCGCGTGGCAGGCCAAAGATCGCTCTGGAAAACTGGAGCCCTGGGAAGCGCCGGACATGGGCGCGATCATCCGGAAGATCACGACGTGACCGAACGCAAATTTGATGACACATCCGACGCCGAGTTGGCCGAGTGGTGGAAGTCGGTCAAGAAGGCTGAGGCTCATTCTCAGCTCTGCCGCCGCGAGGTAGAAGACGAAATCGTCAGACGCATGCCGGCTGACTTCACCGGCACGGTGAACGCCTACGATCTCAAAATCACCTACTCACAATCGACTAAGATCGACGCTGACGCTCTGCAAGATTTGGCGTGGAAACACGGTCTGTTTGACCGGCTGAAGG
>ENA-ORBV01004070-ORBV01004070.1-microbial-mat-metagenome-genome-assembly--contig:-NODE-4070-length-28502-cov-4.687529_pt1 | contig 28502 bp, 27 predicted proteins | sample MGYA00237777_ERZ505514 | MGnify/ENA primary metagenome ERZ505514 (study PRJEB26160, sample SAMN06269048) | microbial mat metagenome | isolation source: Oligotrophic lake microbial mat | place...
CTCCTTCGGGTTCGCCGCGTCGGTCCAGTCGAACACGGAAATGCCGCCCTGATACCACGACTGCACCATCACATCGCGGCCGGGAATCGGGATCAGCGAGCCGTTGTGCGCAACGCAGTTCTCGTTGGACGTCTGATACGTGGGAATCTTGTAGTAGCTCTTGAACACCAGCTTCTTGTTCACGATCTCGAAGATGGCGTTGGCGCCCCACTCCGGCTTGTCGAGCGGACGACACTTGGGTGAACCACCGCCGCCCCACTCATCCGAGAAGAGCATCTTCGTCCCATCGTTGTTGAACGTGGCCGAGTGCCAGTAGGCGAAGTTCGAGTCCGCCACCGCATCGAGCCGGAACGGGGCTACCGGATTGCTGATGTCGAGCAGCAGGCCATGCCCTTCGCAGGCACCACCAGCCAGGCCGAGTGCCGGGTACACGGTGATGTCGTGACACTGCGAGCCTTCGCTGATCGTGGTGCTCGGTGCGACCGGAGCGGGCGGCTTGTCCATCCCCTGCGCCGCCAGAACCTTCATCACGTTCGCGTTCACCAGCGGTCGCGCCGCCGCCGAGTCGGCCGCGTTGGCCGTCGTGGCGCCACGCGCCTTCATGATGCTGTCGAGCACCGGCTTCACGAACTGCTCGGGGAGCATGACTTCCTGACCCATGGCCGGAATCATGATCGTGAACGCACCCTTGGCTTTCGCGGCATCCATCTCGGCCTTGTCGGCGGGAGACGCGCCATGACTCTTGGTCGCGCCCAGTCCGGCAAAGATGTTGGCGCGTCCGACGACCGCCGCCTTCGACGGATCGGCCAGTGGTACCTTGATGATCTCGATGCGCAAGCGCGAGGAATTCGCCTCGCCGCTGGGCACGTTGCTCACGCATTCGGCGAGTTCGCCGGCCGGGCGGATCCCCGAGGAGCCCGAGACGTAGATGTAGACGTTCTGCTTGTCCTTCGGATCTTCGAGCACCGTGTGCGTGTGCGAACCGCGGCACGTCTGCACATTGGCCACGAGTTTCGGTTCGCGGATGTTGCTGATATCGAAGATGCGCACGCCACGCAGGCGCTCGTTGCTCACCGGCTCCTTGACGCCGCCGGGCTTGCAGTCGATGCGGCCGTTCATCGCTTCGGCCGACATGAACATCAGGTTCTTGTAGACCGAGACGTCGTTCTGTGAGGCGGGGCACTCGTAGGCGACCACCAGCTGGGGCTGGCTGGGCACGCTGATGTCCCAGATCACCGGGCCGTTGTAATTGCCCTGAATGACGTAGTTGCCGGTGAACGCGAGGTCCGAGTTGGTCTCGCCCAGAAACCCCTTCGGCGAGACGGCCTTCGCGATCACCTTCAGGTTGGACGTGTACTCGGCCGCGTCGAACAACCCCGCCTTGAGCGCGTTGCGGGGGTCGGAGGCCGGTGAGGGGGCAGTGTCGGGCTTTCGCGATGGGGCACAGGCGGCAAGAGCGGCCGTGGCGGCCAGAGCGAGCAGTGTGCGCAGGCTTGAGGCGTGCATGTACGTCGCGGGTATCGGAGGTGGGGAGGGGCGCAGCGGAGGGGCCGCCGAGTACGGATGTTTCGGAGGATACTGCCGAAACGTAGTTCGGGCAGCGTGTAGTGTGCCATACGGCGCTCCGGCGGGTTGGTGTCGGCCGTGGGCCGTGCTCGCGCGCACTTGGCGGCACCCCCAGCCGCAGCGGCGCCCGGCGCCTTCCGTTCGCTCTCGCGTCCACCAGACCTCGCCCGCTCGCCAGTCGATGGACAGCGGTGCATCGAGATCGAGCAACTCTGGCGTTCGTGGCAGTCGAAGGATCATGACTTGTTCCTCCGGCGACGGAATGACCTCCGATTTCGTTCGCACCAGCAGTGGTCCGCGCCAGCTTTCCCAGCCAAGACGCGCGTAGAACGACTCGGCCGATGGCGACAATGCGGCAATATCGAAATCGCCCATGAGCGCTACGGACTCCCGCAGAAGCGTGCTCGCGTAGCCGCGACCCTGAGCCTCCGGCTCGGTCGCGACGAGTTCGATGTAGGCCGTATGCAGCGAACCGATCGACGCGGCCTGCAGGGCGCGAGGGACGATCATCACGTGCGGCATCAGTGCGCCGTCTACTCGGCCGAGCAGGTGCAGGCCCGGGCCGATGTCCTGCAGAGAGGTGGACAACTCCTCGTCACACGCCGTTCGCAGCAGCGCGAGTAGTTCGTCGCGCACACTCGTGCTCAGTGATCCCGTCGCGACGATTTCGATCTGCACAGGCTCTCACACCTTCGCGTTGACGCGCTCCGCCTGCAGCTTGTCGTTGAATCGCTGCACCTCACCGATCCGTTCCACTTCGATCGCGACGGCATCGACGGCCTGTTGCAACTGCTCCATGCGCTCCTCGCTCAGCGGCAGGGCGGTGGGGGCCGGCGTGCGACCCTTGGAGAACAGACGCCAGGTGATGTAGCCTCCAATCATGAAGAGCACGACGTGGGATCCCGCGTGCGGCCCTTCGCCCAGCGCGATCGCGTAGCCCGCCGAGGCCACGTTGACCACCGTAAACAGCCCCGCGACGGTAAGCCAGATCTTCTGGCGTCGAGTCATTTGTCACTCCTGAGTGGGTGGAAAACCGCCCGGAAGGATCCTACGTGCCCTTTCGCGACGAGGTTTCCTCGCCGACAGGCCGCCAGTCCCCTTTCGCGCGCCGTTCATCCCACCGTTCCAACCCTGTCGGTTACCTGAGTGTCTATGGTATAGACTGCGCTACCTCCCTGGTTCGTCAGCCCCGACCGGTTCGCCAAGACCGACACGCCACTCCATCTCCTCAAGGGCACGTTCGACGTGCTCGTTCTCAAGACGCTGAGCTGGGGGCCGGCGCACGGCTACGCCATCTCGCGCTGGATCCGGCAGACGGCCGGCGACGACCTGAACATCGAGGAAGGCGCGCTCTATCCGGCACTTCGACGGCTTGAAGAACGCGGGCTTGTCGCTGCGGAGTGGAAGCGGCTGGACGGGACGGGACGTAACGCGCGCGTGTACACGCTGACTGTCACCGGGACTGCGGCGCTGCGCGAGGGAGTGGCCGATTGGCAACGATATGTGCGCGCCTTTGCGCGGGTCCTCGAGGCGGCGCCGCGCGAGGCACTCTCGTGACCTCCGGGGGCGATCGCCGCTACGACGATGCCGCGCTGCCGCTGTCGCGTACACCGAAGGTGGACGACGATGTGCGCGCAGAGCTCGACTTCCATATCGACCAGCGTGCGGCTGAACTCGTGGCGACGGGCCTGCCGGCGTCCGACGCGCGTGCAGAAGCCACGTCGCTCTTCGGCGATCGCGCCGCGATCGAGGCGGCCTGCCGCACCATTGAACGGCGTCGGCGATACCAGTCGTGGCGGCAGTTCCGCTGGCAGTCGCTCTGGCAGGACATGGCGGGCGGCGTTCGGCTGCTGCGGAAGTCGCCGATGTTCACGGCGGCCGCTGTCCTCACACTCGCCATCGGCATCGGCGCGAACGCGGCCGTGTTTTCACTGCTCAACCGGGCGATCCTGCAGCCACTCGCGTATCCCGGTGCGAACCGCCTGGTGAGTGTCAGCGAGAAGACGGAGCGTGGTCACGCCGACCTCGCGTGGGCTACCGCCGTCGAGCTTCGCGCCCGCTCACGATCCTTCGACGCACTCGCCTCGTACGGCGCGTTCACTGCCACGGTGCTGGGCACGTCCACGCCGCTGCGTGTGCAGACGGCCGCCGTCGCCGCCGAGTTCTTCAGCGTGTTTGGTGTGCGTGCGCGGCAGGGGCGGCTGCCACTGCCGGAGGAGCATCGCGAGGGTGCGACACCGGTCGTCGTCGTGGGTCACGCCTTCTGGCGCGATCGGATGGGCGCGCCGGCGACGCTGGCCGGCGTTCAGCTGCGGCTCGATCGCGTGCACGAGGTGATCGCGGTGTTGCCGCCATCGTTCGACTTTCCGGCCGCGGTGCAGCTGTGGATTCCGCTCGAACTCGAGCGGCAGAGCAGTTCGCATTCGGCGCACAACTGGCAGGTGATCGGACGATTGCGCGCGGACGTCTCGCCTGACGCGGCGCAACGCGAACTCAGTGCCCACATCGAGCAGCTGCGCGCGATCTTTCAGGACGACTTCGACGGTGTCGCGGCGCGCGTGACTCCGCTGCAGGATGTGCTTACCGCCAACCTGAAGACCCGTCCTTGGTGCGCTCGGACTCATCTCCGCCATTGTTCCGGTGCGGCGCGCGACGCGCATCGATCCACTGCTGGCCATGCGTGCCGAATGAGCCACGCATCCTCCGCGGCGCCGGAGTTGCTGGCGCGCCTTGGCGAGGTGCTCGGCGATGGCTATCGCATCGAGCGGGAACTACCGGCGGGCGGCTTGGGTCGCGTCGTTGTTGCGCACGAAGTGACGTTGCAGCGTCGCGTGGTGATCAAGGTGGTTGCCGATGCGTCGCGCGGGGCGGAAGTGCGACGCTTTCCGCAGGAGATCCTGTTGTCTGCCAGCCTGCAGCATCCGCACATCGTGCCGGTGTTTGCTGCCGGCGACGTGGATGGCGCTGCGTACTTCATCACGCCGTTCATCGACGGGAGATCGCTGCGTTCGCTGCTCGACGACGCACATCCGCAGCGCAGCAGCGAGATCACCCGCAGGTTGCGCGACCTCGCGTCGGCGCTGTACCACGCGCATGCACGCGGCATCGTGCACCGCGATCTCAAGCCGGCGAACGTGATGGTGCAGTCGGGCTCCGTCATGGTGCTCGACTTCGGCGTGGCCAAGGCGATGAGCGTGATGCGCCAGCATGTCGCCTCGCCGCCGCCTGATCTGGCTGCGTTGCGACGCGATCTGCCGCCTGGCGTGTTGGCTGCCGTGCGTGCGTGTCTCGAGAAGAATCCATCGGATCGTCCCTCTGACGCAGCGGTGGTGATCGACATGCTGGATGGCGTCATCCCACCGCACTCCGCACCACGCGGCCAGCGGCAAGGCAGCGGAACGCCGGACGGTCAGGCGACCCGCACCGGCGCCACGCGCCTGCTCGCCTCGCCGGCGCTCCTCATCCCACTCGCGTACTCCATCGTTGCCGTCGCCGTGGTGGCGTATGTGCTCCACCTGGCAGCGGGCGATCGTATTCGCGACGGTATCGTCGCTGCGGCGCTCGTGGGCGCGCTGCCTGGCTTTCCCGTCGCGCTGGCCAGTGGTGTGCTGCTGCGGGTCGTGGGGCAGGAGCCGCGATTGCTGCGCTGAGATAGCACTGTAATGTGCGCTCAACGGCCGCCTGTCTGATGGGCAGCTCGGCCGCTAAGTTCGCGCGCATGACTTCACGCAATCGACTCGCCATCGTCCTGTCACTGCTCTCGCTCGCGCTGCTCTGGCCCGGGCTCGTCAAACCCGTGCTCACCATCCGCGCGACGATGGAGATGTTCGGGCAGGAGCGGGAGCTGTCCAACGAAACGCGCAGTGTGGTCGGCGCCGTTACCAGTCTGCATGAATCGGGCAACGACTTCGTGGCGGGGCTGATCCTTGTCTTCAGCGTGTTGATCCCGCTGTGCAAGGCGGCGCTGCTGCTGCCGATTGTCACCATGCGCGAATCGGCGCGGCGCTACCGGTTGTTCGTGCTGGTGCAATCGATGAGCAAGTGGTCGATGGCCGACGTCTTCGCCGTGGGTATGCTCATCGCCCTGCTGGCGGCCAAGGGCACCGCGAATCTCTCGGCGATCGCGGAACCCGGTTTCTACTTCTTCGCCTCGTACTGCCTGGTGTCGAACGCCGCGTTTCAGTTGCTGCATATCGAACCGGTGTCCACCCTCAACGCGTCGGCGACGCGGGCCTAGGCGACGCAGGTTTCGGCGACGCCGGCTTCGGCACGATCCGGAACTTCGCGATGGGGAGGTTGTCGAGATTGACCATTCCTTCGATGGCACCATCGGCGCCGAGCTTTCCGTCGTGCTCGAGCAATTTTCCTTCGGGCGCCGTGACACGGAACTGCACGCGCGTGCCTGCCCGCACGACGTTGGTGATGGGCCCCGATCCCTGACCAGGCACCATCGCCGTCCCACCAAGCGTTCCCGCCGCTTCCGTGAACGTGTAAAAGACCGGCACCACGATCGTGCTGTCCTTGAGTGGCACGGAGGCCGTCCCCGACCAGCTGCCGAGCATCGACGGGGTGGCCGCTTTTGTGCTCGCACCCGATTTGGCCTTCGGCTGCGCCGACAGCGACGTGAACAGCGGTGCCGTGATCATCAGCGCGAACACCGTGGCACAGCGAAGCGCGCGAGACGACAAGAGGAAGATCGGATGCATGAGGACGGGTGTTGGACGGTGATCGTGATGCGCCTACTACCGACGATACCAGACACGGTTCCAGCGGCGCTGCGCATTCGGCACCAACAGGCGAGTGGAAGATAGCGCGATTCGCTCGACCGGCCTGTCCAAGGCTAGACTTCCTGCGCCGCCCGCGTCCTTCCTTCCCTCCCGCTCCCCCCATCATGCGTCAGCTGTTTCCCGCCATCATACTCTCCGCCCTCGTGACCTCGCCGCTCGTGGCCTCCTCGGTCGCCGCACAGTCAGGCGCACGCCGCGCCGCGCCGAGCACACGCGCCATTGCCGAAGTCTCACTGACGCTGGTCGATACGGCGGCACAGCGCGCCGCGGGCAAGCCGGCGCTCATCCGCATCGACTACGGACAGCCGCATCTGCGCGGTCGCCGCATCAACACGCCGACGCTCGTCCCGCTGGATTCCGTGTGGCGACTCGGTGCGAACGGGGCGACGCTGCTCTCCACCGATGTGGACCTGGTGATTGGCGGCAAGTCGGTACCCAAGGGCCGCTACGTTGCGCAACTGCTGCCCACGCGCACGAGCTGGACGTTGATTCTTCAGGCCGAGACGACGGGCGCCGCATCGGTGAATCCGACCGCGTACGAGGCGAGCAAGGATGCCGCGCGCATCGACATGTCGATGCGGCAAAGCACGACGCCCATCGAAAGCCTGTCGATCTGGCTGGTGCCGTCCAGCGCACCCGGCGTGCAGAAGGGTGAACTGCACATCGCCTGGGACGCGGTGCTGCTGTCGACCGAATGGTCGGTGAAGCCGTAGTCGTTACAAACGTCGCACGCGCAGTGTGTTTGCCTGCGCGTCATACACGGACACGAGTTGCGTGAGCCCCCTCGGCGCCGGCCCGTCGAGCCGCCGCCCCGTGAAATCGAACGTCGAGGCGTGACACGGGCAGATCAGGCGCGGACCATCGACGATGGACACACCACAGCCTGCGTGCGGACACTCCACGGACAGCGCGCGAAACGTCGTCGCGTCGGTGCGCACGACAATGATGCGTGCCTCGAGCAGCACGACGGCGCGATCGAATGACGCGAGCACCGGAATACGATTGACCGCGACGACGACGTCGTTGCCTTCGATGACGAACGACTCGACCGGCAAGTCCGGTGGCGCGGTCGCATCGCCTGACGCGCATGCTCCCAACAAGGGCAGTACGACGACAGCAATGCCCGCAGCGAGAAAATCGCGGCGATCGCAGGGTGCGAGCAAGGGCAGGGCGACACGATGCATACGCCGAACGTATGGACTTGGCGCATCCGCACGCCAGTCACGCGCACGTAACGTCGACGTCACCGGGTTCGGACTGAAGCAACAGTGGCGATCCGCGACAAGCCGGTTACCGCAACGTGACATTCGCGTGTCGAATCCGTTGCCTGCGTCCGCGTACATCTCCGGTCGGGCCTGATCATGCTGTGGTCACGCCGAGAAACGCTCCCAATCTTTCTCCGGATGCAGGATCCATGCGCTATCCCTCTTCGATCACTTCTCGAGCGCTCGTTGCCTCGTGTGGCCTGCTGCTGGCCGCCTGCAGCGACGACAATACCACCGATGCGCCGCAGATCGCTCCCGTCGCACTGAAGAACCAGTCCGTTACGCCGGCGCTGCTCAGATCACTGGTGTCGGGCGTCGAGATCTTCAGTCTGATCAGCAGCGACGACAAGCTCACCGGTTCACCGAACTTCGTCTTCGGCGGTTCGGCGGATGGTGCCGGCTTCACGCGCAACACCGACGGGTCGTTCTCGGCACTCGTCAACCACGAAGACAATTTCGCCGTATCGCGCGTTCGCTTTGACGCAACGCTGAAGCCGATCTCCGCTGACTATGTGGTGAACTCCACCGCGGGTCGCTATCGGCTCTGCTCCGCGACATTGGCCACGCCGGAGATTCACGGCTTCGGTCCCGTGTTCATCACGGCGGGCGAAAGCAACGAGGAATCTGAGATTCTTGCCGTCGATCCGTCCGCTGCGGCGAACACGCCCAAGTATCTGGCGGCGTTCGGTCGCTGGAACACCGAGAATGCGGTGCCGCTCCCCAAGACGGCGTACGCCAACCGCACGGTCGTCATCATCGGTGACGACGATTCCGGGGTGGAAGGCGGTCAGGTCGCGATGTATCTGTCGAACACCGTCGGCGATCTCGAGAACGGCAATCTCTATGCGTTGGCCCGCACCGACAACAACACGCGCGAGCGCGACATGGTGATCGGCCAGTCGTATCCCGTGCAGTTCCGCCAGATTCAGAACCAACGCACGCTCACCGGACGGCAGGTCAACCAGGCGACGGCCGCGTTCAATGCCATCCGCTTCGGTCGCACGGAGGATGTCGACTACCGCAAGGGTTCGGCGGAGAATGCGCGCGAGATCTATTTCACGGTGACCGGTCAGAACAACACGGGCGTCAACGCCGACTACAGTCGTACCAAGTATGGCCGCGTGTATCGGCTGCGCCTTGACGCGAGCAACCCGTTGCAGGGGACGCTCGAAGTGTTGATGGACGGTGACGATCGGAACGGTCCGGCGCGCCTGTTCCAGAACCCCGACAACATCTTCGTCGGCACGAATTTCGTATACGTGCAGGAAGACGACAACGGCTACGGCGACGAAACGCACGACGGCTATATCTACCAGTACAACATCGCCACGCGCGAACTGCGCCCGGTGCTCGAACTGGATCACCGCCGCACGCAGAGTGACGCCGCACTCTATAACGCGGTTGGTGCGCGTCCGGCCGGGAAGGCGGGGTGGGAATACGGCGCCATGATCGACGTGTCCACCGAACTCGGTCAGGACAACACGTTCGTCATCGCGCTGCAGCCGCATTCGTGGCGTGCGGACAAGTATCGCGGGGTCGATGGCGGCACCCTCCGCCCGACCGAGAATCAGGCCAGCATGCTCGTGGTGGTGAAGGGTTTGCCGCGCTGAGCATTCGAGCTCGCAGCGCCGGCGCTCGTCTCGCCGAGTCTCGCATCACCTGATCTCGCCTTACCTGACATCGAATCACCTGACGCCGGCCTGGGGCTCCTGCTCCGGGCCGGTGGCACATCAGCCCATGAATACAATCCGTACAAGCGCCATCCCACTGCTCGCAATCCTCGTGCTTGGCGCCTGTCAATCACAAACCGACAGGCGCCGCAGTACGTCAACAAACAACGCACAAGGCGACGCGCGCGCGCTACGCGTGGTCGCTGGCTGGCGCGCCGATCTCGACACGCTCGCAACACATGTCGCGCAACTCGACTCGGCCGTTGCCTCGCTCGATGACGCCGCCGGGGTCGCACGCGCGCGCGCCGCGTTTCGTGCGTCGCGCCAAGCATTCAAACATGCGGAAATCGGGTTGGAGTATTATGCGCCGTCCACGACGCGGTCGCTGAACGGGCCCGCGCTTCCCGAGGTGGAAGAAGAGGAAGGGCCGGAAGCGGTGATCCCGCCCACCGGGTTTCAGGTGGTGGAGGAACTCCTCTTCGCCGAGAATCCGGCGGCGGAGCAGGAGGAGCTGACGCAGGAGGTACGCGTCGTGCGTCAACTGGTCACGCGCGCGCAGACCATGATGGGTGCGCAGATCGCGAGTGACGATCGCGTCTGGGACGCGGCCAAGCTCGAGATCGCGCGCATCGTGTCGCTCGGCATCACGGGCTTCGATTCGCCCGTGGCTGGCGAGTCGCTGCGCGAGGCCGACGCCGCGCTGGAGGGCATTGCCCGCGCGCTGCACCCGTACCGGGATGCAGAAAGCAATTGGGCGACGCTCGACTCGCTGATGGATGGGGCGCGTGCGATGCTCACCGCGTCGAGCGATCGCGCGTCGTTCGACCATTTCGGATTCATCGTGTCGTACGCCAATCCGTTGGCCCACGCGATGATGGATGCGAGACGTGCATTGGGGATCGGGGTGCCGGTGGAACGGCGCGCGTTCGCGATGGACGTCGCCACGCTCTTCGACACGAACGCGTTCGATGTGCTCGCCTTCGCACCGATCGATGTGAAGTCGGAGCCCGCTGAGCGCGTGGCGCTGGGGCGGCAGCTGTTTCACGATGTGCGTCTCTCCGGCGACGGGTCCCGCGCCTGCAGCTCCTGCCACATCCCTGAGCGTGCGTTCACCGATGGATTGCCCAAGAGCAAAGGACGCACCGGACAGCCGTTGCCGCGCAACACGCCGACGGTGATCAACATCGGTCTGCAGGTGGGCTCGTTCTCGGATCTTCGTACCACGTTTCTCGAGGATCAGGTGACCGAGGTGGTCGAAAACGTCGACGAGATGCACGCCAAACTCACCGATGTGGCCAGCGCGCTGCGCAAGGATTCGTCGCTCACGACGCGGTTTGGCGCGTCGTTTGCCGCCTCCGAGTCTACCGCCGACTCGCTCATCACCTCGGCGCGCATTCGCAGCGCGCTGGCGGCGTACATGCGCTCGCTCACCCGATTGAACGCACCGATCGACCGCGCTCTGCGTGGCGAGACGTCGGCCATCTCCGTCGAGGTGCGCGAGGGCTTCAACGTCTTTGTCGGCAAGGGCAAGTGCGCGACCTGTCACTTCCTGCCGCTGACGAACGGCACTGTGCCCCCGATGTTTCAGAAGTCGGATGTCGAGGTCATCGGCGTGCCAACCCGCCCCGATACGGCGCGCGCCATCATCGATGCCGACGCGGGTCGCTTCCGGATCTCGCGATCGGCACCGCATCGTCATGCCTTTCGCACCCCGACACTGCGCAATGTGGCGCTCACAGCGCCGTACATGCACAACGGCGTCTATCGGACGCTCGAATCGGTGATCGACTTCTACAATCGCGGTGGCGGCGTGGGGGTCGGGATTCGCATCGACAATCAGACCTTGCCCCCCGATCCGCTGAAGCTGACGGCTGGGGAATCGCGATCGCTGGTGGTGTTGCTGCAAGCGTTGACGGATACGACCGGTACGCAGCGTCGCTGAGTGATTTTTGAGTGGTGCGACGACCACACGGCTGAGCATCCTTGCTCGTTCTGGCGACGGACCGTTCCTTGCGGCTCACGGGCAGCGCGTAATCGCTGTCATAATCACCCAACTCAACCAGGTCGGCGCTCATGTCGCTCGTTCAATGGTTCACCGTACGCACCCGCTCCGTCGCGATACTTGCCGCCGTCCTTCTCTCCGCGTGCGGACCGAAGGACGCGGAGATCAAGGCCAGCGCCGACTCCGCCATCGCGGGCACACCTGGCGTGACGGTGGAAGTCGCCGCTGGTGTGGCCTCGATTGCCGGGGAGTTCGCTGATTCCGCCACGCGGATGACCACGGAAGAAAAGGTGAAAGCGGTGAAAGGTGTGAAGTCGGTGGTGAACAACGCGACTGTCACGCCGCCGCCGCCGCCGGTGGTGATCTCGCCCGACGACGCGCTCTTGTCGAATGTCGCCACGGCGCTTCAGGCGTTCCCGACATTGTCGGCAACCGTCGCCGACGGTGTGATCACGTTGACGGGCGAGATCGGCAGGGCGGAGCTACCCATGGTGATGCAGGCGCTCTCTGCGTTGCAGCCCAAGAAGATCGACAACAAAGCCGCAGTCAAGAAGTAGCACGACTCACTGCACACACGACCAACTCCCATGTCGACTCTTCAGGAGAAGTACGCCGAGCTCGTATCGGCGGCGAATGTCAGCGGTGCGACGAATCTCGCCGTGCGCGCACAGGACAACGTGCTCTACATCGACGGCATCGTGCCCACCGGCGAAGCGAAGGACAAACTCTGGGCGATCTACGACAGGATCGACCCTGATTTCCGGAGCGGCGATCTCGTGCTGAATCTCGATGTGTCGCCCGCGGCTCCGTCCACTCGGCTCAAGGTGACGACGGAGAGTTCCAACCTGAACATCCGTAAAGGACCGGGCACTGATCAGCCTATCATCGGCAAGGCGGCGCATCATTCGGAAGTGACGCTGCTCAGCAAGTACAACGCCGAGTGGGCGCTGATCCGGTCGGAGAACAATGAAGAGGGCTACTGCTCGCTCAAGTATCTCTCGCCGATCTGAGTCCTTTTACCGACGGTCGGCGGTGCAGCGATGCCAGAACATGGCGTTGCTGCACCGCTGCGTTGTTCAGCCCAGCTCACCGCATCTCCCACGCACTCCCCTCGGGAAACTGCGCCCGCCACTTCGAGCTGCGGCGAGGCTCCGCCATCATCGGTTCCACCGCGTCGCGCCAGCGCGCATAGTGCGTGGTCTGCTTGTGCGCCGCCGGCGCGTCGTCGCTGCGATACACCTCGATCAGCACAAAGCGCGTCGGGTCGTCGTCCTGCTGCAGCACATCGAAGCGTACGACGCCCGGTTCCTGCACGCTGTGGCGCGCGTTGTCGAGAGTCGCTTCGCGAAACGCGTCGACCTGTGCGGCATGTACGTGCACGAATACCTGAACGATCAGCATGATGTCGGGAAGGAGAACGGGATCACAGAAGTACCGGCCGCTCGGATCGGCAAGGGCGGCAACAGAAACGGACCGCACGTGGCCGATGCATCGCCCAACGACTGGCCTCTTTCGCCACCGGGATGTAAGGTCACGCTACCTCGAACATCTCCCACCCGGAGTTTCGCGTCATGCCTACCATCCGCGCGCTGCTCGTCCGCAAAGGCACCAACATCGTCTCCGTGCGGCCGGACACCACCGTACTCGACGCGGCCACGCTCATGAACGAATGTGGCATCGGCGGTGTGCTGGTGATGGACCAGGGACAACTCGCCGGCATCTTCAGCGAGCGCGACGTCATGCGACGCGTGGTCGCGGCGCGCCGAGATCCCGCCAGCACGCTCGTCGGCGATGTGATGACCTCGAACGTAATCACCACCACCGCCGACGCGAAGATCGCCGACTGTCGCGCCCTCATGACCGAGCGTCGCATTCGTCACCTGCCGGTACTCGGCGAAGGCGGTATCGTCGGCGTCATCACCACGGGCGACATTCTCGCCTTCGAAGTCTCACTGCAGGAATCGCAAATCAACGAACTGCAGAAGTACGTCTTCGATACCCGTTGACGATTGGTACGCGAGGCGAACTACTTCGCGTCGATGATGACGTAACGCGCGAGACGCGACAGCTCCTTCGGACGAGCGCGCAGATACTTCGAGATATTGCGGTTGAACTGCTCCATCGACGTCCATGGGCGGTATTCGGTGAACTCATGCTTCCACTGACGCGTGCCCACGCCGATGCTGGCGAACGAATCCATCGTCGCTTCGGTGAACGTGTTCAGCTTGATCGGAATGAACAGGAACTGCTCCAGACGCGCCGCTTCTGTGGCGTTGGTTGCCTTGCCGACTGCTGACTGAAACGCGTCGAACGTTTTCCACGGACGACCGGCCTTGATCGCCGCTGCCTTTTTCGCATCGATACCCGGAATGAGCATCAACTCCGCATCGGGGCCGCGGTTCGCGTCGACGTGCACGAACAGCTTGCCGTACAGCTCCGTGCGCTGCGGCTTGGTGAGCGACTTGGATGCGAGCAGACTATCGAGTGACGCAATGCTCAGGATCGGGCGCGCATCCTTGAGCGCCTGCACGAGCGCGGCATTCATGTGCGGCAGTGCCATCATCGTACTATCGGCGGCGACGTTGGGTTCGACGAGCCCCATCTGCTTGCCGAGCTGTGCCGATGCGGTCGAGGCGAGAGTGAGTGACAGTGCGCCTGCCGCCAGCGCGGTGAACGCAGTTTTGATAGCGGACTTCATGACTCGGTCCTCGGGAAAGAAGTGTTGGATTCGCGGGTCTCGCCGCGAAATACCGGATGCCGAAAGACGAACGCCAGTCCGATGAGCGCGAGTAGCACCATCGTGCCGGGTGCAAGAGCTGGTGTGGATCCCATGATCGCCTCCAGATACAACTCGCGTCCAGAGATCGACGGGTTGGACTCGGCGGCGTAGACGAGGTTCCCGCGGAAATGCTGCACCACGCCGACTCCGCCGCTGACGAAGCAGAACACCAGGATAACGCGCAGCGTTCTCAGCGACGACCTGCTGCGCGACAGTCCGTACCACGCTGTCACCAACAACGTCATGCCGATGAGCGCAAACGGAATGAGCTGCCAGAATCCGTCGGTGTGCTTGAGCAGCAACAACTCTGCGGCCACACCGACGTTGCCGAGGACGAGGATGAAGAGCAGCGCCTGTCGAATGACGGCGACGGTGTCCTGTTGCGAAAGCTTCACGACGGTCTCACGACAGCGGCGTCACCACGAAACTCTCTCAGCGAAAAAGGGGCCGCGCACGCGCCGCAGTCACAGCCATGGTTCGACGGTGCTGCGGGTTGGAAGTTAAGCGAAACGTCGCCTCGCGCGTTTCCCCTCGCTGCGTCGCATATTCGTCGTATTCCGCGTACGCGGCTCCAGTTCACCTGTCCATTCCCGCCCTCATGCGCCTTCCTGTCCTCGTCCTGCTCCTCGTACCGGCGCTGGTGCACGGTCAGTCCGCTCCCGCGGCCCGCGCCAATCTCACCGGTGCGATGCAGTTTGATCGCGCCTTCTTCTCGTGGGAGGCAGGCCGGTATGTGGAGGCGCTCGATGACCTCAAACGACTGCTTGCGTCACCCGACGGTGCGGTATTCCATGACCGCGTCGCCGAACTGACCGGGGAGACCTGGCAGAGCACCGAGATCGCCAAGGATGCGCGCGCGCCGCGCTGGTCGCCGGATGGCCGGCATCTCAGCTACGAGACGGGTACACCGACCGCGCGACGCGTGAAGGTGGTGAGCGCTGATGTCGGCTTTCGTGTGCTGCTGGACGCGCCCGGGTTCTCTCCCGCGTTCGCTCCCGACGGACAAAGCGTGGCGTTCCTGACCGCGAACGGGGTCGGGCAGGCCGTCGTGCGCTGGGTGCCGCTGAGCAGCGCGAATGTTCCGGGCAGCGGACAGGATGTTCCACTTGACGCGGCCGCCGGTGCGTCGCTCACGCTGATTGGAGGTTCGCCGCTGCGCGCGGTGGTCATCACCGGCACCACGGGTGATTCGACGGCGATCTTGCGTGTGCGCGACCTCTCGACGCCGAGCGGCGCGTGGCAGACCATCGCCACTCCGGCAGCGCAGCCAGTGGATATCGTGCGCGCCACCACGGGCGACCGCGCGGTGGTGTTGCTCGGCCGTCGCGGTGCGTTTTCGCGTGCGCTCCCGGGCTTCGCCGGCGCGTCGCGTTCCGACGCCTTCGCCGATCTCCTGAGCACACCGGTGGGCCTGGCGCTGGCTGCGCGCATCCACGGTGCATCACCCGTGATCGCGCGCCAAGGCGGCGCCGTTGCGTGGCTCGTGGCCGATGGTGCGCGAACGCGTGTGCTCGCGCGTGCGGGGAGTGCAAACGACGGCGTCACCACCATCACCTCCAGCGAGACGCCGGTGCAGGGGCTCTCCATCGCACCCGACGGTTCGTCGTGTCGCGTGGTCCACCATGCTGCGCGAAGACTGGGAGATCATGACGGCGTCAGTGAGCGAAGCGGCCACGCCAACTCGGCTCACGCGCGAAATCCAGCACGACATCCTGCCGCAGTTTCTGTCGCCAACGCGTGTGCTGGCGGCTGTCGGTGAACCGCGTCATCGCCGCTCGCAGCTGTACGACGTGACGACCGGTGTGCGCACGCGACTCTTTCACAACAACTCCGTGCGCACCGTTTCGCCGGAGTACGAATGGGTGGCGTCGCCCGATGGCGCGCGTGTGGCCATCGTCGCCGAACGCGATGGCGATACCGTGACGCCGCATCGCCACCTGTACCTGGTGGACCTGAACGCGAAGGTCACGCATGACGCACTGGTGGCGCGCGTGGACTCGAATCTCACGGCGGAGCGCACGCGCCGCACGAATGCCGCGCGCATGTTCGCGCCGATTGCCGGTGCCGTGCGCGATGCCACAGCGCAGGTGGATGTGGGACGCATCTACTCGTACGAGAAGGCGCTCTTCGGCTTCGATTCCAAGCACATCGCGCAGCCCGGCAACGCGAAGGCCGTGGACTACCTGCTCAACACGTACAAGAGCTTCGGCCTCGCGTCGCACCTGCAGCCGTTCAAGACCGTCGCCGGCCGCCGGTGCGGACGACAACACGTCGGGCACGGCAATGATCCTGGAGTCGGCGCGTGTGCTCGCGACACGACCGCAGCCGGCGACGGTGATGTTCGTGTCCTTCACCGGCGAGGAAGCGGGGCTGCGCGGCGCGCGTGAGTTCGCGCGACGCATGAAGGATTCCATGCGCGTGGTCGGCGCGCTCAACAACGATATGATGGGATGGTCCAACGATCAGCGCATGGACAACACCATCCGCTTCTCCAACCCCGGCATCCGCGACGTGCAGCACGCGGCCGCGATGCAGTTCTCGGGGCTCATCACCTACGATGCGTTCTACTACAAGAGCACCGATGCGAATGCGTTGTTCGACGTGTGGGGGGACATCATCGGCGGCATCGGCTCGTATCCAATATTGGGCAATCCGCACTATCACATGACGCACGATGTGCTGGAAACGATCAATCACCAACAGCTCGCCGAAACGTCGCGCACGACGGTTGCCACGATCATGCTGTTGGCCTCGAGCCCTTCTCGGCTGACCGGACTCGATGCGACGGGCACCGCCGCAACATGGAAGCCGGCGGTAGAGAAGGGAGCGATGCGCTATCTCGTGCGCTGGGGGCCGGCGGCAGATCCAATGAAGTTTTCGCAGACGGCCACGTCAGCGCGTGCCACGCTGACGGGTGCGCAAGCCGGGTGGCGCGTGTCGGTGAAAGCGGTAAACGCGCGTGGCCTCGAGGGGTGGAATTGGGCGTCGGCGACGGTGCGTTGACCACGCACGGCCAACCACCACTCACAGATCAGCGATGGGTATGTCGAGACGTCGCGCCGCCTCAATCATGCGACTGTCATAGCTCGCAAGAGTCACCTGTTGACGCTGCGCGCGAAGAAACTCGATGGATGCGAGATGAAGGGCGTCCAACGTTCGGACCGCAACGGGAAATGGCTCAAGCGCACGAGCCAGCACCGGAGGCGCGAGTTCGAGGAATGCCAGTCGTTGAAGAAGTTCTCGGGCGTGATCGCCGTGCGTGCTTGCAGCACCTCGCGCGTGCAGCCGATTCCATAGCTCGTGTTCAAGCAGCCGACTGCTCACGAGCGTTTGGTCGCCAGCCGCGCCGCATTGCATCGGCCAAGAGCGCGTCGGATGTCATCGGCCCCCGTCCTTGTGGCGGGCGTAGTTCGGCCACGACACGATCGCGGTCGGTGACGAGTACGGTTTCGCCAGTCGCAACGATACGCACATACTCGCTGAGCTTGTTTTTGAGCACTTTGAGGCCGACTGTTCGCTCGACTCAACGTAGCTTCTGGGCGCTACCCTTTCCAGCGCACTGGAGCGGGCAGCGCCGCGCACGCGTCGTCTTGTCGCCCTCAGCTCGGACTTCGCGTCGATACTGACGACGCCCCCTTCTCGCGGCCGAGATACTGTCGGCCCAGCCAGACCGTCAGCGCGAGCCAGGCGATCGAGAGCGGCACCATCGTGAAGGCGAGTCCCGACAGGCCAAGTCCGAACACCGCCATCCAGGTGTACGACCACGCGCCCACCTGGTCGCCCAAGCGGTAGACGAACGTGTCGCTGAAGTTCTTGGCCTTGTACTTGTCGCTCCGACCGAGCACGGTGTACAACGCTTCGCGGCCCGGACGCTGAATGGCAAAATTGCCGGCGCGCCGAACGGTGTTGAAGACGACAAGCACGGCGAGTCCGGGCACGAAACCCATCACGCCGAAGCCCAGCATCGTGACGATGGGCAGCAACGCGAGCGCCGCGCCGACGCCCAGCCACTTGATGAAGCGACCGGTCACGAACAGTTGCGCGAGCAGCGTGAGTGCGTTGACGGCGATGTCCATCGCACCGAAAACGCGTGTACGTGCCGCGCGATCGTCACCAAACACGCGGGCGACGATGTCCACCTGCTGGAAGTAGAGAAACGTGGACGAAATCGTGTAGAAGAGCATCAGGGCCGCGATTCCCAGCAGATACGGCGACGATGCGATGTGTTTGATGCCGTCGAGCACACCACCACCGATTACCGCACTGGAGCCAGCGGTGGATGACTCGCTCCGCACGGGGGCTGTGTTGGTGGTGTCGTTGGCCAAGTTCGCGGCTGCAATGGCCGCCGCTGCGGTCGCCGCTTCCGCATTGCGCATCCCCGATTCGGCGTTGTCCAGCACGCGTGACGCGCGCACCGCGAGTTCGAGAATGACGGCCGACACCAACATCAGGTTGAGCGCACCAAGCCAGCCAACGAGCGCCGTGGTGATCGTCGCACCGGACATCGCGCCGATCGTGCCGCCCACCGCCACCACACCGAACAACCGCTTGCCCTGGCCCGGACGAAACACGTCGGTGAGCAGCGACCAGAACACCGACACGACGAACAGGTTGAAGATGCTCGTCCAGATGAAGAAGACGCGTCCGACCCAGACCGCCTGCGTCGCATCGACCGATCGGAAGACCAGGAAGAAGGCGACGAGGTTCAGCATGAAAAAGCGATACGTCCACCCGATGAACTGTCGCCGCTTGAGCTTCGACACGAGCGCGGTGTACAGTGGATGCACCAGCAGCATGCCGACCATCGTGCCGGTAAAGAGCCAGGCCAGCTTATCGGCGCCGCTGGCGGCACCCATGTCATCGCGAATGGGACGGATGACCGAGTACGCGCACAGCACGAGGAAGTTGTACGCCGTGGCCCAGACGAGGACTGTGCCTTCGCCGGGACGCGCGCCTACGCTGGCGCGGAGTCGCGCCAGCAGGCCCGTATCAGTGGTCATGACGTGGAGTGCGGGGAGTGGAGGGACTGCGGAACGAGCCATCGGGCGCACCGTAAAAGTGGAAGCGCGCCCGGTGTGGGATCACCGACTCGATGGCGGCGGAAGCGCGTCCACGAACTCGATGATCTGCTGTCGATGTGCTGCGGTGGGAAGACGTCCCATGCCGCCACCAATGTTGTCCAGCATGTTCTTTGCCTGACTGGTCGCTGGCGTGACGGCGGTGATGGCCGGATGGGCAACAATGAACTTGAGAAAGAACTGCGCCCACGTGGTTGCATCGAACTCCTTGGCGAACGCCGGCAGCTCCTTCCCCGCAGCGCGACGAAACAGGCTGGTGCGACCAAACGGCGCGTACGCCAGCACGGCGATCTTCTTCTCGATGGCCAGCGGCAGGATCTTCTCTTCGACACCGCGATTGTCCGCCGCGTAGTCGATGCCGATGAAGTCGAGCTGCTCGTTGCGCATCACCTGCTCGAGCGCGCTATACTGGCTGTCGCTGGTGGTGGTGATGCCGAGGTAGCGGATCTTGCCCGCTTTCTTGTATTCGCGCAGGATCCCCAGCTGCGTTGCCGGGTCACCCATGTTGTGCACCTGCATGAGATCAATCGTCGGTTGCGCGAAGATCGCGAGCGACCTGTCGATCTGCGCGCGCGCGGCGGCCGGGTCGGCGGCGCCAGCGCCACGTCCGGCCACGTTCACTTTCGTCGCCCAGAAGAGCTTCTTCACGAGCGCCATCTCGTTGATCAGCTTTCCGGCCACCGCTTCCGACGCCCCGTACGACGGCGCCGTGTCGAAGACGCGCGCTCCCCCATCTGCCATGGCCTGAAAGACGGCCTTGAGCGCGCTCAGGTCCTCCGCGCGCGCCACTCGCGAGAATGTCGCGGAGCTGCCCAATCCGATGACGGGGATCATTTCACCAGTCGAAGGGATGGCGCGCTGGATGAGTTGACCCTGCGCCAGGGCCTGGAGCAGGCGCGGCGTGAGCCCCAGCGTCGCGCCGACGCCGGCGGTGATGCCGATGAAGTCTCGGCGATTGATCATGACCGTGTCCGGGGAGGTGTGCGGTGGGAGAAGCGCGTGGGCGCTGGGAGACGTCGTCCCCACATGGGCAACTACGGACGGGGGTTGCGTTGTGCTGTAGGAAAGGGACCCAAGCGGGAGCCGCCGCAAGCTGAGGAGCCGAACGTTCCGGATGAACCGCGCCTGACGCCACGAACTCCCGCAGAGTACTGCCAGAAGAGCGGACGCGCTCCGTTCCCCAACCCCGCTCCACCCTTTGCGAGGCGACATGGCAACGCCCCACCGTATCGCGCACTCCGTCGCGATGATCATCACTTCAGCGATCTTCGCCAGCTGCAACGACTCGCCCAATGTCGCCGACCCGGCCAACTCCGCCGAGGTGCGCGTGAGCGGCACCACACGCTGTGGACCGGCCGGCGGATCCTTCGTCTCGCTCCTTGTCGTCGCGGGCACGACGCCGGCTCCCATTCCGCCAGCGGGCGCCTACGATCCGGTGCACTTGCCTGTCTCGCGCGAGCAGCTCGGCACGCAGACGTTCACACTCGGCAACGCGATCTCCAACGCGATCTCCAACGCGATCTCCAACGCGGCCGCGCAACGCTGCCTTGCCAACGGCCAGTGCACGACCGCCGCATCCGGGACTGTCGCCACCCGCGCCACGTCGGTGGAAGGTTCGTTCGACGTCACCATGCGCATCCGGTGGTCCGCGACCGACAGTCTGGTTGTCAACGCAACAGCCGATTGGCGTCCGCAGTTGATTCTCTGCATCTGACGCCAATCGGCTGACGGACGTTCGCGTAACGTGCGCGTTCCTACTTTGCGCGCTCCTTCCACAGCTTGAGCAACGCCGCTTCGCGCTCCGGTGTGAAGCCCGTCTTCGTCGCCACCTGTCGTTCCGCCGGCAGCGTCTTCCACCAGGCGAGCGTGTCGCGCGCCGTGTCTTCCATCGGGCGGATCTTGAGCCCGGCCTTGAGTTCAGGCGTGAGATCGAAGCGTGCAAAGCCTGCCGTGCGCCCTTTCATCACCTGAAAAACGGGAAGCTCGCGCCCGTACGGATTCGCACCGTTCGCGCGCAGAAACTCGGCGTCCACCCAGGTGTAGCTCGGTTTCCCGCCGACGCCCTTCTGAACCCGCTGCAGGAACTCGTTGAACGGCATCCCCTTGTCCGGACCGACGCCGTTGAAGACGCCCATCGTCCTGTTTTCGACGAGCGTGACGCAGAACTGCACGAGGTCGCGCACGTCGATGATCTGCACGTGATCGGTGCCATCACCCGGCGCGATCATTTCACCGCCGCGCGCGACGCGCACCGGCCAGTACGTGAAGCGATCGGTATCGTCGTCCGGTCCGACGATCAGCCCTGGACGCACGACCGTCACGCGCCCCGGCATCGCCTTGTGTGCTTCCTTTTCGGCATACGCCTTCGCGTGACCATACGTCAGCGGCTTACCCGCTTCGATCGGTGCGTTCTCGAGCGTCAGCACCGCAGCGTCGGCGGTCATCGGCACGCGACTCAGTTCGTAGTAGACCGAACGCGTGGAGATGAAGAGGTACTGATCGGTGGAATCCTTGAGCAGATCCGCCGACAGCTTCACCCACTCCGGCGCACTGCTCAGCGATGCCGACTCGTCGATGACGGCATCCCACTTCCGTCCCTTCAACGATGCGAGATTGGTGGCGCGATCGCCCGAGAGTTCCTCGACATCCTTGCCGAACATGCCCGGCGCGCTGCGTCCACGGTTGAAGATCGTGACCTGATGTCCGCGCTGCAGCGCATACCGAACCTGATGCGGGCCGACGAAGCCGGTGCCGCCAAGAATCAGGATCTTCCTGGGCGCGCGCGCCGCGAGCAGCGTACGCGGATCGAGGATGGCGGCGGCGCCGAGGGCGGCGAGGCTGCTTCCGATAAACTCTCGACGGCTGGTCATGGCAGAGTGGGCGGGGGAAGGTGCAACAGGCGAGCTCCCGATCGTACGCCTTCGCGCGAAGTGCGGGAAGTATCGGGTGTGACTTCACACTACATTGCCGCAACGCGCATGCCGCGTGCTCGGGGACACTTACGCGCCACCACGCGAAGAGACACGCAGGTATACGCGGCAACCGCGCGAGGAGTTGGACGATGAGATGGATTCGCCTGCTGGCTGTGCTCACGGCGATCGTTGGCATTCTCATGTTCGCTTTGTCGGGCACGGGCACGAGACTCGGCCTCTGGCACTTTCGCACCGGCCTCACGCTCATTCGCTACGCGGCGTATGTCGGCATCGCGGCGATCGTGCTTTCACTGATCGCGATGGCGGCGTCGAAACCGCGCGGGGCGGCGCTGGCCGCCCTGGTGCTCTCGCTGCTGGCGGGCGTCGTGACCTTCGGCGTGCCGTACTCCTTCTCGAAAAAGGCGCGCGCCGTTCCGCCGATTCACGACATCACGACCGACCCCGACAATCCGCCGTTGTTCGTGGCGGTGTTGCCGCTGCGTGCAAGTGCCAGCAACAGCGCCGAGTATGCGGGCGACAGCATCGCCCAGTTGCAGCGCGCCGCCTATCCCGATGTGCAGCCGCTGCAATCCGCACTCCCGGCGCCCGCGATGCTCGCGCGCGCACGCGACGCAGCGAACGCGATGGGTTGGGAGATCGTCGCGACGGATTCGCTCGCCGGACGCATCGAAGCCACGGCCACGACGACATGGTTCGGCTTCAAGGATGATGTCGTGGTGCGCGTGCAGGCGAGCGGCGCCGGATCGAGAGTGGATGTGCGCTCGGTGTCGCGCGTGGGCCGCAGTGATGTCGGGGCGAACGCCGCGCGCATTCGCGTTTATCTGAAACGACTCCCGATCTCGTGAAGGATGGGATCTCCGGTTCGACCATCCGTCGGTGCAAGGAGAGCGCTCTCCAGCGGAGTCGGGGTGACGCGCGTGTCGCGCGCCAGGCGACCAGCGCTTGCCAGCGTCGTGCGTATCCTGATTGAAGCGCGCCGGGATCGCACGTGCCCGAGCGGTCGCGGTCGGCTGCGCCGCGCATAACTTCTCGCGTGCCGCTGTCCCTATATCCCTGAATTCGAGGAGTACCCCCCGCATGGCTCGCAGAGTCCTTCTGTCGATTGCCGCCGCACTCCCTGCAGCATTCTCCACGGTGTTGGCGCAAGCCAGCAACCCGGGCAATCCTGCAGCCGCCCCGCGCGTCGACTATGCGCTGACCAACGTCCGCATCGTGACGGCGCCCGGCAAGGTCATCGAGCGCGGCACGGTACTTACGCGCGATGGTCGTATCGCGGCCGTGGGCGCGAACGTGACCATTCCTGCCGGTGTCGTTCGACTCGACTTGAGCGGGCACTCGGTATACGCCGGCCTGATCGATGCGGCGACGAGCATCGGGCTGCCCAGTCCGACACGCGCGTTGCCGGCGGCCGCGACGGCCGACGCCGCTCCGGCGGGTCGCGGTGGCCCAGGCGGTGGCGGTGGAGCCCCGCAGGATGGTCGTGGCGCCGTGCTCGGTCGTAGCGTGGCGCCGCCGCCGCCGGTGGTGCTTCCCGAACTCGACGCCGACGCCGAAGCGTCGGACATGTTCGCGCCGACGGACGATGAATTGAAGGCGTTTCGCGCCGGCGGCGTCACAACGGTGGGCCTCGTCTTCAACGGCGGACTCTTTCCCGGCCGAGTTGGCGCGGCGCTGACCGGCGCGCAGAGCGGTGAGCGACTCGCGCTTCGCTCCGGGGTCGGACAGATCGTGTCGTTCGGCACCAAGCGAGGTGGCTACCCCGGCACCGGCATCGGCGCCGTCGCCTTCATTCGACAGGCGTTCCTCGACGCGCAGTATGAAGCGCGGACGGAGAAGGCGTTCAAGGCGGGGACCCCGGGCGCGCGTCCGTCCAACGATCCGTTTCGTCGTAGTCTGATGTCGGCGGCCACCAATGGCGTGTCGTCCTGGTTCGTCGCGTCGACCGAGCGTCAGATCACGCGGGTCGCCGAGATCGCCAGCGAACTGGAATTGAAGAATCCTGTCGTCGTCGGTTCGCAGGAAGGATGGCGTTCGATTCCCGCCCTCAAGCGCACCGGTGCGACGGCGCTGGTGAGTCTGCGCTGGCCGTCGCCCGATTCGGTCACCGGTCGCGCCTATCTTGCAGTCGGTTCGGGCAAGCCCGGTGTTGCGCCGACGGTCACCGCGGCGGATTCCACCGAAGTTCGCGGCAATGCAGCGGCGCTGGTGAAGGCCGGCATTCCGGTCGCACTCGCGTCGTTCGGAGGTGAAAGCGGTGTGAGCTTCCGCGACCGCATCCGCGCCACGATCGCCGCCGGCATGAACGCCGATGATGCGTTGCGCGCCACCACGGTCACACCGGCTGCGCTCCTGGGCATCACGTCGGCCGTCGGCACGATCGAAGTCGGGAAGCTGGCCAACCTCGTCGTCGTCAGCGGTAACGATCTCTTCGCCGCCAACACACCGCTCAAGCACGTCTTCGTTGACGGGCGCATCTACTAACAAACCGGGAACTCTCACATGCGATTCAGAATCAGGCTTTTCATCGCCCTGCTGTGTGTGCCCGGTGTGCTGGCCGCACAGGACCTGGCGATTCGCAACGCCACGCTCATCACCGTCGCCAACGGTGATATGCAGGGCAACATCGTGGTTCGCCGCGGCAAGATCACTGCGGTCGGCGCGAACGTGGCCATTCCGGCCGGCATCAAGGTCATCGACGGCACCGGCAAGTTCGTCATGCCGGGCATCATCGACGCGCACTCGCACGCCGCGCTCGAAAACGGCATCAACGAGGGCGCCGAGTCGGTGACACCGGAAGTGATCGTGCAGCTCAAGAACGATGATCCCGTCATCTATCGCGCGCTCGCCGGCGGCGTCACGGCGGCGCTGCTGCTGCACGGCAGCGCCAATACGATTGGCGGACAGGCCCGCGTGATCAAGATGCGGTGGGGCGCGCCCGTGGACTCGATGTACTTCAAGGGCGCGTTCCGCATCGTGAAGTTCGCGTTGGGTGAAAACGTCACGCGCGCCAGCTCGACGGCACCCGAGGACCAGCGTCGTTTTCCGATGAGCCGCATGGGCGTCGAGTTCACCGTCAACTACTGGTTCCAGAAGGCGAAGGAATACGACCAGAACTGGAAGGACTATCGTGCGTCAGTGAAGGCGAATCCCGGCGCAATCATGCCGCGACGCGATCTGCGGCTCGAAGCGCTGGCGGACATTCTGCACGGCGATCTGAAAGTGCATTCGCACAGCTACCGCGGCGATGAGATCCTGATGCTGATTCGCGTCGCCGAGGAGAACGGCTTCAAGGTGCACACGTTCCAGCATGTGCTCGAGGGCTACAAGGTGGCCGACGAGATCGCGAAGCACGGCGCGATGGCGTCGACGTTCGCCGACATGTGGGCGTACAAGGCCGAAGCGTGGGACGCGATCCCGTACAACATGGCACTGATGTCGGCGCGCGGTGTGGTCGTGTCGGTCAACTCCGATTCGGACGAACGCATTCGCCGCTTGTATCAGGAAGCGGGTGTCGGCGTGCGGTACGGCAACATGAGCGTCAACGAAGCACTCAAGATGGTGACGCTCAATCCGGCCAAGCAGCTTGGTGTGGACAAGATGGTCGGCACGCTGGAGACGGGAAAAGACGGTGATCTCGCGGTCTTTTCCGCGCATCCGTTTGCGCCCGAGGCGATGGTGGTGTACACGATCGTCGACGGCAAGGTGCTCTTCGATCGTACCGAAGCCAACACGCTGCGCAAGCAGGCGGCGACGCAGACGTCGGGAGGCACGCGCTGATGCCGTCGACACGATTCACACTCCTCACGGCGGCGTTAGGTGCGGCGGCGGTGCTGGGCGCCGCACAGCTCGCAGCGGCGCAGGCGGCACCGGGTGAAGAAGGGCCGTACCTGATCAAGGGCGGCACGGTGGTGAATGCGGACGGACAGCGGATGCCCAACACCGACATCCTGATCCGCAACAATCGCATCGTCGCCATCGGTGCCGGTGCGACCGCCACGAACGCGAAGATCATCGATGCGGCGGGCAAGTTCATCTATCCGGGCATGATCGACGCCAACACGGGCATCGGTCTGCAGGAGATCGGTGGCTTCCAGACGATGAACCTGCGCAGCGAGATGGGGCAGTTCAATCCGCACATGAAAGCGCTCGTCGCGCTCAACGTCGAAAGTGAAATCCTCGGCGTGACGCGCATGAACGGCGTGACGTCGGTGGTGACGTCGCCCACGGGTGGCGCGATCAGCGGGCAGGCCGCGCTCATCAACACTGCCGGTTGGACGTGGGAAGATCTCGCGGTCACGAAATCCGCCGGGATGATGATCAATCCGCCGGGACTGAACGCCGGTGGCGGTGGTCGTGGCGGCGGTGGTGGTGGTGGTCGCGGAGGTGGGGGCGGTGCCGATCCCGCCGCGGCCGCGCGTGCCGCCGCCGAGTTCGAGACATTCATGACGACGGCCAAGGAGTACGACGCGAGCCGTACAGCCGGCACGGCCAAGTTGGATCTCATCTACGAAGCGATGCGTCCGGTGTTCAGGAAGGAGGTCCCGGCCATCATCACTGCCAACTCCGACTCGGCGATCAAGGGCGCCATCGCGTTCGGCGAGAAGTGGGGCGTGCGGGTTGTGATCTCGGGCGGAAGCGATGCCTGGAAGGTGCGAACGCTCCTCGCCGAGAAGAACATCCCGCTCATTCTCGGCTCGATCGAATCGGCGCCGGGTGACGATGTGCCGTACGATGTGATCTATGCGCAGCCGGGTCTGTTGTATGACGCCGGCGTGAAGTTCGCGTTCTCCACGGGCAACGGATCCAATGCTCGGCACGTGGCGTTTCATGCGGCGCTCGCCGTCGCGTACGGACTGAAGCCCGAAGGCGCGCTCAAGGCGCTGACGATCTGGCCGGCGGAAATCCTTGGTGCCGAGAAGGAGATCGGCAGCATCGCGCCGGGAAAGCTCGCCAATCTCTTCATCACCACGGGTGACCCGCTGGATCTGCGCACGCAGGTGGTCGAAGTGTTCATCAAGGGCCGTCAGGTGCCGGATGACGATCGACACAACCGGCTCTATCTCAAGTACAAGGGCCGGCCGGTGAACGTGATCGTGCCGTAGGGCATGAAGTCTGCAGTGCCGGCGGAGTCCTGCGTGGGACTTCGCCGGGCCATCATCGCTTCCGGTCACGGTCTTCCTGCGTACCCTACGGCAGCGCGAAGGCGATCACCGCATCGCCGCGACCGAAGCGACTCCCGTCGCCTCCGGCGGCGATTACCACATATTGGCGACCATCGGCACCGACGTACGTCATGGGCGTGGCCTTGCCGCCTGCAGGCAACACGGTACTCCAAAGCGCACGGCCCGTGTCCACATCGAAGGCGCGGAAGTGCCGGTCGAGCGTGGCCGCGATGAAGACGAGACCGCCGGCCGTGGCAATGGGTCCGCCGAGGTTCGGGGAGCCCGTGTCCTTTGTCGAGCCCGGCACCATGCTGCCGAGCGGTACATCCCACAGGATGCGTTTGTCGGCGATGTGCACGGCGACGAGCTTGCCGAACGGAGGTGGTGTGCACGGCACACCGTCGTCGCCGATGAGCAGCCCGCGCACCTGCAGAAACGGCGTGCCGCGTAGCCGGTTCACCTGACCGCCGTGCGCTGCTGCCGTATGCCGCAGCGCGGTGATGTCCGTTCCCTCCGCGAGCACGAGCTGCACGTACGCCGCCACGGTGTTCACCGGGACGATGGCGATATTGCCCGGTGCGTGCCAGGCCACGCCACCCCAGTGCGCACCGCCGATGTTCGACGGCATGGCGAGTGTGCCGCGCAGCGACGGCGGCGTGAAGATGCCCTCATTGCGGAGGCCACGAATGCGCGCGGCACACGCGCCGCGAACATCAGCGCGGCAAGATTCTGTTCCACCAATTCGGCCTCAAAGCTTTTGCAATCGGGAAAAAACCCGTCGCCGCCCATTTCGATGGTGTACGACGCCACGCCCAGTGTCGCGAAGACGAAATCGTCGCTCGCCCCGGCGATGGCGCCGCCTTCGTTACTTTGTGCGGGGAAGTAGCCATTGTAGTAAGCGAGCTTGCGGCCGAGGGTTTGTAACTCGAGCGCATTTGGCGCGAGCTGGCCATCGACATTGCCCCACGGCCACCAGACTGCTGACGCCGGTGCGTGCAGGTCGATAAACAGGCCGCTTGCATCCAGAGATACGGGCGAGGTGAGGTCCACCGCCGGGATCGGCTGTTCGTTGCGCTGGTCGGGGAAAATCGTGCTCAAGTAATTGCTGATGCTGATGTTTTCCGGCTCGCTCAAACGCGCGATGCCGCGAAAATTGAGATTGCAGTCCTCGCCTGAAGACCCCAACCCACCCCAGTCAAACGGAAAATTCCGGTTCAGATCGACGCCCAACAGCGTGCCGCCGCTGGGGCAGTGGTTGGC
>ENA-ORBV01004072-ORBV01004072.1-microbial-mat-metagenome-genome-assembly--contig:-NODE-4072-length-28495-cov-6.499437_pt1 | contig 28495 bp, 23 predicted proteins | sample MGYA00237777_ERZ505514 | MGnify/ENA primary metagenome ERZ505514 (study PRJEB26160, sample SAMN06269048) | microbial mat metagenome | isolation source: Oligotrophic lake microbial mat | place...
TCGGTATCTGGCAGGGATTGCTGACGGTTCTCGCCTTCTTCTTGGGCACGGTCATGTCGGGCGCGGCGATTGCGGCGTTGACCGCGACCGGCGGTGTGCTCCTGCTCGGCGTCGGACTGCGCCTGCTTAACCTGCGCGCCGTGGCCGTTGCCGATATGCTGCCCGCCCTCATCGCAGCGCCATTGCTTACCGTGGCAGTGCAGGCACTGCTCGGCTGACCGCCGCCCGCACTGTTGGCGCGCTCAGCCCGGCGAGCGCACCGGCACGAGGGATGGGGACCTCGTCGGAGGTAAGCCCTGAGGGTATCGCGAGATCGCCCGCGATGGACACGCTCTGCCGTGACGAGAGGTTCGCCGCAGGGGCGCTGATGGCCGAGCCCCAAGGCGGACTGGATGACCGAGATGCCTGCACCTCTCTCCCGCAGTTCCACGAGTGCCTCGGCCTACCCGCCGGCTACGGCGAGCTAGGGTCCAGCTCCCCGCGACGGCATGTCATCCTCCGCGACCGCGGTGGCGAACGGCCGGCCGGCACCTCGCCGCAACAAGCGACGGCCGCACCCCGATGGGGCACGGCCGTCGCTGAAGAGCTCCGGTTACACCGAGAAGTACAGCTCGTACTCGAACGGGTGCGGACGCTGCGACGCTGGGATTATTTCCTTCTCGCGCTTGTACGCGATCCAGGTTTCGATGAGGTCCTTGGTGAAGACGTTGCCCTCGAGCAGGAACTCGTGGTCGTCCTCGAGCGCGATGAGCACTTCGGCGAGCGAACCAGGAACCTGCGGGATGAGCTTGGCCTCTTCTGGCGGCAGCTCGTACAGGTCCTTGTCGACCGGCTCGTGGGGCTCAATCTTGTTCTTGATGCCATCGAGGCCAGCCATAAGCTGGGCCGCGAATGCGAGGTACGGGTTACCGGAGGCATCCGGCGCACGGAACTCAATCCGCTTGGCCTTCGGGTTCGTCCCGGTGATCGGGATGCGAATCGAGGCTGAACGGTTGCCGGCCGAGTAGACGAGGTTGACGGGCGCTTCGAAACCGGGCACCAAGCGACGGTAGGAGTTGAGCGTCGGGTTCGTAAACGCGAGCACCGCTGGCGCGTGCTTGAGCAGGCCGCCGATGTACCAGCGAGCGAGGTCGCTCAGGCCGCCGTAGCCCTTCTCGTCATAGAAGAGCGGCTTGCCGTCACTCCAGAGCGACTGGTGGGTATGCATGCCAGAGCCGTTGTCACCGAACAGTGGCTTTGGCATAAAGGTCGCAACCTTGCCCCACTCGAGCGCCGTGTTCTTGACGATGTACTTGAACTTCAGGATGTCATCGGCCGCGTGCACCATCGTGTCGAAGCGGTAGTTAATCTCCGCCTGACCGCCGGTACCGACCTCGTGGTGGGCACGTTCGAGAATGAGGCCGGCATCGATCAACTTCAGGCACATGTCGTCGCGCAGATCGGCCTGCTTGTCGACAGGGCTCACCGGGAAGTAGCCGCCCTTATACGGGGTCTTGTTGGCGAGGTTGCCGCCCTCCTCGACGCGCCCGGTGTTCCAGGCGCCCTCCTCGGAGTCAACCGCGTAGAAGCTCTGATTCTGGGTCACCGAGTAGCGCACATCGTCGAAGATGTAGAACTCGGCTTCGGGAGCGAAGTACGCCGTGTCGGCGATGCCGGTGGATGCGAGATACTTCTCGGCCTTCTTCGCAACCTGACGCGGGTCCTTCGGGTAGATCTCCCCGTTCCGAGGGTTGTAAATATCGAAGACCATGATGAGCGTGCGCTCGGTGCGGAAGGGGTCGACATAGGCGGTCGTAACATCCGGAATCAATTGCATGTCGGATTCGTGGATGTTCGCAAAGCCGCGGATGGATGAGCCGTCGAACAGCTGACCGACGGAGAAGAAGTCCTCGTCAACTGTTGCCGCTGGGATGTTGAAATGCTGTTGAACACCGGGGAGATCGGTGAATCGGATATCAAGGAACTTGACGTCAGTGTCCTTGATGAACTTGAGCACTTCCGAGGAATCGCTGAACATGTGAGGAACTCCAATGAGCTTGGTGCTAATCGACAGCAGGTGCCGCCAATGATGAGAGTAGAGGCACGGGGTTTCGCAAGGGTCACGCGATTGTTTCGAGGGTGTTACGCATATAGGCGCGGATATGATCGATCGGTGGTCAGTTCATCGTCGCTTGCAGATTCCTGGCCAGGAAGGTCACTCGGGCTGCCGCCATCCGGGCCGCGGTCGGTGGCGCGTCTCGCGCGCAGAATCGCGGCACTCGCGATCGACTGGGGTTTTGCCGTGATCGTCTCGATCGTGTTCTTCAATTACGAATCGTTTGCCACGCTCGCCGTCTTCGCGGCAACGCAGATCATCTTGCTGATCACCGCGAACGGGAGCCTTGGTCACCTCATGCTCGGGATGCGTGTCGTCCCAATCGCGGGAGGCTACTTGGGTTGGTGGAAACCGATCGTACGCACGCTGCTCATCTGTCTCGTGATTCCTGCGGTCATCTGGGACCGGGACCAGCGAGGCGCTCACGACCGGCTGATCGGCACGGTGCTGGTTCGGCGCTAAAGAATCAGAAGTCGGACAGCAGCCACCGGTGAGCCGTCGGCAACTAGCGTGGCCGCGCCGCCCGAACCTTCATCGGGTCGATTCCCTTTGGAATCGGAAGCCCGTTCTTGCCAAGTGAGTTCAAGCGGTTCGACACCGCGAGAATTTCAGACTTGCGAAGTGCCACCTTGAGCTTGCGCAACTCTGTCGGGATGCGGTGGAGCCGGGTGGACTCCGGGTCCGGGCCGACATAGAGCACAGTGACTGGCACGTTGGGCAGGATGCGCACGATGTTTCTGCGTTCGTCATCGAGCATCCGCTGCGTGCGCGAGCGCGGACCCTCCCCGATCAGGGCGACACCGCCGCGGCCAACGGCCCGGTATACGGCATCCTGCGTCTTTGGGCTGACCGAGATGGGCATCTCGCTTGCGGTCCAGCCCCGCCGAAGTGAACTCTTGAGTACTGCGCCGACAGCCCCTGGCTGACCCTCGATCTGCGAGTAGGCCGCGCGTTCAGCGCGACGACCGAGAACAATCAGGAAAACGAGCACACCCCCAAGCAGACCGGCAATCACATACAGCACGAGCGTGAGCACGTTGCCAGCCGAAAGGAGCACAGCGAGCAATACGCTCACGAGCACCGGGAGCAGGAACGCGAGCAGCAGGAACCAGATTGCGAGCTTGTCGTAGCGCCTCGTCATCTGGAAAACCTGGTACATCTGCTTCAGACGTCCGGGCCCTTTCGGCGGTTTTGGGGAGCCGTCATTCTTTCGTGCCATCACCCTAGGATACGGCCCTTCGGCTACGGCTTCGGTGCACTCACGAGACGGCCTGCGCGAAGCCGAGGTTGGCATCAGCGAGATGCTGAAGTGCTGCCGGAAGCTCGCGCCCCTTCGATTTCATCGAGCGAGCCCACAGTCTGCCAGCGCGGTAGCTCGAGCGAACCAGCGGACCGGCGAGCACGCCGAGAAAACCGATCTCCTCTGCCGCGGCCGAGAACTCAACGAATTCTTGGGGCTTCACCCACCGAGCCACCGGCAAGTGTCTGGGGGTCGGACGAAGGTACTGCGTGATGGTGATGATGTCAGTGCCAGCGTCATGCAGATCGTGGAGCGCTTGGATAACTTCTGCCGGCTCTTCACCCATGCCAAGGATGAGGTTCGACTTTGTGATGAGACCGGCTGCGCGAGCTTGGGTGATGACGTCCAGTGATCGCTCATACCGAAAAGCCGGGCGAATTCGCTTGAAGATACGCGGCACCGTCTCGACGTTGTGAGCGAACACCTCAGGGCGCGAAGAAAAGACCTCGGCGAGAAGATCCGGATTTCCCGAGAAATCCGTCGCAAGAATTTCGACCCCAGTGCCCGGGTTTTGCGCGTGAATCTGGCGCACGGTCTCGGCGTGCAGCCACGCCCCTTCATCGGGCAGATCGTCGCGTGCCACACCGGTCACGGTGGCGTAACGAAGGTTCATTTTCGTGACGGACTCGGCGACCCGTCGCGGCTCGTCCTTGTCGTAGTCAGCCGGTTTGCCGGTGTCGATCTGGCAGAAGTCACAGCGGCGGGTGCACTGGCTGCCACCGATGAGGAAGGTGGCCTCGCGGTCTTCCCAGCACTCGAAGATATTCGGGCATCCGGCCTCTTGGCAGACGGTGTGAAGATTCTCGTCCTTGACAAGCGCCTGAAGCTGCCGATACTCCGGCCCCATGTGTGCAACCGTCTTGATCCACTCCGGCTTTCGCTCGATTGGGGTCTCGGCGTTGCGTACTTCGAGCCTCAATAACTTTCGCTCCCCGACCTGGTTGGCAGGTGGGTGGTTGAGGTTGACCGGATGACTCACGCGTGCGCTCCTGACAGGGCTGACTCGAGATGGCGTTGAACGCGGGGTGCAATATCAGCCGGGCTGATGTCTCGCCCGAGTTCCCGAGAAATTGAGGTCACGCCGGCGTCGAGTATGCCGCACGCAACGATCTTGCTATACGGCTCGAAGGAATTGTTGCAGTTGAGTGCGAAGCCATGCATCGTGACACCGGATGCCACGCGGATTCCGATCGCGGCGATCTTGTCGGCCCCGACCGGCGAGTTGTACCCGATCCACACTCCTGAGCGGCCATCGACCCGCCCGGCGTCGATGCCGAGTTCAGCGAGGACTCCGATGATCACGGCCTCGAGTTCACGTACGTAACCCACGACATCGACAGGTTCGGCAAGCGTCGTGATCGGATATCCGACAAGCTGCCCAGGACCGTGCCACGTGATCTTTCCGCCGCGATCGACGTCGATCACCGGGGTACCGTCGCTTGGGCGCTCGGAGTCCTCCGTGCGCTTACCAGCGGTATAGACCGACGGGTGCTCGAGCAGAATCACGGTGTCAGGGGCGGTGCCCGCGACGACTGCTGCATGAATGCTGCGCTGCAGTTCGAGCGCCTCGGCGTATGGCACAGCACTGACGCCAAGCCCTGCCGTCACGAATTCAACCACGAGATCAATTGTACGCCGCTGCTCGTCTGGCCCTTCTCCTGGGTCCCGTTCCACCCTGCCGCTTCACGCCCCGCCTCTGTCAGCCTCCTCTCCCCACTGGATCACCTCACGCGAGACCGTTCCAGAGTCTTCCCGCCAGTCGCTAGAGGCTCTGGCAGGTGTTGCACCCTAAACCGTGAGCGCAGCAGCAGTAGTCTCTGGATTCCGAATCATCCGCAAGCTCGGCGAGGGCCAACGGGCTGAAGTGTTCCTTGCCAGAACCGAGCGCGGCGCGCAGTCCGAGCAAGGTCAATCGGACGCCGTCTTCACACCGGGCACGCTGGCGATCAAGGTGTACCGCGCGGGTACGCAACAGCACGACTGGGTCACAGAGGTCGAGGCACTCGAGCGCAGCGGGGGGGCGCATGTGGTTGGGCTTTCCGATATCGCGACCTCAGCGAACGACCGCACCGCCCTTGTTCTTGAACGCCTCGAAGGCGGATCACTGGCCATGCTGTTACGGCAGTGCCGAGATCTTTCGGTCGGTGAGGCGATCACGATCGCGGCGCCAATTGTCGAAACAATCGCTCGGATGCACGCTGCCGGAGTCGCGCATGGTGCCGTGAGCGCACGGTCGGTGCTGTTCTCACGCGACGGGGCACCGGTGCTCGCCCGGTTCGGCTCGGCAGTGCTCGTCGAGCCGGAGATGCCGCGTGCGCGCCGGGCAGCAGACCAACAGTTGATTCGAGACGTCTCAGCAACATTGGACTTTGCGGCGAGCGTTCTTCGCAGCGTCTCAGTCGATCGCGAGGTACGGGCACTTCTGGCCTGGCTTGAGGAGAACGGTGAAGTCGGTACCCCCGATGTGCTCGCCGAGCTCACCGCGAAGCTCTACGACCTCGGCGAGCCCGCTCCGGTTCAGTTTAGCGACGAACTTGAGCTTGATGCGGTTTCCTCTGCTCGTGACGCTGCATGGCGATCGGTCCAGGCGGGGCGCTCAGGGCTGACTCCCGATGACACCGAAGGCACTCGTCTTGGTGCGCAGGCGACAGCCGCGTTCCTGCTGCCGGCGTGGCTGACCGGTCAACTCGACCAGTGGCTTGCGGCTGGTCGGCCGCTCGCGCGCGTCCGGGACGCGATCGCGCTTCGTGTTCCTGCGGAGCTCGCTGATCGCATTACGGCGGCACGGATTTCACTGTCGGTGGTGCGACCGCGGGTATGGCTGGTCGCTGTCGGCGTCGTCGTCGCCCTTGTCACTGCAGTGAATGTCGTGCCGCAGCCTGCCGGCGACAACACGGAGATGGAGACGGCTATCGACGGCGGGATTGACCCGGCGATCGACACCGGCGATTCAGGCCAGGATGAGACTGCTGACATCAATGAGCCCGAGGCCTCTCAACACCCCGCCATCCTGGCCGATGACCCGGTAGCCGCCGCTGTCGCCCTTGTCGCCGCGCGCGAGCAATGCATTCGCTCGCGTTCGGTGCTGTGTCTCGATGGAGTCGCTCAGGCCGGTTCGGCTGCGCTCGGCGAGGATCAGGATCTCGTCCGTGCGATTCAGGGCGGCGCTGAGCTCTCAGCGTCGTGGTCACTCAACGCCGTTGGCGTCACCGTGTTGGAACGGCTCGGGGATTCTGTGCTGCTCGATATTGGCGGCCAGAACGACGTGGTGACGATGATCCTCATGATGAAGGGCGATGCAGGCTGGCGTTTTCGCGACTACTTGCCGTAGCCGTCGCCATTCGTTGCGCGCCAAGCACGCGCGATCGTGCGGTGTTCAGATACCGAGGTTGCCCGAGAACGCGCCAGCTTCGAGCCGGGTCTTGACCGCGACCAAGAATCTGGCGGCATCGGCTCCGTCGACAATGCGGTGGTCATAGGAGAGTGCGAGGTACACAGTCGACCGAATTGCGATGGCGTCTCCAGTTGCGCCGCTCACCACAACTGGCTTCTTCGTGACGACGCCGGTTCCGAGGATCGCCGACTGTGGCAAGAACACGATGGGCGTATCAAACAGCGCACCGCGCGATCCGGTGTTGGTGAGCGTAAAAGTCCCGCCTGCGAGCTCGTCCGGCTTGAGCTTGTTCTCACGAGTGCGCTCGGCGAGGTCGGCAATTTGGGTCGCAAGTTGCGCGAGGGTCATGCCACCGGCATCCCGAATCACCGGTGTCAGCAGACCTCGCTCGGTGTCAACAGCAATACTGAGGTTCTCCTGCGCCGGGTAGCTGATCGAGTCGCCGTCGATAGTCGCGTTGATGATCGGGTAGGTGGCTAGAGCCTCCGTGGCAGCGAGGGCGAAGAACGGAAGGAACGTGAGCTTGACGCCCGTCTTGGCCAAGAAGGCATCCTTGACGCTCGTGCGGTAGGCGGCGACGAGACTGACGTCAACCTCAACCACCGAAGTGAGTTGGGCGGAACTCTGTAGAGAGATTACGGCGCGCTCAGCGATGACCTTGCGCAAACGTGACATCGAAACGGTGGTTCCGCGCAAGGCAGAGATCGCTGCGGCCTGTTGAGGCGCGGCGGTCGCAACGGTGGTCGCGTTCTCGATGAGGTCGAACACGTCTTGCTTGCGGATGCGGCCACCAACTCCGGTCCCAGTGACAGTCGCTAGGTCGACTCCGCGTTCGTGAGCCAGCTTGCGCACCAATGGAGTGACATAGCCAGCAGCCGCGACGCTGTCAGCGGTCGGAGGTGTTGCGGTCGGTGCTGGGGCGGTCGGTGCTGGCGCTGACGGCGCCGCGGGCGGCGCGGTCGGTGCTGGCTCGGGTGCTGGTGCTGGCGCTGGAGCCGGCACTTCTATTGGATCTGCTGCTGGCTCTGGGGCTACTCCAACCGCTGGTGACGCAGACGCCACCGCAGCCGGAGCCTCAGCAACAGGCACCTCAGCAACAGGCACCTCAGCAACAGGCACCGCAGCCGGAGCCTCAGCAACAGGCACCTCAGCAACAGGCACCTCAGCAACAGGCGTCGGAGTTGCAGGCGTCGGAGTTGCAGCAATGGGCACGTCGACCGCAGCCTCGGAGGCCGGCGCGGCAGCCGGAGCCGCGCCACCGCCATCACCAATCGTCACAAGTGCAGTTCCGACCGCCACGGTCTCGTCTTCGGCGACCAAGATTGCTTCGACGATTCCGGCGATAGGCGACGGGATCTCAGTGTCGACCTTGTCCGTCGAGACTTCGACCAACGGTTCATCGACCTCGACCCGATCTCCAACCTTCTTGAGCCAGCGGGTAACCGTACCCTCGGTCACACTCTCGCCGAGTGCTGGAAGGCTTACGGATTCGCTCATCAGTGATGCTCCTTAGTGACGCTCATGCGTAGCTAGCTTAGTTGCGCGGTTTGGCCGGGAGCCTAGATCGCGTGAAGTGGTTTGCCAGCCAGAGCGAGGAATGCCTCGCCGAGCGCTTCGCTTTGAGTGGGATGCGCGTGCAGCAGCGGTGCGATGTCCTCCGGGTACGCCTCCCAGTTGACTGCCAGCTGGGCTTCGCCGATCAGTTCGCCGACGCGTGAGCCGATCATGTGCACACCGACGACCGGACCTTCCTTGACGCGAACGACCTTGATCGATCCGCTTGTCCCGAGAATGTGGCTCTTGCCGTTCCCGGCCAGGTTGTAGTCGTAGGAGAACACTTGGTCTGCCCCGTACTTCTCGATTGCCTTCGCCTCGGAGAGGCCAACTGATGCCACTTCAGGCTCGCTGTATGTGACCTTCGGAATGTTGAGGTCGTCGACAACGATGGGGGAGAGACCAGCAATTTCTTCGGCGACGAAGATGCCGTGTTGGAACCCGCGGTGGGCAAGCTGCAGTCCAGGAACAATGTCGCCAACGGCGAAGACACCCGGGATGTTCGTCGCGAGGCGCTCGTTCGTGACGACGAATCCGCGGTCGATCGTGACCCCGACCTCCTCGAACCCGAGACCAGCTGTGGCCGGGCCGCGGCCGACGGCTACGAGGAGCAACTCGGCGTCGATCGTCTCGCCGTTCTCGAGGGTGATCACGACACCGTTCTCGTTCTGCGTGACGCCCTGAAAGCGCACTCCGAGCTTGAAATCGATCCCGCGCTTGCGGAACGCGCGCTCGAACTGCTTGCTGATTGATTCGTCTTCGTTCGGCACGAGGTGCGGAAGAGCCTCGATTATCACGACGTCCGTACCGAATGAGCGCCAGACGCTTGCGAACTCGACGCCGATGACGCCGCCGCCCAGCACGGCAACCTTCTTGGGGATGAAGTCAAGTGCCAGTGCCTGCTCGGAGGTGATGACCCGCCCACCCAGGTCGAGACCGGGAAGGGTTCTGGAATAGGATCCGGTCGCAAGAATCACGTTCTTGCCAGTCACAGTGTCGGCCCCGACCTGCACAGTGGTCGGCGACACGAGCCGACCTTCACCGGCGATCACGGTGATCCCGCGCGCCTTGATGAGACCCTGAAGTCCCTTGTACTTGCTCGAGACGACTTCTTCGCGGTAGCTCGTCACGACGGAGATATCGATGCTGTTGAGCGTCGAGTTGATGCCGTACTTGGCTGACTCTCGCGTGACATCCGCAACTTCTGCGGCATGCAAGAGCGCCTTGGTCGGGATACATCCGACATGCAGACAGGTGCCACCGAGTTTGTCCTTCTCGATGAGTCCAACACTCAGGCCGAGTTGGCTTGCGCGTAATGCAGCGGCATAGCCACCACTTCCGCCGCCGAGTACTACGAGGTCAAAGGTCTGTTCAGCCAATTCAAGCAACTCCTCGGCTCAGGATGTCGTCTCCCGGCGTGATCTTGCCCGAACGCGCCTTGCGCGAACGAAACCCAGCAAAATACACGAGCGGTACTGGCGGAGGTAACCGCCTCGATGAACATTACTACGGTCGAGAAAAGTCTTCGGCAAGCTGGATGAGCGCGCGCACGGCGACGCCGGTCGGTCCCTTGCCGGTGAAGCCCCAGCCGGCTGCGCCGTTGTTCGCGCCTCCAGCAATGTCGAGGTGCGCCCACGGAATAGGGGACGCGTCCTCTGAATCACTGCTCGATCCGATGAAGTCCTTCAAGAACGAAGCCGCGATGAGCATGCCGCCGGCGGTGTTGCCCGGTTTGATATTGGCGATGTCAGCGATGTCCGAGGCGAGCAGTGCGCGCAGTTCTGCTGGAATCGGCATCGGCCAGAGGGTCTCGCCGACGCGGGTCGCAGCATCCACAACCCTCGATACGAGGTCTGTCTCGCCCATAGTCCCGACGTATCGAGTCCCGAGGGCGATCATGGCGGCTCCGGTGAGGGTTGCGACATCGATGATGGCGTCGGGGCGTTCTTCGCTTGCCGCGACCAGGCCATCAGCGAGCACAAGCCTGCCTTCCGCGTCGGTGTTGAGCACCTCGACCGTCTTGCCACCTCGAATTCTGATGACATCGCCTGGCCGCATTGCTTGCCCAGATGGCATGTTTTCGGCGATGCAGAGCCAAGCAGTGACGCGCGCGGACAGGGCGAGCCGTGCACACGCAAGGATGACCGCGAGCACAGTTGCGGCACCTGTCATGTCGTACTTCATGCCGATCATCGATGCTGGTTGCTTGAGCGAAAGGCCTCCGGAGTCGAACGTGATGCCCTTGCCGACCAGGGCGAGGTGGCGTTGGGCACCATGCGGTGCATAGCTGAGTTTGACGAGACGCGGACCGCGAGTCGAGCCTTGACCGACTCCGAGGATGCCGCCGAATCCGCCAGCGCGCAGTTCAGCGTCTGCGAGCACCTCGACCGCTATCGGCAACTCGGCCGCGAGCGACACGGCTTGGTCCGCAAATGTCTCAGGGTACAGATCCGATGGGGGAGCGTTCACGAGGTCGCGCACTACGTGGACCGCTGAGGCAACTGTGATGGCACGTTCGACCAATGAAACCGCATCGACGACGGTTGTCGCAACGATCATCGTCGCTGCCGGCGCTTTCTTGGACGAAAGTGATGCAGATCGGTACTCGGTGTACGCGTAGGCGCCGAGCGCCGCCCCCTCCAGCACGGCGAGCAGTTCGCTGTCGTTCGCCGCCGGAAGCGCGAACACAATGGACCGGATGCCGCGAAGCTGACGCGCCGCCGATCCAGCGGCATACCGCAGCTCGTTCTCACCGACGGAGCTGCCGAGACCGATGAGCGCGATGCTCTCGGTGGCACCGATTGACGAAGGCAGTCTCCGCAGTTCATCGACCTCGCCGGTTACGCCGATGGACACAAGCGCGAGCTGAAGCTCGTTGAATTCTTCATCGTCGCGAGCAAGTCGCGGTCCTTCGCTCGTCTTGACGACCCCGATCAGGAGCACATCGCCTTCGATCGTGAGCGGCGAAGCGGTCGAAGTCGAGAGTGCCGGCACAGTCATCCCGCAATGGTAGCTGCGGCGCGGTGCTCGTTCGCTCTGAGCGTCGCGGCAAGCCCACGCAGCCGGGTTAGTGACAGGGCCCCACAGTTAGAGTGGAGACATGCGCGATCCGGCCGGTCTCTACGACATGTCTGACGAGGTCGCGACGGTACCGACCGGCCTCCACCTCGTTGCGGGGCTCACCGGTTTCACCGACGCAGGCGGCGCGGTAAGCCAAGTGAGCGCCTACCTACTTGAGACGCTCAACCATCGGCTTGTTGCCGAGTTCGACAGCGACGCACTGCTCGACTATCGGGCGCGTCGACCACTGGTTTTTTTCGATCAGGACCATCTCAGCGATTACCAGCCGGCCAGACTCGCGCTGTATCTGGCTGACGACGAGCTTGGCAAGCCGTTCCTGCTCCTGACCGGCTACGAACCCGACTTTCAGTGGCAACGATTCACCGCAGCCGTACTCGGGATCATCGAACGCTTTCACGTTGCAACACTGACCTGGGTAAACGCGATTCCGATGCCGGTGCCACACACGCGGCCGATCGGCGTCACGGTCAGCGGCAACCGCAGCGAACTCACGGATGCGATGTCGGTGTGGCGCCCGCAGACACAAGTACCGGCCAACGCGCTTCACCTCATCGAATACAGGCTTCAGGCACTCGGCCATCCGACGGCGGGGTTCGTGCTCCTCATTCCGCATTACCTGGCTGACACCGAGTACCCCGCTGCCGCGGTCGCGGCGCTCGACAGCATCAGTGCTGCAACCGGGTTGATCTTCCCGACCGACCAACTTCGAGAGGATGGTCGCAGCTTTATCGCGAAGATTGACGGTCAGTTGCAGAGCAATCAGGAGCTCGCACGACTTGTCGGCTCCCTCGAGGAGCGACACGACAGCTACATGCAGGACAACCCGATGCGATCACCGCTGACGGATGTCGACGGCGAGTTGCCGACCGCCGACGAGATCGCCGCAGAACTGCAAAACTTTCTCGCCACGAGGCGAACCGGGGACGAGCCGCAAGCAACCCCGTAGCGCAAGTTGCTGGCGCACCGCACGAGCAACTTGTGTGCTTACAGAGCCTGTGGTGGTTGGTGCATATTCGGTGCATGGCGAAGGCGTTCGGCAAAGCGTGTAATACTTGGGCATAAGACCCGGTTTGGTTCGGATCATTCGCTGGAATAGTCGGCGAAATGGCCAAGGACTTGACATGGGTCTTCGTACTGCCCTAAAACTTCCGGAAGGTGCTCACGTGGCAACTCGAACTCCTGCAAAGGCTGCGGCCACCGCGGAGGCTGGCGTTGCGAAGACGACGAGATCCTCGGCGTCAAAGCAAGCCATCGCCGCCAATTCGACCCCGACCAAGGCCCCGGTCGCGAAGGCCCCGGTCGCGAAGGCCCCGGTTGCGAAGGCACCTGTTGCCAAGGCTCCTGTTGCCAAGGCTCCTGTTGCCAAGGCTCCTGTTGCCAAGGCTCCGGTTGCCAAAGCCCCCGTTGCCAAGGCTGCCGCGCGGTCGAAGGCGAACCGTGGCGCAAAGTCCGGTTTGGTTGACAGTGCATCCTCGGATGTCGCGGCCTCCGACGACATCGATGTGAACGATCTGAATCCAGTCGAGATCGATGGCACTGACATCGACCCGGCGGAGCTTCACCCAGCGGACGTCGACCCGGCCGACATCGATGTTGTGATTACAGCCGCCGGGGTCGACAGCGAAGACGGTAAACACGATGCTGAGGCATCCGACGACGATGACGACGATGACGAGAAGTCCACGGGGAAAGACGAGGTGCTGCCGACGGGTGCACTCGTGCTTTCCCTCGTTGATGACGATGACGAAGTTCCCGTCTACTCTTCGGCCATAACAGGGGCGACGGCTGACCCGGTCAAGGACTACCTGAAGCAGATTGGCAAGGTTGCTCTGCTCAACGCGGCAGAAGAAGTCGAACTTGCGATGCGCATCGAAGCCGGACTTTTTGCAGAGGACAAGCTCGCACACATGTCAGCGGCAGTGCAGAAATCGCAGCTCGCGCGTGAGTTGTTGTGGGTTGCCAAAGATGGCCAGCGCGCCAAGAGCCACCTGCTCGGTGCCAACTTGCGCCTTGTTGTCTCACTCGCCAAGCGCTACACCGGTCGCGGCATGCAGTTCCTTGACCTGATTCAAGAGGGCAACCTCGGTCTGATCCGTGCCGTCGAGAAGTTTGACTACACGAAGGGCTTCAAGTTCTCGACCTACGCAACGTGGTGGATCCGCCAAGCCATCACGCGGGCGATGGCCGACCAGGCCCGCACAATTCGCATCCCGGTGCACATGGTCGAGGTCATCAACAAGCTCGCCCGCGTACAGCGCCAGATGCTGCAGGACCTGGGCCGCGAGCCCACCCCAGAGGAACTCAGCCGCGAGCTCGATATGACGCCCGAGAAGGTGATCGAGGTGCAGAAGTATGGTCGCGAGCCGATCTCTTTGCACACCCCGCTCGGCGAGGATGGCGACAGCGAGTTCGGTGACCTGATCGAAGACACCGAAGCCGTCGTACCGGCAGATGCCGTCGGCTTCACGATGCTGCAGAAGCAGCTAGAGAACCTGCTTGATTCGCTCAGCGAGCGCGAGGCTGGCGTGATCCGCATGCGCTTCGGTCTCGGGGACGGCATGCCAAAGACCCTCGACCAGATCGGAGACACCTTTGGCGTGACGCGTGAACGCATTCGTCAGATTGAGTCGAAGACGATGGCGAAGCTGCGTCACCCATCGCGTTCCCAGTCACTACGCGACTACCTCGAGTAAACCGAATGCGCGTTGCGTTGGCAATCTTCGTCGGCCGGGTAGTGCAGCTGCTGGCACGACTGCGCGGCGGCAAAGGTAGTGGCGCGCCTGGGCTGGTCACCAACTTCCTCGCGCCGGCCCTCTTGAAGACTGTCCTGGCGAGCTTTCCCGACGGTCTCGTCGTGGTGAGCGGCACGTCAGGAAAGTCAACAACAACGAAAATGCTCGCTGCCCTATTGACAGCACACGAAGTCCGGGTCTTCACGAACTCATCGACCGCGAATCTGCCACAGGGACTGACGTCCGCCGTTCTCGATCAAGGGGATTGGCGGGGCCGAATTGACGCCGATATCGCGGTGCTCGAGATGGATGAGGCGCATGGCGCAGCGATGGCCGAGCAGTTTACTGCTCGAGTTGTGGTGCTGACGAACGTCATGCTCGACGACATCGAGCGGTATCAATCGATGAGTCGGGTCGCCTCCCTTCTCGGGACCATTGCGGCTCGGGCGACCGAGGCGGTTGTGTTGAATGCCGATGACGCCGCGCTGCTGTCCCTCGGTCGTTCTCTGGACATCCGCGACGATCTTGCCGTCGGTTGGTTCGGCGTCACCGAGGCCGTGCTTGCGGCGCAGCCTCACGGGCTCGGGTACGCAGCGACGGCGCAAGAGCGAATGAATTCAGCGGATGCCGTCCTTGTCGAAGCGGTTGCGGGCCGCACTGCTCGACTCTCGCTTTCAGACGAGACGGTCGAGATCGGCCTCCCGTCGCGCGGGGCACATTTCGCGGTGGATGCGGCCGCAGCGGTTGAGGCGTCCCGCAGGATTCTGGGGGAACGATTCGAGATCGACCTTGCTGGTACGACGCTCTCGTCAATGGCGCCGGTCTTCGGTCGAGGTGAGATGGTCACGATCAACGCTGTTGAGCTCGAATTCGTACTCGTGCAAAACACCGCGAGCTTTCAATTGAACCTCGACTGCCTCGAGCCTGGCAGCGATCGGATATTCGTTGCAATCGGTTCTGAGGAGAACGACTCATCGTGGCTCTGGACGGTCGATACGAGTTCGCTTTCTGCCGTCGACTTCGTTTCAGGTCCAAAGGCCGAGGATATGGCCATCAGGCTGTTGTATGACGGCGTTTCTGTCGGTACCGTCGACCGCGATCTGGTCGCGTCGTTCGACGCATTTCTCGCGCTGCCAACCTCGCCCGGTGAGCGCAAGACGGTGTTATTCACGGCATCGTGCATGCGCGAACTCAGGCGGCGATACGGTCTCGTGCACGCCGAACTCGCAGCGGCGAAGTCATGACTGATACCGACCTCGTGATCCTGTCGCTTTTTCCAGAGGTGTCGAATGTGCACGGTGATGCCCAGAACGCGGCCGTGTTGGCGGCGCGAGCGCGCTGGGCGGGCCAGCCAGTGCGCGAGATCGAACTCCCGCTCGGCGGCTCACTCGGCGATGCCCTCGCGGGCGCCACACCGAACGTGGTCGTGATCGGCGCCGGTTTCGACGAGGATGCTCCTCGGCTTCGTGAAAGCCTGCTCAACGTGAGATCCGCGCTCGTGGACTGGCATGCGGCCGGCACGCCGATACTCGCCGTGGCGAATGGTTGGGAACTGCTCGCAGCAGAGATCGAGCTTCGTCCGAACGAACCGATCGCGGGAATCGGCCTGTTCCCGGGACGGGCAGTGGCGGCGGCCAAGCCTGCAGCTGGCCAGCTAATTGTCGAAACGGACTTCGGCAGCATGGTTGGCTACGAGTACCCTTCGCGCCATTACATTGCTTCCCAAGGAGAGTCGGCTCTTGGCTCGGTGTCGGTTGGGCACGGCAATGGCGGTGATTCGCACAAGGAGGGTTCTCGCGTACTCAACGCGTTCGGCACTCACCTCCGCGGGCCGGTGCTCGCTCGCAACCCGGCGTTTGCAGAAGCACTTTTGCTGCTCGCGCTCGGCGCGCGATCCGGAGGCGATAGCGAGAACCTCCAGCGGGATCGCCGGGCAGAGATTGGTGCGCGCGAGTCCGCAGACATCTTTGCCGCGGCCGTGAACAGCCGGATCCGCTCCGCGAGCTAGCGCCCGACCCAGCTACGAGCCGACCCAGCTACGAGCCGACCCAGCTACGAGCTGACCGAATCAGACCGAGCGACCGTCAAGCAGCTTTGCCGATTCGTCGTGCCAGTGCAGCGCGGTGGGAAAAAGCTTTTCCTTGAACTTCGAGCCGTGGTGAGCGCAAAACAGAAGGTCACCACTCGAAAGAGTGACGCGGATGTAGGCCTGAGCGCCGCAGCTGTCACAGCGGTCGAGGGCAGAGAGCGAGTACTCAAGCTCGTCAACGCTGTTTCCGGTTGCGATCTGAGACATGTGCTGCTCCATTCTGGCCATCCGATGACCTTGCGTACGTCAATTCAAGCATGCCGTTGTTACAGCCGCGCGACATTTGCAGGGTATTTCGCTGAACGCGTAGCCCCAATCAAATGCGGGGTGTTGAAGGCCTCCGCTGTCGCCCGGTAACCGTAGGCTCAGAGACGGCCTTGAACAGCGAATTACAGGCTCGATCCACCAATCGCAGGGAGAAACGTGTCGAACGCTGATTATTCGGCTCGCCATCTGTCGGTGCTCGAGGGTCTGGAGGCGGTTCGTAAGCGCCCGGGAATGTATGTCGGTTCGACCGATTCCCGCGGACTTATGCACTGCCTCTGGGAGATCATCGACAACTCGGTCGACGAAGCGCTCGGTGGGCACGGCAACGAGATCAGCGTGGTGCTCAAGGGTGACAGCAGTGTCGAAGTACGCGACCATGCCCGTGGCATCCCGGTCGACATTGAACCAAAGACTGGTCTTTCGGGCGTCGAAGTGGTGTTCACCAAGCTGCACGCCGGCGGCAAGTTCGGTTCAGGATCCTACGCAGCCTCTGGTGGCTTGCACGGTGTCGGAGCGTCCGTTGTCAACGCGCTCTCAGAGCGGCTCGACGTCGAGGTGGATCGAGAAGGCAAAACCTGGGCGATGTCGTTCCACCGCGGAGAGCCGGGTGTCTTTGCTGACTCTGGCGAGCCGACCCCGGATGCGCCATTCACACCGTTTGTCTCGGGCAGCGAGCTGCGGGTGGTCGGCAAAGTGGCCAAAAGCGTCACCGGAACGCGGGTGCGCTACTGGGCTGATCGACAGATCTTCACCCGTGGCGCCAGCTTGCAAACCGAAGAACTGCTCGACCGCTTGCGCCAGACGGCGTTTCTGGTTCCGAGCCTGCGGCTCGATCTTCGCGATGAGCGTGCTGCTGAGCCGACCACCGAACGCTTCAGCTTTGAGGGGGGAATCGCGGAATTCGTCGAGCACCTTGCTCCGGATGCCGCGGTCACCGACATCTGGCGACTGAGCGGTGAAGGCAGCTTCTCTGAGACAGTTCCAGTGCTTCAGCCCACCGGCGCGATGCTGCCAACCGAGCTGGAGCGCGAGTGCCGCGTCGACGTCGCACTGCGCTGGGGCACAGGCTACGACACGGTATTCAAGAGCTTCGTCAACATCATTGCGACACCGAAGGGTGGCACGCACCAATCCGGTTTTGAGCAGGGAATGCTCAAGTTCTTGCGTGCCGAGGTCGAGAAGAACGCGAGGCGGCTGAAGGTTGCTCCCGCGGGCCGGGCTTCGAGCGGCAGTATCGAGAAGCTCGAGAAGGACGACATCCTTGCCGGCCTGACCGCAGTGTTGACGGTGCGTCTGCCCGAGCCACAGTTCGAGGGTCAGACCAAGGAGATTCTTGGCACCCCCGCCGTGCGCACCATCGTTGCGGCCGTCGTGGCGAAGGCGATGGCCGAGAAGTATGCCTCTTCGAAGCGAAATGACAAGGATCAGTCCGCGCTCGTGCTCGACAAAATTGTCGCCGAGATGAAGTCGCGGGTCTCGGCCCGTGCCCACAAAGAGACTCAGCGCCGCAAGAACGCGCTCGAGAGTTCATCACTGCCGGCCAAGCTTGTCGATTGCCGGTCAAACGATGTAGCCAACAGCGAGCTCTTCATCGTCGAGGGCGATTCAGCGCTCGGTACCGCCAAACTCGGGCGAGACAGCGAGTACCAAGCACTGCTGCCGATTCGAGGCAAAATCCTCAACGTTCAGAAGGCATCCGTGAGCGACATGCTCTCGAACCTAGAATGCGCATCCATCATTCAAGTCATCGGGGCAGGGTCTGGCCGAAGTTTCGATCTTGCGGCGGCTCGCTACGGCAAAGTCATCATCATGGCCGATGCGGATGTCGATGGCGCGCACATCCGCACGCTGCTGTTGACTCTGTTCTTCCGGTACATGCCAGAGATCATCCGCGACGGTCGCGTCTACGCCGCAGTGCCGCCGCTGCACCGCGTGGTGGTGCTGAACCCCGGATCGAAGCCGAACGAGACGATCTACACCTACAGCGAAGCAGAGTTGAACGGAGTGTTGGCGAGCCTGAAGAAGAGTGGCAAGCGGTATCAAGATCCCATTCAGCGCTACAAGGGTCTGGGGGAGATGGACGCAGACCAACTCGCAACCACGACGATGGATCGAGCGCACCGCACCTTGCGCCGAGTCAATATCGGTGACGCCGAGCAGGCGACGGCCGTCTTCGAGTTGCTCATGGGCAACGATGTCGCCCCCCGCAAGCAGTTCATCATCGCCGGCCAGGGCCTAGATCGCGACCGCATTGACACCTGAGCAACGCATCGATCTCTGAGCGCGCACGGTATTCACCGAGCGTCCGTAGACTGCGCCGCGTGCGGGTCGAGGTCACTGGGGGAGTCGTTGAGGGTTCACTGCGGCGTGGCTTGCGCATGTGGCGCGGCATCCCGTACGCAGCGCCACCGACCGGTGGGCGCCGCTTTCAGGCCCCTGAGCCGGTTGTCCCCTGGCACGACGTGCGCGACGCAAGCGAGTTTGGCCCGATCGCGCCGCAGGATCGAGACGGTCAATTCAGAGTGCGTACGAATGCTCCGATGTCGGAAGATTGCCTGACGCTCAATATCATCGCGCCGCCGAGTCGAAACGGGCTGCTACCGGTCATGGTGTTCATCCACGGTGGTGCCTACAGCGTCGGATCGGCGCGCGAGATTCTCAAGCAGGGGGAGGGTCTTGTCGCCCGCGGCAACGTCATCTTCGTCAATTTCCAGTATCGGTTGGGGGGCCTCGGCTATATCGACATGACCGCATTCGCGACACGGTCTCGCGCCTTCGACAGCAATCTGGGTCTTCGTGATCAAGTAGCGGCGCTCGAATGGGTGCACATGAACATTCGAGGTTTTGGTGGTAACCCCGAACGCGTCACGATCTTTGGTGAATCAGCGGGTGGGAACGCTGTCACAACCCTCATGACGGTACCCAAGACGAAGGATCTGTTCTGGCGCGCGATCGCGCAGAGTTCCCCCACCAATGCCATCTACCCGCCCGAGGTCACGGCGATCTGGGCGAAACAGTTCGTGGAACTGCTGAGCGAACAGGTCGACAATTCGAGTACTGAAAGCACTGCTTCGGAGGACGTTGGCGAATTGCTCATGTCGGCGCCGGTCGCGCAGATCGTTCGGGCAACAACCCGCCTTCAGTTGATGACCCCTGACCGATTTCCAGGAACTGTATGTCTTGCACCCGTCATCGACGGAGAGTTCCTGCCGGAGCGGCCGCTCGACGCCTTCAAGGAGGGTCGAGCACACCGGGTTCCGCTCATCATCGGCACGAATGACCGTGAGGGCTCGCTCTTTCGTGGCAGGCTCGACATTCTTGCTACGACACCGCCGCGCATCCGGGCGATATTTGCGCGAACGCGCAAGCGATCGCGTCGCGCGCTCAAGGCAGAGTATCCCGGCCTTCCCGTCCGTCGAGCCGCCGCCGATTTCGCCGGTGACTTTGCGTTCTGGTACCCGTCGATCAAGGTCGCGGAGCGGCACGCGCAATTCGTTCACGTCTGGTTCTATCGCTTCGACATCGCCCCTCGACTCTTGCGAATCATGGGACTGGACGCCACCCACGGTCTTGAGTTGTTCGCGCTGTTTGATCGCATGAACGGCCTGCTCGGCCGGGGACTCGGCATCCTTGGGGGCCGTCGGGCTTTCGCACGCGCAGGCCACCGGATGCAGCGGCGATGGCTGTCATTCGCCAGCGGGGATGCCCCTGGTAAGGATTGGCCGAAGTACACGCGTCGCCGTCGCCGAACCCTCATCATTGATCGGGAGGACCGGGTCGAAGAGGATCCTCGCCGCGAGCGGCGCATCGCATGGCACGGCGTCGTACCTCACGTTTGAGGTCGGCCTTGGACCGTCAGATCGAGGAGCCGATTGACCCGATTGCGGCGTCGAGCGGTGAGCCAGAGGCATCCCGCTTCGAACGAGGTTCTGGCAGGTGTCGAATCGAGCCGTCGGTCCCGACCGCGACGGCTGGTGCCGGACCCACCCACGCAAGTGCGAGTGCGTCTTCGCCCTTCAGGAACGAATGTGCCCGAACTCCACCTGTGGCTCGGCCCTTGCTCGGGAACTCCGAAATCTCCGAGACCTTGGCGCGTCCAGGGTCAACGCCCGCTATCGTCGCTGTCGAGGTCGAAACAGTGACAGCAACAACGTCGTCCGCTCGAGCAACCGCGCCGAAGAACAGCACACTTGCTTTCGCGGAAAGGTTCACCCCAGCCATCCCCGCCGCCGCGTATCCCTGTGGGCGGACTGTGGATGCCGCGAAACGCAACAGTTGTGCATCGTTCGTCACAAAGATGAGTTCGTCGTCATCAGCGCCCTGAGTCGCCCCGACAAGCTCGTCGCCCGGTTTGAGAACAATTACTTCAAAGTCTGGCTTGTTCGGCCACGAGCCTGTCGCGACGCGCTTGACTATGCCTTGTCTCGTGCCGAGGGCGATCGGCTGACCGTCGAGCGACACAAATCCGAGGATGCGCTCGCGTGGTGGAGCCGCCAAGTACTCCGTGATCTTCGCACCAGCGGCGAGCTGAATGGAGTTCGCAGGTACCACCGGCAAATCAACCGCGGTGAAACGGATGAGTCGACCAGAACTCGTGATCGCACCGATCTCGCTTCGGCTTGTCGTGACGAGCCGCGAGCGTATCGCATCGTGCTTGCTTCGCCGACGGGTCGGTGTTCCATGAGGTGTTCCATTGGGCGCATCGTCACCGAGATCAATGCGGATCGCGCGCCCGGTCGTTGAGAGAAGCACTTCGCACGCTGCATCCGCGATCTCAAGACTCGGGGCCGCTGCGCGCGCGACCGCAGTCGTCGCGACGCTAGCCGGGGCTTCGGTCAGCAGGGTCCGACGCGGGGTTCCGAACCGCTGCGCGACCGCCTCAAGCTCATCAGAGACGAGTTGACGGATGCGCGAAGAATCAGCAAGCACGGCCTCGAGGTTGTCGATCCCAGCACGGAGGGCATCGGCCTCAGCCTCAAGTTCGATGCGGCTAAACCTCGTGAGCCTGCGCAACCGCAACTCGAGGATGTATTCGGCCTGGATCTCGCTCAGATCGAAGACATCCACCAAGCGGGTTCGAGCTTGCTCGGCGTCGTCGCTTTGCCGGATGACCTGAATGACCTCGTCGATATCGAGAATCGCGATGAGCAATCCCTCAACGAGGTGCAGCCGTTCTTTGCGACGCGCAAGCCGGAACGCGCTCCTACGGCGCACCACTGCTAGCCGATGATCGAGGTAGACCTGCAGAAGCTGCTTGATACCGAGCGTGCGCGGTCCGCCGTCGACGAGCGCGACATTGTTGATCGAGAAGTTCTCTTCGAGTGGCGTCAAACGGTACAACTGCTCCAGTACCGCATCGGGGCTGAAGCCTGTCTTGAGCCCGATGACGAGTCGCATCCCGTGTTTACGATCGGTGAGGTCCGTGACGTCGGAAATGCCGCTAATCCTCTTCGCGTTGACGCCGTCCTTGATCTTCTCGATGACACGCTCAGTACCAATGAGGTACGGCAGCTCGGTCACCACCAAACTTGTCTTCCTGGCCGTGAGCGACTCCACGGTGACCTTCGCCCGGGTCTTGAAGGCACCGCGCCCGCTTGCGTAGGCATCCCGGATGCCGTCGAGGCCCACGATTGTGCCGCCGGTTGGCAGGTCCGGCCCAGGCATATAGGCCATGAGTTCATCCAGAGTCGCGTCTCGGTGTTCCAAGAGATGCCGAGCGGCCCCGATGACCTCGCTGAGATTGTGCGGAGCCATATTGGTGGCCATCCCGACCGCAATGCCACTTGCCCCGTTCACCAACAAGTTGGGGAATGCGGCAGGCAGCACCGCTGGCTGCATTAGCGAATTGTCATAGTTGGGGACGAAGTCAACAACGTCTTCATCGAGGTCGTCAGTGAGCGCGAGTGCCGCCGCCTGAAGTCGGGTCTCGGTGTAGCGAGGTGCAGCCGGCCCATCGTCCAAGGTCCCGAAGTTGCCGTGGCCGTCGATCAGGGGAACGCGGAGCACGAAATCCTGCGTCAACCGCACCATCGCGTCGTAGATCGAAGCATCGCCGTGCGGGTGCAGCTTGCCCATGACGTCACCGACGACCCGCGATGACTTGACGTGACCTCGATCTGGCCGCAAGCCCATCTCTGTCATCTGATACAGGATGCGCCTCTGAACCGGCTTCAGGCCGTCGCGGGCGTCGGGAAGCGCACGCGAATAGATTACCGAATAGGCGTATTCGAGAAACGAGCCCTGCATCTCGGCAGTGACATCGATGTCTTCGATTCGCTCGCCCGAGGTGCCGTCGAGAGAGGTGGAATTGATGGTAGCCATAGGATTGCACCCATGCTACCGGCGGTCTCGCGCGACGCGATCAGCCTTGCCGACGTGCTGCAAAGTTGTCTCTTGTCCACCCTCGGTAGGCCGAATCGACTCGATCTGGCCCCGGTCGGGCAGGCGATTGTGGTGCTCATCGACGGGCTCGGCGTTGAGGCGCTGCGCGCGCGCGCCGGCCACGCGCGCGTGCTGAGCGCCGCTCTCTCGCCGAGATCGATCATCCACAGCGGCTTTCCAACGACGACTGCGGCGGCGATTGCAACGCTAACGACCGGAGCCTCTCCTGGCCGACACGGACTCGTCGGGTATTCGGTGCTCGACGCTGCCCACGGTCGTGTCGTCAACCAACTCACCGGCTGGGATGATCGCCTTGATCCACTCAGCTGGCAGCGCGTTCCTACAATCTTCGAACGGGCATCCGAAGTTGGCGTGAGTTCTGCGGCGATCGGGCCCGAGCGCTTTCGCGATTCCGGGTACACCAAAGCCGTGCTGAGGGGTGCCAAGTACCACGGAGCTTCACGCATTGTCGACCGGATGCTGCAAGCCGCTGAGCTCGCTGCGCCCGGGTTGTCTGCACTCAACTACGTCTACGTGCCGGAGCTCGACATCGCATCGCACGCATACGGGTGGCAATCTCGGGCGTGGATCGAGGCGCTCGAAGAGACCGATGCAGCACTGCGCCGACTGACCGCTGCACTCGGGCCGAACACCGGTCTTCTTGTCACGGCTGATCACGGGGTGCTCGATGTCGACGCGCGTTCGCACGTGCTCTTCGATTCGGTTTCAGCGCTGGTCGATGGGGTGAGGTTTGTTGCTGGTGACCCGCGGTGCCTTCAGCTGCACATCGCATCGGATGCCTCACCTGCCGTCCGGCAACGGCTTCTTGAGGCGTGGCGGGCGTCCGAGTCATCGCGCGCCTGGGTCGCCTCTCGAGATGAGGCGATTGAGGCGGGGTGGTTTGGCGAAGTCGACCACGTGGTTCGGCCACGAATCGGGGACATCGTTGTAGCGGCTCGAAAGACCATTGCGTACTACGACTCCAGGGACAGTGTCAGCACGGCTCGATCCATGATCGGCCAGCACGGCTCATGGTCTGACGCGGAAACCCGAGTTCCATTGCTTCGCTTTGGGGCCTTTGCCCGGTGAGTCGCTCGGCGAGCCCAAGACCGAGATCGTCGGCTCAGCCCAGATCGTCATCCGGTCTGGCCCCAAAGACGATCTCATCCCAACTTGGCATCGCTGCCCGCCCTTTCTTGCCCCGCACGCCTGGTTGTGGCGCAGTCGAGCGGGGTGATTCCGCGCGTGGCTCTGCGAGAAAATCATCAAGCGGAACATCCACGAGTCGAATCGAGCCGGATGATGGATGCAAGGAGGCGGGGTCGGTCATCGGCCCATCGTCATCGAAATTTGCGCTCTCGCGCTCGCCACGGCGACGCCGCAACGCCTCCAGGAGGTCAGCGGTCTGGTTGCCTGGCTGGCTTGGTTCCGATTCCCGGTGCGCGGTCCGGCCGAACGGCACTGCCTCAAGCAGCGGGCCAGTCGCAGCCAGCTCAGATTCGTCCGCGGTGAACGAAGCTGTGGCAGCGTGGTTCTGAGGGCTATCGCCGGAATGGGGTTGCGGTTCGAATGCTCCACTGTCGAAGCGCGAAGAGTTACTCGCTGGGGCCGAAGGAGCGACAGCCCGCAGCCGCGGAATGAGGATTCCACCGACATCCCCCTGTTGCGAGAGCGCGATGGCTTCGCTGTTCAGAGGTGCGAGTGAATGCTTGCGCGGGTCGAATTGCCAACGAGCATCGTGCTCGATCTGATGGGCTGTGAACGAAAGCTTGACGATCCAGCCCGAGCTCAGGTCCTTCCAGCTCGCCCAGCGCTCGTTCACACCGCCGAGGTCGTGCAGTCGCTCGCGAATCGCGGTGCCGAAGGTCTTACCCTGACCGAGTGGGTCGACGTCGGCAGCGGTATGCACGTGCACTGCCAGCGCAGACTCAATGACGAATTCACGCTCAGCCAGCACCGGGCCCTCGAACCGTTGAATGTACTCAACCGCTACGCCCGTTATCGCTGCAACATCCTGAGCGGACATCCCGGCGCGGATGTGTGCCTGAATCTCCTTCGGCGGAAGTTTGCGACCGGAGTCCTGATCAGGTACCGACTGCCGAAGTCGGGATTGGACTGACTCGTCGACCGGCACACGAAAGCGGGTGCCGTCATCAGATGCCACGAGCAGTGCGCCCTTTTCGACGCCGATCACACTCAAGTCATGCATGCGGAAATGCCCTCCAGCGTTCGCTGTTCGAGGCAAGGATGACACGACTTGGCCCGGATTCACGGGAATACGGCTGGCGTGCCGCATGTTGAGTCCCAGACGAGCATTGAGCGGTTGTTCGATGGTTTGCTATTCGGTTTGCTTTCATGCAAACTGTGCGCGCCGAATCCGTTGAATGCGGCATACGAGAACTGGATGAGCATGGCGACCGACTACGACGCACCGAGAAAAACCGACGATGACTCCGAATCGATCGAGGCCCTCAAGGAGCGTGTTCCTGACAGCGCATCAGGGTCAATTGATGCTGACGATGCTGACAACCCTGGCAGTTTCGAGCTCGCTGGAGCGGATCTCTCAGATCTCGATCTCGACATTGTGGTGCTTCCACCGCAGGCGGACGAGTTCACGTGCGTGAACTGCTTTCTCGTGATGCACCGTTCCCAGATTCATCACACCGATAAACTCGGGCCGTGGTGTCTTGAGTGCGCGGCCTAGCCCTCAGCTTGGCGGCGTTCGCCTGAGAACCGCTTCGAGCTGTTCGGGATTTCTTGTGGAAATGAGCCAGTACGGCGTTGGGTCGCTCGGGTCGGAAAGTGTCACCCTAATGACCGGGTCGATCCACCCGCGAATCAACAGCCATGCTCGAGCGTCGAGTCGCTGCCCGCGTTCAAGTCGTGCAAGTTCTCCGCGTGCCGACTCGGTGTCGGCAATTGCGTCGAGCGGCAGGGTAGCGCGACCGGCCCTGAGCCGACCGTCCGCAACCTCGATCACGGGCGAAGCCAAGAGGAGCAGCCCAACCGATCCGCCGTACAACACCAAGGCGGTCCCGACTCCAACGAAGAAGTTGATCGGCAGAAATACGAGGAGGCTCGCCGGAATCACCAGCGCAGTAGCCAAGTACAGCCATGGCGCTGGCCAGAGGCGTTCACGGTAGCGAGGCACGGTCCAATTAGACACCGTTCTACTGGCATTCAGTTCGTTCATCGTTCTGGACTAATCTCGACTCGTGACCGCCAACGTCGAAGTGCTCATCGGATCCGGTGAGGTGCCGAGCTATGCACACCCTGGAGACGCGGGAGCTGATCTCTGTGCTGGCGAGCCCTGCACTCTCGCTCCAGGAGCGCGAGCGACCATAGGCACAGGAGTTTCGCTTGCCCTACCAAACGGCTATGTCGGCTTCGTTGTTCCGCGCAGCGGACTGGCGGCCAAGCATGGGATCACGATCGTGAATAGCCCTGGAACGGTTGACGCTGGATATCGCGGTGAGATTTGCGTGACACTCCTGAATACGGATGCCGAGCAATCATTTTCAGTTTCGCCCGGTGATCGAATTGCCCAGCTCATCGTGATGCCCGTCTCGATGGCGACCTTCGTACCCGTGCGCGAGCTACCGGGAAGCCATCGCGGCTCTTCTGGTTTCGGATCAACCGGCGTGGGATCCGTCACAGGTAGCTCGGCGCCAGACAGCCCAAAAGAACCAGGAGTTTATTCGTGAGTGACCCCACCCCCGGCCGCACAGGTCGTGAAGCTGGCGCAAACCGGGAAGCGCCAGATGGCGATGAGATCGACATCCCAAAGTCGGCCCCAGCGGATCGAGAGATCAACGGTCCACTCGACGAGAGCGAAGCGAACGCGGTTCGACCGTACGTCGATCTTGGTGGCGTAAAGATTCTGCCGAGGCCCGAGTTGCACTTGAGGCTCGAGGTGGAGGAGGGGAGCAAGCGGGTCGTCGCGGTCGGACTTGACTACGCCGGTTCGACCCTGCAGATTCAGCCATTTGCAGCGCCGCGGTCGAGTGGCCTGTGGCACGAGATTCGCGCTCAGATCGTCGAGCAGATCAGCAAGCAGGGTGGATCGACCAGAGTCATAGACGGGCCGTTCGGGCCAGAGGTTCAGGCCGAGATCCCGGTTTCGGGTGATGCTTCTGGCAGCACGCGGTTGGCCCGCTTCATCGGCGTCGATGGACCCCGTTGGTTTCTTCGCGGCGTGATCGCGGGCGAAGGGGCAGTCAAGCCGGATGCCGCGGCGTTGGTCGAGGACTTGTACCGCTCGATCGTCGTCGTTCGCGGCACAACCCCAATGCCACCGAGAGATCTCATTCCGTTGCACATGCCCGCGACCGCGCAGGCCGGCGCACCGGGCGATTTGAACGACTCGGGGGGTGCGGCTTAATGACCGACGGTGATTCGCCGGCGCTGAAGAACGAGCACGATGCACGAGACAGCGTCCTTGAGCACGATGAAACACCCAGTTTTCGCGAGAGCTTGAGCGCCGCGGCACGGAAGGCAGGGATCGCGAAGGTCCAGCCGGGCGAAGCACCGAGTGCGAGTGCGCTGCTCGCGGCGATCGGCGGTGTCCGCGGCTTGGTCGAATCGATTTTGCCTGGACTTGTGTTTCTCGTCACCTACACGATTACCTCGCAATTGCTCCCTTCGGTTCTTATCCCGATCGGAGTTGCGGGGATCTTCGTGGTCGCCCGCCTCGTTGCACGAACTCCGGCAACCTCAGCCGTCGCTGGCGTCGTGGGGATTGGGGTGTCCGCTGCGCTCGCACTGTTCACTGGCAATGTGAACGACAACTTCGTTCCGGGGCTCATCATCAATGCCATTTCGCTCACGGTCTTTGTCGTCAGCGTGCTGGCGAGGTGGCCGCTCGTCGGACTGCTTGTTGCACTGCTCACCGGCGACGTCGGCGAATGGCGCAAGGATCCAGCAAAGCTTCGCGTGGCATACCTCGCGAGTGGATTGTGGATCGGCCTATTCGCTCTCCGGCTCGGCGTTCAGGGACCTTTGTACCTAGCCGAGCAGACGAGTGTGCTCGCGGCAACCAAGCTCGTCATGGGCGTTCCTCTATACGCTGCGGTGCTCTGGGTGACCTGGTTGCTCGTGCGAACCGCCTATTCGCGGCCCCGACCAGAGTGAGGCAGGAGACATCAATGTCCGCAGTAAATAGTTTCGGTGCCAAGGCGACGCTACGAGTCGGATCGACCGATTATGAGGTGTTTCGGATCGACTCTGTGCCCGGGTACGAGCGGCTTCCGTTCAGCCTCAAAGTACTGCTGGAGAATCTCTTGCGCACCGAAGACGGCAAGAACGTCACGAAAGCGCAGATCGAGTCGCTCGGATCGTGGGATGCCGCGGCAGAACCGGACACCGAGATTCAGTTCACGCCAGCACGCGTGGTCATGCAGGACTTCACGGGAGTTCCCTGCATCGTCGACCTAGCCACAATGCGCGAAGCCGTTGTGGCGCTCGGGGGGGACCCGACGAAGATCAACCCGCTCGCTCCTGCTGAACTCGTTATCGACCATTCCGTCATTGCCGATCTGTTCGGCACAGCTGACGCGCTCGAGCGCAACGTGGAACTCGAGTACGAACGAAACGGCGAGCGCTA
>ENA-ORBV01004073-ORBV01004073.1-microbial-mat-metagenome-genome-assembly--contig:-NODE-4073-length-28495-cov-5.995144_pt1 | contig 28495 bp, 18 predicted proteins | sample MGYA00237777_ERZ505514 | MGnify/ENA primary metagenome ERZ505514 (study PRJEB26160, sample SAMN06269048) | microbial mat metagenome | isolation source: Oligotrophic lake microbial mat | place...
CATTTTAGCTTCATTCTAAAGCTTATAATTTTCATTTACAAACAACTCAAAAGGCCTGTAGCTTTTAGCGTAGTGCACATGTCAGGTAGAGTTCACCGGCACATGAATGGATCATTTCACAGATGTTTGAGCAGTTCAGATGTCCATCTTTTGTTTGCAAACATGACAGCTTCAACAAAGCAAATGTCGGTTTCATCTTGCTTGAAAATTTAGCATGTCTTTGTTCTGAAAATCACCCCCCCCCCAAAAAAAGAAACAAGTGTAAAATCAGTGCAGATGTGAAATAATTTAATTCACTTTCATCTTCTTTGAAACTCTGTGGAAGAACAAAAACAAAAATCCCTTGTGTTAGCAAAAATGCTGCTCAAATTAACAGATAGAAGAAGCCCTAGTTCATTCTAAAAGGCTGCATGCATGTATGTGACGCCAAAATAGTTTTGCAGAAATAAATCAAACTGATGGCAGGAATTTATCTTCTTCTCCAACCCCCATCAATTTTCTTCTTTTTTCTTCGTGTCAAATATCAAGGTTGCTCTCACTGTCTGGCGCCTGTGCACGACTGGAAGATCCATCACCCCGCTGCAACTAACACGCTAAAAACACGGCAACAACAGTACGACACAAAATCTCAGTTTCGTCTCAAGTCAATTTATTGCAAGAAATCAATCTCAAAAACAAAATAGGCAGTACTGTAAAAGTAGAGAATCGTCTACGTGATAGCACAACTACATAACAGCGGAATTACAGAACCATGGGAAGACCCTTTAATGTATCGCAACAAGTGGCGAAGTCCCTAGAAGTCGCCCGCAGAGTTCTTGATACTAACAAGAACCCCGTGATCGCCTCGGATGTGGACCACCAGTACGAAGACAAATATGCGTTGGTGGAGTTTCTTACCAACACTGGGATTGCGGCATTCCTCAATGTTTTGCAGCAGCTGGATGGGTTTAACGAAGAAGTGCTAAAGCAAGTTATCTTGGTTGTGAAAGGCCAGCAGAGATCCATGACGCTCCGTCTGGCTTGCGAGGAGGATTGCGAATTATCAGGCGAACATACCAGAACCATCGAAACACCAACACATCAAGTAACGGTTGATACGTCTCGTATGGAGGATACAGGCGATGGAACGCCAAACAGTACAAGCAGCCAGCAAGTCTATAGCCACAAGATTGTGAAAGAAGTTCGCGAGTATCACTGGAAAGCCGGCATCCGCCACCGTCTGATTTTGTTTGCTGGAACAGACCCAAGTATGGGGATTGTCTTGGGAAGCCGAACTGGAATGTCCACGCTGGTGACACGCATGAAGAAGGCACCTTACCCACCCAATACAAGATCTCCAATTGATCTTGACTTGACTTGGATGATGGGCCAAATCGGCCAAGAAACCCTGGAGTGTTCTTTCAAGATTGATCGTGAGCAGGCCAAGACACCCCGTCGAAACAAACAAACAGAGGAAGCACTTTCGTTTATCCAGAATCTAATCCTGTGGACAAGACAAACTCTAACTTACTTTCAGAGTACAATCAAGTATGAGCTCCTGAGTTCACAATCAGAAGAGACCCCTGCCGACTGGCTGCGGGGGCTTGCGGCGAGTGGTGTGTTTGTTCCTCTCGTTCCATTTTTCCAGGAATACGAAAGGGATAGACAGGGTGCCGGCAATGCAATAGTCGAGAAGAATGGGCTGGTGACTGTTCCAACCCCGACTCCGGGATCTCCGGTGCTGCCATTGAAAGACACTACATTGTTTCTTAACGAACAGTGCCGGACTTTGCAAAATGCGTTACTTGACGTGGCCGGGAACTATCCAGATCCAAATGAGCAATCCAACTTTATATCTGGCTACGAAGGAAAGCTTGTTCTTCTCTCTCAGCATCTCAGTGATATCGCGCGTCAGTGGCATAGTTGTATTGACTTTGTCGAACAAATGCTTTTCAATCAGTTGGTCAGCGCAATTGGCAAAGAGTTGGCCTCTTCGGACTTCAACGATTTCATGAAATTCCACAACCAACGGCTTATGGGGAAATCATTTTCACCCAAACCTTTTTGCCATGCGATTCGGCAGCCGAATCAGTATCCCGATGGAGTTCTCAGTGTTGTGTCGCGGCATTCGGAAGAGCACCCCATTGACACTTTTACCCGCCATATTCCGGGTGATTCTTTGGTAGCTCCCATGTGCATACCACTCAATGAAGCTGCCACGGTCGATTTCCTTGGAGACCAGTACCTACATGGCTGGCTTGATACTCATTTTCTATTAGAGTCACACGGGGCGAGCTTTTACATCAATGCACGTGCTCGTCAATTTTCATGGTAAGTCGAACAGATGAATTGGAGGCCGTGATTACGTTGAGCTCTTTCACTTTCATCTTCTCATTTACACGACTTTGCAGTTTTCTACTAGCGACAGGAAAGATTTCCGGTCCCAACGAGTTTACTCCAACGGACGCAATCATCCTCCAGAACAAAGACGAAGTCCTAATTCCGCTGCTAACTACCGTCCTCCCGAGTGCGAAAGAGTTCCGAGATGCCATACAATCGTTATCCCCTGAGCAGGCGCGCTTTGCCAAATCCTACCGAGCCATGCAATTAGATTCATCGGTCTTTGGAGTTCTCGTTGTTCAAGTGAAACCTCAAATGGAGGCGCTTTTGGATCTCCCACCCACTGCTCTCACCAAAGAGATCCAGTTGACTCAAGATCTCTTATCACTATTTGTGGAGTATCAGATTCCGCCCAATCTTGTGTCCTACGATGGCGACGTGGCTGCAACGGCGAGCGAAAAGGTGATAGTTGTGAAGCAGCACGTGAAAGGCGTGTTGGATGTCATTGCCGGGATAAAGTCAAGCCAGCTGGAAGAAGAAAGGAAAAAAGCGGATATGCGGCTCGAGCAGGAACTTGCAGTGAAACGACGAGAGGAATATGACGGATGCCAACGCTCGCTACAAGCAGCATCAGTAGAACGAGAAACTATGCGCGTACAAGCTCGATGCGCACCAGCACCAGAACTAGGAATATTGCGACCTATGACAGCTCCGGCTAGGCCGCCAGGCGGATTCAGCTTTGGAGCTGCTTCGTCTTCGGCGGTGCCGCAGGCTATGTCTCTCGACTGTGCTCGCAGTGAACATACGTTTGCTTCCCCCGCCGCATTCAGCTCGGCTCCTGTTCAAGCGGACCAGGCTTGTGCACAACCTGAAAGCGCCGGGCGTAGCAATGAGGCGAATAATGCGATTGATGTAGCGGAAGGGTTTGACATCTTGCAAGACCACTTCTCGGACCTAGATTTGGCCGCGAAAAGCGAAGGAGAGCAGCAGACCGACTTTACAACCATCCCCAAACATCTGGACCAAATGTTTGAATCCTTTGACAAAGATGGCGCCCTCCGTACAATGACAATCAAAACTGGGGATCAGTGGACGAGGAAGCGACAAGAAAATCTTTTGACAAAGTTGGTATCTACCACCATGTCGGCCGATGCAAAGAAGCAAGAGACTAACAAAGCTCTGGATTTGCTAGATGCCTTGTCGCGAAGTGGTTCGTTACCCATAGCAAGCGGGGAACTTCATGTTGTTATTGGTGTCAGACATACGTTTGAGAAGGCTGTTATGGCTACCGTCGTGGAAGACAACATCAATCCGGTGGAAAAAGTTGACTATTCATCACTATTGATGGCATCCACTGTCCATCAGGTGGACATCCCAACCCTACTTGTTGATAGCCCTGAGCCACCCCTTTTGGTGCTAAAAAATCGTCAATTCCCTGCTTTGATGATGGACGAGGCTGAAGACGAAGAAGACAGTATCGTCGATGGAGAAACGTAAAACTCTTTGGCCGGAAAGGGTAAAGATGCGCAATATGTCTATGTGCCAATAGAAAGCACATGGTAGGTAGGGTGATTTATTGGATAGCTCTGCGCTTCTACAGTCATGTGCTGTGCTTCATATTTTTATGATCGCGCGGAACGGAAAACAAGGGGCGATGAATTGTCGCACATCAGAACGCCAAATTTTGTGGAAGATTACTACTCTCTACTTAACTAGCTAGCTAGTAGCTAGAGTGTGTCATTGATTGATTTAATTTGATTAAGTTTTATTGAAGACTAGTAATACCTGGTAGCTAGCAGCTAAAAGAGTAGTTACTAGCTGCTAGAGTTATTATTTTTTATCAACCCTCGTTGCTATGCGGTGGCAGCTGTCTCTACTTTGTCTGTTCTTGGGATCCATCATCGGGCTGCCGGTTGTCTTGGCATTTGACCTTTATCATCGATCTCGTGGCAGGCACTATAATGACGGATACGCAGAAACAAAGCAGCAAGACGATCATGACTCGACACAATCACAACCTACCGGCACATCCGTCCAGGAAGAAGAATGCAGCAGTGGCATGGATGATACTAATGGCGACGGAATGCTGCAAGAGTTTCCAGTTTTTATCAATGACGACTTGACGATCCAATTGTTGCAAGCATCGTCAGCCTTTTCTGGCGTCGAACACGATGAAACGGGAACCGTCCTCTGGGGAGCTTCCGTTTGTTTGGCACGGTACTTGTCACCCGATATTTTGAGGATGGGACAACAAGAGCAACAATCTGCTACTACCGTCTTGGAATTGGGATGTGGTTGCGGACTTCCCTCCATTGTGGCGGCCAAGTATGGTGCCTCTCGTGTCATGGCCACAGATATGGAAGCCAAGACCTTGCAACAATTGGATCAAGTTGCCATTCTAAATAATTGTCAAGATAAACTGGAACTCTACCAAATGAATTGGTATGATAGCATTCCTACTACTGAAAAGGGGAATGACGAGCCACCCGACTTTCAAGCCGATATTGTCATGGCCTCGGATGTCATTTATGCGGACGCCATGGTCACACCTCTGGTTCACACCGTTCGCAAATACTTGAAACCAGGAGGCAAAGCCTACTTTTCCTTGCGCAATACACGTGAAGGCGTCCAACCATTTTGGCAAGAGGCCATGCCCCAGGCAGGATTTGTCCTGGTAGAAACCATACCTTGTGCCGAGTATCTAGCCGTACGAGGTGATCAACAATTACCCCCTGGTTTTCAACAGGAAAGTCAAGGTCATCGGTGGAGAGGAGATCATACCATCTACGTCTTCCAGCGACAAGAACAACAACAGGGGGACGATAGCGCAACCGGCATATAATTATGTCGTGGATTTGGAAGCCACGTCAAACAAACAAACACCAGAAACTAGCATAATTCGATGCACAATAGCAATAATGTCATTCTGGCTAGCATAACAGAACTGGCTAGCATAGATGAACTGAACGTATTTGAATTTTGAAAGTATGCGTGACTTGATTTGAATGAAACAAAGGTGGTGCGCTATGTATTTAGAGATAAAAGCCCGACGTGCAGCCAAGACACGGGCATTGGATCATGAACTCGGCATCCCTGCACCAAACCTTTTCTGAAGATGCCGGATGCCATTTCCAGCAATCTCAAGCATGACCTCCAAGGGACTAGCAGCCGTGCCTTCTGCAACTCGTTGCTGAAGCGTGTCCTCGAGATCACCATTGCCAAGGTCTCTCAGCAACGTCTTTTTGTTCATAAAATCCAACAGAGTGTATCCAAGAAGCTTTTGTGCCGTCACCATGGCACCAGCCAATGCCCCGGCCCAGCCTGCAAATGCCACATCTTGGCCTGTGAAATACAAGCCTGGCAAGTCGCTGCAATCGGGTCGCAGTTCCATATCACACATTCGTTGAGGCGTGTGCCGCAAACCGAGCGTTTCGAATCGGCGCGTATAATCAAAGAGTGTCAAGGGGGTCCCCACTTCCACGACATCTATATGTGGCTCCAAATGAGGGAAATTGATCAAGAGTGACCGAATCATCTTTTTCTCAATCAAATCTTTGGCCTGTTGGTAATCCGATGTTCGGTGCCCATGGATGGCTTTCATTTTCTTAACTTTTTTCTTCTGGCTGTCGTCGGCGTCGTCAAAGTCCTTTGAGAATCGAAAGAAATCTTCATCTTTGGCTTCTGAAAAGACAATGACGGTGGATTTGTTGGGCATGACATCTGCCGAGTAAATTGGATCTTTGGCCGACGCAAAGACAATTCCAGCCGAGACATCCATAACCGTCGGATCCAACAAGGTAGCCCTATAGTAGTCCTGGATCTCGGTTGCATCCATGGTGCTGTCCGTTGTATTCCAAGGAATGTAATAAAAACTGGACGATTTCAATCCCAATTCTTCAAAGGAGGCATTCAAGCCGACAAATGTAAACACATGACTAATCCCTCCACTGGATTCATCGACGGCTTTTTGAAGTTTCTTCAAGCCTTCCTTTTGTTGTCGCACACGAGGAGGCAACATTTTGAGCGTGGATCGGAATCCACAATCGCTGACGACACCCCGTCGACTGGAAAGGACGTCTCCATTCTCCAGTCGGACACTATGTACTGCAGCTGTTGATGAATCATCATCCACAAGAATTTCCTTCACTCGTGCCTTGACAAAGACGTTGCCACCCGCTTGACGAATGGTGGGTACCAAGCCTCTGGCAAATTGAATGGGGCCCCCCTGTGGATAATAACATCCTTCCAACACGTGTCCAAGCACTGCTGCTTGCATGACAAAGGATCCTTCTCCAATGCTTTCTCCCAAATCTCCTCCAAAGGCACTCAGAACAGTCTTGAGTCGAGCATCCTTGGTCAATTTGCCCAAGACATCTTCGGTCGTTTGACTGGCATAATGAATGTAGGTACTGCACAAGATTTGACTGGTTAAAAATTGCAACCATCGAGGAAAGATTTTAAAGGTCGCAAATTGTCCGGCTTGCCATTTGGCCTTTTCCATGAGAACCATAAAGGTATCGATCGCATGCGTCTCATTCGGAAAGACGCGGACCAATTCGTTGCGGACATTGTCATATCCTTCTTGGACGTGCATGACGGGCAAATCGCCAATTTTGAGTTCGTGCGACACCAATTGACCGTTATCGGCGGGGACAGAATTTCCGGCTTGATGATACGTCACGCCGGCTTTGGTGCGAGTGGTGGGTGTTTGGCTGTGATGGTGGTTGTCATTGTTCTTTGTATGATCTGTCACAAGTGCCGATGGCGTGGCGACCATATCATATAGAGGAGCACACAATGCGAGATTGGCAATGTAATGTAGGCCAGGTACAAATTCATAGGGTCCCTTCCAAAAGGTATGTTGAAATCCTCCGGCAATGTAATGTTGTTCCAAGACCACCGAGGAAATATTAAACTTGGCCAAGCATGCCGCCAACCACAATCCCCCAATCCCACTTCCAATGACAATGTAATCCACGTCTAAATCAATGTTGTTGTCGATATTATTGCTTTCTGTTTGGTTGTTGGTTGGTTTTATCATTGGCAGCTTGTTTCTCTGATAAACATTGCGCAAAAGAGTTCGATCCAGTTCCTGCCATGGCTGCTGCTGCGACGGCGAAGATGTCGGTTCTGTTGTTGCTGCTGATTTCAAAAGTACGAATGACGGGGATGTGGATCTGCTGCTACTACTTCTACTACTACCGGTAGTCGTCAAACTGGAGGAACTGGTTGTGCGAAACGGCAACGACTGCAACTTCCATGCCTGGACGACGATACTTGAAGGATGGTCGAAGTGGGCAAGATTCAATAGCCAAATCCATATCAGTGCTACACAGAATAATCTGTTGTTATAGCGTGAGTAGACCATGGTTGTTTTGGTGAAGAGGGATTCTGAATTTCTGTATTAGTATTTGCTGGAATGTAGACAGACTCTCTTTGTTGGAGGAAAAAGAAGAAAGGATCACTCTTGTCTTCTCGCCCATCATCATGATCAACGTAATAACACGAGATTGATTCATGATCGTGTGATGGATTTGTCGAAAAAATCTAAGGATTTGCGAACCCAGCAATTTATTGAGAAAGTGTGCGCATAGAGAAAAAACGAAAAAGTGTGCGCTCTAAATAATATCGAAAAGTGTGCGCTCTAAAATCAATGGAAACCCGAACAGACGTCATCCACAACCCGATCAAACCAAATTCCAAGATGGAAGATGATCACATCAATCATCAACCAGCCACAGCAGTCATGCATTGCTGCCAGCAAAGGTGACGCCGACAACCAACAGCTACTACCAATATTGGATCAAGTGTTACATAATATAACAACCAATGAACAGCAGACTCTATCACCACCGCCCCCAGGCTGACAATGTTCCTATTGAATTATCTGACAGCACAAAGTGTACGCCATCGACAGTATTCCTTGAGACCAGCAATGGCACACGTCATTGAAACGAGGAGTGTGGCAACTCAAAACACCAGCAACAAGAATATGGCTACAAATTATTATGATTCCCATGGCGATTACCAAGCCGATGCCGAGGCACTCGAAGATCCCCAACTTCCCTTGTACGCGAAACAAGGATCTTTGCCGCGTTTGCCCGTGCCAACCCTAGAAGACACGTGTCAACGGTTCTTGCCCACGGCCCTGCCTTTGGCGTCTACTAGCAATACTAGTAGCAACAGCAACAGCAATGCAACTCAAGAAAGCCTGCAACAAGCCGTAGATCAATTTCCAAGGCAAGCCAAAATATTACAAGAACGATTACTGCAACGCTACGACGAGAACCCAAATACTTCGTGGTTGCAACACTGGTGGAATACACTGGGATATTTACAAGTACGAGATCCCATTGTCGTGCATGTATCCTACTTTTTTCGTTGCGATGATGATCCAAAGTTGGTCGAGGAACAAAAGAAGCAGACAACTACAAGTAGTTATCGACCCTGCCTAGCACGAAGTGCTGCCATGCTACCCGTGGCCATTCAATATGCTCAAACCATGCGATCCCATCAATCGCCTCCGGCCACCCTTGGAAAACAAGCCATCCCGCTGTGTTCGGCCCAATACAAGTACATGTTTCACGCTTGTCGCATCCCTCGTGTACATCAAGACTTGTACAGAATGTATGTTCCATCATCCCATCTACAAGTCGCCATTGCCGTGCGAGGACAATTTTTTGTGGTGGACCTTTCTCAACAACAACAACAACCACTCTCTCAAGGACAATGGAGGCACATTTTGCAGGATTGCATTGACCAAACAACGCCCTCGTCTGGTTTGCCGCCCTCTCTGGGATGGTTGACGGGTATGGGACGTGATGATTGGGCTCAGGCTCGTAGCATTTTATGGGACGAGGGAGGACCGCTCATGCAACAAGCACTGGAAACACTTGAATCCAGTATGTTTTTATGGTGCATGGACATTGATGATGAGATCCAAACGGATCGAGATCGCGCACTCCAGTTTTGGCATGGTCGACCGGATTCGGCCGGTGCCACTACGAATGGCAGCAGTAGTAGCAATGAACGTAGTGGTTACCACAATCGATGGTATGACAAATCGGCATCCATCATTGTGACACAAAATGGGAAACTGGGTTTTCAAGGTGAGCATTCCATGTTGGATGGCATGCCGTTTGTGGACTTTTGTGATGCCATGGTTCGAGATGGAAGGGTGGAAGACGGTTGCTTGGATAGGGAAAACGATAGCGACGACAACCACGATGACGCGGACTTGCCCAAGGCGACCAACGTCTTCGCCAATGCCTTTGCGGCACTTTCGCCACAGGCCCGTTCCAAAATCGATGCTTGTCTTGTCAAGGCGCGAACCGATGTTTTGGGATTGTTGGATCAATACGAATTGGATGTACAGCATTATCACGCCTACGGTAGCAACATGATGAAAAAATTAGCCAAGTGTTCTCCGGATGCCTACATTCAAATGGCCATGCAGTTGGCTGCCTACCGCATGTTTCAAGAACCACAGGCAACCTACGAATCGACCCAGGTTCGTCCGTTTTTGCATGGACGTACCGACACGATTCGAACCGTCTCTCCGGCGAGTCTTGCCTTTTGTCAAGCCATGTCGGACAATGATGGCAATAGCAAGAGTGAAACGGAAGAAAACTTGCGCAGCCATCGATATCAATTGTTACAAGAAGCCTGCGACAGTCATGTCAAATATATTCGCAATGCGATCAAAGCCGAGGGGGTCGATCGACACTTTTTTGGCCTGTCCATGTTGGTCCAAGAGGGAGAGGAACCACCAGATTTATTCTCCCATCCACTGTATAAAAAGTCAAAGCATTTCCGATTGAGTACCAGTTCCCTCCCCAATATGGCGGTAGGCTTTGGGCCGGTCGTTGGTGATGGGCTGGGAATTGGCTACGAAGCCAAACCCACGTCCTGTATCTTTCACGTCACAGCACGAAAAGAACACGGTTGGACGGCACAGGTTTCAAAGTTGCTCGGGGAAGCATTGGATGACATGAGAGATCTATATGATCTGGACGACGACAGTGATAAATCTGTGCCTAGAAGCAGATTATAAACTGGCTACCTAGCTATTATTGCAGTTATGAAAGGTAGCATTGTATAGCAAAGCATCGTTATTGGCAGCATAACAATAATACGAACTGCCGATTACGTCCTTTCATATATCCTTTATTCATTTAGCTTGATTGCATTGCGGCTAGAATGCGGTCCAGAGCAGCAACGCTTGCTTTCAATTCCCTCTTTGGGTCTTCATAGTAGGATTCAATCAGTGCCTTGGTGGCTCCTGTCTCCCCCACGGTTGTTATTGGATTGAACACGTTGTTGTACACCGCCATATCCAAGTATCTCAAATGCGACTGAACTTCCTCTCGTTGTTCCAAAATGGCCAATTCGTCACCGCCAGCATCTCCCACAGCATCAGCGATTTCTGCCAAAATATTCTCCTTGCGCTTGGATTTGGTCCAAAAATCACTCAGTGGAGGCGTCACGAGAATGGCGCGTACTTTGTCCCACTCTTGCTTTTGTATAATACCGGAAATTGGGTCCATCTGGCTTCGTGCCTGTTGTACTGTCGCTTTGAGTTCGGTCAGTGATTCTTTTGCTATGGCTGGACCTGCTGGCACCACCAAGCCGCCAGCTACTACGAAAGGTAGCGATGCGATTTGTTGGCCAAACGACCGACGACTTTGAGGGAAGCCAACATTATCTGCTTTCCCCGCCTTGCTAGCGGTGTTCGAGACAGAAAGTGACGACACTTGGCCTGCAATGAAGCCGTAGCAGCAAAGGGCAAGGCACAATGCTTTTACTCCCAAGATACGAAGCATGACACGATTCTTTCTCTTCTTTCTGGTCTGACTAAAGTTATGTGTCTCTGGTGAGCAGCCTAGTGTAACTCCGTCGTAAGATCACATGAAGCACAATTAGTAGCTATCTGTGAGCATGCCACCATGGACTCCAGAAAATCAGATGGATAGGAGGGATCCGGAGCAAGTGACACTTGACTACAGTCAAGTGGCGAAAAGTAGACGTTAACAGTCCAGTCACTGATGTCGTGACATGAATGTAACTGTGTGCGACATGCAAAAGATTCGTTTTCCAGAATGACGTCAGGCGGGCCGAGAGCGCACACTGCTTCAATTCAAATTTCTACCCCCTATCTCTATTTTCCATTTCGCCGTTTCAGGTTAGGTCGGCCAAAAACGTTGCCAAATGGAAAGTTCTCACAACCATTCAACCAACAGCTCCACCAACAGCTCAATCAACCAAAGCGCTATTATGGATCCTGCAACGGTCTATTTTTCAACAGTCATATTGCCTAGTGACAATTTTTTGCAGTTTGCTACTTACTGCCTAGTCATGAGTTACAATATTTGTGTGCTGCAGAAAATCGATGCGAGTGGCAATTTATGTGGGTACTGCATTGCTGTCGACGAATGACGTGTAATACCAAGTATTAGGGGCAAAAATCCGTTGTGGCTCGTTTCAAAACTGCCAGGTCCGCAGCTCCTTTCAAAAAAGTGGTAGCATTTCTAGTAGCTAGCAATAATATACCTAACTAAATTGACGACGGACTTCTAGTAGTCTAGCTCGAAAAAAAAATGTAGATAGCAAGAGTCTCAAAAGAGTGGTTTAAAAGTAGTGACCTTTGGAGAGCATATATTAAAATGTAGGGTGCCAGATACAGCGGGTATTTGCCTAAAGAGTAGTAGATAGCAGACGTGTCCAGAGTTGCGAGAAATCTACAACTGGATGCTTGCAACGTAGAGGCAATATCTTAAGGAAAAGCTAGTGGCAGCGTGATTCGTGACCGGCTTGAAACGAATCAAGCCGTCACCATCAACCTAGACCCCTTACTTCCACAGTAAGGATCATGCGAAGGCTTCCTGGTTGGTAACACTGCGGGGCGAAATAGAGCGGGAGCCGTGTCCAGGGAATTGTTCCTCATAGTAGGACCAGACATGTTTGAAACAGTCCATGATTTGACTCTCCTCGTACCCCGTGAGGCGAGTCAACTCGGGTCTCCACCGAGGCTCTAGTTGGAGGGCTGCACGCGATGCGTAGATAATAGCAGCCCCCAATTGTGATGGTAGATATTGTTGGAAGGAGTACTCTTGAAGAGTGAGATTGCAAAAGAAGTCAGCGTACTTCTTTACATACTTTGGAATCTTCTCAATGAGAGCACGCCCTTGCCACGTGTCGTCGACAAAGCAAGCACCTTTGGTAAGAAAGTACCCTACTACATGAATGGCTGGGACGGCGCGAAGCCTCCATCCCAAGTACCGGAGAACTTCAAGCTCTCCTTCACGAAAGGTCAGTGAATTATGACCAGCGTTGACAAGCTTGGTCAACTGAAGAAGATCTGGAATTTGAGGGCAGTGTTCCTCTGCCTCTTCGTACTTGGCGGCCAAACTAATGCAGGCCGTTGCTAAGAGTTGCCACTGTCCCCTTGGAATATCTCTTGATCTAAATACTTTGTCAAGAAAGAGCACACCGACGTGCACAGTGGAATTGTGTAGACGACATTGTTCCCCCACATCACTCATCCAGTCGACCAGGTATCGTCGATAGGGTAGGTAGGATGCGTTCGGTGAGTAAGTGGCAGGTGAAACGTAATCGACTTGCCGCTCTCTCATATCCAAATATAGGTCATGTGTATCCATGTTGAGAGTGTCATCGATGTCCTCCTAGAGTCCGAGCGTGAAGATAGATCGATGAAGAGTTCCGTGTTCGCAATAAGAAGTTTCAAAAACACACAGGGCGGGAATTTTGAAAAGGGGAGGGAAACGCATCAGGGAAGGTTCAAAGAGAGAAAAGAAAGGGGGCAACGAGGTCGCGTGAGTTTAAGTGTGGACCAACGTAAAGGACGAACAAAACGGATCAACGATTCAAAACGTGAAGGGACTACGGCTAGCTAGCTGCTAACTAGCTAGTGTAGCAACCATGGCGGCAAGCACCAGCTAACTCACCTTGATGCCGTACGGCTTTGACTCCATGACGACTTCCTCACTGTCTCCTTGCCCATTGCCGAATGGCGATATCACTCGTTGTTCCCATGGCTATTGTGTGATACATCAGTTGAGCAACAGACAGTGCGGTCGGTGCAGGCGAAAATAGAGACAAATAACACCGTGTTAGCATGGAAAATTACTAGACTAATTATTACGTCATACACCCCATCAAAGACTGCCATTGTCGGCATCGTGATGTGTGCAATCATCGTGAAACAGAGGATGAATTGTGCCAACACGATGCGTGGTGGCGTGGTGAAGATCAGCCATTGCCGCCAACCGAACCGATTCAAATTTTCCCACGCAAATGCATGCCAAAACACACCATTCAAAACCGGACTTACCCTGATCGGTTTAAAAGTACATTCAACGCTGCCCCGAGAGATGGAAAGGATGGTATCTGTCCTCATTGTCGATTGGTTATTAGATTATATTTCTAGTAGAGTGTAAGATCCCAAATCCACAGCCGGTGCAATCAATGAATGTCGAGTGTATTAGCAATAAAGAGGAGAAAGATGAGGAAGTGTGTGCCTTTGAAAAAGATGTCAACCAAATTTGTGAGAGAGACGAAGTTCTCGTGGCCAAAAATGCCAAGAACACGCCGGGAGGGTTCCGAGGCCAAAAAATTTCGCACGAGCCTCGCGCAGGCCAGAAAAGCGGGAAATGTCATTCAGATAGGAAAGATTTAAGAACAATCCAACTATTTAAAAGCTTTGGAATTGAATCTGATTCTTCAACGTTCCAATGCATAGCGTTGCCGCCCGCAACAGAAGGACTCGATCCATCAAAATTTGTTGCTCGCAAGATTTCGGGAGCTATTTCGCGTCTACTTTTTCCTAATCTATTTTCCTGCCGCCAAGCATGGCCGGTGACTCTTTGAAAACCGAAGACTCAAGACTGGTGGTGTCCCAGTCGTCTATGGATAACGTGGTACGATTGTAGTACAGTACGTCGTACGAAACTGGACCAGCTAGCTAGCTAGCTTGTTTGTCGTACTAGCTAGTAGCTAACTAGCTAGCCAGTACTCGTACTAATGTAACCGAAGCAGGTGACAGGCTTCTCTTGGCTTGGCACGTTAACACTGGACTTCAGGTCAGTAGCTAGCTAGCTAGGTAGTAAGTTGCTAGCTAGAGCTACAACGCATTACATGTGGTAGAGTACTGTAGTTCCGCTGAGCGCGACTCTGAAAGGACTGATTTCCCGATACCTAGCTCTAGGTTGCTGCCTGGAAGTGAGAGTAACCACTATTCCTGGATAGTCTACTATAGGTGGTTGCCTTGGCTGGTTGTTTCTAATCTTTCTTGGCTTCAGTTGCATTTCAATTTGGTCGGTGGTTGCATTTCATGGCTTGGTTGATCCGTCTCCCATCTAGTTGCAGGGTCTGCCAACTGAATTTCCAGTCGGCCCGGACTGAACTAGCATGAAGCGGGTCTTCAAACTTGAAGGAGCCACGCAGTGTAACCAATCAATGTCTAGCACTGTACAGTGCTAGATCCCTACTCCTTTTGAGCCATAGATACTAGCTAGCTAGTAGCTACTGTAGTAGCTAGTTAGGTAGGCCAAGTTCGTGGTGTCCGCTTCTCCAATCAGTTAGCCAGTAAGCAGTGAGTCGGTAGTCCAACAGTCTAGCTCATCGAATGTGGCAATTCGCTGGCAAAGCTAACTATTTACCTACCAGAAACCTGGTATCCATACTGTAGCTAGGAATCCGTGCTAGTAGTAGGATGTAGCGGTTGCAATTGAGGGAGGTGTACCATGGTGAAGTTTAGTCAGGTTGTATGTCAACAGATGGGACAGGATCGAGAACCTCCACGACGAACTAAAAAGAAGTGAGGAGATTGGACAAATGTGCGACAGTGTCATGATCTGCATCAATTTCGATTTGGTTCTCGAGACCTTTTCACCGAGTTGTTACTCAACTGATCCCATCTGGCCGTCACCCGTAAATGTTTTAGTCGATTGAACCAAATGAATTATGAGAGCGACGACGTCTCGACTGAACTGGAAGCGGCGAAAAATTACCATAACACACCATGACGGCTACAGCCCGTTGCTGACATCTCCATCGCTGCACTTGTGGGTTAAGGATCTAGCCGTACGCCCAGTAGATTGTCGTATTAAGTATACTACGAACAAAGGTGAAAGCAGTTTCATCTAAGGAGCTAATTTGATAGTTATTGAGATTAAGATGAGTTCGAGGTCCAACCTCGGACCTGACGCTGACGGTAAAGCAAAGGTGGACGGTAAAAATGCCTCTGCGGTTTCCGCCGATACTGAATCGTCGCATATTGTTTCCAACTCTACAAATGGCGATAAGAAAATGGTAGATGCGAATGGTAGGGCAGCGTCGGAGAAGTTAGAAAGCCCCATGGATCCCACACATCCACCGCCGCAGAATATGAACGATAGACAGTCAGACGCGGCCAGCGTAGCATCTGCTGGTTCACAATCTGAGGAAGGAGCAGCTAATAGAACTAGGACTACTAGAACCAGCTCCAGAAATAGTAGGAGCAATAGAGATGTGCAACAAAATGGTGACAAACGATACCAAGAGGAGGTGAGTTCACCTTTAACGGGGGGAGACGGGCGCGTCTTGCTTGCGTGTAGAAGCATAGGGAAGCAAATTCTAGCTTGCCTTGACGATGCTATCATCCAATGGGGATTTGTGCCATAATTTTCACGCCTCGCCTTCGATATGATCATATTGAAACTAACTTTTATCTTTTATCTCTTCCCCGTTCTTAAGGCGTCATCTCGCAATAGCTCGGACCCGGAAGAGGATAAGAGCACCTATTTAGATGCTCTAGCTTCTACACTTGCCCGCCTAGACGAAGATGCCTACAAGAAGGCTGTTTTTAAGGATGCAAATGCTTTGCTGGAAAACATCGTTTTCCCTATGAGTTTCCCCTGGAACCATCCAGGCGGACCTGTCATCAGGACTATTCCTCGAGACATCGATGAAATGCCATCTATCCAAACGATGGATGATGATGCAGAACACGAATTATGCTCCCTCAAGCACAGTAACTTTGATCTGGGAAAGTTTTTGTTTAACTCTGGCACTGACAACTCTTATGGAGGGGGAGGGAAAATGCGTGCTGTGGCACGACGTGCCGATAATCCAGGCATTGTCGAGCTGATAACATGTGCCCCGCCGCTTAGCAAGGGTGCCAATGATCTCCCTATAGGCACTGCATACAGCCCTGAGGCCAGGCGTTCGATTCTTCTCAGGGATCCCATTGTCGAACTCGTGTCTGTGGCTGAATCTGCTGTGTCGTCCCAGGCCAAACCAACTGGAGGTGATGATTTTGAAGAGCTCTCGTATCGTATGTTTGAGGACTTGCAAGAGAAGAAACGTAGAAAGCTAGAGTCAGGTTTGGCTCGGTTGAAAACATCGATGATATCTGTTAGGGTAGGCTCTACAAGCAGTAGGCCTACATTGTTTGACAAGAAAAATTCCCAAGTAAGAGCACCTTTGTTGCTTCCAGCTGTTTTGCCCCAAGACTTTCGCCCGATGGCAAAAGGCAGGAGTAGTTCTTCTCGAGTCGATTCTGGACGAAGCAAGCTCATCTGGTTGGAAAAATTGTCAATGAGGACATCTCATAGAGTCAGTTATACGTCGTATCTGACCAACGAGAAAGTTGAATCGGGTAATCACAAGCGTCCCCGAGATGTGTTGGTGGGCATTCGAGTAAATGGGAAATTGCTCACTACCACACATACAGATGCCATTGCCAATGTTACGTCGCCGGAAACTAATGTTGTTAAGAAGAAGCGAGATGGTAAACCATCTTCGTTGTACAGCACTAAAATTGTCAGCGAGGCCCTGGAAAATTCATGCTCTGGTACGGAACCTCGACTGGGGATGCGTCAGTGTTCCATGGATACAGAAGAATTAACCCGAAAGATCCTTGCCTCTGAGATTAAGAGGGGAAAATCCATTGGATGGAACACTAAAGAGAGCATCCAGAGCCCTCAAGTTACATATACGACGCCGCGCATTGACTGTATGCCAACGGAAGACGGGTTGATCCATGTAGTGTGCACGTCACCTGGCAAGATAGCACCCACGAATGTGGAAGAAGTTCTAAATACTGCCTCAAAGAAGGAAACTGCACCGCTCTGTTCGGTATGCTGGAGAGAAACCAGTACTTCCGGGGAGCATGCGCTGAGCTGTTCCGATTGTGGAGTGGTTGTTCACATGAGTTGCTGCCAAAGTGCGGATACAAAATTTCACCCCAGATGGAAATGTTCTGTTTGCGCTCACGATGCATCGTCGTCCACAGGCCAGAGCAAGCAAAAGGAACCTACCGGAAGCTCGCCAACGGCGAACAATAGAAACGATCGGCGGTCAACTAAACCTGCACACGGAAATTCTCCTGGCGGTGAGAGCAGCGGTTTGTCGTGCCTTTTCTGCCCCCACAGAGGTGGGTCAATGTCCCTTTTAAAGCGAGGAGGAAAAGACGTCTGGGCTCATGATGTTTGTCGGATATGGAGCGAAAAAACAGCTGAGTTTGCGCCGTCTCCAAGAGGGGGCGGTAGCTCTTCATTTCGAGGCGGGCACGTCTTTGACCACACGGTTTGCGTACTATGTGGGACACCCAATGCGACTGGGGGCTCTCATGCAAATGGGATTGTCAAGTGTGCTGCGTCCGGCTGCTCAATATGCTTCCATCCAATGTGTGCACTTTTTCTTTCAAAGTGTGAAGAACGTCGACATGGGGAATTGAATGGCTCGGTAGCGCAAAAAGAACCGAATTCTTCGCATACTCGCAACACAGGTTGTCGTGAAGATCCGACGTTGGCGACATTGCTAGAAGACGACAAGCACCTTTGCCGACAATATTCTTTGAGGTTTATTAAATGCTCCATTCCGCCCAGTGGTCAAAATTCGACTAGGCTTCCTTCGGCAGCATTGCTTCCAGTGTGCTTTTGTGGCATCCATAACCCTCATCGAGAGAGAAGTCTTTACGGATTATACCCCGGGGGGCAGCAACTAGACGAACAAGTGATGAGGATCCCTGCTAAAAGATATGAAGGTAAGAAGACGTGAGGACGCCGGTTGAGATTTCGCACCTTTTGATTGCTGCGATAGCAGAGACTTTGAGATTTCAATGAAAATAGACCTGAGCGAATGATGCATTCGTGCCATTGCTTCATAAGAACGTAGTACTCGAGGTTTTCCAATAACCCAGATGCGTCTGTTTGTCTAGCTAGCTAGTTAAGTACTTTGGCTTTGCCTGAATTAGCCATCAGAAGGTGCAGGCACACCAGCCAAGTTCTGACCGACTATAGCATTTTTGAAGGCGCCACAGCCTGAACACAATTTCCTTAAGAAGGTTGCAAACAAAAGTAATCTAATTGGGTCATTTCTCTTTTGAAGGAATAAATAGTGTATACATAATAGTAAAAACCTGGAGGAGAAATTCATGGACGACAGGGGTGCATTCTTTTACAATAATCCGCCTTCCGGAATGTCCATCAGGAAAATTATGACCACTTTTAAGATTTCAGCATGCCACTTTGGAATGCCATTTTCCCTTTTTTAGGATGAAAGTCTCATGATAATACAAATGGAGCAGGTTTGCAGTAGCAAGATGCTTTGTTAGATTCAACCTTGGTGTGGACATGGCAACTGTCAAGTGTGCACAGCAAAAAAGTCCAAGGTCAAGTTACAAAATGTTACAAGCATTCATCCAGAGCTGCACTGTAATTTTTTCTTGCACAAAGAGGGGGGGGGGATTCGCTCCAAGCTTTGTTATTTTTTAAAAAATATTCAACCAAGTGACGCAGCTTTTACTGGGACAACAAGTCAAATGGAAACTTGGATGCACTAAAGAGCAAGAGTTTTATTCGAAACTTCCCATTTGCACAATGTTGTGACAAACATGCCAATAAATGCTCTTGAAGCCTGTGCTTTGGTATTTATCTTGTGAATGTTACAAAATAGTTGTGTTAAGTGGTGTCATTAGGAAAAAAGCATGGAATTGCAGCATTGGTTGGTTGTGGCCCACATGGTTGCGATGTGATTTCAATTTTGTCGCTTCTCTGTTGTGTTCCATTCTTTTCTGGTCTTTTCCATTTTGTTTGTTACATTGTTTAATTTTACATGGTGAATTTGAGGATTGTGGAATTCAAGCCAAATGGAACTAATCAGAATGGAATGAACACTGTAGCCAGCCCCTTTCAAAAATGGGTGGTCCCCCTAGCTGTCCCCCTACACCTAGTAGAACTGTTAGTTTGACTAGCTAGGGGGCACAGTGCTACCTTTCGCTGTTGGTTCCGCAAAAAAAACGAGGCCTAACCCTGTCCCTACGTCGTTCCGTGAAAGAAAAGATACAATTGCACCTATCCCTAACCCCAGCCCAAGTTATTTAAAAAAATTGGGTCCGAATTGTGACTCTTCCCCTACTGTACGTACTGGCAGCGTATGACTAGAGTTAGTAGTATGTCACACTTTGAGAAACAGGCAGGTGGCAGGAAAATAGAAAGAAGACACAAACAATTTCTTCGATATTCCTGCTTGCTGGCATTCAAATGTGCGAGTCATGCTTTGAAGGCCGAGATCTACTACTATTACTTCATGCTTTGCGTGTTGATCGTTTCAAATTTCGGTGACCTTTGTTGTTTGCAAGAAGACATCATAAAATCTTACATCTACAACAAAACACAATTAACAAGACCAGAGAAAGCACTTCTACTGGTAGAATAATCCAAGCAATTGATATACTAACTACAAAAACCAACAAACCTTTTTTTCTTACTTTTTCCTAACCATCACAGTACCTACAAGAATACCCAACGACGCAATGTCTACTCCTGAACAACCATTCGATGATGTGGAGGCTCAAAATAAGTCATCCGAAACGGAGCCTCTTTTAATGACCGATCCTTCCACTGGCTTAACCTCGGCTCAAGTACAAGCCGCTCTTGACAAGTGGGGCCCCAACGAAATTCCCGTCCCCGAACAACCCGTCTATGTCCTCTTTTTGAGGCAATTTGTGGGCTTTTTGCCTCTGCTCATTGAGATTGCGGCCATTATTTCGTTGGCGGCCCAAGATTATGTGGATTTTGGCATTATTTGTGGCATTCTCTTTGTCAATGCCATATTGGGATTCAAAGAAGAATATCATGCCATGAAATCCTTGGAAGAAGTCAGCAATTCCATTGTCAGTGAAATTCCGGTGCGTCGGGATGGAAAAACCAAAGTGGTCGTGACCACCGAATTGGTGCCAGGAGACATTTGCATGCTGGTGGGTGGAGCTGTGGTTCCTGCCGACATTAAATGGATTTCGGGGGATATCATGTCCATTGACACGGCGGCTCTTACGGGAGAACCACTTCCTCGCAAATATCCCTGCAAGGAATATGGAGATGTCTTGCTCTCTGGAACCACCGTGAAAGCAGGTGAATGTTACGGGCAAGTCATGGCCACAGCTGCCCAAACCGAAATTGGCAAGGCTCAAGAAGATATCCTCAAAGACAAGTCTGTCCAGGTTGTGTCTGTATTCCAGCAAAAGGTCATGATTGTGGTCCAGGCACTGGTCGGGGCGAGTTTGGCGGTGGTCATTACCGTCTTGCTCGTGGATGGTCTTTACTATGGAGGCTTTGAAAGCAGTGTCCGAACCACACTTTTGAATGCCTTGAGTATCATGATTGCTTCCATCCCTGTCGCCTTGCCCTTGGTCTTGCAAGTGAACCTGGCCCTGGGTGCATCCTTTTTGGCCAAGAATTATCATGCCATCGTCACCAGCATTCCTGCCTTGCAAGACATTGCTTCCATGGCCATTCTATGCAGTGACAAGACTGGAACTCTGACCACCGCCAATATGACGGTCATTAACGACCGAGTCTTTGCCGTTGGTGAATTCAAGACTCATGATGTCCTCATGTTTGCTTATCTGTGCTCTAATCCAGATAAGAAGGATGATCCCATTGACAAAGCTGTTATTTGTGGCTTTGAGCGAAGTCTGCAAGCACAGGAGGGTGCTGCTGAGTGGAAGCAAACGGCAATCGTTGGATTCAACCCCGAGGTAAAGAGAACGGTTTCCTTTGTCACCAAAGGAGGCAAGACGTACACGGTTGCCAAGGGTCTGCCCGCAAAAATCATTGACACAGAAGCTGGAGGAAAGGACAACCATGAATGCCAGTGGAAGGTTGAGGGCTACGATAACAAGAGGTTTATCCAAAATATTAATGACACTGATCGAGGACTTAGTACAGCAGGGTACAAGACTATCGCTATTGCCGTGTGTGAGGGAGATGCCCGCAACGAAGACGAAGAACACATTTGGAAGTTTGTGGGTCTCGTGCCCATGCTTGATCCTCCCCGAGAAGACACGGCAGATACGATTGAATCGCTTCACAGAGCCCATATTTCCGTCAAAATGATTACTGGGGATCATGTCAATGTTGGAAAAGAAACAGCTCGATTGATTGGATTGGGAACGAACATTCAAGCTGGTCAAGATATTCGGGATGCTACGAGTCAACAAACCAAGGATCAGCTGATCTGGGATGCTGATGGTTTTGCCTCAGTGCTTCCGAGTGACAAACGCGAAGTCGTCTTGACCCTCCGAAATACTTATGGGCTTGTAACTGGAATGACGGTAAGAGATCATTCATCGCATAGAAACACACGTGACGATTTCGTTTCCCTTTTCAATTGCTTATGTTTTCCTTTTTGTGCCCTTGCTGTTTTCTCAATGACAGGGTGACGGAGTCAATGACGCCCCAGCTTTGAGCGCTGCACAGGTTGGTATTGCTGTCGAAGGAGCCACGGATGCTGCCAAGAATGCCGCTGACTTAATTTTGACAGAACCGGGTCTCAGCCCTATTTATGGCGCAGTGCTCGAGTCGCGCCGCATTTTCTCTCGCATCAAGTCCTACGTTATCTACCGTGTGGCAGCTTCTGCCATTCTTGTTCTTGTCTTATCGGTTGTCATCTTTGCAACTGGATGCGACGTCAATTCGCTGTTGGTCATCATTCTGGCTTTGCTCAACGATATCAGTATGATTCCCGTGGCCTACGACAATGCCAAAGCGACGTGTTATCCTCAGTTGCCCGATGCCGCCAAACTTGTGTTGATGTCACTATACTACGCCATCATGCACACTGGGGCGGGACTTGCTTTCATCTTTGTCCTCAACAATGCCGACTTTCTGGAGCATCCCATCGACTTGCAGCTTTGCGCCAACGCAACGCAAGGATTCGTATGGCTTCATTTGGTGTTGGTGACCGAATTCGCCATTTTCTCCGTGAGAGCTCCTAGATTTTTCTGGGAATCGATGCCTTCCTGGTACTTGATTGGTTCCGTTCTCTTGACGTGTGCCATTGGCACCATCGTGGCCATGCTTCCAATGGGGCTGGAAGGAGAAGAAGTCATTTTTATCTGGGTCTTCAATCTCATCATCTTTGCTTTGATTGATTTGGGCAAGGTCGCGTTCAGAAAGGTCATCAAAGACGTAACAGGAGGTGTCATTGAAAGTGATGAACTCGTACACGTGGAGAAGCCCAAGTCGGAAACTGTGAAGAAAGTGGAGAAATCTTTGCGTAATATTGCGCATCGCAGCATGTCCAGGCCATCGACCTCGCTGTCTCACAGCATCGTCATTACAGACCTTCCGTCGAGTACACTTGAGAAGGTGGTTACATCCTTTATGAGTCTGCGCCACAGTTTCAGTGACGGCTTCATTCCTCAAAAGAGAATGGGGCGTCGTGGTTATATTTCCTCTGAATTTAGCGGGGTGCCGGGTGCTCCCAGCGGCCACATGTCTCTTCCCTGAGAAACTGAAGAAGGGAGAGGATTTTTGCTGCCAGAAAGGTGCATAGAGTATGATAATTTCTATAAACATGAAGTGTAAATGTGAAGTGCAATATTTTAAAGTAAGAGTTACATTCTTAGTGCTAATGGCAACTCCTAAGAAAGGGCTACTCCCGTATTGCTAATGGCAACGAGTATAGCTAACCAAGCTAAAGATTGACAACGAAAAGACAAGCAACTTTCCTGCCATCTCCTGCCCAAGCGTGGCTTTTGAAGCTGGCATTGCTTCTATGCAATACTTCTAGCTAGCTAGGATGGTAGGGTACCTATTAGTTTGTGCTGCTTCACTAGTAGTACTCAATGGCTTGCTGTTGCAGTGTACTAGTACCTACTAGCTATCTACTAGAGTAGGGGAGCAGGGTCTAACTTTCTGGTATTGCCATGCAGTACAGACGGACAGGCACCAACAGGGAACCTGGACGGCCATTCAATCAAATTAATCAAATGATCGACCATGGCGCATCTCACGTTGTTTCTTACACAATTTCTGGTCTTTTTTTACGGACGGTGAAGACATCGACCCCGTTTGGACTGTTGTGATACATGTAGCATAGCCACCCGCTTCTCCAACACAGGCAGCCAAAGACGTTGGCACACCTTTATAAACGAGAAACATTTCTGTCTCAGCGGAGCCATTTCAGAACATCCAGAAAAATCATTCACAACAACCACAAGAATGATTGGTCCTGCCCTTCCTCCTGAAATAGAGGGCGCCACCGTTCATCATGAAACGGGGAATGCTTCCAAACCTTGGACAATTTCGGATAGTTTGGGGCCTCAAGATATTGCCCGCAACAAGAGGTTGAAATCGGTCGCTAAATCCACGCCTTGGTTGGACGATTGGGAATTGGATCAAGTTGGGAGGTCGCTGACGGAAGCTAGACACGCGGTATCCTTTTCAACAACCGCCGGATCTGGAAGAAAGCGACAACGACTGGATGAGCTGTCACCACAACTATCAGTAGAAGAACCGCTTGGCTCTTTGCAAGAAGCACTGGAGCGCATGTCCGTCTGGAAAGTTCGAATGGACAACCGATTGCCCCATGCCGTGGAAAGTTCCTACCAATTGTCGCAAGTTCGTGCCCATTCCTTATTCCTGTCATCATCATCGTGTGTTGGCACGATAATAATGTCATCGGTCGAACAGTTGCGACTGGCTTATTCCAGTGCCATTCTGCGTGCCATTAATGGTTTGGCGGATGCCATGCAACAACAACGTATCGCTGCCCAAAGTGTGGCAGCTTCCTGTGCCAAATTGGGCATTCCCTCTTGGGTCGTGGATATTCGTCACGAAGCCACGCACAATCAAATGCCAAACTTGAGCGTCTTGCGATTGGCGGCCGCCACCTTGATGGATTTTTTTCACAAGGAATATTGGCAACCAAGATCCCTCGCGGCGATCATTTCCATCTCGACAGCTACCGTGGCGACAACCATGGAACAAACAACAACACAGGATCCTGATACATCGACTCTGAAAGAACAACAACAACAAGATGATATTGTAAATACTAATGACGTTGGGAGTAACAGTGGCTATGAATTTCCTGTCTCTCGATCTGTGACGACGGATCTGTTGCGAGATTTAATGGCATACACGATGCAACAAACAAAGGTCATGGAAGAGGAGATGAAATCTAAATCTTTATCATCTCCTGCAGGAGGTACCTTGAAGCGAAAGATCTCGTCCGCTAGCACCAAAAAATCAAGCAAAAAGGCACTTTCATCAAAACAACAAGCTTTTTGGGTAGTGGCCGCCAATCAAAGTGGCAGCAGCAATGATGATGACGAGGATGGCAGCAATGATGATGATGATGATGACGACGAGATGTATTTAGATGGCTTCAATGCACCGTTTTCCAAGTCCACCTTGGGGACCACTACGAATCGATTTGCGGCTCTTCAGGAAATAAAAAGCAAGAACAGCAAAACGAAGAAGAAGAAACAAAAGACTGACAAGGGCAGCAACGGGACATCCAATAATACTAAAGAGAAGAAGAAAAAGAAGGAGCGATCGGCACACCATCATGCCAAGCAGTTTTGCAAACATGGAACACATCATTTGGATCGGGCCTACCACATTGCACTCTTGTATTTGGTTTGGGGTGGTGCTACTACTACTAGTGCTGAGACTGGGGATATTCCAGCTGCCCAACAGCGACAACAAAGTGGCGCATTAATCCCCAGTGACGTTGTGAAATTTCCAGACACAGACGAAGGTATTCGAAATGCAAGACAGCTCTTTAGCACTTTGCTAATTGTTTTGGGGAAGGAATGGCCCGGATTTCTTCAGACATTGATAGTTCATCTGGTGGACAACATCTTGGTTGAGGAGCGGTCTCTGTCCTCTGCGGCTGGGGCTACAACTAGAGATGGCGCGGATACGAAGGAACAATCCACTGCAGTACAGGATGACGCTCATGCAAGGCGCAAGCTATATTTTCTTGAATCCTGGGTCCAATATCTCGTTTCTCGAGATTTTGTGGCTCATTTCTATGCTGATATAAAAGGCACTACCCGCAAAAAATCAGCCGGCGTTGCTGCCCCGTGGTCTTTTCTACAGAAGATGCGGTATCCATTGAATGGTATTTGCGATCGGCTTTTGTTGGTTTCATCGAGTCATGATAGCGATACAGAGGACAAGGTAAAAGGTGCTGCAGCGACAAGCCGAAGGTTAGGCGCATATTTCATGGATGCCCTAGGCGATCATAGGATATCATACTATGGTGTCAGGTTCCACGGCGAACCCGAGGTTTTAAGCGATGGCAATGAAGGGGGGGCTGGTATTGCCAGTCAGGCAGAGCAAGTAGCTTCAGACACTGTCATGGAAGTTGCTGGCTCTCTCGGGCAAGAGCAAGAGACGAAAGCTGAAGATTCTGACAACAAGGCTGGCTTTTCACTACACGAAATTGAGTCCCTTCTCGCCTCTGGGGAAACAACCTGCGAAGACAGCAAAGATGCGGGCGATTGTGAACCCACAAGCCACGACGCGGATCCTCCTCCCATGCCAATCGCAGCAGAACCAATTGTACAGCAAAACCTTAGCACGAATTTGGAATCTCGAGAAAAGCCAAGGCAAGCATGGGTCCGCTGTACTTTGTGGGAACCCTGTGCAATTGGGGCTGTGCCAGGTTATCCATGTTCTAGCTAGCTACTAGTAGGTGTCATCTCACGCCGCTCATAAGGGGAAGCACTGTGACACCCAAAATGAAGAATTACTGTATGACTTTCTAATTTTCCAAGCAACATGTAGGCTTAAAACAAATCCAATAATTCCTCAAAGCAAAGCCATTCGTTCTTTGCTTTTTAGTGGCACAGTGTTGCACCAAGCAGATGAATAGTGTATAACTATCTTCAACTATCAATGTCACAGTGAGAGCATAGTTTAGTAAATGGTTACTTCTGGCTATCACATACTTCGGCCAGAAAAGGATGCAAGAAGTTTTATTTGACCACGATAATAACAATCTATCAGGAAGACTATACAAGATGCCTGCCTACCACAACAGTGAAGGTCTGGTGAAAATTGCACAATGGTTCAACAGTGTGGACTACTATATTTGATTGTCTTAACAGCATGTGCCCATAAAAAGATTGTCAAGGTGTATGTCAGGTTTACTGTACACATTTGATATTAGCAATGAAATGTTGTGACTTCAGACTTTTTTAAGTGTCTAAATAACATCAACAGCCTGAATCTTTCGATTGGTTTCAGTATTAACATGTGAAAACAGTGGTTCTCTTTTCTATCAACCATTCATTTGAAGCTTAAACCTGTTGTTTTTATGTTAGTGGATGGAATCCACCCCAACTAAAACAAACTTCTAATGTAACTATCCCAAAGAGCCAGTGCAGGAAAATATGAGTATTTTTTGTGGGTTGCAAAAGGCAACCAAGCACGTGAGATTGTGGAGCTAGACCAATGAATCTACCTAAAAAACTATTTTTATCTGCAACAAGATTATTAATTTGCACTGATTCTACAGCATGCAAGTCAACTAATGAAATGACATAACAACAAACAATTCGGCTCTCTTATAAGAAATTTTGATGACGGAGAAGTTGTGCTTTGTGATGGCTGTTACACAAGGGGAGCCAGAATGAAGCACACAACTATTGCCTGGCTAGTAAAAATGGCTTCTGTTGGAAAGCTACACAGTTCTTATGACTTAACGTAGCAGGTGTGTCCATCATTCTTACACCGACATTAAACAAAGTAGCACAGTGGCTTCCAGCGTGCGGACAGCCAAGTCTTCCCATTTGTTCATAGAGAGCCCCAACGCTCAAATCCCATCATTGTGTTCTTAAGTGTGAAACTGTAACAGCAACAGTTGTGTCCTCTTTCTTTGATAGCAGAGCGGGTAGCATTCATCTGGATTCCCTTGCAGCAGCATTGGGAGACAAAAGATGCAAATGTTCAGCACAAAATGTCAAAGATAACACATGACAATGACAAGAGGAACAAATCATTCCCAAATGATTTGGTTTGCTTTCAAAACTTCAGAATGGATCTTTTGCCTTCATGGTGCCCCTCAAGTATGAGAGTCAGTGCATTGTTAGACAAAAATCGTTGATTTGTCTTCAAAAGTTATCAAATAAGGCCGCAAAAAGATCACTATATCATGCTGCATACAAGTAAAAAAGTGGCACTTGCTTGCAAGTGAATGCGTTTCAAACTTTGTTTATTTTCGCCCTTTGTGTTTGGACCCAAAGGCAAGGCTGAAACGTTCTTGGCCACCATAGCAATGATAAGCTCCTTGGCAATTTCTGTCATGTTTTCCTTAGAGGGGAATTCCTTTGGAACTGGAATTCCTTGGGAACAGACCTGGAGAGGACTGGTTCCAAGATAGCATTGATATATATATCAAAGGAAGGCCAATTCCCAAGCCCAGTGTTACATTTGGAAAGATGAGAGACACAAAACAATGTCCACTGGCAACAACCCAGGTCCTCAATCAAGCAGTTGGGGAAGCCAAAATTCCTCACCCCAATCATGGCCAGTCTAATTCCGAGGGGGTGGGGGGCATTTTCATATTTTATATGTATGAAAAGTTTTGCAAAAGTTAGCACTATTTTCAGTTACGAACTGTGCTAGTAATGCATTGCACGATAGATCGACAACAAAGATGGACAACCTGAACGGGACGCCGCCAGTGAAAGAGCGTAGGTGGCGAAGGGAAACTATTGGCAAGCTTCCTCCTTAGAGTCCTTGATGGCATGCGCTAGTCTTCCTCAGGCATCCTAAGATCATTATTACCATTCGACTATCACAAAAAGCGAAATTGATCACGATGATCTCTATAATATATGTAACCGTGACTAGTGAATACAGTATTAGCTGTGTAT
>ENA-ORBV01004074-ORBV01004074.1-microbial-mat-metagenome-genome-assembly--contig:-NODE-4074-length-28490-cov-6.058318_pt1 | contig 28490 bp, 19 predicted proteins | sample MGYA00237777_ERZ505514 | MGnify/ENA primary metagenome ERZ505514 (study PRJEB26160, sample SAMN06269048) | microbial mat metagenome | isolation source: Oligotrophic lake microbial mat | place...
CCCGCTGAGGGAGGGGGGGGTACCTTGCCATCCGTTCATCCGGATGCTAGGATATATGGACAATCGATTCGTGGCGATTTCGAGGCAACTTGCGGCCACGTTAAACATTCAGCTAAAGCGCCGGCCCGGTGCGCCTCCTCGCTCCCGGGCCTTCGTGCTTTCAGGACCATCCGTGAGCTCCGTCGCACTTTCGTCATTCCAGGTCTCGTTCGAGTTCTTCCCGCCAAAAACGGCGGAAATGGAAGCAAATCTCTGGCGCGCCATCACGCGCCTCGCCCCGCTCGGACCGCGCTTCGTCTCGGTCACCTACGGCGCCGGCGGCTCGACGCGCGAACGCACGCACCACACGGTGCATCGACTCGTCGAGGAGACCTCGCTCATCCCGGCGGCGCACCTCACCTGCGTTGCGGCGACGCGTGAAGAAATTGACGCCGTCGCCGACGACTACTGGGCGGCCGGCGTGCGCCACATTGTCGCGCTCCGCGGCGACCTTCCAGGGGGCGAAGGGCCCTACTTCCCTGCGCCGGGGGGCTACGCCTACGCTGCCGAACTGGTGGAGGGACTCCGCAAGCGTCACGACTTCGAGCTCACGGTGGCGGCGTATCCGGAAACACATCCGGACGCGAAGTCCCCGGACGCCGACCTCGACAATCTCAAGCGGAAGATCGATGCCGGCGCCACCCGCGCGATCACGCAGTTCTTCTTCGACAATTGGACCTACCTCCGCTTCGTCGACCGCGCGCGGAAAGCGGGAATCACGGTGCCCATTGTCCCCGGCATCATGCCGGTGACGAACTTCACGCAGATGGCGAAGTTCGCGAAGGCGACCGGCGCGTCGATTCCTGTCTCCTTTGCCCGACTCTTCGATGGGCTCGAAGAAGACGCCGAGACGCGAAAGCTGATCGCCGCGACCGTCGCCGCCGAACAAGTGCAGCAACTCGCCCAAGCCGGCGTGACCGACTTTCACTTCTATACGCTGAACCGTGCAGATCTCACCTACGCGATCTGCCACATCCTCGGCCTCCGGCCGAAGCAGACCTCCGTATGAGCCCGAGCATGAGCCCGAACAGCCCGTTCACGCGCGAGCAGCGTATTGCCCTGCTCCACCAAGAAGCCGCCAAGCGCCTCTTGATCATCGATGGCGCGATGGGGACGATGGTGCAGGGGTATCGTCTCACGGAGGCCGATTACCGCGGCACCCGCTTCGCCGACTGGCCAAGCGACCTCAAGGGGAACAACGATCTCCTGATCCTCACCCGCCCCGATGTCGTGGGGGGGATTCATCGCTCGTATGTGGAGGCTGGCGCGGACATCGTTGAGACCGCGACCTTCAACTCGACGCGCGTCGCGATGGCCGATTACGGCATGCAGGAGCAGGTGCGCGAGCTCAATGTTGAGGGTGCGCGACTCGCGCGCCGTGTGTGCGACGAAGCCGAGGCCAAGGACGGACGTCCGCGCTGGGTCGCCGGTGTGCTGGGGCCGCTCAATCGCACCGCCTCGCTCTCGCCGGACGTGAATGACCCGGGGGCGCGCAATATCACCTTCGTTGAACTCGTCGATACGTACGTCGAGGCTACCGAGGGGCTTCTCGATGGGGGCGCCGATATCATTCTCATCGAGACCGTCTTCGACACGCTGAACGCCAAAGGCGCGATCTTCGCGGTCGAGCAGGTCTTTGAGCAGCGCGGCATGCGTGTGCCGGTGATGATCTCTGGCACCATCACCGATGCCTCCGGCCGCACACTCACTGGCCAAGTCACCGAGGCTTTCTGGAACTCGGTGATGCACGCCAAGCCGTTCAGTATTGGTCTCAATTGCGCGCTCGGGGCGAAGGATCTTCGGGCCTATGTGCAGGAGCTCTCGCGCGTCGCCGATTGCTACGTGACGGTGCATCCGAATGCCGGCCTCCCCAACGAGATGGGAGGTTACGACGAGACGCCGGATTACACCTCCGGGATTCTGCGCGAGTTCGCTGATGCGGGGCTGGTGAACATGGTGGGCGGCTGCTGCGGCACGACGCCGGCGCATATCGCGGCGATTGCTGCGGCCGTGCAGGGACTTCCGCCGCGTCGCATTCCCGACATCCCAAAGCGTCTGCGACTCAGCGGCCTTGAGCCGCTCGTGATCGGCCCCGATTCGAACTTCACGAATATCGGCGAACGCACCAACGTCACGGGTTCCAAGAAGTTCGCCGAGTTGATCCTGGGCGGGCACTACGACCAAGCGCTCGAAGTCGCGCGGCAACAGGTCGAGGCCGGCGCGGTGATCATCGACATCAACATGGACGAGGGCATGCTCGACGCCGAAGCGGCGATGACGCGTTTCCTCAACCTGATCGCGAGCGAGCCCGGCATCTCGCGCGTGCCGATCATGATCGACTCGTCGAAGTGGCGCGTGATCGAAGCGGGACTTCGGTGCGTGCAGGGCAAGGGGATTGTGAACTCCATCTCCATGAAAGAAGGAGAAGCGGAGTTCATCCGGCAGGCCACCCTCGTGCGCCGCTATGGCGCCGCGGTGATCGTCATGGCCTTCGACGAGCAGGGACAGGCGGACACGGTGGAGCGAAAGGTCACGATCTGCCAGCGTGCGTACAAGATTCTCACCGAGCGCGTCGGCTTCCCACCTGAGGACATCATCTTCGATCCGAACGTCTTCGCCATTGCGACGGGAATCGAAGAACACGACACGTACGCCCTCGCCTTCATCAAAGCCACGCGCATCATCAAGGAGCGCTGCCCGTATACGCGCATCTCGGGGGGCGTGAGCAACGTCTCGTTCTCGTTCCGCGGCAATAATCCCTTACGCGAGGCCATCCACTCCGTGTTCCTCTACCACGCCGTGAAGGCGGGGATGGACATGGGGATCGTGAACGCCGGCGCCCTCGTGCTCTACGAGGACATCCCGGCAGATCTGCGTGAGCGCGTAGAGGATGTCGTACTCGCGCGCCGTCCCGACGCCACCGAGCGGCTGCTCGCAGTCGCCGATCAGGCCAAGGGTCAGTCGCAGGCCAAGAAGGCGGATCTCACCTGGCGCCAGGCGCCGGTGCACGAACGCCTCACGCACGCACTGGTGCATGGCATCGCGGACTTCGTGGTGGAGGACACCGAGGAGGCGCGGCACCTGTTCGATCGCCCCATCGAAGTGATTGAAGGGCCGCTGATGGCCGGCATGAATGTGGTGGGCGATCTCTTCGGCGCCGGCAAGATGTTCCTCCCACAGGTCGTGAAGTCGGCGCGCGTCATGAAGCGCTCGGTGGCCCATCTGATTCCGTACATCGAGGCCGAGAAGGCGCTCAACGCAACGTCGAGGGCGAAGGGGAAGGTCGTGATGGCCACAGTGAAGGGCGACGTGCACGACATCGGCAAGAACATCGTGGGCGTGGTGCTGCAGTGCAACAACTACGAAGTGATCGACATGGGGGTGATGGTCCCCTGCGCGAAGATCCTCGAGCGGGCACGCGAGGAGAAGGCCGATATCATCGGGCTCTCGGGGCTGATCACGCCCTCGCTCGAGGAGATGGCCTTCGTGGCGAGCGAAATGGAGCGGGAGGGGTGGACCATCCCGCTGCTCATTGGCGGCGCGACGACCTCCAAGGTCCACACCGCCGTCAAGATCGCCCCGGAATACTCCGGACCCGTCGTGCACGTGCTCGATGCCTCGCGCGCGGTGGGCGTGGCGAGCAACCTGCTCAGCGATACCGCGAAGGCGCAGTTCGTGAAGGACACCGCGACCGAGTACGAGCAGGTGCGGGTCGATCGCGCCGCGCGTCAGCGCGACGGCAAGCGGCAAACGATCGAACAGGCCCGCGCCCACAAGTTGCAGCTCACGTGGGACGGCCCTGCCCCCGTCCCCTCCTTCGAGGGCGTGAAGGTCCTCGATAGCTTCCCCCTCGGCGAGCTCGTGCCGCGTATCGACTGGACTCCGTTCTTCCAGACCTGGGAACTCGCCGGCTCGTATCCCGCGATTCTCGAGGATCCCGTGGTCGGCGATGCAGCGACGAATCTCTTTGCCGATGCCCGCGCGATGCTCGAGAAGATTGTCGATGAGCAGTGGCTCACGGCGCGGGCCGTGGTCGGATTCTTCAAGGCGGAGTCGGACAACGCGGAACAGATCACCGTCAGGACCGCCGCTGGGGCACGTCCTATTCAGACGATTCGTCAGCAGATGGTGAAGGGAGACGGACGCCCGAATCTCGCCTTGGCCGACTTTGTGGCGCCGGCGGGCAGCGGCGTGCAGGACTATATCGGGGGATTCGTCGTCACGACCGGCATTGGGCTCGACGAGAAAGTCGCGGAGTTCGAAGCGACCAACGACGATTACCAGAGCATCATGGTGAAAGCGCTGGCCGACCGTTTGGCCGAGGCGTTCGCCGAGCGCCTGCACGAGCACGTGCGTCGTGAGCTCTGGGGGTATGCCCCTCACGAGGCGCTCGACAACGCCGCGCTCATCCGCGAGCAGTATCAGGGGATCCGTCCCGCGCCGGGCTACCCGGCCTGCCCCGACCACACCGAGAAGGCAACGCTGTTCGATCTCCTCGACGCCGAGAAGCTCTCTGGCGTGCATCTCACCGAGAGCTACGCGATGTACCCGACTTCCGCCGTGGCCGGTTGGTACTTCTGGCACCCGCAGGCGCAGTACTTCGGCGTCGGCAAGATCGAAAAGGATCAAGTGGAGGGCTACGCAACGCGGAAGGGGGTGTCGATGAGTGAGGCCGAGCGCTGGTTGGCGCCGATTCTCAACTACGACCGGCGCTAAGGCGCGGATGAGGCGCGGCCGCGTCACTGCGAGGGTTTCGCCGACCGGAGTTTGAGACAACTCGGCACTGTGGCGCGCGCACGACGGCGCTAAAGACTTTTAGTCCTAGTGCCGACACTCGTTTCTGACACGGGATCTGTCGGGCCCTAAGGTTCTGAAAGGGTCGCCCGATACTCCGCTCAGAGGTCCCGCATTCGCGGGATCCGTTGCGGCTTTCAAGGCTCCAGTGATCCTCTCTCCTCCCTCTCGACGCGTCCTGATCGTGGACGACGACGCCGCGGTGCTCAATGCATCGGTGGCACTGCTGGGGCACGCAGGCTTCCAAGTGGATGCCGCGTCCTCGGGAGAGATGGCGACCGCGATGCTCCAGCGCGAGTCGTACAGCGCAATCCTCTCGGACATCAACATGACCGGGATGTCGGGGCTCGACTTGCTGCGGACGATTCGCGAGCGAGGCCTCGAGACGCCGGTTGTGCTCTTCACGGGGGGTGCCTCGCTCACGACCGCGCTCGATGCGATGGCCTGGGGAGCCCATCGCTATCTATTGAAGCCCGTCTCGCCGCCGGAACTGATCGAAGTGGTGACGCGCGCCGTTCTCCTCTCTGATCTCACGCGGCTCAAGCGCGAGGTCTTCGCGCTCCGCGAGACGCAGGGGGTCTCGGTCGACAACGAAGCCGAGGTCCAACAGACTTTCTCGCGTGCGCTCGAGCGCATCGCGATGGTCTTTCATCCGATCATCTCCCTGCGGCAGCGGCGGAGCATCGGCTTCGAGGCCCTCGTCCGGACCACGGAACCTTCGCTCGCGAATCCTGAGGCCTTCCTCGCCACGGCCGCGCTATTGGACCGGCAGGACGAACTCACGCGCGCCATCTACACGAATATCGCCTCGCACGCCAAGGATCTCCCGGATGGCCGGCTGCTCTTTGTGAACGTGCACCCGCCGGACCTCATGCATCCGTCCCTGCATGGACTGGGCTCGCCACTCGCCCCCTTTGCGGATCGCATCGTGCTCGAGATCACGGAGCGCGCGAGCCTCGAGAAGCTCGGCGACATCCGCGCCGTCGTCGCCGGCCTCCGTCAACTGCGGTATCGCCTCGCGGTGGACGACCTCGGCACCGGGTACGCCGGACTCGCCAGCTTCACGCAACTCAGCCCGGATATCGTCAAACTCGACCGGTCACTGGTGTGCGGGATCGATCGCGACACGACCAAGCAGCGGGTGGTGCGCGCAATGACGCTGCTCTGTGCCGACTTGGGGATGCAGGTCATCGCCGAGGGTATCGAGACGCACGAGGAGCGGGCGACGCTTGAAGGGTTGGGCGCCGATCTCCTGCAGGGGTGGCTATTCGGGAAACCGAAGCCGAACTTCGCCGAGCCGGTCATCTGAGAGCAGCGGGTGGCCGCCGGTCACGCTCCACGCCGTGCGTTACGCTCGGTATCTTGTAAGGACGCGGGCTGCCCTGCAGCCCGCTCCCCCAGACCGAGACAACCGATGTCGCGAGACGGTATCGCCGCCCATCCCCCGCTCACCCTCCTCTCCGAAGAGGAGCAGGCCTTCAAGGACGCTGTCGCCGAGTTCGTGAACGGCGAGGTCCGCCCTCGCGTCGCGCAGCAGGAGCGTGACGCCAAACTCGACCCTGCGCTGATTGCGGCGTATTTCGAGATGGGCCTGATGGGGATCCAGTCCCCCGAGGCCCACGGCGGCGCCGACGGCTCGGTGATGATGGTGACGCTCGCCGTGGAGGAGATCTCCAAGGCCGATGCGTCGTCTGCGATCATGGTCGATGTGCAGAACACGCTTGTCGCAAATCCACTGCTCGCGGCCGGCACGCCGGAACAGCTCGCGAAGTGGATGCCGATGCTCTGTTCCGGGACCGTCGGCGCCTACGCACTCTCCGAAGCCTCGAGTGGTTCCGATGCCTTCGCGCTCCAGACCCGAGCCGTGCAGAAGGACGGGGGCTGGGTGCTCAACGGGCGAAAGATGTGGATCACCAATGGTGCCGAAGCCGGGCTCTTCGTGACGTTCGCGACGGTTGATCCCGCAAAGGGCTACAAGGGAATCACGGCATTCGTGGTGGAGCGCGAGATGCCGGGATTCTCGGTCGGCAAGAAGGAGGACAAGCTCGGGATCCGTGCGTCGAGCACCACGGAGCTGATCTTCGAGGATGTCTTTGTTCCCGACTTCAACGTGCTCGGCCCGGTGGGCCAGGGCTACAAGCTCGCGATCGGCGCGCTGAACGAAGGGCGTATCGGCATTGGGGCGCAGATGATCGGCATCGCGCAGGGCGCGCTCAGCGCAGCGGTGGCGTACGTGAAGGAGCGTCAGCAGTTCGGGAAGCCGCTCAGTGAGTTCCAGGGCATCCAGTTCCAGCTCGCGCAGGCAGCCACGGAACTCGAAGCCGCGCGTCTGATGGTCTACAACGCCGCACGCATGTGCGATGCCGGGCAAGACATTGCGCAGACGGGAGCGATGGCGAAGCTGCTGAGCTCGCAGGTGGCGGAGCGAGTGACTTCGCTCGCGGTGGAGCTCTTTGGGGGCTACGGCTACACGAAGGATTATCCCGTCGAGAAGTTCTATCGCGATGCGAAGATCGGGACGATCTATGAGGGCACGTCGAATATGCAGCTGTCGACGATCGCGAAGGGATTGCTCAAGGGCTGAACGGCAGCTGAGCGCCGTGCGCCGTAAGTAGTAAGTGGTTCCCGTTGAGCTTACGGCTTGCCGCTCACACCTTCCGTTGCCGTTCGCCGTTGGTGAGCGCGCTCACGACAATGAACACAAGAATGGTAGTGACAAGAGTAAGCCCCGTGACCGTCACCCCAGTCGGCAGCGCGAAGAACTTCAGGAACGCGGCGCTCTCGAGTCCGAGGGTGAGCACGAGCCCCGTGCTGATTGACGCAATGGCGCCCTGCTTTGTGGCGCCATCCCACGTGAGTCCGATTGCCAGAGCCGGCACCAACGTGCAGGCGAAAAGCCCGTAGCCGAAAATTCCGAGAAACGCGACGAGCGTCCCGCTCAGTTGTGCCACGAGCGCGCCGGCGACGCTCAGTACGATTGTCCACCCGCGACCGCGCGTGAGTTGCCGCGCCGCGTCGACCGTGCGCCCGAACGCCTTCGGGAGATCGTGCGTGATGGCCGCCGCCCCGATATTCAAAAAGCTGTTCACGGTGCTCATGATCGCCGCTGCCACACCGGCGAATACCAAGGCCGCCACCGCGCTCGGCACATACGCGAGCAGAAAGGCCGGCGTGGCCTCGTCGGGCGTGCCGAGCGCTGGCATCTCGCCGCGCACCACCAACGCCTTCACCGCCACACCGACCCCCACAAACAGCAACTGCGCGAGCAACATCGCGATGGTCACGAGCATTGGGTACCACCGCAACCGCTTCGCGTCGCGCAGCATGTAGTACTTGTGCGCGATGTGCGGCTGCCCGAGTGATCCCACCGCGAACACAAAGAAGAAGCTCAGCGCGACCATGGCTCCGCGAGTCCCCCACGGGCCGAGGAAGGTCGGGTCTACCGCTTGGATCACCTGCGTGATGGCGGCGAGCCCGTTGCCGCTCTCGAGCGCGAACACGAACACCATCGTGCTCGCGACTGCCATCAGCGCACCCTGAAAGACATCGACCCAGATCCCCGCGAGAATCCCGCCGCCCGCCGAGTACGCGAGCGTCACCGCCGCACCAAGCCAGATCGCCATGGGAAGCGACACCCCGAACAGCGCGCGCACGATCAACCCGAGTGCGAGCACATTCGTCCCGAGGTATCCAACGATCCCCACGAGGATCGCGACGGCAGCGAGCCCCTGCGCAAGACGCGAGTCGTAGCGGAGCCCAATCGCATCGGGTACCGTCACCAGACGATGTCGCTCGCCGAGGGCACGCATCCGAGCGCCAAGGACGAGCGCGCCGTACGTGTTCGTGAGCGCGGCGGGGAGAATGATGAACAACGCGGTCAGACCGATCGAGTACACAAGTCCCGGGCCACCGATGAACGCGAAGCCGGAGAGCGTCGATGCCATTGCCGCGATAGCGAAGGGGAGCAGTCCGACACTCCGCCCCGCCACATAGAAGTCCTCAACCGTACGCGTGCGCTTCGCGGCCCACACGCCGATCACGGCGCACGCAAGGAAGTACGCCGCACCGATCACGAAGAGGCTTGCCGAAGGTACGGGAACGTTCACTCCGTCCCGACCTCGCGCGGGAAGGCCCACGCGTACGCGATTGGCAGAAGGATGAGCGGCACCGCACCGACGTAGAGCAGCATCACCGCCGTCGCGAGCGGCAAGCCGAAAAGAAGTGGGCCATCCGTTGTGGGGGGCGTGAGCCAAAGCGCACAGGCGAACCCGATGAAGGTGCTCAGGCAGGCAATAATGACCGCCGCCGAAAGCCGCGGCGCCTTTGCACCGGCACCGAGGAGTCCTACGCCGGTGAGCATCAGCGTTGCACCTGCCGCAAGGAGCCACGGCGCAGCAACGCTCCCACCGAGGAAGGTGAGCACGTACGCCCCCAGCACGCCGAGCGCGCCGATGAACACGAGAGAAATGGAAACCCGCTGATTCACTGAAAACCGGTTTGAGGCCTAGGGCTGATGGATGAAAGTAGAGCGGCGAAGAAGCTTTCGCTCCCCCGCCGCTCACCTTGCATCGTTCATCTTGAATCTTTCATCCTTGATCCCAAAGACTAGCGCGTGCCGATCAACCCATTGAACACGAGCTTGAACGTTCCCGCCGGCTGCGCGCGGAACAACGCCTCTGGTCCGATCAACCGCACCGTTCCTCGCCCAAGGCGCGCGTCAGCCGCGGCCACGCCCCCCTCGAGATACGTCTCGCCCCAGGCCCAACCGCTCCGCAGCGCATTGGGCGTATCGAACCACGCGATCGGCGTCACCCCGCGCGCCAGAGCATCCGGCGCGAGACGGAAGACCGGGCTGTTGTCGAACATCACGATCGCGCGCGCGCCCATGCCCCGCGCGGCCGACGTCGTGTTGTCCACCGCGACTTCGAGCAACGAACCCGGGACATAGAACTTCTCGCTCCCCAGTGCGCTCTCACCACCCTCGGGCTTCCGCTCCACGAGGTGATTCGACAGCGGCAGGTTCAGGTGCTCGGCGAGCGCCGTCGAGCTGCCGATCGCGATGATCATGCCGCCCGCCTCAGCGAAGGCCTTGATCTGCGGAATAGTTGTTGCCTGCGTGACGTTCCCGACCGTACGGCGCCATTCGGCAGGCAATGCGAGCGTGTCCGGCATCCCACCCAGGCCACCAGGTCCACCAGGGCCAGCAGCGGCAGCCGGACGCGGTGCCGGAATCGCGCCGTCCACGAAGATCAGCGCGTCGTACTTACGATTCAGGTTCCCCGCGTCGAGCTCCTGCGGATACACGACCGTGAATGGGAACTCGTACTGCTCGAGCAGCCAACGCGTCCAGCCGCTCGGCATCGAACCGCCGAAACGATCCCACAACCCGATACGCATCGGCTTCACCGCCGTCGCGCCGGTCATCGCGCCACCGGCGAACGAGAGTCCGAGTTCGCGCGCCGCGCGCTCGACAATCGGGCGGCTCGCGCCGCTTGCTGGGATGATCCAGGTGCCATCGGTCGTACGCGACACCGCGGCATTCGCCTTCAGCAGGCGATTCACCACAATGAAGGCATCGTTGGTCGCGCCGGAGAGCGCCCACACGCCAGCGCTCGCCACCGTGCCGGCCGCGGGACGCACGCGGTTCGTCGGCATGATCCTCTCGAACGGACCGTTCAGTGCGTCGAGCACGCGGTCGTACTGCACCCCCATCTGCATCGCCAACGTCCAGCCGGCGTTGTCGTACGGAGGAGTCGGCGGGCCACCCGGCACGCGGAAGTCATTCGGATGGTCCTGCGCCTCAAACATGTCCGTCACGTGCGCGCCGTACGCTTGGCCGACCTTCACCACGTACGAACCCGCCGGATACGTCTTCCCGCCGTGCGAGAATCCCGCCGTCGCGCGATGCACTTCGATCCCCGCCTTCTGCAGCGCCACCATGAACCGCACCGCGGTCGGGAAGTCCGGCTGGTTCGCCGAGATGATGTACGCGCGCGGATCACGATTCTCCGGTGAGCGCAGCGCCGCCATCATCTGCTGCGCCGCCTCGCCGCTGCGCGCGTTGGCCGCGTTGCCGAACCCACCGAGAAATGCCATCGGGTTGTCGGCCTGCTGCTGCCCACGACGCTGGCGGTTCTCACCATCGATACGCGTCTGCACCGCCGCGTTGCGCTTCGGCCAGATCGTCCAACTGTCACTGTTCCCCATCTCGATGCGGTCGCTGCCCATCTTCCAGATGTTGAACAGGAAGATCTCGCGGTTGCGCGACACCACGTCGAGCACCGCGCGGTTGGCCGTCACCGAGTAGTCAACGGACTGACGGAACTTCCACGGGCCCGGCTGCACCGGGAGCGGGAGGTCCGCGCTCGCAATCTGTCGGTTCGCAATGAAGGGAATCTCCATCGGCGTAGGGCTGCCGATCGTCTCGGTCAGCAGGCCGATCATATTGTGGAAATACACCGTCGTGCGCAGTCCGCCGTTCCACCAGGTGGAGTAGCCGGCACCGAGGCGCATCACCACGCCGCCCTTCTCTTCCTGCACGAATCGGTTGTGCATCGCACCGCCGACGACATCGAGTCCGGTACGGATCAGCGGATGAATGTTGAAGTTCATCGGATCGCGGAACGGCGGCGCGAACATCACCGTGCCGGCCGGGCCCGTCTGGTGATGGTTGTACATCACCTGCGGATACCACTCCGTGTACAGCACCCGGTTCATGTTCTCCGACTCAGGCTGCGCCGCAAGATAGAAGTCGCGGTTGTTGTCATGCCCGATGTACTTCTGATACAGCCGCGGAATGTTGTTGTAGCTGCGGCGACGCGGATCGCTCGTGCGCATGTACCAGTCGGCGACGAGCTCCATGCCGTCCGGATTCGCGTGCACCATCACGATGATCAGATCATCACGAAAACGAGTCGTCTCGTCATCGTTACCGCTCACCAGCTGCCAGCTCGTCTCAATCAACTGATTGGCCCCGAGCACTTCAGTCGCGTGCAGGCCGCCGTCGATCCACACGATCCCCTTCCCTTCCTTGGCCAGGGCGCGCGCATCGGCCTCGCTCACCCCTTCCGCGCGCGCGAGACGCTCGGCGATGAGCCGATACCGCTCGCGATTCCGGAGATTCTCCGGGCTCGAGATGATCGCCATCACCTGCGGGCGACCCTCGGCGGTCATGCCGATGGTATCGAGATCCATGCGGTCCGACTCGGTCGCGAGACGGGCCCAGTACTCATGGAACTTCGAATAGTTGGGAAGGATGTAGTCGGCACCGACGTCGTGGCCGAAATGATCCTTGGGAGAGGTGAGCCGCTGCTGCGCGGCGGCAGGCAGGGCGAGAAGAGCGGTCAGCGCGAATGCGCGACGAACGGAACGCCAAGACATCGTGCAGAACTCCAGGTGGGCGTGGGGTACCTGAAGCTTACGCGGGTCCCCCCGCAGACGCTGGGGTGGGCACTTCACCCCATCAGGCCCCAGATTGAGGGCATCCCGAACCCCGATTTCGTGACTAGATCCTCGTGTACGTCCGCTGGCGGCTCCTCGCACCGCGCCGTGATTCGCGCCGTGAACGGCGCCGTGAACCGCGCCGTGAACCGCGCCGTGAACCGCGCCGTGATTCGCCCTCTGCCCTCCGTCGCCCAGCGTCCTCTCGCCCCTATGATCCCGGGGTTGCTGCGCACCCTGCTCGTACTTGCCACGCTCGGATCCGCATTCGGCACCGTCCTTCAGGCCCAGATCCCCGAGAGCGAGTTCGCTGCGCGTCGCCAAGCCCTCTCGCGCACCGTCGGTGATGGCGTACTCCTCGTACTGGGCGCCCCAGAGCCCGTGCCCGACTACCTCCCGTGGGACCAGTCGCGGTCCTTCTTTTATCTGACCGGCTTTCGCGAGCCCAACTCGGCGCTCGTGATGGTGCGGAAGAACGGCCGGGTCACGGGGATGATGTTCGTGCCACCGAGCGATCCGGCGCGTGAGGTGTGGAACGGCAGACGACTCGGAGTCGCAGGTGTGCGGTCGCGCTTCGCTATGGAAGGACGCGACGTGGGCACCCTGATGCGCGTGATCGACTCGCTCCTCACGGATGCCGCCACGGTGCATGTGGTCGGAGACTTCGCCGGCGGCGTGATGAACCGGACACCGCATTCGCAGGTCCTTGAAGCACTTCGCGTCAAGCATCCGCAGCGCACCATCAACGACGTCGGCGCCGCAGTTGCGACGATGCGAGGCGTGAAGAGCGCCGGTGAACTGGACCGCCTCCGCACCGCGACCGAGATCAGCGCGCGCGGCCACCTCGCCGCTATTCGTCTCGCCACGCCGGGCGTGGCGGAGTTCGAGTTGCAGGCGGCCGCCGAACATGTGTGGCGCAGCGAGGGCTCCGATGGCCCAGGGTACGTGAGCATAGTGGGATCCGGCCCGAACTCCACAGTGCTGCACTACAACGACAACTCGCGCATCACGGCATCGGGGGACTTGGTCGTGATGGACATGGCCGGTCAGTACGATGGCTATTCCTCGGACATCACGCGGACGATTCCGGTGAATGGGAAGTTCAGTCCCGCGCAGCGCGAGATCTATGAGATTGTTCTCGCCGCGCAGACCGCGGCCGAGCGTCAGGTGAAGCCGGATGCGCCGGCACAGCGGATGACGGACAGTGCGAATGCGGCGTTGGCGTTGGGTCTGACCCGCGTCGGACTGATCGAGTCCCCGTCGGCGACCTACGACTGTAGCGCCGGAGCTCGCCCGCGCCAGTGCTCGCAGCTCTCGCTCTACTACATGCATGGGCTCGGGCACGGGATCGGCCTCGACGTGCACGACCCTGATCAGTACTACGAGACGGGGATGATCAACGTCGGCAGCGCGTTTACGATCGAACCGGGTGTGTATGTGCGCGCCCAACTGGCGAGCATCATCCCCGACACGCCCCGCAACACGGCGTGGAAGGCCAAGCTCGCTCCAGCGCTGGAGCGCTACGCGGGAATCGGCGTGCGCATCGAGGACGACTATCTCGTGACCGCGACCGGTGTGGAGCGGCCGAGCGCGTTGGTCCCGCGTGAGATCGAGGCGCTCGAGCGGTTGCTGGCGCAGCCACGGACGCCACGTGATCCCACGGTGACCACGCGGTACCTGCGAGATCGTACGGGGCGCTGATCTGAGCGCGAACAGTCACTGAGGTCCGCGGCGCGCGGCATCGCGACGGACACGTGCGGGATCCATACCGCTCAGCGTCGCGGCGTTCCATTGAGAATTCCGGCCCGCACTCGTCGTGCGCGGGCGGGAGGCTCCGGAATGGGTTCGATCCGCCGTTCCACACGCGGCTGCAATTCGACCTTCGCCGTCAGGGTCAGCGGCCGATCCTCGCGTAGCACCGTGAGCGGGAGATCGGCACCGGGCCGAGAGCCCCAGTAGCTGCGCCAGCGTTCGCCGAAGTCGGCATCACGGGTCGATTGCCCACCGATCTCCGTGAGGATATCTCCCATCTGCAAGCCGGCGCGCGCGCCCGCGCCCTCCGGATCGACCGCGCTGACGAGCACGCCGCGCGGCTCCGCGCGCAACAGAGCCCCGAGCCGCGGTTCGTTGATGGAGTCGGTGACGAGACGCCATCCCCCCTTCGGCAGCCATTCTTGCCAGGGGAATGCCTCGCGTCCGTCGATGTACTGCCGCTCAAAGTCGCCCCACCCCTTTCCACCGGAGGCACGCGCCACCGCGTTCCACACATCGTCGTGCGTGAAGCCGCGTCCCTGCTTGTACGTGCGCTCGTACAACTCGCGCATGACCATGTCGAGTGAGCGCTGATTATCTGACGCATCGCGAATCAGGATGTCGAGCGCGAGTCCGATCAACGAGCCCTTGTCGTAGTAGAGATCTCCCGTGCCGTCCTGCATCCCGAGCCAGGCTTGGAGCGACGCGTCTTCGAGAGCGGTCGCGGGACGCGCCTCAACACTCTCGACTTTCCCGAGCGTTGTCGCGAGGAACGTCGCTTCATCGGTGATCCCGCTGCGCACGAGCGCGAGATCGGCGTAGTAGTCCGTGATGCCTTCGCTGAGCCAGAGCCAGGGCGTCGGCTGCCAGGTGTCGTAGCGATACGGCACCATCTCCGCCGGACGAAGCCGCTTCACGTTCCACGCGTGCGCGATCTCGTGCGCGTGCACGCTGAGCACGAAGGGTTCATCGAGGAAGGGCGTCCCGACCATCGCGAGCTCACTCTCGCTGTGTTCGAGGGCACTCATCCCCTGCATCTCGTCGGTGGCCACCTGAAGCACCGTGTACGACGCCCACGGGACCTCGCCAAAGACCGCCGCCAGTGATTCGGTCGCGCGCGCCAGGGCATCCCAGTACGCGGCCCGCCGCGGGCCCTCCACACTCCCCGCAGGATACGTCGCCAACCGCATCCACTTGTCCAGCACCTGCAGACTGTCGATGTCGAAGCGCCCGACGAGCATGGGGTGATCGACCAGATCGTGATAGTCGCGCGCGCGAAACTGCCGCGCCGAGTCCCCGGGCGTCATCCCCGTGGCCACGCGCCACGCGGCATCGGTCCGCACGCGCACGTGCGCAGGGAGTTCAAGTTGCCCGTCGACCGCGAGAAAGACGGTCGTGCCATTGAAGAACGCGATCTCCTCGCCGGTCCAACTTGCAGACACATCGGCGTGCTGCGCGCGCACGTGATACGTGAGCACGACCTCCCCTGCCCCAGTCGGACGGACGCGCCAAGTGTCGGGGTCGAGCTTGTCCCAGCGCAATGCGCTCGTGCCCTGAGTGGCCGCAAAGCCCGTCACCTCGCGGGCGAAGTGCGCGAGTTCGTACGAGCCAGGGGTCCAGGACGGCATCGAGAGGAGCACCGGTTGCGTCCCCGTCACACGGAAACGCATCGTCACGCCCAGTTGGCCATCGGCGACCGCGGCGCGTCCCGCCTCGACCTCGAATCGCAACTCGGTGACCCGGGCCGGGGCGAGGGGCCGAGCTTGCGCGCCGAGGGTGGCGGCCCAGAGGGCAAATCCCGCGGGGTAGAGGAGGTGTGAGGCGCGGATCGACCTCCTCAAGAGGCGCCTCGCGGCGCCAAGCTGTACTTTGAGCATACCGGAAGCCTCGACCCCACCCCCGGGGGGACGCAAGGTCCCGTGCCATTCGGGACCCTGAATCGTCCACTTCTTGGACCCTTCCATCCCTGCCATGACCGCTCCGTCCACACGCGCCCGCGCGCAAGAGAGCAAGAGACTCCACCTCGTCCTCCGCGATGGGACCCTCGTTGAGGGTTCGATCTTCATTGCCGAGGATATGTCGCTCGTGTCCTTCCTCGGAAGCCGCAAGGGCGGTTTCATCAACATGGTGGACGCGCGTCGGCCGAAGCTGAACGAAACACCCGGACATCTGATTGCCCAGTCGGATCTCGTGGTGCTGGTCTCTGCCCCAGACGAGAACATGCTCGTGGTCGGCCCTGCGGGTGCCGGCGCGGGTGAGCGCGAGGTCGAGATCACCATGATCGGCGGCAAGACGCTGAAGGGGACGATGTATCTCGCCCCGATGCAGCGCATGAGCGACTACCTCGCGCAGTGCGGGAAGTTCGCCGGCGTGGTGCGAGCGCAGTTCGCCGCCGATGGCGTGGACATTGGCGATGTCGCGGTGAACACCGCAGCGATTTCACTGATCCGCGAGTTCCAGAAGCCGGACAACGCGGCCCACCACGAGCATCCTAGCGCGTTGTAGGCCCCTCCGCCGGGCCAATGAGCCGGCGAAGCAGATCGGGGCGATCGGTGAACATCCCGTCGACCCCGAGGCCCAACAGCAAGGTCATCGTCGTCGAATCGTTCACCGTGTAGGGATGCATGACCAGTCCCGCCACGTGCGCACGCTCCACCCAGCGCGCCGTCATGATACGCCGCGAGGGCCCGATCCCTACGGCGTAGCGTTTGATCCGCGTGAAGACCGCGTCGAGCGAATCCGGCGCAATCGGCTCGTCGATCAACTGCACCAGGCGCACGTCCGGATCGAGCGCATGCATCCGTTCCAGACTCGCCCCGCTGAATGACTGCACCAGCACGCGCCGCCGATCGGCGAAGCGCCCCGCCAACCGATGCTTCCGCAACAACACCAGGAGCGCCTCTTCCATGCCCGGCGCCTCCTCCGGACTCTTGGTCTCGATGTAGAAGCGCGCCCGCCTCCCATACCGCGTCAGCACGGAATCCAACGTCGGGATCGACGCGCCCACGTACCCGAGTTGCGCGCGCGGGGGATTCTCGGCGTTGAACCAGCTCCCCACCTCACAGCGCTGCAACTGCACGAGCGCGCGGTCCCGCACCAACCCGCGACAGTCCGCGGCGGGGCCGCGCGCCGTGCGGTCGAGCGAATCGTCGTGCATCACCACGAGCACGCTGTCGCGGGTGAACTGGAGATCCTGTTCGATCCAGTCCGCGCCGCGTTCGAGTGCAAGATCCCACGCCGCGAACGTATGCTCTGGGGCGTCCCACGACGCCCCGCGATGGGCGATCACCTGCACATCGTCGTCGTCGACACAGCCGGCGAGCAATGACGCGAGGAGGAGTGAGAGCACGAACACGAGAGGGCGCATGCTTGGAGATTCGCCGCCCGCCTGCGCGGAGGGAAGGGTGCCCCCGTCACAAGCCGGTCACTGGGGATGCCGCGTTCGGATGCCGCGTTCGGATGCCGCGTTCGGATGCCGCGTTCTCCTGTGGCGGAGCGCACGGGAAAGCGCCAATGTTCGCGCGTAGTGCCTCCTTCCGCCCCAGAGACCGATGTCCGCCCGATCATTCCCGCGATTCACCGCTCAGCTGGTGCTGCTCGCCGCCTGCCTCAACGCGCCGCTGCTGTTCCCCGCGTCCCGCGTCGACGCCCAGTCGGCCCCGACGCCGCAGACCGCGGGGGCGGTGCTCTATGAGATTCGCTTCCCCAACGCGGTGCAACGTGAAGGGGAGATCAGCGTGCGTTTCCGCACCGTCCCGCTCGGACCGCTCGTCGTCCAGATGGCCCGCAGTTCACCCGGGCGCTACGCGCTGCACGAGTTCGCCAAGAACATCTACCATGTGCGGGCCACCGATGCGGCCGGACGCCCCCTCGGTCTCACTCGCATCTCACCGCACGCGTGGCGCGTCACGGGACACCGCGGCGAGGTCCGCTTCCAGTACACGCTCTTCGCCGATCGCGCCGACGGCACCTACGCGGGAATCGATCAAACGCGCGCGCACCTCAACATGCCCGCGACCTTCGCCTTCGCGCCGTCGCTCGCCACGCGCCCCATCCAGGTCACCTTTGTTCCCCCCGACACCACGTGGCACATTGCCACGCAGCTCGAGCCCACCACCGATGCGCGCACCTTCCGCGCGCCGCATCTCCAGTACTTTCTCGACTCACCCACGCACCTGGGCAAGCTCGACATCCGGAGCTGGGAGGTCACGAGCGGGGGCCGCACGCAGACGATCCGCCTCGCGGTGAACCACCTCGGCGACGAGAGCGATGTCGCACGCTTCACTGAGCAAACGAAGCGCGTGGTGAACGAGATGGCGGCCGTGTTCGGCGAACTCCCGCGCTTCGACTACGGCACCTACACCTTTATTTCGTGCTACCGGCCCAACTGCGCCGGCGACGGGATGGAGCATCGGAACTCCACCTCGCTCACCGCGAGCGGGAGCCTCGCCGCCGGCAGCCTCGGCCTCCTCGGGACCGTCTCGCACGAGTTCTTCCACGCGTGGAACGTCGAGCGCATTCGCCCCGCCTCGCTTGAGCCCTTCAACTTCACCGAAGCGAATATGAGCGGCGAGCTCTGGTTCGCCGAAGGCTTCACGAGCTACTACGGCCCACTCGTGATCGCCCGTGCCGGGATCAATCCTATTCCGTTCTACGCCCGTGGACTCGGCAGCGCGGTGAACACGCTCACCAACCACCCCGGACGTCGCTTCGCCGGCGCGGTGGGGATGAGCCAGCAGGCGCCCTTTGTCGATGCCGCGGCCGCGATTGATCCGAACAATCGCAGCAACACCTTCATCTCGTACTACACGTATGGCGAGGCGCTCGGCATCGCGCTCGATCTCACCCTTCGCGCCCGCCCGACGCCGGCCACCCTTGATGACGTCATGCGCGTGATGTGGCGTCGCTTCGGGCCGCAGACGGCAGCCCTCGCTCCGGTGCGCGGCTACACGGTGGCCGATGTGCAGGCCGCGGTGTCCGAGGTCGCGAAGGACTCCGCCTTTGCGCGGGACTTCTTCACGCGGTACGTGATCGGAAGCGAGCTCCCCGATTACCCAACACTGCTCGCCCGCGCCGGCTTCCTCGTCCGCCCAACGGCATCGACGACGGCGTGGATGGGGGACGCCCGACTCAGCGCGCAGGACAACGAGGTGACGGTTGCAGGGAATACCACGATCGGATCGCCACTGTACGAGGCCGGACTCTCAGCGGGTGATCGTCTCCTCACGCTCGACGGCACGCCGGTGACCTCACTCACAGATGTCCGCACGGCGCTCGGAGCGAAGAAACCGGGCGACCAGATGCGCATCACCTGGCGTGCGCGCGATGGCGAACGGGTGGCCGACCTCGCGCTTCGCGCTGACCCTCGCGTGGAAGTCGTTGCGTTCGAGGACGCGAACATAGTGCTCTCGCCAGCGCAGGTCAGCTTCCGCGCGCACTGGCTCGCCAGCAAGCAACGCTGAGGCCGAGTCAGCGCGGCGAGATTCTCCACGGAGCGAGTGACACCGCGGGCTCGTCGCCAGTGACCAAGGCGGCGAGCCCTTCGCCCACTGCGCTGGCGAACTTGAAGCCATAGCCATTGCAGGGACTCGCCAACACCACCCGCCGATGCGCGGGATGATGGTCCAGAATGAAATGCCCGCTCGGCGTGCGCGTGTAGAGGCAGGTCGCGGCGCGACGATGCATTCCCGCGTCTCCGGGAAGCCAGGTATCCAGAAGCTTCGCCACCGGCGTGATGTCGCTCGTGCGGATCATGCGGTCCACGCTGTCGGGATCGCACTCCTCATTCGTGCCGTGCCCCGCTGCCTTCACCTGTCCATCGCGCGTCGGAAAAATCACCGTGGCGTGGTCGTGGCCATCCGTGACGATCAGCACCGGACGCACCGGGGCATCACGACGCGCGTCGAACCAGTGCAACGTCTGTCGTTCGATCGTGAGAGGGATACCGAGCGGCGCGAGCTGCTCCGTCATCCACGCCCCGGTGGCAAGAATCAACGCGTCAGCGCGCAGCGTCTCGCGCGAGGTCGTGACGGTCACCCCAGCGCCGTCTGCCGCCCACGAAACAAGCGGTTCATCAAAGCGCAGGTCGGCCCTGTGGTGTCGCGCACTCGCATGCATCGCCTCGAGGATCGGCTCGGGAAGCAGGATCCCAGCGCCGGGATCGACCACGCCAATCATCCCCTCCGGCACGCGCATGCCATGGACGCGAGCGACGACCTCGTCGCGCGTGAGCACCTCGCACGGCACGCCCGCCTGTTCGGCGCAACGGATCGTCCCCGCAATGATGGTCTCGTCCGGCAGCCCGACAAAGAGGCCACCCGTCTGGAGACGTAGCGGCATCCCGCTCTCCTGCTCCAGCAGATCGAAGAGCACGTTGGCCCGCTGCGCGAGGGGCACGTATTGCGCTCCCTCCCACGCAGTGATGCGCGTGACGCGCGTCTCCCCATGCGTCGACCCGAACACGTGCGGAGTCCGCCACCGCTCTAACCCGATGACGCGATGGCCCGCGGCGGCCAGCCGCCACGCCGCCGCACTGCCGGCCGCGCCGAGCCCCGCGACGATCACTGTGGAGGATGCCATTGGTGCCATACGGCGAAAGATGCGACTTCTGGGGCTGATCGCCACCCAAGCACGCACGCTGAATCGAACGTGGACGCTCGTGAGACTGGCGCCGACGGTCCGCTCCGGCGAGAATCACTGGTGTTGTTGCGCGCACTCTTTCTCTGATCCGCCCCATGCTCCGTTTTCTCCAGTCATTCCTCGTCGCGATACTCCTGACCTTCCTCGCGCCCGCGATGGGTGCGCAGCCCACGCGCCAGACGCCCGCGACCGCCGCGCAACTCGCCGACCTCGTCGTCGTCAACGCCCGCATCTATACCGCTGAGGGGGCGCGCCCGATTGTTGAGGCGATGGCCGTCCGTGGTGGGCGCGTGGTGTTCACCGGTGACGCGGCCGGCGCCCGCGCGCTCGCGGGGCCGCGCACCCGCGTGCTCGATCTCGCGGGAGGCACCGTGATCCCCGGGATGACCGACGCGCATCTGCACGTGGTCGGCGTCGGCCAGCGTATCAGCGCGGTAGACCTCATGGGCACCACCTCCTACGAGGTCGTCATCGCGCGGGTGGAGGAGCGCGCCAAGACGACGCCCAAGGGGCAGTGGATCGAGGGACGCGGTTGGGACCAGAACGACTGGGGCGACACCCGCTGGCCCGACCACGAAGCCCTTTCGCGCGCCGTGCCCGATCATCCGGTGATGCTCACGCGCGTGGACGGCCACGCGGTGCTCGTGAACGCGGCCGCGATGCGAGCGGCCGACCTCACCAAGGACACCCCCGCGCCGAGCGGCGGAGCGATCATCAAGCGCGAGAACGGCGAGCCCCTTGGCGTCCTCGTGGACAACGCCGAGAACATCGTCGCCCGTGTGATTCCCCCACCGACGCGCGCGCAGGTCAAGGCGTCCATCAAGGCCGCGATCACCGAGATGCATCGCTGGGGACTCACCAGCGTGCACGATGCGGGCGCTTCGGCGGAGGTGCTCGAGCTCTACGAGGAACTGGGCCGCGAGAACGCGCTCAAGATCCGCCTCTACGCAATGATCTCCGACCACGCACCGACCATCAACGCGTGGTTCCGCCGCGGCCCGCTTGTGGGCGCCTACGACGGCACGCTCTGGGTGCGCAGCGTGAAGCTCTATCAGGACGGCGCCCTTGGCTCGCGCGGCGCCGCGCTGCTCGAGCCCTACTCCGACGATGCCCGCACGAGCGGCCTCCTCGTCTCGGCGCCGGCCCACATCCGTGAGGTGGCCGATCGCGCGATTGTGTCAGGCTTCCAGGTCAACACGCACGCCATCGGTGACCGCGGGAATCGGTTGGTGCTCGACGCCTACGAGGGCGCGCTCAAGGCCCGTCCGACGGCTGACCATCGATTCCGCATTGAACACGCACAGATCCTGCACTCCGACGACATCCCGCGCTTCGCACAGCTCGGCGTCATTCCCTCGATGCAGGCCTCACACCAGACGAGTGACATGTACTGGGCGGGAACCCGTCTCGGTGAGGGTCGCCTGCGCGGGTCCTACGCTTGGCGCTCGCTGCTCGCGTCGAACGTCGTGATCCCGAATGGCTCCGACGCGCCGGTCGAGTATGTCGATCCCCTCATCTCCTTCAAGGCCTCCGTGGCGCGCCAGGATGCGCGCAACTGGCCCGTCGGGGGCTGGTTCCCCGAGCAGCGCATGACGCGCGAAGAGGCGCTTCTCTCAATGACGCTCTGGGCCGCGTACGCGGGATTCCAGGAGAGTGAGTTAGGGTCACTGACGCCGGGGAAGCGGGCGGATTTCGTCGTGCTCAGCCAGGACATCATGCGCGTTCCCACCGACGTATTGCAGGAGACGCGGGTCCTTTCGACCTGGGTCGGTGGCACCGCCGTCTACGAGCGGAGATAACGTGCCATCGAAGCAGCTGTTCATTGTGCGCATCGCGCTGATGGCTGGCGTCTTCACCTTCGCCGGCATCACGCTCTTTCAGCGGGCGCAGGGCGCGCCACTGGCAATCGAGTCCCCCTTGAACGTCGCAGCGATGCGCTACGTGCTCTGGGCGCTGGTGGCGGCCTCCATGTTCGTGACGTTGGTGCTTCAGGGCCAAGTGCAGTCGGTGACGCCCAACAGACGCGGACTCCTCACGCTGATCGGTTGGTCGTTCGGTGAGGGCGTCGCGCTCTTCGGCATCATCCTGCACTTCATGGGCGGTCCCGTCACCACGCTCGCGATCGGGATCGTCGGCTTCGTCTTCGCACTCCTGTTGCTACCGGTCCCGAGGGAAGGACGCTGATGCGCGTGATCTCACTTTTGCCGAGTGCCACGGAAATCGTGGCCGCGCTCGGCGCCATCGAGTCGTTAGTGGGCGTCACGCACTGCTGCGATCACCCGCCGCTGGTAGATTCGCGCGTGCGCGTGACCACCACCGCCGTCGAGGGCGATGCCGCCCCGGGGGTGATCGACGCGCAGGTACGCGAGATCATGGGCGCCGGCGCGCCGCTCTATACGCTGCTCGACGACCGCATTCGCGTGCTGCGTCCTGATCTGATCTTCACGCAGGCGCTCTGCGATGTGTGTGCAGTAGTCGAGACGGACGTACGCGCCCTCGCGGCGACGCTCGATCCCGTGCCCCAAGTGATCGCCCTCAGCGCGACCTCGCTCGACGGCGTGCTCGAGGACATCGCGCGCGCCGGTGCGGCACTCGGCGCCGCGGACGAAGCCGAGGAGTTCATCGCCGGGGCACGGAACCGGATGCACCGCGTGCACGAGACCCTCAAGGCCGCGAATGCCCCGCGGCCGCGTACCGCCGTGATCGAGTGGGGCGATCCGCTGTACGCCGCCGGTCACTGGGTTCCTGAGATGATCGCGCGGGCGGGGGGCCGTGATGTCTTGGCGAAGCCCGGCGAGCACAGCGTTATCGTGACGCTCGAGCAGGTCCGCGCGTCGAACCCCGAGGTGATTCTCGTTGCGCCCTGCGGGTACGACCTCTCCCGCGCCATCGAGGAAGGCGAGCGGCTCCTCGCGCTCCCCGAATGGCACTGGGCGCTCGACCGCAAGGTCTTCGCCCTCGATGCCAATGCCTTCGCGAGCCGTCCGGGGCCGCGATTGATTGATGGGATCGAGGTCATTGCCCGTCTGCTCAACCCGTCGCTCTTCACACCCGTCGATCCCATCTTTGCGCAGCCGCTCACGGCGGCCGCGCGCTCCGCGTAGATCACGCGCAGTGTCGTTCAGTCACGTCGTACCAGGACCTCCGTATGTTAAAACCGTCGTCCGTCGCCTTCCTCAAGCAGTTGCTCGACACCCCTGGCCCGTCGGGCTACGAATCCGCCCCCGCCAAGCTCTGGCGCGAGGAGGCCAAGACCTTCGCCGCTGAGGTGCACGCCGATGTGCATGGCAACTCGATTGCCGTGGTGAATCCCACGGGATCCCCGACCATCATGCTCGCCGGGCACATCGATGAGATCGGCGTCATCGTCACCTACATCGACGACGACGGTTTCGTCTATATCGGCCCGATCGGTGGATGGGATCCGCAGGTGCTCGTCGCGCAACGCATTCGCTTTCAGGGACGCAATGGCGAAGTGCTCGGCGCCGTCGGCAAGAAGCCGATTCACCTGATGAAGCCGGACGAGCGCGAGAAGGCCTCGAAGATGACCGACCTGTGGGTCGATGTCGGCGCGACGACGCGCGCGCAGGCCGAGGCGCAACTCGCCATTGGCGATGCCGGCGTGATCGACCAGCGCACGCTCGACTTCCCGAACGACCGCATCGTCTCACGCTCGATCGATGACCGCATCGGTGCCTTCGTGGTGCTCGAGGCGCTCCGTCGGTACGCCGCGGAGCCGGGCGAGGCGCGCGTGGTCGCGGTCGCGACGACGCAGGAAGAGATCGCGTACCGCGGCGGTGGCGCGCATGTGAGCGCCGAGCGGGTCAATCCCGCCATGGCCATCGTGGTGGATGTCACCTTTGCGACCGATCATCCGGGCGTGGAGAAGAAGGAACTCGGCCACTCTCCACTTGGCAGCGGGCCCGTGCTCACCCGCGGTTCAGTGATCTCGCCCGTCGCGTTCCGGATTCTTCGCGACACCGCGGAGTCGGCGCGCATTCCCTTCACGCTGCATGCGGCGGGACGTGAGACGAGCACCGACGCCGATGCCATCCATCTCGCCCGTCAGGGTGTAGCGACCGCACTGCTCTCGGTGCCGAATCGCTATATGCACTCGCCGAACGAGATGGTGAGCTTAGTGGACTTGGACCACGCGGCGACGTTGATTGCCGCGTCGTGCCGCGCGGTCACGGCCGACACCGACTTCACCGCACGATAGGGATCGACGACGTCGTGCGCCTCGCCGCCTGCGCGACGAGGCGCAGGGCCCCCTCGCGAACCTCGCGGTCGCGGTCCTCACGCAGCATCCCCACGGCGGCCATCGCCTGTGGCGTGCGCACGGTCACCAGCGCGGCGCAGGCTTGGAGCCTGAACGCCGCGCTGCGCTTGCGACCGTTGGACTCGCCCTGTGCGCACGTGATCAGCGCCTGCACGCCTTCTGGGGTGCCGATGGCCCCAATCGCGTGCATCGCCGTGTAAAGCACTTCCTTGTCCCGCTCCATCTCGAGGAGCGGGAGCAACCGGCCAAGCGCCTCCGGCCCGCGCGAGGCGAGCGCCGCCACCGCGCGGGCGCGTACGACTGGCGATTCATCGCCCAGCGCGATGCCGAGCAGGTCCACCGTCCCGGGCTGGCGCGCGTTGGACAGCGCGGCGACGGTGGCACGCCGGACCCGCGGCTCGGGATGGCGGAGCGTATCGGCGAGCAGACGCAGAGCCTGATCGCCACCGAGGTCGCCGAGAATGGCGACCGCCTCGCGCACAACGGTATCGTCGGTATCACGCACCCACTCGTGCAGGACATCACTGGTGCGGCGGAGCGCGCGCAGTGCCTCAAGGATGATGGCCCGTGCCGCGGCGGTCGGCACATTCGCATACTCGTCCATCAACGCTTCCACGCCATCGGTGCCGAAGCGGTAGAGCACGGACTGCACACGCCACGTGAGAACGGGATCGGCCCCGTGCAGATGCCGCAACATCGCAAGTTGACGGAGGATCACTGGACTCGCGAGACGCCGAAGTGGTTGCGCGAACTCCGCACGCCGCGCATCGGAGGGATCGCGTTCCAACTGCGCATATTCGATCGCGACGAGTCCGCCGATCGCATCGAGCATCGCCACATGGCGACCGCTGCGAAAGGCGAGATCCGCGTACTCCGCCAGCTCGGCGAGCAAGGGACGCAGCGGTTCGAGTGCCGTTGTCTCGCCAATACGCGCGAAGAGCTGGGCCAGCACCGGGTCGGTCGGCTCGGGAATCGCGAGGGCTTCCGTCAGACGGTCCGCGCGCCCCTCGTCCTCGGCCTGGTCTGCCGGCGAAGGGACGGCAGCCGCAGCCGGAACAGCAACCGACGCCGGAGTCGGCGTCTTCGCACTGGTCCTCGGCGGGAGTGCCGCGGGAACTGCGGGGACCACGGCGATCGCATCGCTCAAGCGCGCGCGTAGCACGCGCGGAATACCCCGCACGTCGATCGCACTCGCCCGCGCGGCGAAGAACGACACCGGATCACTCTGCGCCGGCGCGGTCGCGAGCAATCGCGCCAGATCGTTCAGATCCGCCTCGGCCGACTTCTCCCCAATCGTCAGCATCTCGACACCATAGGCCGCAAAGCGCGCCGCGAGGAGCACACACGCCGCCTCCGACTCCGGGACGGTCGTCGTACACGCCTCACCATTGGCGAGGAGCACCCCATCGTCGAGTGCGGTAAGCACCACGGTGTGACCCTTCATCGCCCGGAGGAAGGCGCGGAGTTCCGCCCGGTGCTCCGCGGCCGCGCCGGGCTCGGCCACCACGCGCGATACCAGGTGCGCGAACCGCACGGCAAGCGTGACAGCAGGCGCTACGGCAGTCGACGCCGCGAGCGGCGCGAGCGGCGCGAGCGGCGCGCTGGATGAATCGGAGGAGGAAGGCGTGGGTTCGGTCATCTCTGCTGGTGCCCTCGTCGGAGCCCCGATAACATACCCTGCACGCCGCAACACGACTACGCGTCCGGCGAATTCATGGACGCCACTTTCTCTCGACCCCCCGACCGGACGCGCGATGCCTCTCCACGTCTGGTCCAGCGCGCACTACAGTATTGCCCTCCCCGATGGGCACCGCTTCCCGATCGCCAAGTACGCGATGCTCCGAGATGCCGTCCTCGCGGAAGGGGTCGTCGCGCCGGACGCCATGCACGATCCCGCCCGGGCATCGCTTGAGGACGTGCATCGCGTCCATGCTACGGAGTACATCACGCGCCTCGTGAACGGCACCATGCCAATCGCCGAGCAACGCACCCTCGGCTTCCCTTGGTCCTTGGGCTTGGTCGAACGCTCCTTCCGCGCCGCGGGAGGCACGCTCGAGGCCGCGGATCACGCCCTGCGCGCCGGCATCGCCATGAACCTCGCCGGCGGCACACATCACGCCTTCGCGACGCACGGCGAAGGCTTCTGCGTGCTCAACGATGTCGCCATCGCCGTGCATGCCCTCCGTGCGCAGGGACGCATTCGCCGCGTTGCGGTCATCGATCTCGACGTGCATCAGGGCAATGGCACCCACGCGATCTTCGCGTCGGACGAGTCCGCCTTCACCTTCTCGATGCACGGCCGTCGCAACTACCCCTTTCGCAAAGTGGCGGGCCGGCTCGATATCGAACTCGAGGATGGTACGCAGGACACCGAGTATCTCGAGAAGCTCAGCGAGGCCCTCCCAGAGGTCCTCGCCACCGCGCGCCCCGATCTCGTGTTCTATCTCGCCGGCGCCGACCCGCACGAGGGGGATTCGCTCGGCCGACTCGGCCTCACCTTCGAGGGCCTGATGCGGCGCGATGCCCTCGTGCTGGAGTCGTGCCGCGCGGTCGGGGTCCCCGTCGCCATTGCCATTGCCGGCGGCTACGGACGCGATATTGCCGATACCGTGCGCGTGCATGTGAATACCGCCCGTGTCGCCCGCAGCTTTCTTTAAGACACGCGTACAGGAACCCTTTCAGGCACCCTTTCGGGCACCCTTTCAGCAACCATGCCTCCGATTCCGCCTCCCTCCTCCGACGGCTTCACGTCGACCACCGCGCTCCCGCTCTACTGGTGCCGCTACACCCCGGCGGCGCCGACCGGGACACTCGTCGTGCTCCATGGCGGCCCCGGCGCGCATCACGATTACCTGTTGCCGCAACTCCTCGAACTCGCCCAGACGCGGGACTGCCTCTTCTACGATCAGCGCGGTGGCGGACGCTCCAGGACCGACGACCGCGCCCCGATCACCTGGCGCACGCACGTCGAGGATCTCACCGCCGTGCTCGCCGAGTTGCACACGGGGCCGCTGACCCTCGTCGGCTACTCCTGGGGCGCGATGCTTGCCGCGCTCTACACAGTGGAAGCCGCCGCCGGCCGCGCGGGCCCGATGCCCGCACGCCTCGTCCTGATCAGTCCCGCCCCGCTCTCCCGCGCCTGGCGCGCCCAATTCGAGGCCGAGTTCGCGCGACGGCAGAGTGGTCCCGAGGTCGCGGCCCTGCGGGAGTCGCTCGTGGCGAGCGGGCTACGAGACAGCGATCCTGAGGCGTACAAGCAGCGCACCTTCGAGCTCTCCGTGGCGGGGTACTTCGCCAATCCAGCCCGCGCGCGTGATCTCACCCCCTTTCGCGTGACGGGCCGCGTGCAGGACGCTCACCCTAGCGGGCCGGACGGCGTCGGCTGGGTGCTGGAGCGGTTCGCCGCCGAAGCGGACGACTCCCGGCGGAGGCGCTGGTTGGCAATCCTGGATGAGCTTTGCGCTCTTCTTCCGGAGGCCGGGTTTTCGATGCGGCTCGAAACGGTGCCCCGGCTGGCCCTCGCGCTGCCCGATCGCGGTGGCAAAGA
>ENA-ORBV01004075-ORBV01004075.1-microbial-mat-metagenome-genome-assembly--contig:-NODE-4075-length-28489-cov-9.420421_pt1 | contig 28489 bp, 23 predicted proteins | sample MGYA00237777_ERZ505514 | MGnify/ENA primary metagenome ERZ505514 (study PRJEB26160, sample SAMN06269048) | microbial mat metagenome | isolation source: Oligotrophic lake microbial mat | place...
CCATCCAAACGCACGCCGAAATCGCCCCCGCCGTTGACTTCGTCTTCCAGCGCCGCAACTCCCCGGAAGAACTCGACACCTACGCCGGAGCCATTGGACAAAAACTTCGCGAACTCCCCGCCAACGATCGCCCCTTTAACGCCGCCCTCTTTGAAACGCCCCGCAAACTGAAGCATCTGCACTCCGTCCTCACCGCCCAACAACGGCCAACGGCCGCCCTCGCCGACGGTTGGCGCGCCTGGATGCAGGCCGGTCTCGAAGCCCCTGCCTGCCAGGAGTCCCGGCAAACCGGCCCCCAGCGGCAAGCCCGTCTGGACGCCCTCGACCTCTTCAACCAAACCCTCGAACCCGCCCTTTCCGCCGATCTCCTCAAACCAACCGGCGCCCCCGATCCAACGAACCTCGAACCCTTCGCCGACACCGAAACCACCCGCGAACAATCGAGGCTTTTCCGGCAACTCCTCTTCGGCAACTTCAGTCGCGCCCTTTCCCAATCGGAGAAAGACACGCCCGAATGGCGCGAACAAATGCAGAAATACATCCAGTCCATCGAAGCCCGCACGCGCTCCGCCGAAGAATCCGGCATCGAATTTTTCTATCGCCAGTCCCAGCTTTGGGCCGGCGTCCTCATGGCCGCCCCAGCGGGCCCCATCCGCGACCGCGCTCTGGAGCATTACGTCACTTTCTTGCTGTTTAACGCGCCTCACGTCGATCCCCTTATCTGGTTCTCCCAAGCCGGATCCATGTCCGAACTGACCCGCTCCCTCCATGGCGGCGAATTCTCTAAAATCCTGAAAGCCCTGCATCTCACCGCCCATCCGGTTTTGCAACTCTACGCCGAACTGGAAGACGCTTATCCCACGCGGCCCAATGCAATCGCGAACTAACCCCCGCGATGGGACCGGGACAGACGCCATGTCGCTACACTCACCCCTGCACCGGTTGACTGTCTCGAATCCGGGACCCCGAAACACTTCTTTGACAGAACCCGCCACGCCAGAGAAGGAGCTTTATCTCTACGCCCGATCGTTCCACGCGGCGGCGAAGAAGCTGGCCGGGACTCTCGAACTCGAATCCGGCACATACGCCAACTTCAGACATTTGCCCAGTCGTTTTTATGTACAGGCACGCCCTCGAACTTCACCTGAAAGCGCTCGTGCAAGGTGGGGGCGCCAATTTCCTCGCCATCAAACCCGATCCTATCTCGATTGGCAAATCTCATTCCGTATCCTGGTTGGCGCAGTTCGTGTGCCAGATAGTCACCGCCGTCAAATGGGAGAAGCAAGGCGAAGATCTCCCGAGAAGAGGGGGAGAAGTTGTGATCGCTCATCGGCACCGCGACGCGGAAGAGACTGTGGCGGTACAATTTGGGCATGGGCTCATTCAGCGAATACTTCGACGCTGCGATGCGGTTTGCGGCGTACGAAGAAATGGAAGAGAACGAAGGTTGGTTCGGGACGATTCCTGGCTTTGATGGGTTGTGGGCAAGCGGCCCTGACGAAGAGGCGTGCCGCAAAGAATTGCGCTCCACGTTGGAAGACTGGGTTCTGTTCAGCCTGCAGCGGCAAATGCCTGTTCCGTCGATTCACGCAATCGACTTGAACCTGCGACCGTCCGAGGCGGCCTAGCGTTGCCTCCGTTCGGACCGATCTCCAGGCGGGAACTAATTGGTGCGCTGCGGCGAGCGGGATTCAGTGATCCCGATGGAGGCGGAAGTCACCAACATATGGTTCGAGGCGCTAAGCGGCTTCCGATTCCCAATCCTCTCCATCAAGATATTGGACGACCACTCTTAGTCCGTATCCTGAAGCAGGCTGATATTTCCCGCGAGGAGTGGGAGAAATTGTAACTACACGCCGCCAGTACGCATTTGATCGGCGAGATAGTCCGTCGCGCGCCAGGCCAGGGCGAGAATAGTAAGTGTCGGGTTCTTTTCCGACGCCGTCGTGAATGACGAGCCATCGACGACGAATACATTCTTGACGTCGTGCATTTGATTGAAGCCGTTGAGGGCGCTCCGCTTCGGATCGTCTCCCATGCGGCACGTGCCATGTTCGTGGATGGCGCTGCCGAACGGGTCGATTGCACCGCGTTGATATGGCACGATCTCCGCTCTCATGCCCCGGAAAACGCCCTCGGCCATATCGTACATCTCGTCCAGCATCTTCTTTTCGTTATCGGCGATGCTGTATTCAATCCGGGAAATGGGTATGCCGTAGCGGTCCTTGGGGGTGCCGTCAACGCTGACTTTATTGTGCTTATAGGGCAGCACTTCGCCATATGGATGCATGGCGACCAGAGCGGGATAACGCCTCTTGATCGACTTTTTGTAGTCGAGCCCGAAGCCCTCGATCTGCTTGGCCCAGTTGCCGACGCCGGCTTGCGCGCCGGTGTTCCAGAACTGCGAACCGAAGCCGCGGAGATAGTCGCGCTTGCGGCCGTCACGGGCGTTATATCGGGGGAGATAGATATGTTCGCCGCCCAGGCCATCGTCATTCAGCGCTTTCGTGCCCATAAGTTCGGGGACGAAGCCCATCATGTGGAACCGCACTTGCTCGCAAAGGTAATTGCCGATAACGCCCGAGGAGTTACCGATTTTGGAGTTAAGCAGAATACGGGTGGAATCGACACAACTGGCGCCTAGAATAATGCGTTTGCCGTAGACAATTCGTTCGGCTTTGGAGTACCGATCGAAGTATCTGACTCCCTTCGCGAGGCCATTGTCTCCCAGGATAATGTGAGCCACAACGGCGTTGTCGACTATCTTCAGCCTGCCGGTTTTCTCGGCCTTGTCCGTTAAATAATCCGTGGAATTAAAGAACGCCGAGACATCGCAGCCGCGCCCGCACGCGCCACAGTAGTGACACGGATTATGGCCGTTAGTTGGCTTAGTGTTGACGGCCTTCCGTTGGTTGACGACCTTGATTCCCATGGCTTCCGCGGACCGCTTCATGAATCGCTCGCCGCAGCGAAGCGCAGGCGGCGGCTGATGGTAACGGGAGCCGGGCAGCGAGTCCGTATCGTCATCGCCGCCGCAGACGCCGATCTCCTGTTCTACCTTGTCGTAGTAGGGCGCGATGTCCTTGTACCGGATCGGCCAAGGGATCTCCCACCCGTCTTTGGCGGGGCCTTCAAAATCCAGGTCCGAGTAACGGAGAGCGACGCGGCCCCAGATATTGGTCTTGCCGCCGCGGCCCCAGACGCGGATCAGATCGAACTTGTTGGGCTCTTTGGAAATGTACGGCTGTTCTTGGGAGTCCAGTTGAATTTTAGGCGGAGCGAGCCCCTTCTCAACGCGCTCGCGCCATTGCCAGGGCTTGACGTGTGTCCAGAAGTCTTCGCGTCTAAAGCGGGCGCCGGCGTCGAGCATCAGCACGCTGATACCGTGGTTGACGGCCAGATTCCACGCCGACATACCGCCAGCGGCCCCGCTGCCGATTACGATGACGTCATGCACTTCGGGGGCGGACTGCGTGAACATGATTACGCGTGTTCCTCATGCGTGCAGCCCTTAAATTCGCGGACAAAAGTATTGGCGTTCCAGCCGAGTTCGACGTGGAGTCCTTCGCGCGTTCCGTAATAGCCGTCGACGGTCAGTTCCTTGAAGTTCTGAAAGATCCGCTTCGGCTCGCCAGTTGACTTACTCCAGTTAGTAAGCAGCCCCACCGGATCCGCCGTGTTGAATTTTTGCTTGGCAATCCAGCCGAGGTCCTTTCGAAGCTGGTCGCCGCGTCTGGCGTTGGTGTGGGCCAGCCAATCGATGTAATAGTGTACATTGGCATCGGCGGCGCCCGGAGAATCGGAGCGCGGAATAATGTGATCGACTAACTTAGCGAGTAAGTCCATTTCGGCGGGTTTGAAGAAGCGCGCCACCTTCTTGGCCGGCGTGCTTTCCGTATCCGAAGCGTGGTGTTCCTGGGCCGCGGCGGCGGTGGCGGTGGCGGTGAGGGCGATTTGGAGTAAGTCGCGGCGCGTACTCATAGCTGGACGGTGAGGGCGCGGGCGGCGGCAAGCGCCGCGTCGTAATCGGGGTGATTGCCGACTTCGCCGACGTATTCGCAATAGCGAATGACGTTTCCGGAGTCAATCACAAAGATGGCGCGGGAATGAATGCGGAGATCCTCAATCAGCGTGCCGTACGCGGCGCCGAAGGAGCCGGAGCGATGGTCGGAAAGCATGACGAGGTTGTCAACGCCCATGGCCCCGCACCAGCGCTTCATGGCGAAGGGGAGGTCCATGGAAAGCGTGTAGATCTTGACGTTGGGAAGCGCGCAGGCTTCTTCGTTGAAGCGCTTGGTCTGCATATCGCAGACGGGAGTATCAAGCGAAGGAACGACGCTGAAAATGCGCACGCCATCTCCGGTGTCGGCGAGCGTTACGGTTTTTAGCGAGGTGTCGACGGCTTCGAAATCGGGGGCAGTGTCCCCGGCTTTCAATTCCGGTCCGATGACGTTCTTAGGATTGCCGCGAAGGGTAATTGCTGAGGTTCGAATCATGATGAGGATTCCATGATAGCAGCGGGGACGGCCAACTGGCGGCGCATCGGCTGTTGTTTCCAATAGGTGAGCGAGCGCCAGGCCCATTCGGCCGGACCGAAGCGGAAATAACGGAGCCAGATGGGGCTGCTGCTAAGGTTGATCGCCCAAACGGCGAAGACCACGTAGTAGAGTTCGTGGCGCTGGAGTTTGCCGAAATACCCGAGGCCGTAGCCGTTGAAGAAGAGGGTGCAGAGAATGGAGGTGAGCAGGTAGTTGGAAAGGGCCATCCGGCCGGCCGCGGCGAGCGGGTCGGTGAGGAATTGCAGGCCGGATTTGCAGGCCATCATCAGCAAGCCGGTGTAGCCCATGGCGACCGAGAAGCGGCCGATGTCGGCGGTGGATCCGAGATAGGTGAAATACGAAGGCGCGGTGAAGTTGGCGGCCATCCACTGTTGGGCGGCCCAGTAGTTGAGGGGGACACCGATGGCAAGGCCGATTGCCGCCAACACCGCGTAAAAGCCGTACGAACGGGAAGCGTCGAAGACTCCCGCTTTGGCCAGGCCCATGCCCATGACCAGCATGGCCAGCACGTCCAGGAAGAGAAATTGGAAGAACATGGTGAACTCGAACATGGCGGCTTCCCCCGAGCGGAGGGAAAGATTTTCGACCCAGCCGCCGCGGTGCGTCTGGATCTGTTTTTCAACCTCAGCCTTTTTGGGCTCAAACATCTCGCCGAGCTGTCTCCACTCCTGCAGGGCTTTTTGCTGCTCTTCGGTGGGGTTGGCCGTCTTTTCGGCGGCGATGGCTTTGTCGCGCATTTCGCCGATGCCGATACCCGCGCCGATACCTTGCAGGGAGTGGACGAGGATCAGCACCGTGCCCGTGATAATGAGCGCTTTGGCGGAGAGGCGGCGGAGCGGAAAGAGGAGCAGGCCGACGACGCCGTAGCCGTAAAGAATGTCGCCGGACCAGATCAGATGGGCATGGAGAAGGCCGATGACGATGAGCCACATCGTCCGGCGATAGTAGATATCGGCGGCTTCGATGCCGGCGCCGCGGCGCTCGGCGCGGTCGAGCAGGATGATGGCGCCGGCGCCGAAGAGCATGGAGAAGATGCACCGGAATTTGCCGTCGAAAAACGTCGTGGCGATAAGCCAGACGTTGAGGTCGGCGCCCGTGGCGCCGCCATGAACGGTCGGGTTCATGTAGGCGGCGAAGGGCAGCCCGAAGGAGGCGATGTTGAGCAGCAGGATACCGAGAAGCGAGAAGCCGCGGAGCGCGTCGACCGAAGCGATGCGGTCGGCTTGGCGGACCGGTTCGATATGTTCCATGGCTACTTCGGAAGCATGGTCCCCTGCGTTGCCACTACCCGCCAACTCCCCTTTTGTTTCACGAACACATCCAGCCACCGGGTCTTTCCGCTAATGTCCTTTCCCTTGAAGGTACCCTTGTCGAGGCTATTGTAGGTCACGATCGCCGTGTCACCGTAGATATGGACCTTGGCGCCGTCGAGGGTTGCCGACTGAAGCTTCAGGTCCCCCGATTTCAAATTCGCAATCGCCTGTGCTTTATTCTCGACGGAACCGTCCGGCCCCGTATAGACATACGTGTCGGCTAGATATCGTTCATTCGCTGAAGCATCGCCCTTCAGGAGCGCTGCCAGCAGTTCCCGCTCAATGCGCATCACAGCCTCTTCCGCGCCGCCCGCTGCTTTGTCCTTAGCCTGCGAAAAACCGCAAACGGAAATGGCTGTCAATATCCCGGCGAATACAAGTAGACGTCCCATAAAATCCTCCCTCGGCTAGCCTTACACAAATGAAATGGCGGGGTCAAGCGTAATCTGCGTGCGTTAAACTGGAAGCCGCAATGCGCGCCCTGCTACTGCTATCCTTCATTTCCTACGCTCAGCCCGGCGATCCGCGGAACATCACAACAGGTTCCGTTATCCCCGATGAGGTTTACGCCGATCAGCCTTATGTCGTCAAGACCAATGATGGCGCGTGGCTCTGCGTCATCACCACCGGCGCCGGGGCCGAGGGCGCGGGCGGGCAGCATGTCGTGAGCCAGCGCAGTACGGACCGCGGCAAGACGTGGGAGAAGGCTGTCGCGGTGGAACCGTCCGATGGCCCAGAGGCCTCATACGCCGTGATGCTGAAAACCGATAGCGGACGCGTGTATGTGTTCTACAACCACAATACCGATAACATCCGGCAAGTGATTGCCGACAAGCCGGCTTACAAAGACGGCTTCGTTAAACGCGTCGATAGTTTGGGACATTTCGTGTTTAAGTACTCCGATGACCACGGGCGGACGTGGTCGCCGGAGCGGTATGAGATCCCACAGCGCGATTTCGAAATCGATCGCAAGAATCCTTACGGCGGCAAGATCAAATTCTTCTGGACCGTTGGGAAAGCATTCGCGTACAAGGGCGCGGGATATGTTCCCTTGCATAAGGTGGGCGGTTTTGGCGAGGGGTTCTTTACCTCGAGCGAAGGAGTACTGCTCCGTAGCGCGAATATTCTGACTGAGGCCGATCCGACGAAGGTGGTCTGGGAGACTCTGCCGGATGGGGACATTGGGATACGAACGCCGAACGGTGGCGGCAAGATTGCGGAAGAGCAATCATTTTCGGTGATGAGCGATGGGTCGATTTTCTGCGTGTTCCGAACCGTTGACGGGCATTCGGCGCACACCTATAGCCGCGATGGCGGCCGGTCATGGGAGCCATCGCAATATATGCGGTTTGCCGGCGGACGGTTAATGAAACACCCGCGCGCGGCCAACTTCGCATGGCGCGCCGCCAACGGGAAGTATCTCTACTGGTTCCACAATCACGGCGGACGTTCATACGAAGATCGCAATCCGGTTTGGCTTTCCGGCGGTGTTGAGGCGGACGGCCCAACGGGCAAAATTATCCGCTGGTCCGAGCCGGAAATTGTACTCTACGACGACGATCCCATCATTCGGATGAGCTACCCGGACTTGGTGGAGGACGACGGCAAATACTATTTGACGGAGACGCAGAAAGACGTTGCCCGTGTGCATGAGATCGATACGAATCTGATCGAAGGGCTTTGGAATCCGGTGGCGCCCCCGGCGCCGATTCCTTCGGAGCCGAAACCGTTCTACCAACGGTCGCGGCGCGCCGATCACGGGAAGGAGGATTTGCGATCCGGATTTTCGCTTGACCTTTGGGTTAATTTGGCCGATTCGCGGCCCGGTCAAATGCTCCTCGAAAGTGCTGGCGTTTCGCTGCGGACGGTTGCCGGCGGCGCTGTGGAACTGATGCTCACCGACGGGCGAACAGAAAACCGTTGGGCCTCCGATCCCGGTTCGATTGCCGCGGGAAAGCCGCAGCACATTGTGGCGATTGTCGATGGCGGGCCGAAGATTATCAGCTTCGTCATCAATGGGCGATTGAACGACGGCGGCGAGGCGCGCCAGTTTGGTTGGGGCCGTTTCAGCCCGAATCTAAAAGGCGTCAGCGGCCTGCTGGAAATCAAAAAGTCGCCAGCGGTACAACAGCTTCGCGTCTATGACCGGTACCTTCGAACTGCGGAGGCTATCGGGAGCTATCGGGCAGGACCACCTCAATAAGGCGGGGGCCCGGCTCGCGCATTGCGATGGAAAATTGTTCGATGAAATCGGCTAACGTCAGCGACCGGGTGGCGGGCACACCCATGCTTTCGGAGAGCTTCACGAAATCGAGATTCGGGCGCGCGATGTCCACCATAGCATTGGATTTTGAGCCGAAGCCCGTCGCTCCGGTCCGGCGCATTTCGATGTCGAGGATCAGGTAGCGGCGATTGGCGAAGATGACCGTGACAACATCGAGCCCTTCGCGGGCCATTGTCCACAGCGATTGGGGCGTATACATACCGCTGCCGTCGCCCTCCAGTACAACCACCTTGCGGTTCGGACAGGCGATAGCGGCGCCCACGCCGACGGGCATTCCCTGCCCTATCGATCCGCCCGTTACCGGCAGATAATCGAACTGCTTCGCCGTGGTCAACTGCGCCAAAACCGGGGGCCCGGACGAAACCATTTCATCGCAAATGATGGCGCCATCGGGGAGCAGCGTCGCGATTGCCGCTCCGATGGAATCTAACGTCAATGGGCCATCGGCTGACGGCAGTTCGGCCGGTTCCAGGTCTGGAAACGACGCTTCGGCGAGGCCGAGACTTTCGATCAAAGCCGCCAGGGCGCCGATGCCGTCCTCCTCTACTCCTGCCAGTGTGTGGACGCGGCAGTCTGCGGGAGCCAGATAGCTCGCTTCGTTCGGATAACCGAAAAACGAGACCGGGGCCTTGGCTTCAACCAGCACCAAATCCTTCAGGCCGAAAAGCTGCGCCTGGGCGGGTCCGGGGAAGTACACGATGCGTTGCGGCTGGAAGCGGCCGCGGCCGCTTTCGACGCGGGCGGCATTGCGGTCGGCGAAAACACGGTAACCGCCGGCGGCGAGCCGGGCCGCAAACTCCAGGCCTTTTCCCGTTAGGGTTTGGCCGCCCAAAATAAAACCGGCGCCTTCACCAAATTCCACCTTCGTGGAAAAGCAATTCCGCGCTGGTGGAATAGCCGCAACACCGATAGGACCGCTTTCCGACCAGGAAAAATCGGCGGGGATGATCAGACTTACGATTCGTCCCGGATAACGGCGAGCCTCGGAAATGACTTCGGCGGCGGTCGCGCCCATCGCTTCCGCCGATTCCAACTGCACCGTTCTGGCGCTTACGGTTCGGGCGAATGCTTCGATGTCGGAGGTTAGCGGGGCGTCATAAGCGAGATGCCGCGTCGAATGCTGGCCGACAAGGCTGACGATCGGTGTGCGCGCTTTGCGGGCATTGTGAAAGTTCGCCAGTCCGTTGGCGAGCCCCGGGCCGAGATGAAGGAGCGTCGCGGCAGGTTTGCGGGCCATGCGGCCATAGCCATCAGCGGCGCCGGAACAAACGCCCTCAAAAAGGCAAAGCACACCCCGCATTTCCGGCACGCGGTCGAGCGCGGCGACGAAATGCATCTCCGATGTTCCCGGATTCATGAAGCAAACATCGACACCGGAGGCGACGAGGGTTCGCAATAGACATTCGCCGCCGGTCATGCCGCTACAGCTTCACCTTACCGGTAGCGGGATCCCAGGCGGCGCGTGTTTTGTGGCGAAATGCGAGGTTGCACAAATGGGCGGCGGCGGCGGCGTAATGCCCTTCCTCGGCGTTTTCAAGGCTGGGCTTGTTATTCAGAATCGAATCGATGAAGAACCAGTTATGAGTCTGGCCGCGCTCGACGGGAATCTCCTGGGGCTCGGGGCGCGGATCGCGGGAATCGTTGGCGAATTTGGCCAAATACTCGTCGCGCATCTGTTTGGGGAAGTTGATGCTGCCGTACTCCTGGGCCTGGCTTTCTTTGGGCTCCGGCATCAGTGTGATGCGGCGGAAATCGATTTGCAGCGTGCCTTCGTCGCCATGTATGAAGATGCCGCGCGGGGCGAGGCCATTGGCCTGGTTGACGTAGACATCGACGATGAAACCCTCCTTGTATTCCAGGATCGAGTTCATCACATCGGGCACGGTGCGGCCGTCTTTCCACTTATAAATCCCGCCCGCGGAAACGGCGGCGACCGGGGCTTGCACGCCCATCAACTCGTGCATCTGGGTGAACTGATGGACGAAAAGATCGGCAGCCACGCCGCCGGAGAAGTCCCAGAAACGGCGCCACTGGAAAACGATTTTCGGGTCGAAGGGGCGCTTGGCGGTTTTGCCCAGCCACTTCGGCCAGTCGATGGTTGTTTCGGAAGCGTCGGGCGGGACGGGATACTGCCAGGCGCCTTCGGCCGAGTTGCGATGGTTCGCCATGCGGATCATGTTGACTTTGCCAAGTGCGCCGCCGGCGATCAATTCCTTCGCCTTCGCGGTGAGGGCCGACGTCTTTGCCTGGCTGCCGACCTGCAGCACCTTGCCGGAATTCCTGGCCGCGGCGATGATGCGCGGGCCTTCTTCCAAGGACCATGTCATGGGCTTTTCAATGTACACATGCTTGCCGGCCGACAGGGCGTCAAGGACGATCTTCTCGTGCCAGTGGTCGGGCGTGGCGATGACGACAGCGTCAACGTCTTTGTTGTCGAGCACGGCGCGATAGTCGCGAATGGCCTGAATGCCATCTCCGAGTTGTTCCTTGGCGCGTTGCAGGCAGCCGTCATAGAGATCGGCGACGGCAACGCCCGCGGCGCCCGGGACGGCCATGAATTCGTCGATCAACTGTTTGCCGCGAACGCCGCTGCCGATGAAACCGAGGCGGACCGTGTCCTTGGACGTTTGCGCGGCGAGAGGCGCGGCGGCGCTAAGGGAATAGATGAACGTTCGACGAGTGGTGGCCATAACCCACCAGGGTATCGCGTTAGAAAACGATCTGCGACTTCTTGGCTTCGACCTTCTCGGGATCGATGCCCGGCGCCTTCTTCAAGTCGGCGAACGTTTTGAACTTGCCGAGCTTTTCGCGGTACGCGAGAAATGCCGCCGATTGCGAACGCTTCATGCCGAATCGGCTTTCGAGTTCAATGGCGGTGGCCTTGTTGACGTTGATCGGCGGAATGGCGTCGGCCGGATAATGCGTGGCTAGATAGTCGGCGATGATGGCGAGATCGGCCTCGGCCGCCTTCATGCCGAAGCCCACCATTTTGGTAATGGTCGTGTTCCAGCCGTCCTTGTCCTGGCGCAGAGATATGGAGCGCTCCACCTCATGACAACCTACACAGGTGCGGGCAGCTTCCGTCATACCCGGCCCTTCGAGCAACTGGGCGAAGACGGCTCCGCCGCAGGCCGTTAACGGCAGGAAAAAACGCAATCTCATATGTTGCTTAGTGCTCCATCGGGAAGCCGAAGGCGTACTGGTTACCGTCCACGGTGCTGAGGTAGACGCGACCGCCGCCGGCGGATAATCCGCCCGTCGTAATATAAGACGCGATGGCGGCGCCGCTGTTCCAAAGATCTTTGCCGGTGGCGCCATCAAGAGCGTAGAGCATGGCTTTCGCGCCGCGGGCATTGCCTGCGGCGGCGGCGAAAACAACGCCGTTGACGATGGACGGCGTGAGCGGCGAGACCATCTCGCGTGAAGTCCAGCCTTTCTGCAGAGTCAGCGCGCCGTCGGCTTCGACCAGCTTCAAAGCGACAATGGCGCTGCCGGCCGGCACAAGAATCCAGCGGACCTTGTTCTCGTCCTCCCAGCTTGCCAATGCGCCGACGGCATAGCCGGGCTTGGCAATGGCCTCGCTCTTGGCAACGGCGGTCATGCCGCTGGAATCGACGACATGCACGCGCCCATCGGCGGTGGAGGCGGCGATGAAATTCTTGCCGCCGAAGTCGAACACAAGGGGGGAGGAAACAAAGTCGGATGGACCGGCGGCGTAAGCGGCGCGTTGGACAAGGGCGCCTTCGGCCAGCGCCGCCAACCGGCTGCCGCTGGCGGCGTAGAGTTCGCCTTCGGGGCCCACGGCAAAGCCGGTGGAGCCTTCTACGTTCTTGCCAGTCGCTACCCAATGGGAGACCTTTTTCGTTTCCAGATTGATGGCCCAAAGCCCATTTTCGACACCGTTGCAGCCGTTGACCGTGGCGACGTACGCCGTACCCTCAAACACGGTCAAGCCGGAGGCGGTGGCGCCGGCAGGGAGGAACTGCAGGGGGAGTTTTGGCTCCTCGCCATTGGAGACATACATTTGGTGGAGCAGGCCATCGCCGGTGACGGCGTTGACGAACAGCGGACTGCGAGAGAAGGGATTGGCCGGGGTGGCCTGGCGGCGGCCGGGCTTGACCGGGGCAACTGGAGACGGACCGGGACGGGGCCCCTGGGCCTGTTTCAAGGTGATCGCGCCTTCAAAGGGCTCACCCACGCCGGAACGGGCGGGGTTGGCGCGACCGGCGCCGCGGCCTCCACCAGCGAAGGGGTACGGCGTCTGGGCGGGCCTGGTGATCGACGATGTCATGCCGCCGGGGCAGGACGCGGTGCCGCCCTTGGTCATGGAAGTCCCGGCGCCGTTCTGCCATTCCAGGCGGGCCAGATCGGTATCGACGCCAATGGTGGTGTCACCGCTGCCGCCGAAAAATCCAAGGGTACGGAAGCCGCGGTAGCTGATGTAGAAGTCGAGCAGCGCCGGCGGCGTGAGCGCCTGTTGTTGCCGCGAGGTGTTCTTGAGCTTCATCTTCCAGAGCATTTCGAAGCCCGGTTTGCGCATGGTCTGCTCGGAGATTTTACCGTCGTTGCGCAGCCAATAGGACCGCTGGACATCGTTTCCAATTGTCATCCAGTCGTTGCCGCCGCGTTGGGCGTGGACAACGCTGACGGCCAATATGGCGCAGCTTGCCGAGAGGAACGGGCGAGCGAAACGAGGCATTCGACGATCTCCTGAGGTGTTCATGACCGAACATAGATCATATACCGAAAAGGAGGCCGGTTGGAGAAGCGAATCTGTCCGGATTGTTATATAGTAAACGGTTCAAAGAGTGAATTCATGAAAAGCCTTACTAACGTTTCCGTAGTTTTACTCACCGGCCTCGCGACGGTTGGCGCCGATTGGCTGACCGATGGCGGGGACCCGCAGCGCAACAATTGGCAGAAGGACGAGAAGCTGCTGAGCGTCACGACGGCGAAGGATATTAAGCTGCTGTGGAAGATCCGGTTCGACAACGAAACGCGGGCGATGCACAACCTGTTGCCGCCGCTGGTGATTGGCAGTGTCGACACGGCGCCGGGTCCCAAGCAACTGGTGATTCAGGCGGGGGTTTCCGACAACCTGTACGCGATTGACGCGGCGACCGGCAAGCAGTTCTGGCACACGAAGTTTGAGAACACTTTTAATGAAGCCGCCGGCGGGCGCGGGCCCAGCGTGCTGTGCCCTGGCGGGATGACGGCCAACGTCACCATTGGCCCTGGCGGCGCGCCGGGAAAATACACCATCTACGCGGCCAGTTGGGACGGCCGTCTGCATCAACTGGACGCGGCGACCGGCAAGCACATCACCGCGCCTACAAAATTCATGCCGCCCAACGGCAAACCGTATGCGATGAACTTGTGGAAGAACGTGGTGTACACGCACTCGGCACAGGGCTGCGGGGGCAATCCGAACACGGCGTACGCCTATGATTTGGCGACGAACAAGGTGGGCAGTTGGGGGCCGGCGGGCGGCGGTATGTGGGGGCGCTCGGGACCCGCGATCAGCGCCAAACACGACACGATGTACACGGGGACGGGCGACGGCCGGTGGGCTCCCGAAGATGGAGTGTACGGCAATGGGATGATCGGCGTGCGGCAGAACAAAGACACGAAGGCGCTGGACCTGGTCGATTACTACGGGCCGTCGAACGCGGAATGGCTGGTGAAGCGCGACCTGGACATGCAGGTTACGCCGACAATTTTTAACTACAAGGGCAAGGAATATATGGTTGACGCGAGCAAGGAGTGCCGCCTATATTTCATGGATACGGAATCGATTGGCGGCGACGATCACCGCACGCCGCTGCAGCGGACACCGCTGATTTGCAATGAGATGGTGGACTTCGCGGAAGCCGGAATTTGGGGCTCGCTGACGTCCTGGGAAGACAGCAAGGGAACGCGCTGGGTGCTGACGCCCTTCTGGGGACCGAAGCATTCGAAGTACAAGGCGCCGATTGAAAATGGAGTGGTGAAAAAGGGCGCGGTGGCGGCGTTCAAAGTGGTCGACGGAAAGGACGGAAAGCCGTCGTTGGCCGCGGCGTGGATCTCGCGCGATATGGATCAGGCGGAGCCGCCGGTGATCGCCAATGGCGTCGTGTTCGGTTATGGCAGCGGCGAGAATACGGCGCAGGCGTACCCGGATGTGGGTCTGGATTTCCGTGCGGAACGGCGCATCCCAAAGTCGACGCACGCGGTGCTATTCGCGCTGGACGCACAGACGGGGAAAGAGTTGTGGAACAGCGGCAAGCAGATTGAAAAGTTCAACCACTGGAGCGGGATCGCGGTGGCCAATGGCCGCATCTACATCAATACGTTCGACGGGTACGTCTACTGCTTCGGAATTCAACAATGATCTGGCGCTTGGCGGTTGTAGGGTTCGGACTGGCCGCTGTTTTGACCGGTCAGAAAAGTGACTCCGCCAAGCTGATCGCCGAACTGGAAGCGGAGAATGCGGCGTATCTCCGCTTGCTGAGCGATTGGGGCAAGCTGGTGCAATATGGCAGTGAGAATGCCGAATTACGGCCGCCCGCGCCGGGGGTGAACCGGGTGGTTTTTTTCGGCGATGAGATCTTCGAGAAGTGGGAAAACTTCTTTCCGGGCAAGCCATATTTGAACCGGGGTATTACGCATCAGGCGACCGGGCAGATGCTGGTGCGTTTCCGGCAGGACGTGATCGCATTGAAGCCGAGAGTGGTGGTGATTCTGGGCGGGGCGAATGACTTCGCGGGGTACGCAGGCCCGGCGACGGAGGGCACCATCGGCGAGAACATCATGACGATGACGGAACTGGCGAAACTGCATGGAATCAAAGTTGTGCTAGCGTCGGTGACGCCCATTTGCGACTGTTATCAGATTCTGTCCGCGCGCCGGCCGCCGGGGCGAATTCTGGGATTGAATGGCTGGTTGAAGGGGTATGCTTTGAAGTCCGGCGCCGTTTACGCGGATGTGTATTCGGTGCTGGCGGAGGGCCGCAACATGAAAAAAGAGCTGACGGTGGACGGGTTGCTTCCGAATGCGGAAGGATACGCTTTGATGGCCCCGGTTATTGAGAAGGCGATCGCGGCGGCACTGCGCGGCTCTGCCGGGCAATAGCCGTTTGAAACTATGGCGCCTGGTCTTATAGAATGGACTCAGGTGGCTCGCAGTGCCAGTTCGACCCGGACCTTGGCGGCGGGGTTATCAAACAGCGGATCGCCAGACCGGACCAGGGAGAGTCGAAGGGCTACCGGACCATCATTCCGTGCCGGCGCGCCGCGAAGGCGTTCTTTGTGTATGGGTTCTCCAAGAGCGTGCGGGCGAACATCGGTACCCCTAAACAACCACCGCCTGAAGGCGGTGGGGTTGGGTGGCGACTGAAAGTCGCAGGGCGCGGCTAAAGCCTGAAGAGATTAAGGCAATCCGGAGAAAGAACACGTCAGCCAAACCGTCTTCGCCAACTACCTGAACGTGACAATCAGTTTGATCGGCAAGTGGGAGTGCGGCGAAAAACGGCCATCCGGGGCCTCGCTTAAGTTGCTATCGCTCGTCGAGAAGAAAGGGCTTGCCGCCGTTACTTAGCCTCTTCGGCCGGAACCGTCGCAGATTTCCGGGACCGGCCTTCACCGCCGACTGTCGCGCAAGGTGAAGACGGGGGTTGCGCCGGTCAGCGACGGCCCCGCTTATAGGAAACTCTGAAATTTCGGGGGCTCGGCCAGTGGCGGCGCTGGCGACCATCGACTCCTGGACACCGTGCAGGATTTGTTTCGTTTCGGCCAGATTTAGCCCAAGTTCTTCCGGTGTCAGCGGGCCGCGCCGCAGGCAAGCCACCTGTTGGACGTCTTCCACCTGCCCTTCGTCATTCTCGATCACGACTTGGATCTTCACCTTCATGGCCGTGCTCCGATCTGCCGGCCAAGGCGCTGATTGGCCTCGCGCAAGCGGAAGGTTTTCAGATCGAGCCAAGGGCGAAGATGGCGCAACTCTTGGGCAATCCGCCTGTCGTCGCTGTCCTGGTCGACCAACTCCGCCAAACGATGGACGATATACCGGGGCGTAAATAACTCAGAAAGATCGGCCAGTTCGGCGGGATTGGAAACCTGATCCAGCGGCGGGCTGCCTCTGCCTTCGGTACAGCGCGGAAAGGAGACTGCTCCCTCCGCTTCGACGATCTTCTCCAGCCGGATCTGGTGCCGCCAAGCCAGAGTTTGCCCGTCCTGGAAGCGGAGATCATAGAAGAAACGCTCGCCGAGGCGGAACTGAAACTCGGATAAGCGCGGGCCAGATTCGCTGCCGTTGGAGCCGGCAAAGGAGCAGCCACGGATCAAAAAACGGTGGGGATGAATGTCAGCCCAACCGAAGGCACAAACGATTGTTTGGTGAAACTCCGTCAGAGTCGACGACGGGCGAACGAGAATCCGGCGCCAGACATGGGGGCTGGTGCGGAGCAGACAAACACGGAGACGATAGATGGTAAGTGGTTGATGTTCTTGCGGCATACTGGCCCAAGACTATCAACGGCCCTGCCGCCTTTCCATCAAATTCTGCACCGCCCCCCGTTCTTTCAGAGTTTCCATTTTGGGATTGGAAAACTCTGAGCCTTCGACATTACGGAGTAGCAGGTAGATTTTCGACTTCCCAGAAAACATCGAGGAACCGCGCCGGCTCTGAGGCGGGGTTAGCGCTCCAACTCGGCCGCCCGGAGTGCAGCCCAACTTGAAGCTTGCTCCCCAGTTCCTGCAATCGCACCTCGACGGGGATCTCTTGAAAAACCTTGTCATCCCGGCTGAAGCTCGCCTTCAGGCCTCCCTGCCGAGCCCGTAATCTCAACGTAATCGGCGGTCGACCGGGATAGTCGGGCGCGTTCACCTGCTTGCGGCTTACGTGCTCGGCGAGAATGGATCCACTGTTGGCGTTCCAGCGAACGACTTTGAATTCGCCGGAGGTGCCTTTCACGGTCAGCCCGGCCAGATCGCCAGTGACAGGCAGAAAATCGAGGCGCGTAACCATCGTCCAATCGCCAGTTGGCACCGGAGTGAGGAACTCCCAATTGCACGCTCGGGGAAACTCCGAGAAGCGGAATTGCAGCGCCCCGTCGCTAATGGCGACGGGCGCGGGCGCGCCACAGTCGGTCTCCGAGCGCCAACCTTCAAACGAAGACAGATCAATACTCCCCGGCGCGCGGCCTTGAAATGAGATGCCGAGCGCAATGTTCTCGAAGACGGCTTCCGAGGATGGCGAGTCTGAGCGGCCGTTGTGGCCATAGGCGCCGAAGCGCGCCCTCGAGAACGCCTGGGGAATCCGAAGGGATTCCCCGATCTGCGGCCATGTCCAACGGTCATGACTTATGAAAGCGCTGAACTCGCTCCGCTCTCGCCGGAGCATGAGCCAGGTAGGATTGCCCGTCTGGCCCTGTTGGTCGTAGAAAAACTGCGGCGGAGCTACAATCGTTTTGTCCGCTCCCCAAGCGAGTTCCCATTCGGTCCTGAGGTTGAAACGGCGTCCGAATTTTACGTAATGACGGGGGCCATCGTAGATCACGATTCCCGCGACCTGGCTGTTGCGGTCTGGGCGAAAGGTCATGCGGGCGCGCAGGTCGGCCACTCCGGGGACTGCTCCGCCCAGCCAAACTGAACTTCCGGAAAGGTCTATGGGTGCATGCGCCAAACCGCCCGGCTTCGTTTGAATCACAAGCCGGCTGGGAGACTCAGCAGGGGTGCGCCTCGACCATGCAAGAAAAACCGCGACGAACACGAGCACGGTCGCGATACCGGCATAGATCCACTTCGCAGACGCTTTTTCCACCGGAGGCCGGACGTCTATTTCCGCGCTGCCGGCTTTGGCGGCTTCAAAAGCTCGTTCCACTTCCGGTAAGCGAAACTTTGGCAAATAGGACCGCAGGGGCAGCGTGATGATGACTGGGTCAAGGGCTCCGCTTCCGGCATAGTACCGTTCCAGCCGCTGCCGGCACAGCGTCGCGAGCTTGCGGACGGACGAATTATCGACCGGATTGAAGTCCGTGCCAACATGCAAAACAGATGACGCGATTTCGGCCTGCTCCAGCTCCAGGCGCCCTTCAAGCGCAGCGGCGGCGATGAAACTAAGGAATTGGCGCGCCTGACGGGAGCCCTCAAACTCGGGGCTGTCCAGAACTTTCGAGAGTTGCTTGCGGTACTGTTCTGTCTGAGACTCGGTCGGCATCTGCGGCGGCGCTTCTCGTTTCGAAAAGAGTCTACCACAGGCAGTCATTTGATCCTATGCGGGCTCAATTCAGCAGACCTTGGACCGGCGCCCCTTTCCCGTCCTTGGTCACATAGAAGGGGCGGCCCTCTGTTACGTAGTTTGTGCCAGGCGGTATTCCAAGAGCGCGATAGATCGTTGCGTGCGCATCGGTCACCTGCACCGGGTTCTCCACGGAGGTCATCGGGTGATGATCGGCCGTTCGCCCGTACGCCATCCCTTCCCGGAAGCCTCCGCCGAAGAACAGCATCGCGCTAGAACTGCTGAAGTGGCCGTGGAATCCATACATGCTTTCGGTGTCGATGGTGAGGTCCTCGCCGGTGTGGTTCTCGGCGAAACCGTCGGCTTCGCGTCCGGCGGCGCGGCTTGAAGCGATGGTGCGTCCGAACTCGGTTGCGATCACAACCAGCGTACGCTTCAATAGTCCGCGCTCATCCAGATCGCGTATCAGCCGCGCGATCGGCGAATCGATTTGCCGCTTCATCTCGACCATCCGGTCCCGGCCATGCTCGTGCATGTCGAAGCCCTTGAACGGGCCATACTGGTATTCCACCTGGACGAAGCGCGCGCCGCGCTCCACCAGACGGCGTGCGAGTAACAAGCCATGGCCGAACCGGTGGCCGTAGTAGTAAGTCTTGTCGCGAACCTGCTCGGGACCGATCGCCGCCTCGTAGGCGCGCAGGGTTTCCGGAGGCTCTTGCGAACGGTAGTCGAACGCCGCTTTCACCGGCGAATCCATCATCGCGCGAGCTTCCTCCATGTTGCGAAGCCAATGCGCCGCTTGCCATGAATCCTTCACGCCCTTTTGGAGCGCGCTTGCGCTGAGCAGTATCCGTTGACGGAGTTCCAGCCGCTCACGGCTCATTCCCGCCGCCGCCGCAAGCGTCGCAAGCCCGCCGCCCGGATTGGGAATCATGAACGGGGCGTGCTCCAGGCCGTAGAACCCCGGACCGATGTACTCGCCGATGAATTGCTTCTCTTCGTCGGAGGTGTCGATGTCGCGGCCGATGTAGATGTAGGCCGGGATATTGCGGTCGCGCCGGCCGAGCGTGCGTCCCACTACGGCGCCAATACCCGGCGCTCTGACTCCAGCCGGGAACAGATAGCCGGTGTTCATGTAATGCTGCGCTTTGAGATGGACCGCGCCGAACTTTGCCTGGCTGGTGAGAGAGCGCAGGATACAGCCTTTATCCATGACCTTCGCGATGTTCTCCAGCCCCGCTCCGATCCGGACGCCGTCCGCCGCCGTCCTGATTGACTCGCACGTGCCCAGCAACTCGCTCCCACGCATCCCGGCGCGGTAAGGCGTGTACACTTTGGGATCCCACGTGTCGGTTTGGGCCACGCCTCCAGGCAGCCATATCCAGATGACCGAATCGGCTGTGGCTCGCGGCGCGGTCGCCGCACCGGCCAACGCCGCGCCGGTTCCCAGTGTTGTTAGAAAGTGGCGGCGATGCATATCGTGAACCCCGTCTTTCAGCGGACATAGTTAAATTCCGGGCTGTTGATCAGCGCCCACGCAAAGTCGGCAAGGGGCGCCGCGAGAGGATCGAGCCGTTTCTTCCGCAGCCCCAGACGATCCCAATGTGCGACGCCGCCCGTTTGCCGGAAGCGCGCCGAGTTAAAGGCCCGCGCGGCCGCGCCGAGTTGCTCCGCCGTTGCTTCCAGGCGGCTCCAGACGCCAGCAGTGGGCAAGCGGCCGCCGTTCCACGTCACCTCGTAGGTTCGTGCCCCGTCGCTGAGCGTCAATCCGATTTCGGCTGGCGGCTTTCGGGGGTCGAGCCACACTTCGGCGTACAGCGTGTCGCCCGGATCGATCCGTAGCGGCGGGTCCGCCAGTTCGAATCCATGCTCTCCATCGCCGTCATGCCGATGCGCTTTACCGTGTGAGCCCGGATCCTCGATCCACTCCCATGGGCGAAACTCTTTCTTGGTTATCGGCCGCGCGCTTTCCGGGATCGCATCGTCCATCCACAGGATGTCGCGCTGTAGGGCCGTAGCTCCCGCCCGTGCCAGTTCGCCGAGGCCGCGCACGCCAAGCGCAAGTTCATCGACGCGCGGAGGACGGTTGAGAACGGCCCAATACAGCGCCTCGATCTTCGCGCCATCATCGAGCTTTTTGGCGATCCCTTCGAGCCAATCTCCGCTGTAGATCAGGTGATGCAGGTCATTGCCGTTCAACAGTTCGAGCGCCTGCACGACCGCCACATCGGCAGGCCGCGCCGTACTCACTTCGTTACGTATTGCCGGACGTCCGAGCGACCGGCTGAGCGCGCTCGATGATTCGTCGTTGTAAACGCGCAGGAGCGGATCGAACCGCTGCGATACCGCAACGCGCGCACTATCGAGAAACTGTTCGGCGGTGAGCCGGCGCAACGAAGGACTGAGGAAGTATCGCGGCGCACCCGGCTTTGCCGGATCGAAGCCGTCCGCCAGTTTCGGATCGTACGCGGCCTGATACGTGTGGCTGTTCAGGATACGGCGAATGGTGTGCTTCAGGTCAAAGCCGTGCTCCATCAAATCGTAGGCAAGCCATTCCAGTAACTCTGGATTGACCGCCTGGCGGTCCTCGCGGAAATCATCGGCCGGTTCATAGAGGCCCAAGCCGAGATATCTCTTCCAAAGACGGTTCGCGATTGTCTGAGCAAATCGCGGATTAGCAGGGTCCGTCAGGAGCGTAGCGGCGTAGTGCGCGCGCTCACGCGCGTCCACTGGAACGGTGTTAGGGGCGCCGCTGAGAGGAAATGGGAAGCTTGCCGGAATGGTCCGCTGCATGGACCGTTCGCAGCGAATCTGCTCCATATCGCGGCCGCCGAAGAGCCCGGCGAAAGCAAGGAATCGCGACTGTGGCCATGCGGCATCCTCCATGTGATCGTGGCAAGTCGCGCATTTGAGCCTGATCCCGAGGAACACCTGGCCGACGTTGGCCGCGCTCATCAGGGCGGCTGGCTGGGAGTCGTTGCGAATGAACGAAATCACGCGCGTACGGTCCCCGAACTCGACGGTGCGTGCGGGATGGCCGGGCATAGCCGGATCCAGCAGTTCCGCGACCATCATGTCGTAGGGACGATTGGCTCGAAAGTTGCGCGAAATCCATTCGCGGAAATCGCCGTTCGTCGGAATGCCGCCGAGCGAGTTGAAGGCAACGCTCGCCAGCGCGTCCTCCCAGAAGGGCCGCCAGTGGGCGGCGTAGTCATCGGAACGGGCGAGCAGACGGTCGATCAGACGCTCGCGCTTGCCGGTTGTGGTGTCATTCACGAACTCTCGCGCTTCGGCGAGGGTGGGGATAACGCCAATCAGGTCGAGGTGGACGCGGCGAACAAAAGCGGAGTCGTCGCAGAGCACCGCGACCCGGCCGCGCGGCGAGCGCGCCCGAATATAGGCGTCGATGTTTCCGGGGCCGGCGGGCTTCGGCACTCGCGCCATTCTCCGCGAGCGGCGCGCGATGAGGGCGGCCTCTCCGGGCTGCGCCAACGCTTCGACCAGCGCCGGATCGGCGGGCTCATTATTAGGGAGGGGAGTGGGAAGTCTCCCCTCTGGCCATACCGCACCGGCGTCGATCCAAGCGCGGAGGCGCGCGATTTCCGCAACACTCAGCGGCGAACCCGTTGGCGGCATCCGGCCGGTTTCGGCAGTCACGCGTTGAATCAGCCGGCTGGCAGCGCTGTCACCCGCAATCACGACGGGCGATCCGGGACGGCGGTCTAACGGCAGACCCGCGGCGGGCGTGGGACCGCCGTGGCATCCAACGCAACGCCGGTTGAGCAGCATCTGGACTTCCGGGCCGGGGTCGGCCGCGAAACTTGCCAGCGCCAGGACGAACAGGAACGGGAACAGCGTCAAACTTCCACTCGCTTTCTTTCGGGATTCCATTTCACCTTGCGCCCCAAGCGCAGAGATTCGTTGGCCATTAACCCGACTAGCGCCGCCTGAAAGCCGACCTCGACCGGGGCCGAGGGCGGCCTGCGTGTTCGCACGCAATCGAGGAAGTTTCTCACATGCAGGCGGACCGAATGCTGAAAGCCAAGTGTGCTCCGCAGTGATTCGACGGGCATGGTTTCCTGGCCTTTTTGAAAAACGGCGAACTGCTCGCGGCCGATGTCCAAGCGGGCCTTCTCCCCGTCGAGTTGCGTCAACTGGTCGTTTTCCTGTTTGTACTTCATGGCGTCGTAGTTGAGCGAGAACACAGCCAGGAATCCTTCCGGATACTCGACGGCGACAACCATGGATTCCGGTGTGTCGACCCTTTCGGTTCGACGCGGAGCCGCAGTGGCGTTAACGGCGGACGGAAAGCCCGCCCCCATCAGCATCGTGATGCCATCCATAATGTGCGGGCCGACGTCGGTGATCGGTCCGCCGGAGTAGTCTGTAAAGCGGCGCCACTCAAAGTAGCGAAGTGGGTCGACGGCGTGTGCCGGCGCCGATCCCTGGAACTGTTTCCAATCGAGCGGCCCTTCTAATTTCTTGTCACTCAGCCGGAGAATGTTGTCGAGCCACCACGAACGAACCATGCTGATGTGGCCGAGGGTACCCTTGGCCACTACTTCTCGCGCTTTAAGGAAAAGGTCGTAGCTCCGGCGCTGCATTCCAACCTGAACGATCCTGTCCGAGCGTCCCACCGCTTCGAGGATGGCGACGCCCTCGGCCGGCGAGTTGCAGAGCGGCTTTTCCACGTAGACGTCCTTTCCCGCCGCGACCGCGTCGAGAAGCATCTGAGTGTGCCAATGATCCGGCGTCGCGATGATCACCGCATCAATGCTCTTATCGTCGAGCAAAGCCTTGTAGTTACGGTAGGGTCGCGCGGCGCCTTTGGCGATCGATAAACCGCTTTCAAGGTGCGGCTCATAGATGTCGCTGACCGCGCCAAACTGCACGCCCGGCTCTTCGCGGTAGAAGTTCATCAGAAAACGGCCGCGCGACCCCGCGCCAATAATTCCCATCCGGATCTGCTCGGAAGGAGGGGCCGCCGCGGCTGTGGCCGTGGCGCCGGCGATTAGAAAATGCCGCCGGATCATGTTCTCACCTCGTTGATCATCTTCATGAACTCGCGCATATAGAGCGCGTTGTCGTGCCAGGTTCGCGCGCTGACCATGTTCCCGTCCCGCACGCATCCTTCATCGACGAACGTCGCCCCGCACACTTCAATATCGAAGCGGCACTTGGGAACGGTGGCCATCCGGCGGCCACGAATGACGCCGGCTGTCGCGAGGATCTCGACGCCATGGCAGACGACCGCTACCGGCTTTCGCTTCTCAAAGAAGTGGCGGACTATCTTCAGTAAGTCCTCGTCATAGCGAAGATACTCCGGTGCGCGGCCACCCGTCAGAAACAGACCGGCGTACTCCGCCGGGTCCACGTCGCGAAAGGCAATATCCGACGCCAGGTGGTAGCTGGGCGATTCCCGTGTCAGGTCCCACCCTGGCGGGATCTCGTGCATTACCAAGTGGTAGACCCTGCGTTCAGGCCCAGCGACAACGGACTGAAAGCCGTCTTCCCGCACCCGAAAATACGGGTACATCGTGTCCAGGGCCTCCGCTGCGTCTCCTACGATGATCAGTACTTTATCCATTTGAGTCGTGTCTTCTCCTTGAAAATATTTAGACCGCGTAGCCACATGCCGAGAGCAGGACTTTTTGTACGGCAAGGTCGTGCTCAACGGAGTAACTGGAGCGCTTCGTTCCCCTCATTACGGCTGCCAAGTCTTCGAAATCCGGAGTAAATACAGGTTGCGAGTCCGGCGGCAGGCTGATATCACGCCGGCCTTTCGGATAGGGTCCGGCCGCCGTCCGCAAGTCGGTGTAACCCCTGTACGGAGAGAATGGCCGCGCCACGAAAGTACCGTTCGTGCCTAGCACTTCAAAGGTCCGGTAATCATTGCCGTTCGGTTGCTGCGCCGCCACATAAACCTCCGCCATGGCTTTGTCGAATTCAAGCAGGGCAATGGTGTTGTCCTCGAGATCGTCCGGTATCGGGGAATGGTGGCGGCACAGCGCGGTAACTCGTTTTGGTTCGCCGAGCAGGTCGACGATCCGATCAATCAAATGGCAGCCCAATTCAAACATCATGCCGCCCTTGAACGCCGCGAGCGGAGCGCGCTGCTCCGGCGTCAGCGCCTGATTAATGGTCGCGCGCACCATATAAACTTCTCCAAGCCAGCCGTTCCGCGCGGCTTCCACGGCGGCGCGCAGAACGGGATGGTAGCGCCACTGATATCCCATCTGGACGGTGAGACCTTTGCGCCGGGCATCCATTAAAAGATGCTCCAGGCGCTTCCAGTCCGTCCCGGGCGCTTTGTCAAGATGCACGAACTTGCCCGCCGCAATGGCCTTTTCCGCATGGGCGAGGTTTTCCGTCATGGTAGACTCGACCGCCACCAGCCTGATACTGGAATCCGACAGCAGTTCTTCCTCGCTCATCCAGCGGAGACCGGAGAAAGCGGCTCCTTGCGGACGGCGAAGCAGGTCCGGTTCGCAGACGCCGACTAACTCCACGCCATCCATCCGCCGCAGGGCAATAATCTTTCCAGCGGCATGGGCGTGTCCGGTTCCGAGTACCGCGGCCCGCAGCTTCTCGCCAGCCCGCGGCTTCTCGCCAGCCCGCAACTTCGCCGCGCCCGGCAGCAGGTTAGCCACCGCAGCCGCTCCCAAACCTCGCCTGCTGAGTAGCGGGAACATCATCGCCTCAGAACGTGAACCGCGCGTTGAGTTGCAGGGTCCTGGCGATAGCGCCCGTTACGCGTCCGAAGTTCGCTGCATTGACATCACTGCTGACTGACGTGAAGTTCGTGTGGTTGAGCGAATTGAACAGGTCGGCGCGGATCTGCAGCCGGTGGCGTTCGGTAAGGGCCAGATTCTTCGAGAGCGAGAGGTCCAGGCCGACGAATCCAGGAGCGCGCAGAGCCCCCCGGCCGAGGTTGCCGTTCCGCTCGGGAACACCGCTCAAGCGGACATTTGGCACCACCTGGAACGCCGCTCTATTCACGTACTGCAGCGTGTCGCGGTAGTTGTCGAGAACCGCTACGCCGCCAATGTAGTCCGGCCGGCTCCCGTTAAACGGCGAACCCTGCGCGATGAAGAGCGGCAGGCCCGAATTGGCTGTAAGGATTCCGCCGAACTGCCAACCTCCGAGAAGGAGGGCGGAGCCTCGGCTCTTGTGTCCCGTCAGGCGCAGGATGGGCAGTTCATAGAGGAAATCCGATACGAACGCTTGCCGCATGTGAGAGGGCGGGGGTCCTTTATCGTCCTGCCTTCGGTCTTGCGTTGTATTTCCAAGGTGCGCCAGATCGCCTGTCTGATAAGAGAAAAGGCTCGACCAGGTGTAATGGGCGCCAAAGGTCATGCCGGAGCCGAGCCGCTTTCGCAGCGACGTCTGCCAGGCGTGGTAGGAACTGGAATCCGCCGGCGACAAGAAGGTGAACTGGAGGAAGCGCGGATCCGGCCGGACACCCGTCTGACGGTCCACCAGGTTCATCTCCCGCTTGAAAGGCAGCTTGAGGCCTCTTGTTCCCGTGTAGCCGCTCTCGAGAGCCAGGGTCGAAGTGAGTTGCCGCTGCACCGAGAGGTTCCACTGAAGCGAATACGGATTGGGATAGTTGGTCGCGATCGCCGTTCCGCTGTCCGGTGAATTTGGATTCACTTGGAACTTGGAGTATCCTTCCGCGTTGGTATTCGGGTAGCGCAGCCCCAACCGCAAGCCCTCCACGCGTCCGAGGGTCACGTCGTACGGGATGTCCTTAGCGTTGCGAACCGAGTCCATCAGCAGAAACAGGGCGGGCGGGGAGACGAACATCCCGGCGCCACCGCGAATCACGGTTTTAGCGGCGTTGTCGACAGTCCAGGCGAAGCCGGCACGGGGCGAAAAATTGTTCTTATCCGAGTTGTAAATGCTATCGGCGGGACGATATGCCCCGAAGCCGGTAGGCCCGCCACGGACGAAAAATCGCCCGTTCGTCGCGGTCGGAACGGAAACGTAGTCGTAACGGACGCCGAGGTTGAAGATCAGGCTCCGGCTGGCCCGGAAGTCGTCCTGAACAAAGAAGCCAAGCTGCCAGTTGCTGACATCGATGGGGTTTTCACCGGCCCAAAAGGTCATCGAGTTCGGGATGTTGGCCAGAAAATCGTCCACGCTCACGTAGTTGAAGCGCTCCTGCAATGTGCGCGACCGATACGTGAGCCGGCGCAGGAAGTTTACGCCGGTTTTCAATGAGTTGCGCCCTCTGGTGACCGCGAAAATCTGCTCGAAGCTCTGGTTGTGGCCGCCCTTGTTGTGGTCCTCGCCGCACCCGCCGAATCCGAAACCCGAAAGGGCCACCGAGTTCAGGCACGGAATCGAGAGGAACTCTCCAATTCCGTCTTTCCGCTGCATGTCCATGTTGTTGTGGCCAAACCGCGTTTCCGAACTCCAGCGCGCGGCGGTGTGGACGAAGCTGGCGCTGCCGATCTCGCTGATATAGATGAATCCACGTGGGTTATTGGTGTTTAGCCGCGGTGTCTCCTGATAGGGACGTCCTCGCGTGTATCGAAGCGACAGGCGATTGGCGTCGTTGATATTGTAGTCCGTACGAACCACGGCATGGTTGTCATGGGCAGGATTAGTATGGGCACTCTGGTAGAATCCGGCGATGGCGCCCGGCGCTACAGGGGTGTTGGGGAGAGGCACGAGGTCGAGAAACCGCTTGTAGGCCGGAACGGCTGCGATTGCCCGGTTGCGAAACTCCTGCGTGGGCAGGTTGCCATTGACCGAGACACGCCCCGCTTGGCGATACCCTTCATACACGCCAAAGAAGAAGAGCTTGTTGCGGATGATCGGCCCGCCCACGGATCCGCCAAACTGATTGAACACAAGGGGAGCCTTCGTGGCCAGGAACTGGTTGCGGGCATTCAGGTTTTCCGTTTGGTTGTTGGCGAACAGGCTGCCATGGAATTCGTTGGTCCCACTACGGGTAATGACATTAATGTTGCCGGAGAGGGTATTGGCCACCTCCGCCGACATCACGCCTTTGACAACGTTCACTTCAGCGATAGCTTCGGTACTCACGGCTTTAATGTAGTTCTGCCCCTGAAACATCGCCAGCGTGTTGAACTCAGGGTCGCCGGACGCGTCGGTCCCGTCTACGGTGATGCTGATTCCGGCGGAGGGCAGGCCGTTCAGCGAAATGCCGAACGTATTACCAACGCCAGACTGCGAAACGCCGGTGCCGAGGTTTAGAAGGGTGGTCCAGTCGCGGCGGGCTAAAGGCAGTTCCCGGACCTGCGCTGTACTGACGTTCTCGCGCTGTTCCGCGCTGACGGTGTTCAGAACCGGGGCTCCCTCGGTCACCGTGACCGACTCGGCGGTTGACCCGATCTGCAGTGAGAAGGAAAGCACCACCCGCTGCGAAGCTCCGAGTGCCAGATGCGGCCGACGCTCCTCGCGGAAGCTCGCCGCCTTGGCGGAGACTGCGTAAGAGCCTACGGGCAGGAACGTCAACGTGAACTCGCCATTGCGATCGGTGGTCGCCGTGGATACGGACAGGGTCCCTTCATTTGTAACAGTGATGGTGGCTTGCGGGATGGCCGCGCCGGAAGGATCCACCACCGTTCCATAGAGGGTCGCCGTGGTCACTTGGCCCCGTGCAACGCCTCCCAAGAGCGTCAGTGCCAGGATTAGCTTGGTGGTCGCAACTGCTCTTCGAGTCGTCGTAATGTGTAGCATCCCTGAAACCTTTCTGTATTCGAAACTGGAACGATGATGGACTTCTCCAATCGTTTCAGCAAGTTCCCATTCGTCCGCAAAAGCTCCATTTCGCTCCCTTGCAGCATGGGAGGGTGAATCGGGTTATGTAGCAGGAAAGTGAATTGAAACAGTCGCCGATGGACGCCTCAAGTTTTGTAGTGGATCTCAACGCCAGCGACACTGAAATATCGGAGGTTCGGCCAGGGGCGAGAGGGGGGTGAGGAACGGCTGGTAGCGGTCGTTGATCACGCTGCCAACGGCATCCCGGTTTCGTTCTCCGCCTTCATGGCTGGATACCAGCGGCGGAATGTTTCGCGGAACTCATTATTGAGCACTTGTGCCCGAACCTGCAGTAAGAGGTGAGATCCTCGTTGCGTCCAGTGCAT
>ENA-ORBV01004077-ORBV01004077.1-microbial-mat-metagenome-genome-assembly--contig:-NODE-4077-length-28481-cov-5.064252_pt1 | contig 28481 bp, 22 predicted proteins | sample MGYA00237777_ERZ505514 | MGnify/ENA primary metagenome ERZ505514 (study PRJEB26160, sample SAMN06269048) | microbial mat metagenome | isolation source: Oligotrophic lake microbial mat | place...
GACGCCGCGCGTGGCGGTGGTGGGCGGCGGGCCGACGGGTTCCGAAGTCGCCGCGAATCTAGCCGCGCTGGCCACGCGTCATCACCGCAAAGTGAAAGTGACCCTGCTCACGTTCGCCGATCGGCTGATCCAACAAGCTCCCGCCGGTGCGGCGCGAAGTCTCCAGCGCAGGCTGATCCGCAGCGGCGTGGAAATCCGCACGCGCATTCGCGTCGTCCGGCGTGACGGAAATTCGTTGATTGCCGAAGATGGCCGCCGCATTCCCGCGGACCTCGTCGTCCTGGCGACCGGGCTCGAAGCGCATCCGCTCGTGCAGACCACGGGACTGCCGACCCGTCCGACACAAGGGCTGCGTGTCGCTAGCACGTTGCATTCGATCGCCGGCGAGCGGGTCTTCGCCGGTGGTGATTGCGCCGCGGTGGAAGGCTTCGATCTGCCGAAGCTCGGCGTGTTCGGCGTGCGCCAAGCCGCCTGCATTCATGCCAATCTGTTAGCCAGCCTGGGACGCAAACCGCTCGTCGAATACCGGCCGCAGAAGCGGTTTCTCGCCATTCTCAACCTCGGCGACGGCATTGCATTGGCGACGTGGGGACCGTTGTGGTGGTGCGGCCGCTCCAGCATGTGGCTGAAGGATTTTCTCGACCGGCGCTTTCTCAATTGTTACCGGCAACCTGAAAGTCCCATCCGCCAACATAAGAAGAGCCCGCCCACACCGTGCAAATCCAAGTCCAAGGAGCGGCTCCAATGACCGCTCACCGTAAACGACCGGAGGGCCGGGCAGACGGTGAACGGGTAGCTTTTCACGAACCGGATGTTGACGAGCCGTCCGCCCGCGAACGCGTGCTCGGAGCCGCGTCCCCTCGATGCCACCAAAGGCGTCAACCACAGACTGCTCTCCCATCACGACAGGTAGTTCATGCCGACACGACTTTCCTATGGGAATTTTACTGCCGTTCGGCCATCATATCCTGACCTCCCAAACCGATGGCAGTGACCACCGAAGATAGCTCCACCACCACGCCCGTTGTGACGGTCATCGTGCCGACTTGGAATGAGGAGGGTCAGCTTGCAGCTTGTCTGCGGTCCGTGGGGTCCGGCCAGTTAGGCCTTGAGGTGATTGTCGTGGACGGGGGGAGCACCGACCGCACGTCGGAGATTGCCGCTTCCTTTGGCGCTCGCTTCCTCGTTTCGCCAGTCCGGCAAAGGGCCTCGCAACTCAATTTCGCGGTGCAGGAGGCTCGCGGCGAAATCCTGCTGTTTCTCCATGCGGATACCGTGCTTCCTTTCGGGTGGTTCAATCTTCTGACCGCCAAGCTTCACCGGAGTCCGTCTATCCTCGGGGGCGCTTTTGCGCGGCGATTCGATCATGCTTCCGGCTGGCTGAAATGCACCAGTGCGCTCGCGGACTGGCGGGGCCGGCTCTGGGGGTGCTTTCTGGGCGATCAGGCCATGTTCATCCGGTCCTCGGTTTTCTGGACCCTCGGCGGTTTCCGTCCGGTGGATCGATGCGAGGACCTCGACCTGTCGTTGCGTCTGGCACGGCACGGCCGGACGTGCCTCTTGGGTGCGCCGGTGATTTCTTCCGGGCGGCGATTTGATCGCCGTGGGCCGGTACGGCAAACTTGGACGGATTTTTGGACCGCCTGGAATTTCGTCAGGCAGGAGCATCAGCGCGCACGTCCACTCTCCCGACCTGGGTTCAATCTGTAGGGTCAAAGTTCAATCTATAGGGTCAGTCCTCACCACGAGACTAAAGCCATCGGTGTGGGTCGGCCGCCTACCTCAGCAAGCAAGCCGGACTCGACCGAGCCGGCAAACTCGGCCCCGCCGCTGCCGAACTTTCAGAGAGGTTCTGAGGTGAGGACAAACCCGATAGATCAACTGTCGCCAGCGGGCACTCGCGAGCCAGACCGCTAAAAGTCAAATGCTCCGAAGACCGACGAACTCCCGCTTGCTCACCCCTCCGGGGCGTTGTTTGATGGCGTTGCATGCTGGAAACGTTGAAAACCCTGCGCGAGCGAGCCACATGGACGGGGTTCGTCGCGGTGTGCATTGCGGGAACGTTTTGCCTCTCAATCTGGATCTTCGCCGAGCTGGTGGACGACGCCTTGGGAGGCGATTACCTCGTGCAAGAGGAACAGATCATGAGGGCTTTCCGTCACGCGGACGATCTCGCCAAGCCGCTTGGTCCCCCGTGGCTGGTGGATGCTGCACGGGATATGAGCGCCATGGGCGGAGCCCTCGTGCTCGCCCTGCTCACCCTGTTCGTGGTGATCTTTGAACTCCTTCGTGGCCGGCGACGCGCGGCGTTGCTGCTGGCGGTCGCCACGCTTGGAGGGTTGGGACTCAGCACCGGACTCAAGCACGGCTTCCATCGAGAGCGCCCCCACGCGGTCCCGCATCTGACCACCGAGACTTCAGCAAGTTTTCCCAGCGGTCATTCGATGCTCTCGTCGGTCGTTTACCTTACGTTGGGTTCACTGGTCGCACGCACCCTGAAGCAGCGGCGGCTCAAGATCTTCCTCGTGAGCATTGCGTTCTTTGTGGCGTTTCTGATTGGCGTGAGCCGCGTTTACCTGGGTGTCCACTATCCCACCGACGTGATAGCCGGCTGGACGGCAGGAACCGCCTGGGCTCTCCTTTGTTGGACCGTCGTGTCGTGGCTTCAAGGTTCCACATCCGAGCACGAAGCGTCTCAGACGCACGAGCCTCAGGCGAGCCGCTGAGGCTTGGAGCGGGGGCCTCGCCGCGGGAGGGATGTCGCGATCGATGCGCCGCGGTCTTTACTGCGGCCTGCTCGAAGGGCTGCCGGAGGCGGTGAATTCGTACTTCTCGGAGAATTCCCGGACCGCCATCTCCCGGGCTTTACGGCCATCCGGGGCGTCAGGACTCGCTTGCAACTCGGCAATCCTCTTGGCGATCCAGCGCTGTCGGAAATTCGCCTCCGTTTCCGCTGCGATCGCGGGATTCGGTTTGGGTTTCTTGGGTCCGAAGCAGCCGTTGGTCGCCAAAAGCAACGGCGACGTGAACAGCAGGAGCAGAAGGAAGCGGTTCATTGAGAATTATCTGTCAAACGTGGGGACAGACCGCGAGCGGATCTTTTGAGTTTCGATTTTTCGAGTTTAATCTCAGCATATCAGCATCATGAACGAGGAGACCCCGCCGCTGCGCCTCAAACCGCGTCTTCGGCCTGAGAGTCCAGCGCCCCTCCCTACTCCGACCGCGCCCGCTTCCGGGGGGGCGGCCGATCCGGTGTCGCCGGCTGACATCGATCAGGTGGCCGCTCCTGAGCGGGCGAAACCTCGTCTGAGTCTCTCGACGCCTGAGCCCTCTCCTCGTCCACCTTTGCCGCCGTCTCCGAAAACGCAGCCGTCATCCGCAGAGCCGCCGGTTGAACCGGTGGGGACCTCACCCGCTCCCGCTGAGCCAATGCCCCCGGCAGCTTCCGGGGAAACGGCTGACCCGGTCGCGGCGATCGGATCGGCCCCCGCTGGCGTGCCAAGGCCCCCGCAGGAGGTGAGTCTGCCGCACCCCCATCATGTGGGAGCGATCTCGGTGTCCATGGTGCCGACGGCTGGGAATCCGAGCCTCCCGCGACACCTCCACATTGGAGTTCAGGGTGTTGCTCCCCTCGACTTGGTTCCCGCTCCGACGCCGAGACGACCCGAGGAAAAACCCGCTTTCAAGTTTGGCGTGATCCTGATGCTGCTTTTCGCCTTGGTGGCGCTGGGAGGGGGAGCCATCCTGGCAATTCGGTTGATCAAAGGATCCATTGTCGAATCACCGCCCCCGCCGGCACCTGCGGCCCGGGTGGCGAGCCCCGTGCCGTCGCTCCCCGTCGAAACCCCTCCGCCCGCCTTGGTCGACCGCCCCGTTTCGTCGATCGGGAAGGCGTTGGCGCGCGCCCATGAGACCACCGCCCGGGCGACCGAGCAAAGTCTGCTGACGGAAATCATTGAGACGGAGCCGGTCACCGTTTCCGCAGAGCCCGGTGCCGTGACCGAGCCCCTGCCGCCCGTCTTGCCGAAGGCCCCGGAACCGACCCACGGACAGGTGGTGGCTGAATCCAGCGCGACGCCGGCATTCATCGCGTTTGTCGAGTCAGCCCGGATCAGCGGGGTATTCCAAGGCGACCCGCCGCGAGCGTTGATCAATGGGCGAACGGTCCGGGCAGGCGCCATCGTCGATCCGGCCTTGGGAGTGACGTTTTATCGACTCGATGCCGACCGTCGCTGGGTCTTCTTCCGCGACGCAACCGGTGCATGGGTGAAAAAGGGGTACTGACTCAGTCGGCCGATGCCTGATGCCGTGCCGGATCTGCCACCGGTGATCAACCGGTGGTCAGCACGTCGCGGATCCCCTTGAGGAGGGCAGGGTCGGTCGCGATGCCGAGGATACCGTTGACCACAAACTGGATTCCGATGCAGAGGAGGAGAAATCCCATGATCTTGGTCAGGGCGCTCATGCCGTTGACGCCGATGATCTTGACGATTTTTCCGGACAGGCGAAGCACCAGGTAGCTGATTGCGGCCACAATGATGATGCCGAGGATGATCGCGACGTAGTCGAGCGGATGTTGCGCCAGAGAGGTGAAGCCGATGGTCACCGCGATCGAGCCCGGCCCGCTCAGCATCGGCATGGCCAGCGGGGTGAAGGAAATGTCTCCCTTGGCCCGGGCCGCGTCCTGTTCCCGCTTCTCGTTGGACCCCATGCGAGGCGCGAGCATGCCCATGCCGATGCCCGCCACCAGCAGACCTCCGGCGATGCGCAATCCCGGGATGGAAATGCCGAAAAAGTTCATGATGAACGTTCCGCCCATCAGGGACAGCACCAGAATGGCGATCATGTAGAGGCAGCCCATGCGGGCCTGGTGCTCGCGCCGTGAATACGAGTCGCCCTCCGTGATCGCGAGGAACACCGGCGTGGAGGCGAACGGGTTGATGATCGGCAGGAGCGCGAGCACCGTGCCCAGGATCAGTTCCCAAAAGTGTGAGACGTGCGACATGTCGTGGTTCGTTTCGCGGGTTCGATCACCAGACTTCAACCGGGCCCTTGGGGACCGGGATGGCGTTGCGCGCGTAGATTGCGGGATCGTCCGCCTCTCCTTCGGGGCGCATGAAGGACGGGGTCAGCGGGCCCGGTGCGTAACGGGGGAGCAGCTCGCCCTGATCGTCGCAGAACGGGGCGCGCCAGGCGATGTATTCGACGAGCGCGGCGTCGAAGTCAGCCCGGCCCTCGATTGAAATGATCCTCCTTTTGAAGACCTTGGCCGGACCGAAGCGTTTGGCATACCACGGCGCGACTTTTCGGAAGAGTCGCGCACCCGGTTCCTCGCCGTAAAAGTCGCAGTAGCGTTCAAAGTGGGTCCGCATCACCCGCACCCGCTCGGCGAACGTCGGTTCCGGGAGGAGCTCGCCGGTTTCGAGATGATGCTGCGTGCGCCGGAAGATCCACGGGTCGTAGAACGCACCGCGTCCGATGCTGATGCCCGCGCAACCCGTCTGATCGAGCATGTGCCGGGCCGCCTCGGGTGTCGTCACATCGCCATTACCAATGACCGGGATGTTCCGCACCGCCTGCACGACCGAGCGGATGCCCGCGAGGTTGACCGTCCCGGAGAATCCCTGCGCGCGGGTTCTTCCGTGGACGAAGATTGCGGCCACGCCGGTGTCCTCGAGCACGCGTGCCAGATCGGGCGCCGTCAGGTTGTCGTCATCCCAGCCGAGCCGCATCTTGGCGGTGACGGGGATCTTGACCGCCTCAACCATGCCGCGCACCAGCGCTGCGGTCCGGACCAGCTCCGTCATCATCGCGGAACCGCCGCCGATCTTGACGACCTTTTTCACCGGGCAGCCCATGTTGATGTCGACCGAGTGGGCACCCAGTGACTCGCACATCGCCGCCGCGTCGCGCATTTCCTCGGGCACCGCGCCGAACAACTGGATCGCCAGCGGCTCGTCCCCCGGGGCGGTCGCGACCAACTGCAAGGCCACCCGATTGCGTTCGAGGAGCGAGCGGGCGTTGACCAAGTCCGTGGTTGCCCAACCGAGGCCGCCGAGCGAGCGCACGGTCAACCGCATCGGCAGGTTGGTGTAACCGGCCAGAGGCGAGAGACAAAGGTTGGACGACAGCGTCAGCGGCCCGATGCGCATCGGAGGAAGATAGTGACCTCGGCGGAAGCCGAAAGCGAAATTCGGTGAACGCGCCCGGCGTTCAGCGGGCGGAAAGGGCCCGCTTCATCCGAAGCAAGGCCTCCTGGAGGGTGGTGAGCGTGCAGCCGAAGTTGAGCCGGACGTATTCGCCGGGGAGGGCACCGAAGAACCGACCTTCGCTCAGCCCGACCCCGTGCGCTTCAAAGTGGCCGATGGGATCGGCCAGACCGAGGTCCTTGACCTTCATCCAAGCGAGATACGTGGCCTCGATCGGCGCCTCGATCCGGATTCCCGGCAGATCGCGTTTCACCCATGCCAGGACTTCGTCGCGGTTCGCCCGCAGACGGGTCAGCAGGGCCTGACGCCACGGCTCGCCGTGGCGGAAAGCCGCCTCGCAGGCGACGTAGCCGAGCAGGTTGACCTCGGCGACGATGCCTGTGGTGGCCTGCACGAAACGGCGGCGCAGCTCCGGATTCGGGATGATGGCCAACGCGCAGCCGAGTCCCGGGACGTTGTACGTCTTGCTCGGGGCCATCAGCGTGATGGTGCGACGCGCGATCTCGGAGGCCAGGGTCCCGGTCGGGATGTGTCGCAGGGAGGGATCGAGGATGAGGTCGCAGTGGATTTCGTCCGAACAGAGCACCAGATCGTGCCGCAAGCAGAATTCGCCGATCCGTTCGAGTTCCGCCCGGGTGAAGACCCGCGCCAGCGGGTTGTGCGGGCTGCAAAGGAAAAAGGCCTTGGTGCGTGGAGTCACCGCTCTCTCGAGGCCGTCCCAGTCGATTTCCCAACGCTGATTTCTCGCATCGAGCACAAAGGGCACGGACACCGGGTGGCGGCCGGTATTCTTGGGCGCGGACATGAACGGCGGGTAAACCGGCGTCAGGCAGAGAATCTCGTCGCCGGGCGCGGCCGCAGCCTGGGCGCAGACATTCAGCCCCACCACCAGACCGGGTAACCAGACAATCCACTCCGGTTCGATCGTCCACCCATGCCGGGTCGCGAGCATCGCGGTCACACTCTCGATCTGTGAGCGGATCGGTCGGGCGTATCCGAAGATGCCGTGCGCGACGCGTTCCTGGAGTGCCTGCACCACGGCCGGCGGCGCGGCAAAGTCCATGTCAGCCACCCAGAGCGGCAGGATGTCGCGCCCCGCGTACTTCTGCCATTTTTGCGAATCGGTGCCGCGACGTTCGGGCGGAGTTTCAAAATTGAAGTTCATGGGCGAAAACAGGTGTTTGAACCATGGTTTGTCCGACTTGAACACGGATTTCCATGTCTTCCTCCACGGGCGTGCCGGATTTTCCCGGGTGAGACAGAATTTCCCGGGAAAAAACGTCTCAGCGGGCATTCGCCACTTTGGTAACCTGCTTTTTATGAGGTGGTAAAGTACGCTTCTCAACTCGGCATCGGTTATGCAGGCAAGGGGAATCGTTCAAACGAACTCACTCTTCAAAACACACCATTCAGAAAATCCATCCTATGAGACTGATCCAGTACACCTATCCCACCACCCGCAGCTTCGCTCCGGCGAGCCTCTTTCCACGCACGCCGTGGTCGGGACTCGAAAGCGAAATGGACCGCTTGTTTGAAACCGCCTATGGCGAGGTGCAGTCCTCGTCCCTCGGCGGATCCTTCCCCGTCGACCTCTATGAGGACAAGGACAATACCTATGTGCGGGCCGACCTTCCCGGAGTGAATCGCGATGCGATCCACGTCGAGGTGGTCGACGGTTACTTGAACCTCCAGGCCGAACGCAGGGCGGTTGAAGGGGAGTCCAAGGGTGATCGTTCCTACACCCGCTCGATTGCGCTTTCGGACGACGTCAAGACCGACGCGGTGCGGGCGCAGTACGAGAACGGTGTCCTGACGATCACGCTGCCGAAAAAGGAAGAAACCAAGCCGAAGAAAATCACGGTTCAGGTGAGCTGATCATGCTGCGCCCCCCCGTGTCACAGTATTCAAAATTAAATTCATTCAAAACCCATTCCTTCATCATGAGCCTGCTCCAGAATCCTCTTCCTTCAACCGCCCGTCCGACGACGGCCCGTCTCGAAACGAACGGCGAAACCAAAAACCTCGGTCCGACGGTCCGTCCTTCCTACCGGATCAAGGAAGCCGAAGAATCCTTTGGCGTGACCATTGATCTGCCTGGGGTCACCAAGGAGGGCATCGAAGTCAGTGCCGAAAATGGGGTCCTCACCGTGGTGGGTCGCCGGGAGTGGAAACGCCCGGAAACCTGGACCGCGCTTTATCGGGAAGCCACGGACGCCACTTTCCTCCTTTCGCTGCGGCACGATGCGTCGGTCGACGTCGACCGGATTCACGCCGAGTTGCGGGACGGGGTTCTGAGGCTGTCGCTGCCCAAGAGCGAGGCCTTCAAGCCCCGCAAGATCTCGGTGAACTGAGTTCACCGGGGGTAGTTCGAGTGAGTGTTAACCGAGTGAGCCGACCGGGGGGTTGGCTCACTCTTGTTTTTTATCGGTCGGTCTTCGGGTATTCCTTGATCAGGACACTGGCGAGCACGGAGGTGAGCAGGACCGCGGCGATCACGGTGAGGGAGACGGTGGTGGTGATCGTGATGTGAAAGAATTCGATCATCATCTTGACGCCGATGAAGACGAGGATGACGGCGAGACCGAGCTTGAGGTAGCGGAACAGCTGCATGATCCCGTTGAGGGCGAAATAGAGGGAGCGCAGCCCGAGGATCGCGAAAATGTTGGAGGTCAGCGCGACAAAACCGTCGTGGGTGATCGCGAGCACCGCCGGCAGCGAGTCGAGGGCGAAGACCAGGTCGGTGGTTTCGACCACGATGAGCACGACAAAGAGGGGCGTGGCGACCGTTCGCCCATTGATCCGGGTGAAGAACCGGCCCCCGTCCATCGCCGGGCTGACCGGGAAGATCCTGCGGAAGAGCCGGACGGCGATGTTCTTTTCCGGGTGTACTTCTTCGCCGCTGTTCCCGACCAGCGCCATCTTGATCCCGGTGTAGATCAGGAACGCGCCAAACAGGTAGATGATCCAGTGAAACCGGCCGAGCACGCTGACCCCGACGAGAATGAAGATCGTCCGCATGACGACCGCGCCGATGATACCCCAGAAAAGCACACGGTGCTGCCACTCCTGCGGCACTCGGAAATAGGCGAAAACGAGGATGAAAACGAAGACATTGTCCACGCTCAGGCAAAGTTCGATCAGGTAGCCCGCGAGAAATTGCTGGGCGGTCTCACTTCCCCGCCAGATGCCGAGGAGACCACAGAAACCGAAGGCGAGCGTCGCCCAGACGCCGCACCAAACGAGAGCCTCCTTTGTTTTGACGACTTGGGACCCCCGATGAAATACGCCGAGGTCCAGCGCCAGCATGGCGGCGATGAAAGCGAAGAATGCCAGCCACGCCCACATCGGCAGTGGTGGTAGGTCGGTGAGCACGGCCATCATGGAGGTCATTCGGGTCGTCAGGATGGGCCGGCGGAGACGGATCCGGCAAGCGGTGAGTTGGGTCGCAGGTAAACGAGTGCAGACTTTTTGATTTTTTGGGTTTCAGGTGATCCTCGGAGCGTTTTGACTCCGCCGTCGTTTCGGCCTTTCCAACCGCTATCTCCACCGAGCCCATGATCCCTCTTCGCACCGTTCTTCACCTCGCCGTATTTTGGAGTTTGCAGCTGTCGCTTTGGTCGCAAGTCGAACCAGCGGCCGACGCCGTGCCCGCACCGGTCGATGCGACCACGACCTCGGCGGCCGCAGCCGTCGCCGGGGGGTACGTCAACACCGAAACACCCGATTTCCTCGAGCACCTCGTCGACTCGGTTCTCGGGATTTTCGACGTGCGCGGAAGCGGTAACACACCAACGCATTACGCGATCGCGGCGCTGTTGTTGGTGGGGGCGTTCGTGCTTCGGCGCGTGGTGACCCATCTGATTTTTGGCCTCTTTCGCAGGCTGGCGTCGCGAACCCGGACGACGCTGGACGACAAGTTGTTCCCGGCGTTGGAGACCCCGGTGGGCATTTTCATTGCTGTGATCGGGGCGGTCGCGGCGCTCAAGGTGTTGAAACTCTCGCCCGCCACCGACGATGCCGTGCGTTACGGAAGCACGATCGCTTTTTCCTTCGTGGTCTTCTGGCTCCTCCTGCGGGCCTTCAATACGTTGCTCGAGCACCTTCAAGGCCTTGCCTCGGCACGAAAGATGGGGATTGCGGCGTTCATGCCGTGGATTCGCAAGACGTTGGTGGTGATCTTCGTGATCTTCGGAGTCCTGATGATCGCCCAAGCTTTGGGGGCGGACGTCAAGGCGTTCCTCGCCGGTCTCGGCATCGGCGGTCTCGCCTTCGCGCTCGCCGCCCAGGATACCCTGGCCAACGTCTTTGGCTCCGTGGTGGTCGCGGTTGACCAACCCTTCAAGGTCGGCGAGTTCGTCCGGATCGGCGGGACCGCCGGCTTGGTGGAGGACATCGGCTTGCGATCCACCAAACTGCGGGGAATCGACAAGTCCCTGACGGTCGTGCCGAACAAGACGGTGGCCTCGGAATCGGTGGTCAATCTTTCGCGCTTCACCCAGCGACGGGTGGAGCAGGTCATCGGCCTGACCTATTCCAGCAAGGCAGAGCAGATGGCGTCGATCGTGGAGGAATTCCGCTCGTTGATCCTCGCGGAGGACGAGGTCGATCCGGCGTCCGTGATGGTCTTCTTCCGCGATTTCAGCGCCTCCTCGCTGGACATCTGGGTCGTTTACATGACCAAGGACCCTGATTTTCAAAAGCACATGCGTCTGCGGCAACGTTTGAACATGGCCTTCATGCGCGCGGTTGAGGCCCGCGGGCTTTCCTTCGCGTTCCCTTCGCAATCGCTCTATCTGGAAGGCGAGGCCGCCCGTGCCCTGGCAGGCCCCCGCGCGGCGGCCGGCAACTAAACACAGCGTCATAATTGACTTGAAACACGCCAATTTTGGAGGGCGACGCGCCGTCGGGGCCGCGGGAACGCACTTGGAGTGTAAACGAAAGGACGATTTCTCTCGCCCAGTCGTCAACCCGCGAGCTCGGCGTCGATCCTGAGACTTTTGTGCAACGACTGATGGGGGTGGAAGCCGCAGCGATCGCTCCACGAACCCCGGGGGTTGCGGCTTCGAGTTGGCAATTCTCAGCAAAGACAAAAACCAGCCAACAAGGCGCCTTCATCCCCGGGGTTCGTTCCGCCGCAGGGCCGGTGCGCAATGACCCATGGACCACGAGGGTCGTTACGTGTGCAAAGGACACGCAGCGATATTCTCGTGCTCACCTCGCCGCCACGCGCGTGGTGCCAGGCTGACGAAACACCTTCTTTCAAACACAACGTCGTAAATGATTAGACACGTCCCCACGTCAGAATGTCTCTTCGGCCAATTTATTATGACGCTGTGTTTAGAGCGCCAGCCAATGCCGTGGCTCGTACCCCAAACAACTCCCGCGGCTAAATCGGGATTGGTCCGGATCAGCCTCCAATTGGCGTAGCGATGCGAGGTCTGGGGGTGGAGGCGCCTTGTTGGCGGGATCGTTGCCTTGGCTGGGAATTGCCAACTCGAAGCCGCAACCCCCAGACCTCGCATCGCGGTGCTCGCGTTCTGGCGTCAAAGACTATCGGGGTCCCCTGCAGCGGAAACGCCGCGAATTCCCACGCCCGTTCCTTGGGTCGACGCGTATTCGAGGAGGCGTGACCGCCTTCCAGGCGATAATTTCATTTTGGCCGATTTCTTACGACCCTGGATTTAACGCAGGATCGGAAACAGCGATGCGCGGTCGTCGGTCCAGAGTGGGAGATGCTCCGTCTGCAGGCTCGGTGCGCGCATGATTTCGTAAAGCTCGTCGATTTCCAGCGCCGCTTTTTCCCGCGCCAGCAGCATCCACTTGGTGCTGTAAATCCACCACGAATCGGCCTCATCGTCTGAAAGGGTGATCACTTTGAGGGAGAAGTGCTGGGCAAGTTTTTCGACCACCGGCTGCAGGTCGAGGTAGCGATTCGAAACGTGGATCGCGATGATGCCGTTCTTGCGGAGATGATACAGGTAGAGCTCGACCGCTTCCTTGGTCAGCAGGTGGACGGGAATGGCGTCGCTGCTGAACGCATCGAGGACCAGCAGGTCGAACGCTTGCGGGCTTCCGGCCGCCCGTTCGTGCTCCATCGTGAGCCTCGCGTCGCCGAGCACCAGCTCGACCTTGGCCGGCGTATCCGCAAGGAAAGTGAAATGGCTGCGGGCGATCCGCTCGACATCCGGATTGATTTCATAGATCCGCAGGCGGTCGCCTTCGCGACTGTAGGTGGCGAGGGTTCCCGTCCCGAGGCCGACGAGGCCGAAGTGACGCTCGCCGGCGGGTTGTTGGAGATGTTTGATCGCGAGTCCGACCCCGCTGGTCTCGCCGTAGTACGTCGTGGGCCAGGCAGCCTGGCTCGGCTCGCGAAACTGCAGGCCGTGGGTGATGACGCCGTGAACCAGTTTGTAGTGATGCCCGTTGGGATTGTCGGCGTACTCCTCGTAAACTTTGAGCGTGCCGTAAAAATTGCGCGTGGCGACCAATGCGGTGCCGGCCGCGCGGTGGATCTGGACGATCAGCACCATGCCCAGTGCGACGCTCACGAGCATGACGAATCCAGCCTGGCGTGGTCGCCAGGTTCGATCCCGGAGGGGCCGGCCCCGACCCGGGTAGAGGCAATAAGCGCCAGCCGCCAGGCCGGGCAGGATCCATTTCCAATGCGGACGGTAGATCGTGGTCGCGGCCTCGCCATAGCCGGTCAGCATCTTTCCCCAGACGTCGTTTTGCGGGACTCCCAGCGCGGGAACCAGTACGAAGGCGAACAGGAGGCCCAGCGCCATGCCGACGACCACGGGCCGGCTGCGGTCCTTGAGCACGATCATGCCGAGCGTGTAACTCAAGGCCCAGAGTCCGATCTGCAGCTCGGCGAAACGGTCGAGCAGCGCCGGTGCGACCACGGCCACGAGGAATCCGCCCAGGGCGCCGCCGGCGGCGATCATCAGGTAAAACGAGGTCAGATGCCGCGGCGAGGGCTTCAAGCGGTAGAGCTCCCCATGGGAGATCATGCAGGCGACAAAGAGCGTGCCGGCGTAGCCTGCGACCTGGAGGGTTAGCGAAGCCGAGGACTCGACGAAGAGGAGATGACAGACGACCGCCGCTCCGACAACCAAAGCGGCGGCGAAGGGGCCGCGCTGATACCAGCGCGGATGATCAAAGCAGAGGATGAAGCTCAGGAGGTAAAGCGCGAGCGGCAGGACCCAAAGAAAGGGAATGACCGCGATATCCTGGCTGAGTTGGTTGGTCGTCGCGATCAGCAGAACGGAGGCGATCGCGGGGAGCGCGATCCACTGCGTGCGGTCGGCACGAGTGGGGGGCGTCTCGGGTTCGGACTCCGCCCGGTCGCCGGCGGTGGACGTTGTTTCGGAGGAACGGGCGAGCCAGGCGCAGCGGCCGCAGATCAGGACGAATCCCACCAATCCCAGCGACCAAACGACCGCCTGAGTGCGTCGCGAGAATGCCGTTTCGAAGTAGAAGGGATAACTCAGCAGCGCGAGGAGGGAGCCGACGTTCGAGAGCGCATAGAGGCGATAAGGCGAGCGACCTGGATGGGTCAGGCTGAACCAGTGCTGCAGGAGCGGGCCGGTGGCGGAGAGGACAAAATAGGGCAGGCCGAGCGTGACCGTGAGCAGGAGCAGAATGGCACCGACGGGATTCTCCGATCCCTGGGGCTTCCACGCGTCCGAGGGCACGATCGGAAGCATCGCCAGAGCCAGCGCGAGCAGGATCAGGTGGATCCACGCCTGTTGGCGCGGCCGCAGACGGGTCGAAGAAACGTGGGCGTAGGCGTATCCGAGCAGCAGAACCGTTTGAAAGAAGAGCAGGCAGGTGGTCCAGACGCCTGGGCTGCCGCCAAACCAGGGCAGGATGTATTTTCCGATCAACGGTTGGACCTGAAAGAGCAGGAACGCACCCAGGAAGACCGCGATGGCGAATGGCAGCATGATCCCATCGGACCAGTCGTGAGGCGGCTCGGCGAATTGAAACTGGACGTTTCGAACGCCTTTTTGCCCCAGCCGGCCCGGGGCGGTTCATGGCCGGCAGGCTCTGGAGATCGAACGGGCAGGTTTCAATCCTTCCCTCTCCGCCAGTTTTTACCTCTGAGAGACCGGACCTGACAGCCGATTTGCCAGGAGCCGTCCATCCGGACGCTCCGCCAATGGACGCGTCTGCGTCGCCTCCCCCACCATCGTGTCGGACACTTCGTGTACTACGATGTGGCCGAGGTGGGGGCGCACAGCCGCACCCGCCTGAAGGTGCCGGCACGCGGCTGAGCCCGATACCGCCGCCCCCGAGTCAAACCCACGGTCGCAAGCAATGGGCCAAAACGATGTTCTCACCTAGAGGCGACGCGGCCGCGCATGGGCGTCAACGCAAGGAGATCGGAGGAGACGAATCTCGCCTCCGTTGTAGGTGGCCTCGCCGAGGCCGCGACGGGACCGACTGGTCCCGCCTCGTGCGTCCATGAAACCATGAACTCAGAATGTGAAAGTCATCACCCTTGTGCAGGCAGAGAACCAATCAAGAGGGTCAGTCCTTACTGCTTGACTGGATGGAAAGGGGTGATTGAGTGAAGAAATGGCAAGGAAAACGAGGATGGAGTATGAAGGGGCGTGTTATCACGTGATCAACCGCGGGAACTACCGGACGTGGGCGTTCGAGACGGAAGGGGCGAAGGAGGCGTTTGAGCAGTGTCTGGCGGAATGCGCAGCGAGAGCAGGGTGGGTGGTGCACGGGTGGGTGGTGATGGGGAATCATTTTCACCTGGCGGTGGAGACGCCGCAGGGAAATCTGGGGGCGGGGATGCAGTGGCTGCAGACCACGTATGCGGCGAGGTTCAACCGGGATCGCGGCGAGCATGGGCATCTGTTTGGAGGGCGGTACAAGGCAATCGTGGTGGAGCGTGGAGAATCTTTGGGGAGAGTGTGTCATTACATCGACCTGAACCCGGTGCGAGCAGGGGTGGTGGAAGTGGACCAGCTGGAGAGCTATCGTTTTGGAAGTTTTGCGAGGCTGATGCGTCCCAGGGAGAGGCCGGTGTGGCTGGACGTGAGTGTAGCCTTGCAGGAGGCAGGCGGGCTGAGGGATACACCGAAAGGACGCGGTGCGTATCGCCACTACCTGGGGTGGATCGTGGAGGAGGTGAAGGCGGGACGAGAAAAGGAATACCTTGAATTGAGCAAGGGGTGGGCGATCGGAGCAGAGGAATTCAAGGAGCAGTTGAGGATTCGATTTTCGAAGCAACTGGGGAGCGAACGGGCGATGGACCCGGCCGCGAGAAAGGAGTGGAGGGAACAGCAGTGGCAAAGCCAGCTGCACGCCCTCTTGAAACGGTTGAGCCCGGAGGAGCGCAGCGATACGCGCTCGTCGGCGGCGTGGAAGGCGGCCGTGGCCTGGTGCATGAAATCACGAACCGACGCCACCAACGGCTGGCTCGAGGCCGCCTTAAGCCTGGGATCACCTACCTACGTCAGCAAACAAGCCGGCCTCGCCCGCGATGGCCGGCTCGGGACCACGGCGGTTCGATTGATGAGTAAGTTAAGAAGTAAGGACTGACCCTCTGTATGGCCCCAGCGGGCGAACTACAGACGCGGGGGGATTTCGATGGTCCGCTTGGTCTCGTTGTAGAGGGTCCGTCGCTGTCCGATGAGGACCACCCGCAACGAGTACGACCCCGGCGCCAACTCCTCGTAGGGGACCGCAAAATAAAAACCACTACCTTCCGCGTCGATCCGGTCGGGTTTGGCCTGGGCGACATCCGGACGCAGCTCGACAAACCCCCGGAAAAGGTAACTGCGGTCTCCCTGGACCAACTGGAGGTGGGGTTTCAAATCGGTCGACAGTTGCTCGAGCGTCAGCATCCACCCCCGCACATGCAGACTGCTCCGCCCCAGCGCGACTTTGTCGAGATGGAAGATGATCGGATACAATTGCAGCCCCTCCGGCATCACGACCTCCCGGCTTTTCGGCACGGGGAGATGGTAGAGATTCTCGCGGGCCGCGGTCGCGAGGATCCGATCCGCGGTGGCGCCCTGGGGGAAGATGGGGCGTTTCATCCCGCCGACCGTTTCCCGCTCATCGTACTGCCGCGCCGCGTCGATGCGGCGCTGGGTGAACTCCCACGCCTCGGGAAAGAAACGCAGATTGCCCGCGAGGTTCACCGCCACCGCTCCCGCAACGAGCACCCAGGCGCCGGTCCAGGCGCGTCGGGGCGTGCCCAGCAACCGTACCAGGAGCATTCCGGCAGCGGCCCAGGCAAAGGCACTTTGCACCATGTAGCGGGACGAGACGGGTGGAATCTCCACCGAGCTGGAACGGCCATAGGCGATCAGTGCGCAGCCCAGGACCGCGGTCAGCGCCAGCGCGCTGAGGAAGGACTCGCGGACGAAGGAGCGGTACCACGCGGCCCAAGCGAGCAGCCCCAGCAGGCCCGCGCCCCACACCGGTGCCCAGCGCACATTGCCACCGGAGGGCACGCCACCCAGCATGGTCAGCCAGTAGACCAGGAGCTTTTTCAGTCCTGGAAGGTTCCAGGACGTAGCCACGGGCAGTTTGGAGGTGGAGAGCAGGAAAGCGAATCCGATCACGATCGCGACACTGGCGATGCTCCAGCCGAGGAGCTCTCGCCTCCGCCGCTGGGCCAGCAGGACCAAGGCCGCGGCCACCAGTACCGCGACCCCATGCGCGAGCGTGAACACCGCCAGCGCGGCCAACACGCCCGCGGCGACCAATGAGCGCATGCCGCCGCGGACGACCAGGACGAGACAGGCGGTGGTCAGCAAAACCACCTGAAAATGGTCGATCGAGGCGTAGGACGAGAAAAGGTTCTCGTGATGCTGCAGCTGGAACGTCAGCAGGATCGCCACGGCCACCCAGATGCCCCGCCAGGCGCGGTCTTCCATGCCCCGTCCGCCAATCCAGATCGCCGCGATCAAAAACAGGTTTCCGACAATCGCCAGATGAATGAAATTGGCCTCGCCGGTAACATGGTACAGCAGCACAAAGACCATGCGGCTGGTGAGCACACAGTGTTCGTTCGCCATGGCGACGAATTCGCTCAGCGCGGACGCGAGGGAATCGGCCGCCCGGTAGTCGAGCAGGAAGGTCAGGACGGTCTTAAACTCGTCCCACATCGGTATGTTCTGCAGGAGACTCGCCGCCTGCCAGGCGATGAAGGCGAGGGGCGCGAAGGTCAAAAAGCGCAATAGCCAGCTCACCGACGACGGAACGGTCGGGGACGGCGCGGAACCCGGCGGAGGGGAGGGGGCCACCCGCGGGAGAGACGAACGGCTGGACGGCATAGGAGCTCGCCGGACCGGAGCGGCCCGGGGCGAAACGGGAGGCGGTATAGAGCAAAACCCTCGGATCGAAGGCAAGCGTAACCTCCAGCCAGTGAGGTTCCACTTTCCACGGTTCGTCCCGCGGCGGTGATCCTCCGGAGCGGTGACCCACCCGCCCCGGGCGCAATCGATTCCAATAGTTTTGCCTTTTTTCCGGTGCCGGATTTTCGTCTTTCACACCGTTTATGCTCACGCGTTTCGCACCCATGGCCCTGCTGTTTGGTTTCGTTTGCGTTGTGGCGATGCCTTTGCAGGCGGCCACTCCGGCCGTGCAGGCCACCAAGGATCGTTCGCCTGCCGCCGCGATCACCACCGCGATGGCCACGGTCACGGGCATCGCGATTTCACCCCTGCTCGGGACCGGAGCCTATGGAGCCTACATGTGGGCCCGCGCGTCCACCCCCGAGGAGAAGTCCGCCCTGCCATGGTTTGCCCAAATCAGTTTCTGGCTGCCGGCCGTTCTCATCGTCGGGCTCTGCGCGGTCAAGGACTCCTTGGGCGCGGCTTTGCCTCCCGGATTCAAGAAACCTCTCGATGTCCTCGAGACGATTGAAAACAAGGCGTCGGGACTGGTCGCCGCCGGAGCGGTCATTCCGTTCACGATGGATCTGTTCTCCAAACTGCTCGTTTCCAGCGCACCCCAGTCACCCTTGGTGCCCAGCGGACTGGCCGCGATCCACGTGGCCGCGATCGACTTTTCCTGGCTGCTCAACCTGCTCACGGTTCCTTTTGGCATCGCCGTTTTCGCCTTCGTCTGGATGGCGTCCCATGCGATCAACGTGCTGATTCTCCTCAGTCCCTGGGGCGCGATCGACGCCGCCCTCAAGGGCGCGCGGACCGCGCTGCTCGGTTTGCTCACGCTCAGCTCGACGCTTAGTCCCTGGATCAGTGCGGTGCTTTCGATCGCGATCATTCTGGTTTCGTGGCTGGTCGCGGGTTGGGCCTTCCGCCTGACGATTTTCGGTTCGGTCTTTTCCTGGGACTTTTTCACCCGCCGTCGTCGCCGGTTCATGCCTCAGGCGGCCGGCAACCGGATCTTCTCCGGGGGACTGCTCTGTGCCTCGGGTGTGCCCGTGCGCACCTACGGGAATTGGGTCAACGAGCCCCAGAACGGCCGCTGGCGTTTCACCTACAAACCCTGGCTGGTGATGCCCGAGCGCACGGTCGATGTCCCGGTCGAGGCACCCCACGTGGGCAAGGGTCTTTTCATTTCTACGGTGCGGGAAACCGACTTCACCCTCCTCATTCTCCCTCCTCGGTATCGGGGTCACGAAGACGAAGTGGTGAAACTCTACGGGATCGAAGGCGGCGTTCAGAACGCCGGTCTGCTCAAGGCCTGGAGTGTCCTGCGAGAGCTCTTTGGCGGCGGATCGACCCAGTCGCAGGTCGTTTGACGACCTCGGGGGCCCGGGTCCTCAGCCTTTGCCGGCGCGCAGCACGATCACGTGGTTAAGGTCGTGTTTCTGGAATTCGGCCCAATAGGTGTCCTCGAAGGCCTGCACCTGTTGCTCCATGGACGGCGGGGGTTCGACCCCCGGCGTGGCCATGGCGAGGTGGCGCTTGGCCTGATCGGATGAACAATCCCGATCGGCCAGGCGCGCGACCAACTCATGCCAGAAGGCATCGTTGGTGTGCTCGGAAAGGGTCTTTTCCACCCGTTCATCTCGCACCAGCTTCTCGGAGGGCTGCATCCGTCCGTCGGGAGCGGTCTCCACCAAATCCGCGCAGCCCATCGGGGCGGCCAGCTCATGGAGTTTCTGTTCAATGTCGTCGAACCGTCTGCCAGCGGTGTGTTCGGGTCCATGGTATGCGTTGACCACGTGGAGACCGTAGTGAATCAGCTCCAGCAGCTTGGCGTACTCTTTCGACGTGAACGTCACTTTCATGTCTCTAACGGTCGCCGCGGTCCGCGTCCTCTGCAACTGCGGACTGGCATCGGACCCGGACCGGGCCGGCGCGGAGGGTGGCTCAGGTGCCGCTGGCGAGGACGGATGACTCGCGCTCCGCGCGAAACTGGCTGGTGTAGAGATCGTAATAGTGTCCGCGGCGTTTCAGGAGTTCCTCGTGGGTTCCCGCCTCCTCGATCCGGCCCTTGGAAATCACGAGAATGCGCGTGGCTCCGCGGATTGTGCTCAGGCGGTGCGCGATCACGAAACTGATCCGACCCGCAAAAATCGTCTCCAGACCGCGCTGGATCAGCTGCTCCGTCTCGGTGTCAATCGATGAGGTGGCCTCGTCCATCACGAAGATCTGCGGGTTCGCCAGCAGGGCGCGGGCGAAGGAGACCAATTGCCGTTGTCCGGTGGAGAGCCGGTTGCCCGCCTCGCCCACGGGCGACTCATAGCCCTGATCGAGCGCGGTGATGAACTCATGGGCGTTGACCCGTCGCGCCGCCTCCTCGATTTCGGCGTCCGTGGCGTTCAGGCGTCCATAACGAATGTTTTCCCTCACCGTGCCTTTGAACAGATGCGGTGTCTGCAGGACGATTCCGAGCTGGGACTGCAGCCATCCCAGCGGGCGCTCGCGGTACTCGATGCCATCGATCAGGACCTGCCCTTCGGTCGGTTCGTAGAACCGGCAGACGAGGGAGACCAACGTGCTTTTACCGCCGCCCGAGGGTCCGACCAGGGCGATGGTTTCGCCGGCTCGGACTTTCAGCGAGAAGTCGTGCAGGACTTGGGGGCCGGTGGAATAGCGGAAAGCCACGTGGCGGAATTCGATTTCAGAGACGCGTGCGGGCCCGCCGTCCGGGGCAAAGTCCGCTGGCGCGGGCGAGCCGTTGCCGGGTGTCTGGCGCTGGCGCTCGGCGAAGGCTTCGACGCGCTGACGCACCGCGGGCGAGTCCTGGATCGCGGGTTCGGTCGCGAGCAGGCCCATGACCCGTTCGCCCGCGGCCTGCGCCCCCTGCATCTCGGTCAGTTTGTTCGCGAGCTGATTGATCGGAAAGAAGAACTGGCCCGCGAAATTGATGAATGCGACGAGCGTGCCGACCGACATCTCGCCCGCCGAGGTCAGCAGCCCGCCCCGCCAGAGCGCCAGGCCGGCGCCCAGGCTCCCGATGGTCATGACAATCGGATAGTAGATCGCGCTCTGTTTGGCATTGGTCACCGCCGCGATGAACATCTGGGTCGAGAGCCCTTGAAACTCGCGCAGGTTCTCGGCTTCGCGCACCAGCGTCCGGGTCGTGCGTATCCCCTGGATTGATTCATTGAAGGAGGCGGTGATCTGGGAGTTGTACTTCCGGATCTCCCGGGCGCTGAGCAGGATTCTCCGCTGGAAGAACTTGCTGATCAGGGCCAGGGGCGGCACGACCGAGATGACGATCAGACCCAGCCGCCAGTTCATGATCAGCAGGCTGACCGCGATCATCGTGAGGTACGCCAGACCCCAGACAATGTCGAGAAACCCCCAGGCGATCACCCGCGCGAGACGATCGCAGTCACTCGTCAACCGGGTGATCAGCCAGCCGACCGGACGGGTGTCGTAGAAGCCGAATTCCAGGGCCTGCAGCCGATCGAAACTGGCGGAGCGGATGTCGTGGCTGAGGTGGTTGGAGATGGCGCCGGCGCAGTCGATGAACACCCAGACGCAGACACAGAAGACGAGCGTCAAGGCGATGTAGCCGCTGATGTACGGCATCAGGTTGGTCCCGCTGCCGCCGGCGATGACCGCGTCGATCGTCCAGCGGGTGACATGGGCGAAGGCCGCGTCGCAGATTGCGAGCAACAGGGCGGCGGTCGCCAGCGGGATCAGGAAGCGCTTCAGGTGAAGCGCCCGCTGGAAGAGTTTCCACCAGAGCCCGGTATCGAGTTTGGCTTTGAAGTCGTCTTCTGGTTGGGCGGCGGAGGACATGGAAAGAAGGAGGGAAGGTCTGAATGACTCACGCTCACGCAGCGGAAGCGGAGTTGGAAAAGAACGGAAAGCGCGAAGGCGTCAGTAGTCTCTGGGGTGGGGGGGGCCGGTGCACGGAAGACGTGGCGGTTCAGGAGGTACGGAGCTCGCGCTGGAGATCGGCTTCGACGTTGGTCTGGATTTCCCAGAGTCGCCGGTAAAGTCCGGCGGTGCCGGCCAGTTCGGCGTGGGTGCCGCTTTGGATGATGCGGCCATGGTCGAGCACGATCACGCGGTCCGCATGGGCGAGGGTGGACAGCCGGTGCGCGATCACCAGGGTTGTGGAATGACCCCGACGCCGCTGGAGCGCGCCGAGGATCAGGGCCTCGGTCTCCCCATCGACGGCGCTGAGGGCGTCATCGAGGATCAGCACGGGCGGATTGCGCACGATGGCGCGGGCGATGGCGATGCGCTGGCGCTGCCCGCCGGACAAGGTGATCCCACGTTCTCCGATCAGGGTATCGTAACCCTGGGCAAACGTGCGGATGGTTTCATCGATGCAGGCTGCGCGTGCCGCCTCCTCGATTTCGCGGTCGGGCGCGTTTCCCTGTCCCAGTCGGATATTGTCGCGCAGGGTCTTGGAAAACAGAAACGGCTCCTGCATCACCGTGCCGAACTGCTGCCGGACCCACGACCGCGGAAGGGAGCAGAGCTCCCGGCCGTCGAGTTGGATCGAACCGCGGTCGTAGTCGTAAAGCCTTAGGAGCAGGTGCATCAGGGTGCTCTTGCCGGCGCCCGAGGGACCGAGCACGGCGAGTGTTTCTCCGGAAGCGACGTCGAAGGAGACGCCATTGAGCGCGCCCGGTGTTTCGGACGGAGGGGTGGAGGGGGCGGTGGCAGTGCCGGATCCCGGCAACGGGACCGCCGCAGCGGACCGCCCGGCGTGGGTGAAGTGCAGATCGCGGACCCTGAGCGCGCCCCGCAAGGGGGTCGGAGTGCCGGGGAACGCGCCCTCTGCGTCCTTTTCCCGTTCGACGGAAAGAATCTCCTGGATCCGGCCGATCGCCACGGAGGTTTTGCCGAGGTCGGTCAGAATGCGCCCCATCTGACGCACCGGCCACAGCATGATACCGAGATAAGCGAGGAAGGCGAACAGCACGCCCACGCTTAGCTCACCTTTTCCCACCCAACGGGCACCGAGGAGCAGGACGAGACCGAGCTGGGAGAAGGCGACCAAGTCACTGACCGACCAATACCACGACATCAACCGGAGCAACCGCAGGTTGCGGTCCCGGAAGGTGGCGCTTGGGCCGGCGAACTTTGACTTTTCGAATTCCTGCCGCGCGAATGCCCGGACCACGCGGATGCCGGTGAGGTTCTCCTGGATGACGGACGTCAGGGCCCCCTCGGCTTCGTCGACGGCTTTGAACACATGTTTCACCCGTTGGAAATAGACGTAACCGTAAATGATCAGGGGAGGGATCAGGGCGAACGCCACCACGGTCATCTTTGGGCTGAGCATCAGGAGCAGGGGCAGCGCGGTCAGGGCCAGGATGACGGCCTGGCCGATTTCCATCACTTGGGCGGAAAGGAACTGCCGGGTGGTTTCGACATCGCTGGTGCAGCGCTGCACGAGATCGCCGGTGTCGGCCCGGTCAAGGTACCGGGCCGGGAGATGATTGAGATGATCGTAGAGATCGTCCTTCAGGCGCCGGGCGATGCCGTCGCTGGCGAGCGAGGACTGCCGTCCCTTGATGTAGCTGCAAATCCCGCCGATGGCGGTCAGCCCCACCATCAGCACGGGGGCGAGCCAGAGGCGGTCGCGGAAGTTTTCGGCTCCGCCCACCAGATGGAGCAAGGCACCGACCAAGGTGCTGGCCGACTCCGCCGGGCGGGTGCCGATGGCGTGGTCGATCGCCGCTGCTCCCACCAAGGGCACGAGGTAGTTCACCGCGGTGGCGAGGGTCAGGCAGACCAAGGCCATGCCGAAGCGCAGGCGTTGGCCACGCATCAGCTGCCAGAAAGTTCGAAAGTGGATCAACATGGACGAAGGCGAAAAAATGAAGACAGATGGAACTAAAAACACAGCGTCATAAGGAGTGAGACACGCCAATTTTGGAGGGCATCGCTCCCGCGGCCGTGCATGGGCGTCAACGTAAGGAGCTTGCAGGAGACGAAGTGCGCTCCCGGTTGTAGGCGGCCTCAGCGAGGCCGCGACGGGACCGACTGGTCCCGCCCTCCGTCCTCCGTATTCGTCATCGCGATGTCAATCCCCGCGGCCTCAGCGAGGCCACCTACAACGGGCCGACAACCGGGCCGACAACGGGCTTAGGTTGACGCCCATGCGGCGTACGCGGAGCCGCCTGGAGACACTCATCGCAATCCTGGAGAGCCGCGCTTGCGGTCATCGCGACGATGCGGGTCGCTGATGGAATCGACCTTCGACTCAACGCAGCAGGGGCTGCAGGTAGGGCCAGACGTTCTCGGCCACGCGTTGATGCCCCTCGGGTGTCGGATGAATCCCATCGGGAAGATTGAGTTCCGGCACGCCGCCAACGCCCTCCAGGAGGAACGGGATCAGGGTCGCGCCGCTCGCCTCGGCCAGCGCCGGGTACATCGCCGCAAATTCGAGCGCATAGTCTCCCATGCTGCGGGGCATCTCCATGCCTGCGAGGATGATCTGCACTTCAGGGTTACGGGCCCGGACCTTGGCGATGATCGCCTCGAGATTGCTCTTGGCGGTCGCCACCGGCAGTCCCCGGAGCCCATCATTTGCACCCAGCTCGAGGATAAAGACGTCGATTCTTTGCCGGAGGATCCAATCGATCCGTCTCAGGCCACCCGCGGTGGTGTCTCCACTGAGGCCGGAGTTGACCACCCGATAAGGCAGGTTTTTGTCGTTGATTCGTTGCTGCAGGATTCCGGGAAACGCCTGGAGGAGATGGTTTTCGAGTCCGTAACCGGCTGTCAGGCTGTCGCCAAAAAACACGATGGTCTTCGTCGCTGGCGCCGGCTCCTGGCTCAGCAGGGTGCTGCAGGTGAGAAACGTGAAGAAAAGGCTGAAAAGGAGTTTCATCGGTTGCAGAAACGACGCCGTCGGGTTTGGTCGCGGTTACCTTCATGAGTGTTCATTCCATGCTGAAAGTCGAGCGACTGACCAAATCCTACCCCTCCGCCGGGAGCTCTCTCACCGTTTTGAAGGAGGTCAGCTTCGAATTGGAGGCCGGTGCCAGTGTGGCAATTGTGGGCCCGAGCGGCAGCGGAAAGACCACCCTGCTGGGCCTGTGTGCCGGGCTCGACCGGCCCTCCTCCGGCAGTGTCGCTCTCGCGGGTGAGGAGATCGGCGCGATGGACGAGGACGAGCGGGCCCGGGTGCGCAACGACCACGTGGGCTTTGTCTTCCAGAACTTCCAACTCATCCCGACGCTGACCGCGCTGGAGAATGTGCTCGTCCCGCTCGAATTGCGCGGCGCAGCGGGACGCGAAGCCGAGGCCCAGGCCCTGCTCGAGCGGGTCGGACTCGGTGCACGCAACGACCATTACCCGATCCAGCTCTCGGGCGGTGAACAACAACGGGTGGCGCTGGCCCGGGCCTTCATCAATGCGCCGAAAATTCTCTTTTGCGACGAACCGACCGGCAACCTCGACGGGGACACCGCGCATGCGATGACGGATCTGATTTTTGAGGTGAACCGCGAACGGGGCACCACTCTCGTCCTGGTGACCCACGATCTCGATCTGGCCCGGAAATGCCAGCGGATCATCCGTCTGCGCAGCGGTGCCGTGGTCTCCGACGAACGGGTGTAAGCCCGCCTGCGCATGCGTGACGTCTGCTTCCATTTCGACCCCTTCATCCTGTTTCCCCGGTTTCTTTCGTCATGACGTTCATCTTGAAAATGGCCTGGCGGGATTCGCGGGCCTCGCGGCGAAGACTGGCCTTGTTCTCGCTCTCGATCGTGCTCGGGATCGCTTCCTTGGTCGCGATCGGTTCGTTCAGCGCCAACCTGCAAACCGCGATCGACGGGCAGGCGAAGGGTTTGCTCGGGGCGGACTTGGCCGTCCAGTCGCGTTCGGCGCTGACCCCGGAGGCGCAGGGTTTTCTCAGCGGTCTCGGCGGCGAGCGGGCCGATGAGGTCTCGTTTTCCTCGATGGTGGTTTTTCCCAATTCCGGCGGGCAGACCCGGCTGGTCTCCCTGCGGGCGATGGAAGGCGGTTATCCGTTCTATGGCGAGTTCCTGACGGTCCCCGCTGATGCTGCCGGACGCTTGGCGACGAACGAAGCCGGGGCGGTGATCGAGGAGACGTTGATGAGCCAATACAACGTCAAGCTCGGCGATCCGATCAAGCTGGGCACCTCGACCTTCACGGTCATCGGTTCGCTCCGAAAGATCCCGGGAGAATCGGCGGCGGTGGCGATGCTTTCCCCTCGCGTGTTCATCCCGATGTCCCGTCTTGCCGAGACCGGTTTGCTCGGTCCGGGCAGCCTGGTGCGCTACAAGACCTACTTCAAGTTTCCGCCGGAGCAGGATGTCGAGGCTCTGGTCCGGGATCTGAGGGGACGGTTCCGCGAGCTTCGGCTGGGTTTCGACACGGTCGAGGAGCGGAAGCGCGAATTGGGGCAGGGGATACGCAATGTCTATTCCTTCCTCAGCCTGGTGGGCTTTGTCGCCCTGTTCCTCGGGGCGATCGGCGTGGCCAGCGCGATCCACGTCTATGTCCGGCAGAAGATCACCACCGTCGCGATCCTGCGCTGCCTCGGCGCGAGCGCCTGGCGGGGATTTGCGGTTTACCTGGTGCAGGGACTGGGGCTCGGTCTCTTTGGCGCGCTGCTCGGGGCCGCGCTCGGCGTCGGGGTGCAGCTCGCTCTGCCGGCCCTGGTCAAGGGACTGCTGCCGTTCGAGGTGGATTTCTTCATCTCATGGGCGGCGGTGGCCCGGGGTGTGGGTTCGGGGCTGGTGATCTGTCTGCTTTTCACGCTCCTGCCGCTGCTGCCGATCCGCCGGGTTTCCCCCTTGGTCGCGATCCGCTCCTCGTTCGCCGCGGACCCGGAACGTCCCGATCCGCTGCGCTGGGCGGTCTATGCGGCGATCGTCGCGGCGGTCTCGGTCTTCGCGTGGTGGCAGACGCCGCGCTGGCAGATCGGGGTCGGCTTCGTCGTCGCCCTGATCGTCAGCTTTGGCGTGCTCGCCGGCCTCGCCAAGGCCGTGGCCTGGCTGGCACGGCGATTCTTTCCTCGTCGCGCGCCCTACGTCTGGCGGCAGGGCGTGGCCAATCTGTATCGGCCAAACAACCGCACCGTCCTGCTGCTGCTGGCTCTCGGCTTGGGCACGTTCCTGATTGTCACGCTCGCCCTCACCCGGGCCACGCTGCTGGCCCAGATCAAGGGCTCCGGAGACGGCAACCGCCCGAACCTGCTGTTCTTCGACATTCAGGACGACCAGATCGGGCCCTTGGAGGCGATCCTTGCCCGTGAGGGGGCGCCCCTGCGGGCCAAAGCCCCGATCGTGACCATGCGGATCAACCGGCTGAAGGACCGCACGATTGAGCAGGTCCTGAAGGACGAGTCGTCCCGCATCCCGTCGTGGACGCTTCGACGGGAGTATCGCTCGACCTACCGGAGCGTCGTTGCCGCCACCGAAACCGTGGTCGAAGGGACCTTTGACGGCCGGGTGGAAGGGGATGCCGGGGTGATCCCGATTTCGATCGAGCGGGAGTTGGCGAAGGACATGCAGTTGGTGCTGGGCGACACGATGGAGTTTGACGTCCAGGGTGTGCCCATGGCCACGCGCATCACCAGTATCCGGGAAGTGGAGTGGCGACGCCTGGAGCCGAATTTCTTCATTGTCTTTCCGGAGGGGGCGATCGAAGCCGCGCCCAAGTTTTTTGTGGCTGCGACCCGGGCCGCCAGCCCTGCCGACTCCGCCCGTCTCCAGCAGGCGGTGGTGGGGGCCCTGCCCAACGTGTCGGCGATCGATCTGACGCTGATCCTGGAAACGCTCGACGGCATTTTTTCGAAGATCCAGTTCATCATCCAGTTCATGGCCCTTTTCACCGTGGCCACCGGGGTGATTGTGCTCGCCGGAGCCATCCTCAGCGGGCGCTACCAGCGCCTGCGCGAGACCGTGCTCCTGCGGACCCTCGGCGCGACCCGGCGCCAGTTGCTGCAGATCCAACTGGTGGAGTATGCCATCCTCGGTGTGCTCGCCTCGGTCGTCGGCTGCGGTCTGGCGCTGATCTCCAGTGAACTGATGGCCCGCTTCGTGTTTGAAACCACCGGTGCCTTCGCTCCCGGGACCCTCCTCGGTGCGATCGTTTCCGTCGTGACCTTGACCCTGGTCACCGGTCTGCTGGCCAACCGTGGTGTCGCCACCCACCCGCCCCTTGAAGTTCTCCGTCAGGAAACCTAGCCGCCGCGAAGTCGCGGAAAGACCCGTCATCCTCCCTTCCCATGCGCCACGTTGTCACTTTCCACTACACCCTTCGCGATCCGCAGGATCGGGTGATCGACACCTCTGCCGGTGGCGACCCGATCCGCTACCTTGAGGGTGCCGGTCAGATCATCGACGGGCTGGACGCCCGTCTGAAAGACGTGCCGGTGGGGACGAAGACCCGCGTGCTCGTGCCGGCGGCCCAGGCTTATGGCGAGCGCGATCCGGAGCAGATTCAGAAAGTCCTCCGGGTGCTGCTGCCCGTCGAAGGGGAGCTGAAGATTGGCGATCAGTTCCAAGCGGGCGAGCATCCGTCCGACCCGGTGGTGACCGTGGTCGGGGTCGAAGGTGAGTCCGTGCTGCTCGATGCCAACCATCCGCTCGCGGGCATCGACCTCACGTTCGACGTGGAAGTCGTGGCCAGCCGGGAAGCCACGCCGGAGGAGCTCAACCATGGCCACGCCCACGGTGAGCACGGTGCCTGCGGTTGAGTTTGTCGGGGCGGGCTCGGGATGGGAGGTTCTTCGCCGTCTTCAATGGATTTGAGCCTTTGGCAAGCGTGGCCGACAACCCGAAGCCCGAAGGTTCGGTGTAGGTGGCCTCGCCGAGGCCGCGACGGGACCGTACGGTCCCGCCTCTGTTGCCCACTGAAAACCGGGAAGAACCGGATT
>ENA-ORBV01004078-ORBV01004078.1-microbial-mat-metagenome-genome-assembly--contig:-NODE-4078-length-28475-cov-8.912036_pt1 | contig 28475 bp, 27 predicted proteins | sample MGYA00237777_ERZ505514 | MGnify/ENA primary metagenome ERZ505514 (study PRJEB26160, sample SAMN06269048) | microbial mat metagenome | isolation source: Oligotrophic lake microbial mat | place...
AGCTTGCCGTATCGAGTCCGCAGGTAGTTTGCCCCAGATACCGGACGATTGGTTATCCTGGCGACCTTGGAACCGCGCAACAGCCCGCCCCAGGGCTGGACGTGATGCCCCCACAGAGCGCGAGGCCTGCGGCTGGCCAGCCGCGGGCCTCGCGCCTTGGTTACGCGATGTCGGGGACGGGGTGGTAGGTCAGGGGCATGACGCTGTTCACGGGCCATGCTTCAGAGGGTACGGGTGGAGAACGCTCCATCGCCTCGGGCTGCCACAGTCCCAAGTGCTCGAGGATGCGCCGCACCACGGGCGGGTCGTCGATCAGCGCGATGATGCGCATCGGGCCGTGACATTTCTGACATTCGAGCGGATCAGCTTCGTAGACCTTGCGGATCAGCCGCGCCCAGGCTGACTTGGCGTGCGCGGCGAACACGCTCGCAGGTTCGCTCACCGGCTCGATCGGCAACGCGCACCGGGTCGGCGCATACTGAGTCTTCTGCGCCTTGGCGCGCTCCCCGCGCGCGCGATTCGAGTACCAACCGACATAGCGCACCAAATGCTCATACCGATCCGGGATGTGCCGGCAGAGCAACGCCAGCCACTGCGCCCCGGGCATCACCTCAAAGTTCCTCTTCAGGCCGAGGTGCATCTTCGAGCGATAGATGACGCTGCCGGTGGCGGCGTCGTAGCTCATCTTTGCAAGGGACATCGGGGCGCGCAGCATGTAGCCTGCGAGCTTTCGCGCACTGATCAAGCGAATAGAAGCCGCCGGGCGGTTTCTCGTGAAGGTGGTCGGCTCCCATCATCAATACAAGCACGCCACGAAACTGGGCAAGGTGACAGTGCCGCACCCGACCAAGGACCTGCCTGTCGGCACGGCGCGCAGTGTACTGAAACAGGCCGGACTGAAATAGGAGTCAACCATGACCAGCTATATCGCCCTTCTGCGGAAGGACAAAAAATCCGACTACGGCGTCGTAGTTCCCCGACCTGCCGGGTTGCATCTCTGCCGGCAGCACCCTTCAGGAAGCCAAGGCCATGGCCGAGGAGGCGCTGGGCGCGCACGTGGCCCGCTTGCGCGAGGATGGCGATCCGGTGCCGGCACCCTCCTCGCTCGACGCGATCGCCGCCCTGCCGGCGTTCAAGGGCGCGGTGGCGATGATGGTGGAACTGAAGGAAGCGGCCGAACGCGCCGTGCGCATCAATATCACGGTGCCGGAGCGCTCGCTGGCGGTGATCGACCGCGCCGCCGACGCGCAGGGCATGAACCGCTCCGCTTTTCTGACGCGGGCGGCTGAGAGCATTGCGAACGCGGTCACGGTGGCAAGCGATGCCGAGTTCAAGGACTGGGCGCTGCGGCACTTGGCGAAAGGGGGCGGCGCCAATCCGCAGCGCTACTGGATCGCCACCTTCAGCGGCACGCCCCACACCCCGGACCTGGTGCGAGAGAAGCTGGGCGAATACAGTGCCAAACGGCGCACCAGCGTGCCCGACTACGTGGCCAAGCACGGCCGGGACGTCCCGACACCATTACCGCCGCGTGCGCGGCGGACGTGACCGCGATGCGAAACTCGGGGTCCCGGTGCGGCGATCCCGTGAGCCAATGGAAATACCGCCCCCGTCTTCAGCGGAGACGCGTCTAGCCATCTCCACAGCGTGCGTCAGTAGCCTTGCGCTTACCGACGATATCTATTGAGCTGGCGGGTGAAGCCCTGCGGGGAAATAGCGTGAAAGCCAATCGGTGCGGGCCGATGGCCGGGCCCCAACAAGCGCGCTATTGAAGCAAAACGGGAACCGTTAGAAGAACGACAGAGAAAAGATTCTGTAAGTTGTTGAATATTGGCGCGCCCGGACGGATTCGAACCGCCTACCCCTTGGTTCGTAGCCAAGTACTCTATCCAGATGAGCTACGGGCGCGCTGGAGGCCGAATTATATCAAACCTTTAGCAATCAGCCCGCACCGGGCTGCGCTACCGCCCATGCGGCCTGCGGAAAACCACAAATACAAATACAAACGGCCCCGTTCAGGGGCCGCTGGTATCTGGCGGAGAGAGAGGGATTCGAACCCTCGATAAGGTGTAACCCCTATACTCCCTTAGCAGGGGAGTGCCTTCAGCCGCTCGGCCATCTCTCCGGAACTCTTGGATTATATCGCACGCCCGGATCGCGCCCCCGCCAACCGCGTCAGGCCGGCAGGTCCAGCCCGAACGCCTTGTGCAGAACCCGCACGGCGAGTTCCATGTATTTCTCGTCGATCACGACCGACACCTTGATCTCGGATGTGGAGATCATCTGGATGTTGATGCCCTCCTCGGCCAGCGTGCGGAACATGGTGCTGGCGATGCCGGCGTGCGAACGCATGCCGACGCCGACCAAGGACACCTTCGCGATCTTGTCGCCGCCCTGCACCTCGCGCGCCTTGATGTGCGCGGCGACGGGTTTGAGGATGTCCAGCGTCTTCGCGTAATCGTTGCGGTGGACCGTGAAGGAAAAGTCCGTCAGACCGTCGTGGCCGACGTTCTGCACGATCATGTCCACATCCACATTCGCGTCGCCGACCGGGCCGAGGATCTGGTACGCGATGCCGGGCCGGTCGGGCACGCCCAGGATGGTGATCTTGGCCTCATCGCGATTGAACGCGATGCCTGAGATGCTTGCTGATTCCATTTGCGCGTCTTCCTCGAAAGTAATCAGCGTGCCCTCGCCTTCGTCCTCGAAGCTGGAGAGCACGCGTAACCGCACGTTGTACTTGCCGGCGAACTCGACGGAGCGTATCTGCAGCACCTTGGAGCCGAGGCTCGCCATTTCAAGCATTTCCTCGAAGGTGATCGTCTTCAGGCGCCGCGCTTCCGGCACGATGCGCGGATCGGTCGTGTAGACGCCGTCCACGTCCGTGTAAATCTGGCATTCGTCGGCCTTGAGCGCGGCGGCCAGCGCCACGCCGGTGGTGTCCGAACCGCCGCGACCGAGCGTGGTGATGTTGCCTGACTCGTCCACGCCCTGGAAGCCCGCCACGACGACGACGCGGCCCTCGGCGAGGTCACGCCGCATGTTGTCTTCGTCGATCTTGACGATGCGCGCCTTGGTATGAGCGCTGTCGGTCAGGATGCGCACCTGCGCGCCGGTGTAGCTGCGCGCGGGCACGCCCATTTCGGTAAGCGCCATCGCCAGCAGCGCGATGGTGACCTGCTCGCCGGTGGAAACCATGACATCGAGTTCGCGCGGATCCGGCTGGGTCTGGACTTCCTTCGCCAGCGCGATCAGCCGGTTGGTTTCGCCGGACATGGCGGAAACAACCACGACCACATCGTGGCCTTGGCGCTTCCAGCGCGCGACGCGCCGGGCGACGTTCTTGATGCGTTCCGGGCTGCCGACGGAAGTGCCGCCGTATTTTTGGACAATGAGGGACATGGATGGGCTGGCCGCACGCGGCCATCAATTCAAAATGACGATTCGACTCAAACGATGCCGGTATCCGGCGGAAAACCTTGAATTTTAGCTGATTTTGCACACCCGGACGGACGCGCCTTGGCGCCCGGTCATGCCGGCCGGAGGAACACGCGTGAACTTGCCGGCCGCCCGGGTGTCCATGTCGTCGTCATTAATCAGAATCCACTGCACAATCATCATGCCCTCGACTTCCGTCCGCCCTTCCCTGCGTGCCGAGAATCCCCGCGAGATCCGCCGGCGGCTCGGGCTGAACCAGCAGGAATTCTGGAGCCGTGTCGGCGTGACCCAGAGCGGCGGCTCCCGCTACGAAAGCGGCCGCGTCATGCCGCGCCCCGTGCGCGAACTGGTACGCTTGGTCCACGTCGAGCGCATCGATCTTGCGCAAGCCCGCGGCGAGGATTTCCGCATCGCCGGCTATCTGCGGGCCCGGAAACCCGCGCTTTACCGCCAATTGCGCGCCGAATTGCGCACCGGCACACCGCGTACAGGGGCTGCCACCCGCCCGCGCTGAGCCCGGCGTAAAAACCCCCCGCGCTTGCGCCATTGACGCCGCCCAGCGCCAATGAGAGCCTTGCTCAGAGGTTCATCCCCGCATGCGTATCACTCGCCGCCTGGAATTCGACGCCGGGCACCGTATCCCCGCCCACGGCCACCAGTGCCGTCATCTGCACGGCCATCGCTATGCGATCGAAGCGACGGTCTCGGGCGCCGTTGTCGCCGAGGAAAATGCGCCCGATCAGGGCATGGTGATCGATTTCGGCGGACTCAAGACACTGCTCCATGACACCGTGGTCGCCCCCTGGGACCATGCCTTCCTCGCCTACGGCAAGGATCGCGCAGTCCTCGATTTTCTCGCTACGCTGCCGGGGCACAAGACCGTCACTTTCACGCAGCCACCCACGGTGGAACACCTCGCGCATACTGCGTTCGGGCTGCTGGCGACCGCATTACAGGCGGCGCACGGCGAGCGGGTCCGGCTGGAGCGCGTACGCCTCTACGAAACACCCAACTGCTGGGCGGATGCCGGTCCGGGATGAAATCCTGAGGGTGTGAGATTCGAACTCACGAGGGCCTTGCGACCCTGCCGATTTTCAAGACCGGGAGTACTGAGGCCCCGCTGCCTTATCCATCAATGACTTAGGCAGGAACGGCGACCTAATCTAGCCCAGTTGCAAGCTCGCCCTAATCAGCAAATGCCGGGCGGTTAGAATCGCCGCCATCGGAAGCGTGGCCGAGCGGTTTAAGGCAGCAGTCTTGAAAACTGCCGTGGGGGCAACTCCACCGTGAGTTCGAATCTCACCGCTTCCGCCAGTTCCTACGCGCGCAGCGCCGACCGCACCAGCGAGCCGGCCGCGGCCACCCGCCTGTTCCCCTGCCCGCTTCACAATGGGACCGAAATCTTGAGCGTGGTTACCTGCGAACGGTGCCCCAAGCGCTGAGCCACCACGGTGGCAGGTGCGGGGCGAAAGCGGGAACACCAGCGCACCCTGCACTAGCGAAGACTGGCTTATGCTGCGGATGGCTATGGGGTGTACGAGCGACGAGGGAGGCGTTGCTCGGGAGAAGAGATAGGCTTCAGCCTCCGCCACCCCCGGCACTCAATGATGAGGCGAGCACCGGGGTTAGAAACGTCTCCATGCAAGGTGAGACTTTCCGATTAAATCTTGTGCCCCACCTGATCGCCGGAATCGTACTTATCGTATTTCCCATCCCCGGTTTTGTCAGTGTCTTTTTTGATCTCCGAGTAATCAGGTATTTTGACCTTGGAGTTCGGGAGCTCGACGTTTGGTTCGGGAGTATCCTTTTTCTGTTCGGCCATTGGTCCACCTCGCGGAGTCTGAAGAAGGTGGCCCCGGAATTCATCGCTAGAGGAAACCGGGGCCGATGTCGCCGCCCCAGGGAGGGGGACGGCGACACTGAAGAAGTGGCGCCGGGTTTTCCCATGAGGGCATGCCGGCGCCTGAGTCAGCAGGCAGTACTTACGTTCTGCGCTGACGAGTTAAGAATAACGATGGGCGCTCGGGGTACTTGTCGGTCGCTGTCTGATTCGCATGTGTCCGCGGTGCTGACAAAGGTGCCGGGGCAGGCGCGCAGAATCGCCTGCAGGGTATTTCTAAGCGCTTCGTGATGACATCGCCTTCTATTGCCCTCGTCACGCTGGCATCAATGACATTCAGGCGGTATCTCGTCATCGACTATGCGCGAGGAAAATGGCGGCAAATGCGGTCGCGTCGATCCTTAAAGTTGCCACCTTCGACCTCGCTGCAACCTGACGCGGAGAGACTAGCAGGACGGGAACACACGGGCGAAACGATGCCGGGCGGCACCCCCTACCCGCTCAAGGACTTGGCAGACTGCTTGCGACAGGACGCAACACCCCAATATGGATGGGCGAGGTCTTTCAAGATCGGTACATTCAACCGCGCTGCCAACCCTCCGCTGCCGCGATCCCCCTGGAGCGGCCATTGCAGGGGACAATGCCTTCTATTATCAATTACTTGGCGATGTGCCTGCGACCGCTAAGGTATTCCGAAATGATTGAAACTTCACGCCTAGTCCGCTAGTCTTAGTAGTCGAGTAAATTGATCAAGTTCAGACGCTCGATACCGCCATACATACATAGAGGAGCTCAGCATCCCATGGCTATTAACTTCAACCCTCAGCCTGTCATCAACGCGCCAACTGGTGTCGTTGCCGGTCAGAACCGCGTCCTGCGCAATACTTACTTGCTGCTGGCGCTGACGCTGATCCCGACGGCGATCGGTGCGGTGATCGGCACCAACCTCAATCTGGGCTTCCTGCGCACTAACCCGGTGATCTCGTTCTTCGTGATCATGGCGGTGTTCTACGGCTGGATCTTCGCCATCGAGAAAAACCGCGACAGCGGTTTGGGCGTCGGCCTCCTGCTGGGCTTTACGTTCTGCATGGGCCTGCTGCTCGGACCGCTCCTCCAGAACATCCTCGGTTTCCGCAACGGCGCCGCGCTGATCGCGATGGCGGCTGGCGGTACCGCGGCCGTGTTCTTCGTGATGGCCGGCATCGCCACGACCACCAAGCGGGACCTGTCCGGGATGGGCAAGTTCCTCGCGGTGGGCGGGATCGTGCTGATCCTGGCGGTGGTCGCCAACGTGTTCTTCCAGAGCCCGGTCGCGCACCTGACCATCGTGTCGCTGTTCGTGGTGTTTTCGACGCTGGTGATTCTCTGGCAGATCAACAACATCGTGCGTGGCGGCGAAACCAACTACGTGTCGGCCACGCTGACGCTGTACGTGTCGGTCTACAACCTGTTCACCAGCCTGCTGCAGCTCTTGGGCATCTTCGGCGGCAACCGGGATTAAATCGCTATAGCCGCCAAGGCGCAGAGAACGAGGCGTTCTCGAACCCAAAAAACGGCCGATCGCAAGATCGGCCGTTTTGTTTTGTAGAACAGATCGTTTCCGCGCTTCGGGGTTGTTCCCTTTTCTCTGCGTTCTCCGCGCCTCTGCGGCTAATTGAACTTGTCAAAAACCGCCACCGACTCCACATGTGCCGTGTGCGGGAACATGTTGACGATGCCCGTCGCGCCGAGCACGTAGCCATGGACATGCACCAGCACCTCTGCGTCCCGGGCCAGCGTGGACGGATTGCAGGAGACGTAGACGATCCGCTTCGGACCTGCCGGTCCGATTGACTTGACCAGATCCATCGCGCCGTCGCGCGGCGGGTCGATCAGCATACGGTCAAATGCGCCCCAGGCCTCCAGCGTGGCGGGCGTCACCTTGAAGAGATCGGCCACGCGAAACTCCACCCGGTCAGAAAGTCCGTTGGTCTTCGCATTCTCCGCCGCACGAGCGAGCAGCACGCTGCTGCCCTCCACGCCCAGCACACGGGAGCCGCGCCGGGCGATGGCCAGCGTGAAATTGCCAAGCCCGCAGAAGAGGTCGGCGATGCGCTCGCCCGGCTGCGGCTCGAGCAGCGACAGCGCACGCCGCACCAGCACGGCGTTCACCGCCGGATTCACCTGCGTGAAATCGGTCGGTCCAAAACCGATACGCAAACCGAACTCGGGCAGCGCATAGTCGAGAGGCACCGGCGGGCCGGCCAATGGCGCAGCAGTGTCCGGCCCTTTCGTCTGCAAATAGACCGCGACGCCATGTTCCCGGCCGAAAGCATCCAGTTTTTCGCGGTCCGCCGCATTCGGGGCGGCCAGAACCCGGAACACGAGCACGGTCGCCGACTCGCCCACCGCCAGTTCGATCTGGGGAATGCATTCGCGGATCGATAGGTCCTGCACCAGCGCGCGTAACTGCGGCAGCAGCGCAGAGATCGCCGGCGGCACCACTTCGCAACTGTCCATATCGGTGACGAAACTCGACTTCCGCTCGCGGAAGCCGATCAGCGCGCGGCCTTTCTTTACGACGTAGCGTGCCGAGAAGCGCGCACGGTGGCGGTAGCCCCAGGCCGGCCCGATGATGGGCGGCAATACCTGGCCCGGCTGGACCTTGCCGATGCGCCTGAGGTTGTCTTCCAGCACGCGCTGCTTGGCGGCGACCTGCGCGCGCACATCGAAGTGCTGCAGGCTGCAGCCGCCGCAGGTGCCGAAGTGAGGGCAGCGCGGCACGGTGCGGAACGGGCTCGCGTGCACGACCTGGGTGGCCACGGCAAGATCGAAGCTCGGCTTGCGCTGGAGGATGCGCGCCTCGACCCGCTCACCCGGCAGCGCGCCCTCCACAAACACCACCTTGCCTTCGTGACGCGCGATGCCGCGTCCCTCGGCATCCAGGGACTCGATCTCCAGCAGCATGGAGCTCAGGACGCCGGCCAGCGGGCGAGAAACTCGCGCCAGTGGGGCTCGTCGCTGCGCGCAAGGGTCTCGCGCACCAGTGCGGTCTCGGTCTGCCAGGCGGCGGCCGTCAGCGCGCCGCGCATTTTCTGGAACGCAAGATAGACCAGGTAGGTGTTGGCGGTGTCCGCTTCGCAGTAGCGCCGGATGTCGCCTAGCCGGCCTTCCCGGTACGCCCCCCAGACCGCGGACCCGTGCATGCCGATCTTGCCCGGCAGCCCCATCAGTTGCGCGAGGTCGTCGAGCGGCGCAGCACCCCGGGGCTGGTACATGGCCAGCAGGTCCATCAAATCCAGATGCCGGGCATGGTAGCGGCTGATGTAGTTGTTCCACTTGAAATCGCGGTCGTCCTCGCCCTGGTCCCAGAAACGCGCCGCGCGCACGCCGTGCATGAGACCCCGGTAATTCAGCACTGGCAGGTCGAAACCGCTGCCGTTCCACGACACGATCTGCGGGGTATATTTCTCGATGCCATCGAAGAAACGCTGGATCAGCAGACCTTCGGTGTCGTTGGCATCGCCCAGCGACCACACGCGGAAGCTGTCGCGCTCGCGCAGCGCGCACGCGATGGACACCACCCGGTGCAGGTGCAGCGGCAGAAAATCCGTGCCGTGGCTCTGGCGCCGGCGCTGCATGGCCATCGCGGCCACGTCCTCGTCCGGCAATTCCGGCCCGAGCTCATAGAGCGTGCGCAGTCCTTGCACGTCGGGGACTGTTTCGATGTCGAAGGCAAGAACGGGCTGCATCAGCCTCTACCCTGGATAAACGCCGGTGGATAAATAGCGGTCACCGCGATCGCAAGCAATAAACGCAATCACGGCATTCCGGGCCTCGCGAGCAACCTGCAGTGCGGCCCAGGCGCCGCCGCCGGATGACACTCCGGCGAAAATCCCCTCCAGCCGAGCCAGATCCCGCATGGTGTTCTCTGCATCGGCCTGTTTCACCTCGATCACCTGGTCCACCCGCGACCAGTCGCAAATCTTCGGCAGATACGGTGCCGGCCACTTGCGGATGCCGGGGATCTGCGCGCCATCCGCCGGCTGGCAGCCGACGATCCGGATTGCCGGATTCTGTTCCTTGAGATAGCGCGAGACGCCCATGATGGTGCCGGTGGTGCCCATGCTCGCCACGAAATGCGTGATTCGGCCTTCGGTGTCCCGCCACAGTTCGGGACCGGTCGTTTCGTAATGCGCGAGCGGGTTGTCGGGATTGGCGAACTGGTCGAGCACCTTACCTTTGCCTTCGCGTTCCATCTGTGCCGCAACGTCACGCGCCTGCTCCATGCCGCCTTGCGCGGCGGGTGTCAGGATCAACTCGGCTCCATAGGCCTTCATGCTGGAACGGCGCTCAACCGACTGGTTGTCCGGCATGACGAGGATCACGCGGTAGCCTTTCATCGCCGCCACCATCGCGAGTGCGATGCCGGTGTTGCCGCTGGTGGCCTCGATCAGCGTGTCGCCCGGCTTGATCTCGCCGCGTGCCTCGGCCCGGACGATCATCGACAGCGCCGGCCGATCCTTGACGGAACCCGCCGGGTTGTTGCCTTCGAGCTTCGCCAGCAGCATGTTGCCGCCGGTCCCCATGCGCTGCAGGCGCACGAGCGGCGTGTTGCCGACGAAATCTTCGAGCGTGCGTTTCACGGCTGACCGCGGGCCAGCAGTTGCCCGCAATACCGCGCGACGCCCTGCTCAACCGTCAGGAAAGGCTCGGCGTAGCCTGCCGCCCGCAAGCGCGTGAGGTCCGCCTGGGTATAGCTCTGGTAGCGGCCCTTGAGGTCCGCCGGGAAAGGGATGTACTCGACGATCTTCTCCGCCTGCAGGGCCTCCAGCGGCAGCACGGCCTTGCCCTCCGCCTGGCGCAGGCGGTTGACGGTGGCCAGCGCAACCGCGTTGAAGCTCTCCGCGGCGCCGGTGCCGCAGTTGAAGATGCCGGCAGCACCCGGATGGTCGAGGAAGTGCAGGTTGACCTTCACCACGTCCTCGACGGAAATGAAATCTCGTTGCTGCTCGCCGTGGCCGTAACCGCCGCTGCCTTCGAACAGCCGCACCCGGCCATCGGCCCGGTACTGGTTGAAGAAATGATAGGCCACCGACGCCATCCGTCCCTTGTGCGCTTCGCGGTCGCCGTAGACGTTGAAATAGCGCAGACCGACGACCTGGGTCGTGCGTTCGGGCCACAGACGGCGCACGTACTGGTCGAACAGGAATTTCGAATAGCCGTAAACGTTCAGCGGCCCCTCGCACTCCCGCGCCTCGCGGAAATAGGTGTTGCCGCCGTAAACGGCCGCCGAAGAGGCGTAGAGAAAGGGTACTTCTTCCGCCATGCAGTAGTCGAATACTGATTTCGAATACGCATAGTTGTTGCGCAGCATGTAGCGGCCGTCGCGCTCGGTGGTGTCCGAGCAGGCACCCTCGTGCAGGATGGCGGTCAGCGCGTTCTCGAACGCGCCACCCTCCAACTGCTCCAGAAATTCGTCCTGGTCCAGATAATCGGCGATCTCGCAATCCGCGAGGTTGGCGAACTTGTCGCCCTGCGCAAGATTGTCAACTGCGATGATGTCGGTCTCGCCGCGCGCGTTGAGCGCCCGCACCAGGCTGGACCCGATAAAACCGGCTGCGCCGGTCACCACGATGGTCATGATTTCGCATCCCGGTTGGCAAAAAGTTCCTGCGGCGTCACCACCGCGGTGCCGAACTTGGCGACCACGATGCTCGCCGCGCGGTTGGCGATCGTCACCGCATCCGGCAGGGTCACCCCGGCCGCCAGCATTGCGCCAAGGGTTGCGATCACCGTATCGCCGGCGCCGCTCACATCGTACACCTCGCGTGCCTGCGCGGAGACGTGCAGCCGCGCGCCCGTCGTGTAAAGCGTCATGCCTTCCTCGCTGCGGGTCACGAGCAGGGCCGCGAGCCGCAGGCTCCGGCGCAGCTTCTCGGCGCGCGCGGCGAGGTCGCGTTCGTTGCGCCAGCGTCCAACGACCGCGCGGAATTCGGCGCGGTTGGGCGTCACCACGGTGGCGCCGCGATAGCGCGAGAAATCGTCCCCCTTCGGGTCGACGAGCACAGGCTTGCCGGCGACACGGGCCAGCCGGATCATGCGCGCGATGTGGGCGAGGCCACCCTTGCCGTAATCCGACAGGATCACCGCGTCGCACTGGCGCACGAGCTGCGCGAACTCCTTGAGTTTGGACTGCAGAATCTCATGGCTTGGGGTGGTCTCGAAGTCCACCCGCAGCAACTGCTGGCTGCGGCCGATCACCCGCAGCTTGACCGTAGTGTCGATGCCCGCATCGCGATGCAGCCGCGCCCTGATGCCGGACTTGCGCACGAGGGCGCCGAGCGTCGTCCCGGCCTCGTCGCGGCCCACCACCGACAGCAGCGTGGTCTTCGCACCCAGCGCCGCGGCGTTCCGCGCCACATTGGCGGCGCCGCCCGGACGCTCCTCCGTGCGCTCGATGCGCACCACCGGCACCGGCGCCTCCGGCGAGATCCGGGACACGTCGCCGAACCAGTAGCGGTCGAGCATGACATCGCCCACCACCAGCACGCGCGCGCGGCGCAGGCGTTTGATCAGGTTACTGTCATCCAAGGGACTCTCCTCTGCCGATGCCGTAATACTCCAGCCCGGCCGCCTTCACCAGGCCCGGCTCGAACAGGTTGCGCCCGTCGAAGATCACCGGCTGTTTGAGCCGGCGCCGGATGGACTCGAAGTCCGGGCTGCGGAATTCCTTCCATTCGGTGACGATGACCAGCGCATCCGCGCCGTCCAGCGCCGCCAGCGGCGACGCGGCGTACATCACCGGCAGGTCGCCAAGCACGCGCTTCGCTTCGTCCATCGCCACCGGATCGTAGGCCACGACGCGCGCGCCGCGCGCCGCCAGTTCCCGGATCACCGCCCGTGACGGCGCTTCGCGCATGTCGTCCGTGTTCGGTTTGAAGGCCAGTCCCCACAGCGCGAAGGTGCGGCCATCGAGGCGCGCACCGAAGCGGGTCGCGATCTTGTCCACCAGCCGCAGCTTCTGCGCCTCGTTGACCGCTGCCACCGCCTGCAGCAGCCTCAGGGGAACGCCCTGCTGCCGCGCCGTGAACTGCAGCGCCTTCACGTCCTTGGGGAAACAGCTGCCGCCGTAGCCGACGCCCGGATAGAGGAAATGGTAGCCGATGCGCGGGTCCGAACCGATGCCCTGGCGCACGTGCTCGATGTCGGCGCCGAGCTTTTCCGCCAGGTTGGCCAGTTCGTTCATGAAGGATATGCGCGTCGCCAGCATCGCGTTGGCCGCGTACTTGGTCAGTTCGGCCGACCGCGCATCCATCACCAGCAGACGCTCGTGGTTGCGCTGGAAGGGTGCGTAGAGCGCGCGCAGGGCCGCGATCGCCCGCTCGTCGTCGGTGCCGATAACGATGCGGTCGGGGCGCATGAAATCCTCGACGGCGGCGCCTTCCTTGAGAAATTCCGGGTTGGACACCACGGCGAAGGACACGTCCATTTTCCGCGTCTGCAGTTCCGCGGCGATAGCTTCGTGCACGCGGTTTGCGGTGCCGACCGGCACCGTGGACTTGTCCACCACGATCCGCCATTCGGTCATACGGCGACCGATATTGCGCGCGGCCTCGATGACATACTGCATGTCGGCCGCGCCGTCCTCGTCGGGCGGCGTGCCCACGGCAATGAACTGCAGCGTGCCGTGCTTCACTGCCGCGTCGATGTCGGTGGTGAAGCGCAGGCGCCCGGCCGCCACATTGCGCCGGATCATCTCCGGCAGGCCGGGCTCGTGGATCGTCACGCCACCGGCCTTGAGCGTTTCGATCTTGCGCGCATCGACGTCCAGGCACAGCACATCGTTGCCGACTTCCGCCAGGCAGGCGCCGGTCACCAGCCCGACGTAGCCGGTGCCGATGATCGTGACGTTCATTCAGCGGCTCCGATGCTGGCGTTGATCACGTCGAGGGCTGCTGCGGGATCGGGGGCGCCGGTAATCGCACGTCCGATCACCAGGTAATCCGCGCCCGCCGCCATGGCGGCTTCCGGCGTCATTACCCGCACTTGGTCGTTGGCATCGGTACCCGCCGGCCGGATGCCGGGCGTCACCAATTTGAAACCGGGACCACAGGCTTTGCGCAGCACCGGTGCCTCCAGGGCCGAGCAGACCACACCGTCGAGGCCGGCCGCCTGCGTGAGCTTCGCCAGCCGCAGCACCTGGTCTGCCGGCGAACCGGCGATGCCGATCGCCGGCAGCTCGGCTGCGCACATGCTGGTCAGCACGGTGACCGCGATCAGCAGCGGCCGCGGCAGGCCACCCTGCAGGGCGGCCTTCGTCACCGCATCGCGCGCCGCGGTCAGCATCGCTTCGCCCCCAGAAGCGTGCACGTTCAGCATCCACACGCCAAGGCGCGTCGCCGCCGCACAAGCCTGGGCCGCGGTATTGGGAATGTCGTGAAACTTGAGATCGAGAAAGACGCCGAAGCCCAGCGCCTGCAACTGCCGCACGAGGTCAGGACCCGCGGCGGTAAATAGCTCCTTGCCGACCTTCACACGGCAACGCTGCGGGTCGAGCCGGCGCGCCAGAGCCAGCGCTGACGAGGCCTCCGGGTAGTCCAGGGCAACGATAATCCGGGGATCCTTCACGCTGGCGCCGCCTCCGGGACGTTCATGCAAGATTCACCCGCGTCAGGTCGGCGGCTTGCGTCATTCGCTGGACTCGCATCCCCACGAGGTGGGCCCCCTGCTCGATAGCTCATGCCGGCAGGGCCTTCTCTTCCGTGCGTCGTGGGGAATAGGTTTCCCACTTCCCGCACGCCGGGCAGCGCCAATAGAACTGGCGCGCGCGGAAACCGCAGACATCGCACTTGTACATGGCAAGCCCGCGCGTATGCTGGTGTACGAGGTTCTTGACCAGTTCCAGGTCGTGCCGGCGCTGCGCGGGGGCGTCCAGCAACTGGGCCTCCAGCAGCTTGTCCAGCCCCAGCAGGGTCGGATTGCGTTTTAGCTCCTCGCGCACTACCTGGTAAGCCGGTTGCGCGCCCTCGCGCTCCAGAACCCCCTGGAACACGACGTTCAGCATGTCGAGCGAACCATATTTGGAAAGATAGCCGCGCAGGAGATTGACGCCCTCCTCCAGCTTGCCCAGCCGGCGGTAAGCGGCGAGCAGCTTTTCGGTGGCCAGCGCGAGGAAGACCGGGTTCTGGCTCTCGATCTTCTTCCAGGCTTCTACGGCCTGCACGTCGTCGCCGAGCGAAGCTTCGAGGTCGCCCAGCAGCAGATGCGCCCGCACGCATTTGCGGTGATGGCTCAGCGCCTGCGCGAGGTGCGGGCGTGCCGCCTCCGGACGCGTATGAATCATGTGGTCGGCGGCCAGCTCACAATGAAAGTTGGCGATCTCCGTCTGAAACGAACGGCCAGTCGCCTGTTCGAGCGCCAGCGCGGTGTCGATGGCCTTCTGCCAGTCTTTTTCCTGCTCGTAGATGTCGAGCAGGAACTTGAGCGCGGCCTCGCCATGCGCCGTGCCCTTGAGTTTGGCGAACAGCTCCTCGGCGCGATCCAGCAAGCCCGCCTTGAGGTAATCCTGCGCCAGTTCGAACACGGCGTTCAGACGCTGCGTCTCGTTGAGATCGGGCCGCTCCGCGAGATGCTGGTGCATGCGGATCGCACGCTCGATCTCGCCGCGGCGGCGGAACAAGCTGCCCAGCGCGAAGTGCAGTTCGATGGTCTGCGGATCGACCTTCACCACCTCGATGAAGGCCTCGATCGCCTTGTCGGGCTGTTCGTTCAGCAGGAAGTTGAGCCCGCGGAAGTACGAGGAGGGCAGCGCCCGCGATTCCGTCAGCAGGTGCTTGATGTCGATGCGCGCCGCGAGCCAGCCGAGCGCGAAGAACAGCGGCAGGGCCAGCAGCCACCAGTATTCGAACTCCACTCAGGACCTCCGCGCCGGTGGTGTTTCAACCGCAGCTTCCGCCGGCAACGCCGGTTGTGCAGGCGGCGGCGCGACCGGCGCCGTTTCCCGCCGGGCGAGTTGCCGCCGCTGGCGGAAGATCAGCCCCAGGCAGGACAGCACGCCCAGCACCGCGCCCGCGGCGAAAAACGCGAACAGCAGAGCCACCAGCGGCGTCCGCCATTCGGTGTCGAAGTAATAGCGCAGGGTCACGGGATCGGTGTTGCGGATGGCAAAGCCCAGCAGCAGCACGAAAACCGCGACTTTGACGAGAGTGGCGAGCAGGCGCATCGGAGCCGGTTGAGGATTGAGTGCGCGATTGTATGCGGCTTGAAAGACAGTCTTCGGCGCGGCATCCAGTTCAGTCGCCGGTCCCGGAAAAGAAAAGGACGGCATCGTGTATCACGATGCCGCCCCGTTCCGCCGGCGCCACTGCAGGAGCCGCGCGCGTTATTGTTGCAGATACTGTTGCTGCGCGAGGGCGGCGGCGGCCTCTTCGAGATCGACCCGCTCGCGCAACTCCTTGCCCGCCTTGAAGTGCGGCACGTACTTGGCCGGCACCTGTACCTTCTCGCCGGACTTCGGATTGCGGCCGACCCGGGGCGGACGGTAATTCAGGCCGAAGCTGCCGAAACCGCGGATCTCGATGCGCTCGCCTTCCGCGAGGCTTTTGGCCATCGCGTCGAGGATCATCTTGACCGCGAGTTCGGCATCCTTCGCCACCAGCTGCGGATAGCGCGCAGCCAGCTTCGCGATCAGCTCTGACTTGGTCATGTCCATCCCCGGTTATTTTTGATCGCTCCCGGTCGGCTCCAGCTTGGCCTTGAGGAGCGCGCCCAGGTTGGTGAGACCGGCGTTGGCGGGTTTGTCGGCCGCGATCTTCTGCATGGCCGCGGCTTCCTCGGACAGGTCCTTGGCTTTGATCGACAGGTTGATCGTCCGGTTCTTGCGGTCGACGTTGATGATCATCGCCGTGACCGTATCGCCTTCCTTGAGATGGGTCCGGATGTCCTCCACGCGGTCGCGCGAGATCTCGGAGGCGCGCAGGTAACCGTCGATGTCGCCGCCGATGGCGACCACGGCGCCCTTGGCGTCGATGGACTTCACGGTGCCGGTGACGATCGAGTTCTTCTCGTGGGTGGCGATGAAGCCCGAATACGGGTCGCCTTCCAGCTGCTTGATGCCGAGAGACACGCGTTCGCGCTCGACGTCGATCGACAGCACCGTCGCCTCGACTTCCTCGCCCTTCTTGTACTTCTTGACCGCTTCCTCGCCGGCCACGTTCCAGGACAGGTCGGACAGGTGCACCAGGCCGTCGATGCCGCCGGGCAGGCCGATGAAGATACCGAAGTCGGTGATGGACTTGATCGTGCCCGCCACTTTCTCGCCCTTCTTGTGGTTCACCGAGAAATCTTCCCACGGGTTCGCGCGGCACTGCTTGATGCCCAGCGAAATCCGGCGGCGGTCCTCGTCGATCTCGAGCACCATGACCTCGATTTCGTCGCCGACCTGGCAGACCTTCGAGGGATGCACGTTCTTGTTCGTCCAGTCCATCTCCGAGACGTGGACCAGGCCTTCGATGCCGGCTTCGATCTCGACGAAGGCGCCGTAGTCGGTCAGGTTGCTGACCTTGCCGAACAGGCGCGTGCCCTGCGGATAGCGCCGGCCGATGCCCACCCACGGATCTTCACCGAGCTGCTTCATGCCCAGCGAGACGCGGTTTTTCTCCTGGTCGAACTTGAGGATCTTGGCTTCCACCTCGTCGCCCACCGACAGCACTTCCGACGGGTGCTTGACGCGGCGCCAGGCGAGGTCGGTGATGTGGAGCAGGCCGTCGATGCCGCCCAGGTCCACGAACGCGCCGTAGTCGGTGATGTTCTTGACGATGCCCTTCACCACCGAGCCTTCTTTCAGGTTTTCCAGCAGCGCCTGGCGTTCCGCGCCCTGGCTTTGCTCGAGCACCGCGCGTCGGGACACGACCACGTTGTTGCGCTTGCGGTCGAGCTTGATGACCTTGAACTCCATGTTCTTGTTTTCGTACGGCGTGGTGTCCTTCACCGGCCGCGTGTCCACCAGCGAACCGGGCAGGAAGGCACGGATGCCGTTCACCATGACGGTGAGTCCGCCCTTCACCTTGCCGGAAATGAGGCCCGTGATGACCGTGCCTTTTTCGAGCGCGTCTTCGAGTTCGTGCCACGCTGCGAGGCGCTTGGCCTTGTCGCGTGAGAGGCGCGTTTCACCGTGGCCGTCTTCCAGCGCATCGATCGCCACCTGAACGAAATCGCCTGGCTTGACGTCGACCAGGCCCTGGTCGTTGTGGAATTCTTCAAGGGGGATGTAGGACTCGGACTTGAGCCCGGCGTTGACGACCACGAAATTGGCGTCGACGCGGACAACTTCGGCGGTGATCACCTCACCGATGCGCATTTCCTTGCGCGAGAGACTTTCTTCGAACAGCGCGGCGAAATTTTCCATTTCGACAGGCGCGGCGGCAGCAGAAGCAGTAGAGGTAGCGGTGGCAGGCATCATTTTGGAATCAGACACTTATGTTCCCGGCCGAACAGCCCGGCACGGGGTTGATTTGCACACGCCTTGCAGCCGGGGCGGCTCAAGGCACCCTTGGGTACTAGGTACTACGGAAACGCGGAAGCGGAACTACGGTCCTGCAGCAAGGGGCTGGCTTACGCTTACGTAACCCTTTGATATTGCGCCAACACTTTCGAAACAGCCGCATCGATGGAAAGCCCGGTCGTGTCGAGCTCAACGGCGTCCGCCCCCTTCAACAGCGGCGCCACGGCACGCCCGGAATCACGGGCATCGCGCTGGCGGAGTTCCTGCAAAAGGGCCGCAAGATTAGCATTCATTCCCTTATCCATCAACTGCTTATAGCGACGTTCCGCCCTTACCTCCGGGCTGGCGGTCAGAAAGACCTTGAGCGTGGCGTCCGGGAAGACCACCGAACCCATGTCCCGGCCATCGGCAACCAGACCGGGTGGCTGGCGAAACCCTCGCTGACGCGCCAGCAGGGCCGTCCGGACTGCGGGCAAAGCCGCCACCATGGACGCCGCAACGCTCATGGCTTCGGTCCGGATAACATCCGTAACCTCTTTATTTTCAAAAAGAATTTTGCTGTCGCGAAAGACGACCGGCAAGCCGCCCGCCAGCCGGGCGAGCCCCGCCTCTTCCGTCAGCGCCACCCCGGCCCGCTCCGCCGCCAGCGCCACCAGCCGATACAGCGCGCCGCTGTCCAGATAGTGGAAACCGAGGCTGGCGGCGACCCGCTGGGCCACCGTGCCCTTGCCGGACGCGGACGGGCCATCGATGGCAATCACCGGGATCCCGTTGGCGTTCATGCGTGAACGACCTGCGCATAGCACTGAAAGAAGCCGGGAAAGGTCTTGTTGACGCAGGCGGGATCGTTGATGCGTACCGGCACGCCACCGAGCGTGACGAGCGCGAAGCACATGGCCATGCGGTGGTCGTCGTAGGTGTCGATCACAGCGTGAGGCGTGAGGCCATGAAGGGGGAGGGGCCCCTTCATACCCTCCCTGGCCTGAGGCGGCGTCACCGCCAGAAAATCCGCGCCTTCTTCCACTGTGGCACCCAGCTTGCGCAGTTCGGTTGCCATCGCCGCGATGCGGTCGGTTTCTTTCACGCGCCAGCTGGCGATGTTACGCAAGCGGCAAGGGCCGTCGGCGAACAGCGCGCAGATCGCCAGCGTCATCGCCGCGTCCGGGATCAGGTTGAGATCGAGGTCGAACGCCCGCAGCCGCCCACTCGCCGGCGCCCGGGCTTCGATCCAGTTCTCGCCCATGGCAACCCTGGCACCCAGTGTGTGCAGCGCGCCGGCAAATTGCACGTCGCCCTGCACGCTCGCCCGGCCCACACCCTCCACGCGCACCGGTCCGGCGCCAATTGCACCCGCAGCCAGAAAGTACGAGGCCGAGGAAGCGTCGCCCTCGACGAAAACGGTGCCGGGACTACGGTACCAGGTGCCGGCGGGCACGCGAAAACGCGACCACCCCTCGCGTTCGACCACCACCCCGAACTGCGCCATCGCCGCAAGCGTGATTTCGATATACGGTCTGGAGATGAGTTCGCCCACCACTTCCACCTCGGCCGCCGCGCCTGCACGCCTTGCGAGCAACGGCAGCGCCAGCAGCAGCGCGGTAAGGTACTGGCTGGAGACGTTCCCGCGCACGCGCACGCGGGCGCCCAGGCGCGCGGCGCCGGGCTTGATCGCCAGCGGCGGGGAACCTGCCGTGCCTTCGTAATCGATGACGGCGCCCGCCTCGCGCAGCGCCTCCACCAGATCACCGATCGGCCGCTCGTGCATGCGCGGCACGCCGGACAGGCGGTACTCGCCCTGGCTCAAGGCCAGCGCAGCCGTCAGCGGACGGACTGCCGTGCCGGCATTGCCGAGGAACAGGTCTGCTTGCTTGACCGGGAATGCGCCGCCCAGCCCCTCGACGCGATAGTCATTACTGTCGCCCTGGCGCGCGAGCGTCACGCCGAGTTTCGCCAGCGCCTCGAGCATATGGCCGGTGTCGTCCGAGGCGAGCAGGTCGCGCACCTCGGTGACGCCTTCCGCCAGCGCGGCGATCAGCAGCGTGCGGTTGGAGAGGCTCTTGGAACCCGGCAGGCGCACCACGCCTTCGGCACGGCTGACCGCGGGCAAGTCCAGATACGCTGGTCCCGCCATTCGAAGTCAGCGCTTCTGGCTGGCGGCCCAGCGGTTGCGCGCGCGGCTCGCGCGGTCCATCACCGCCGCAAGCCCTTCGAGATCCCCGCGCTCGAGCAGCGCGTGCATTTCCTCGACCTTGGCTTCGTACTTTTCGAGCACCGCAAGCACGGCCACGCGGTTCGTCGCGCAGATGTCGCGCCACATCTCGGCCGTGCTGCCCGCGATGCGGGTGAAATCGCGGAAGCCGCCGGCGGCGAAACCGAACAGCTGGCGTGCTTCCGGATCGGTGGCGACGATATCCACCATCGCGAAGGCCAGCAGATGCGGCAGATGACTGACCGTGGCGAACACGCGGTCGTGTTCCGCCGGCCGCATGCGCACGACCTGCATGCCGCAGGCCTGCCAGGCGCGGCTCACCGTCCGCACGGCGGCCGCGGAGGTCTGCGGCAGCGGCGTCACGACCAGCTTGCGGCCCTGGTACAGATCGGGAAAGGCGGCGATGGCGCCGTGCTTCTCGGTACCGGCAATCGGATGCGCCGGCACGAAGCGCGGCAATGCCGCGCCGAGATAACGGCGCGCGGCGGCGATGATCTCCTGCTTGGTGCTGCCGGCGTCGGTGACGATGGTGCGCGGCCCCAGGTGCGGCGCGATGGCGGCCAGCAGCGGCGCCATCTGGCCGAGCGGCGTGGCCAGCAGCACCACGTCCGCGCGCGCCGCCGCCTCGGCCGGCGTCGCGATCTCGTCGATGATGCGGCGCTTACGCGCGACTTCCAGGTTTTTCTTCGAACGGCCGACCCCCAGCACGCGGCCGACGAGGCCCGCACGCTTCAGCGCCAGGGCGAAGGACCCGCCGATCAGGCCGACGCCGAAGATCGCCAGCGTGCCGATCAGCGGGCGCGGCTGGCGGGCGCGCGAGGGGGTTTTCTTCTTCGCCTTCTTCACTTGCGCAGCACTTCGCCAAGCGCTGCGAGGAAGCGCGCGTTCTCGCTTTCCAGGCCGATGGACACGCGCAGCCACTCCGGCATGCCGTAGCTCGCGATCGGCCGCACGATCACGCCGCGCTTGAGCAGTTCGCGGTAGATCGCGGCGCCATCGCCCACCTTGAAACTGACGAAGTTGCCGAAGGACGGGATCCATTCGAGCCCGAGTGAACGGAAGCCATCCAGCAACTGCCGCATCCCGCGCACGTTCAGCGCATAGCTCTCCTGCATGAAGGCGTCGTCATCCAGCGCGGCGGCCGCGGCGGCCAGCGAGAGGCTATTGACGTTGAAGGGCTGGCGCACGCGGTTCATGAGGTCCGCTACCCCCGCCGCCGCCAGCGCGTAGCCCACGCGCAGCCCGGCCAGGCCGTAGGCCTTGGAAAAGGTGCGCGTAACGACCAGGTTCGGGAACTCGGCGATCCACTGCGCGCTCGGCGAGCGCAGTTCCGGCGCCAGGTATTCGTTGTAGGCCTCGTCCAGCACCACCAGCACCGTCGCCGGCACGCTTTCGAGGAAACGGCGCAGGCGCGCGGCCTCCAGCATGGTGCCGGTCGGATTGTTCGGGTTGGCGATGAAGACAAGCCGCGCATCTGAGCCCGGCGTGCCGATCGCGGCGCGCAGCGCGTCGAGGTCGTGCCCGAAGTCTTTCGCCGGCACCTCGATACCGCTGGCGCCGACCGCCTGCACCGCCAGCGGGTAGACCGCGAAAGCATGCTGTGAATACACCCCCGAGGCACCCGGGGTCAGAAAAGCGCGCGCCGCCAGCTCCAGCACGTCGTTCGAACCGTTGCCCAGTACGATCTGGTCTGCGCCGACGCCGTACTTGCGCGCGATCGCCGTCTTCAATTCGAAGCCGTTGCCGTCGGGATAGCGCGCGAGATCGCCGAGCACCGCCTGCATCGCCGCCAGCGCTTTCGGGCTGACGCCAATCGGGTTCTCGTTGGACGCGAGCTTGATAATGTTGCGCTCGTCGAGGCCGAATTCACGGGCGAGCTCCGCAATGGGCTTGCCGGGCTGGTACGGCGCAATCGCACGGACGTAACGCGGCGCGAGATCGCAAAGATCGGTTGCCGGACGAACGGAGGGGACAGCGGACATCAAATGATCCTGGTGTATGGGTGATGGGGAATGGGGAATGGGTGATGGGTGATGGGTAAAAACGGTTGAAGATCACCACCCATCACCCATCACTCATCACCGATCACCCTTCACTCATCACTGCCGTTACGCCGCCGGATACGAACCCAGCACCTTCAGCATCGCCGCCTTGCGCTCCAGCGCCGCCAGCGCACGTTTCACCCGCGGTTCCTCCAGGTGCCCCACGAGATCCACGTAGAACAGGTATTCCCACATCCGGGTGCGCGAAGGCCGGGATTCGAGCTTGGTCATCGACACGCCGTTCTTCGCCAGCGGCGTCAGCAGCCCGTGCACCGCGCCCGGCACGTTGCGGGTGGACATCACCAGCGACGTTTTGTCGCGCCCCGACGACCCCGCCCCATGCGTGCCGATCACCAGAAAGCGCGTCGTGTTGTTCGGCTCGTCCTCGATGTTGCGGGCCAGCACCTTGAGGCCATAGACCCTGGCGGCCGCCTTGCCGGCGATGGCGGCGGCGCGCGCCTCCTTCGAGGCCAGGCGCGCCGCTTCCGCGTTCGACACCACCGGCACGCGCTCGGCCTGCGGATAATGACGGTTCAGCCATTCGTGACACTGGGCGAGGCTCTGGCTGTGCGAGTAGATGCGCGTGATCCGGGCCCGATTGCCACTCTTGTTCATCAGGCACTGGTGCACCGGCAGCAGCACCTCTCCGCAAATCCTGAGCGGCGTGGCGAGCAGCAGATCCAGCGTGCGGCCGACCGTGCCCTCGGTGGAATTCTCCACCGGCACCACCCCGTAGCCGCACTCGGCGGACTCTACCGCGCGGAACACCTCGTCGAAAGACGCGTACGGCGTCGCCTGCACCATGCCGCCGAAGTGCTTGCCGACCGCCTCCTCGCTGTAGGTGCCGCGCGGGCCGAGGAAGGCCACGTGGAACTCCGCCTCCATCGCGCGGCAGGCGGAAACCACTTCGGCATAGACCCGCGCCACGGCCGCGCCGGGCAGCGGCCCGCGATTCGCCGCGGTCAGCCGGCGCAGGATCTGTGCCTCGCGTTCCGGACGGTAGGCATGCGTGCCGCCCTTGATGCGCGCCACTGCCTGCGCCAGCCCCGCGCGCTGACTGATCACCTTCAGCAGCTGATCGTCGAGCGCGTCGATGCGGGCGCGGATGCGTTTGAGGGAATCGGCCATGTCGAATTCTAGCGCGGGGCGCTCAGGCCGGAAGGTAGCGCACGCCCAATACGCCCGGGATGGCCGCCAGCCCGCGGATCGCCGCTTCCGGCACCGCGCTGTCCACGTCCACCAGGGTGTAGGCCATCTCGCCCCGCGACTTGTTGAGCATGTTGTGGATGTTGAGGCCGGCCTGCGCCATGGCGGTCGACATCTGGCCCAGCATGTTGGGCACGTTGGCGTTGGCGATGCAGACCCGCCACGGCGACTCCCGCGGCATCGTCACATCGGGAAAATTCACCGCGTTGACGAGGTTGCCGGACTCCAGATAGTCGCGCAACTGGTCCACCACCATCACCGCGCAGTTGTCCTCGGCCTCGCGGGTGGAAGCGCCCAGGTGCGGGAGCGCGATCACGCCGGGCTGCCCGGTCAGCACCTGCGACGGAAAATCACATACGTACGCGCGGAGTTTTTTGGCCTTGAGAGCCGCTGCGACCGCCCGATCGTCGACGATTCCGTCGCGCGCGAAGTTGAGCAGAATCGCCCCGCTTTTCATCAGCTTCAGGCGCTCCGCGTCGAGCAGCCCACGCGTGGCGTCCACTAATGGCACGTGCACCGTCACAAAGTCGGAAGACTTCAGCACTTCCTCGACCGAATGCGCCTTCTTCACCTGCGAAGGCAGGCCCCAGGCGGCATCCACCGTCAGATGCGGGTCGTAGCCGATGACCTGCATGCCGAGCTTGATCGCGCTGTCCGCCACCAAGCTGCCGATGCGGCCCAGCCCCAGGATGCCCAGCGTGTGTCTCGGCAGTTCGAAGCCGGCGAACTGCTTCTTGCCCTCCTCCACCGCCTGGTGCAGCGCGGCATCGTCGCCGGACAGCCCGTCCACGAACTTCAGCGCGGGCGCCAGGTTGCGCGCGGCGATCAGCAGTCCCGCGATGACCAGTTCCTTGACGGCGTTGGCATTGGCGCCGGGCGCGTTGAACACCGGCACGCCACGCGCGGAGAGCTTCGCCACCGGGATGTTGTTGACGCCGGCGCCGGCGCGGGCAACCGCCTTCACGCTGGCGGGAATCTCCATGCCGTGCAGATCGGCGGAGCGCACCAGGATTGCGTCGGGCTTCTCGACCTGGGAGCCGACCTCGTAGCGCTCCGCCGGAAAGCGCTTGAGCCCGACGCCCGCGATGTTGTTGAGTGTCAGGACCCTGAACTGCACAGCCATGCTCAGCCGTTCTTTTTGGCGAACTCGCGCATGAAGCCGACGAGCGCCTGCACGCCCTCGACCGGCATGGCGTTGTAGATCGAGGCGCGCATGCCGCCGACCGAGCGGTGTCCTTTCAGCTGGTCGAGCCCCCGCGCCGCGGATTCCTTCAGGAAGGCCGCGTCGAACTGGTCGTTCTTCAGCCGGAACGGCACGTTCATCAGCGAGCGGTCCTCGCGCGCCACCGGCGAGAAGTAAAACTCGGTCTCGTCGAGGTAGTCGTACAGCAGCTTCGCCTTGGCGCGGTTGCGCAGCTCGATGGCCGGCAGGCCGCCCTGTTCCTGCAGCCAGTCGAACACCAGGCCGGCGATGTAGACCGAGTAGGTGGCCGGCGTGTTCAGCATGGAATCGGCCTCGGCCTGGGCCTTGTAATCGAGCACCGACGGCGTGGCGGGCAGCACCTCGCCGATCAGGTCGTCGCGGACGATCACGACGGTCAGGCCCGCCGGGCCGATGTTCTTCTGCGCCCCGGCGTAGATCAGGCCGTATTTCGACACGTCGATCGGCCGGGACAGGATGTGCGAGGACATGTCGGCCACCAGCGGCACCTTGCCGGTGTCCGGCACCCAGTGGAACTCCACGCCGCCGATCGTCTCGTTGGTGCAGACGTGCACGTAGGCCGCGTTCGGGTCGAGCTTCCAGGCGGACAGTTTGGGCGCGTAGCTGAAGTTCTGGTCTTCGGACGAGGCCGCGAGGTTGACCTTGCAGTAGCGCTTGGCTTCCTTGATGGCCTTCTTCGACCATTCGCCGGTGTTCACGTAGTCCGCGGACGCCTTGCCGCGCAGCAGATTCATCGGGATGGCGGCGAACTGCAGCGTCGCCCCGCCCTGCAGGAACAGCACCTTGTAGTTCGCGGGCACCTGCATAAGCTCGCGCAGGCCGGCCTCGGCCCGCGCGGCGATATCGACGAAGGCCTTGCCGCGATGGCTCATTTCCATCACGGACATGCCGCTGTCCCGCCACTCCAGCATCTCGTCCGCGGCACGCCTTAGCACCGCTTCGGGCAGCGTGGCGGGGCCCGCACCGAAATTGAAGATTCTTGCCATGTACCGCTCCTGTGGACTGTCCTGCCGGTTGCGGGAACTGGCTGGCGATAGCCGGGCTATTCCCCGTCTTCCTCTTCTTCCCGCTCCGCCACGCGCTCCAGGCCCACCAGCTTCTCGCCGTCGCCAAGATTGATCAGGCGCACGCCCTGCGTCGCGCGGCCCATGTCGCGGATCTCCGAGACCCGGGTACGGATCAGCACGCCGCCGGTGTTGATCAGCATGATTTCATCCTCGTCGTCCACGATCTGCGCGGCGACCAGCTTGCCGTTCCGCTCGGACGTCGAAATGGCGATCATGCCCTGGGTGCCGCGGCCATGCGGCGTGTACTCGCCGATGGGCGTGCGCTTGCCGTAGCCGTTTTCGGTGGCGGTCAGCACGGACACCTTCACGTTATCCGTGGTCAGCAGCGAAATCAGGTGCTGGCCCTTCTGCAGCTTCATGCCGCGCACGCCGGCCGCGGCGCGCCCCATGCCGCGCACCTCGTCCTCAGCGAAGCGCAGCGCCTTGCCGGCGTCCGAGAACAGCATCACCTGGTGCTTGCCGTCGGTGATGGAGACGCCCACCAGATAGTCACCGTCCTCGAGGCTGATGGCGATGATGCCCTTGTTCATCGGCCGCGAGAACGCCGACAGCGCGGTCTTCTTGACCGTGCCGTTGGCCGTGGCCATGAACACGAAATGGTTGTCGTCGAAGGCCGGGACCGGCAGCACCGCGGTGATCTTCTCGTGCTCCATCAGGGGCACGAGGTTGACGATGGGCTTGCCGCGCGAGGTCCGGCTGCCCTGCGGCACCTGGTAGACCTTCAGCCAGTAGACGCGGCCGCGGTTCGAGAAGCACAGGATGTAGTCGTGGGTGTTCGCGATGAACAGCTTCTCGACGAAATCGTCTTCCTTGGTGGTGGTGGCCTGCTTGCCGCGGCCGCCGCGCTTCTGCGCGCGGTAATCGTCCACCGGCTGCGACTTCATGTAGCCGCCGTGCGACAGGGTCACCACGACTTCCTCGGACTTGATCAGGTCCTCGACGTTGATGTCCTGCGCGTTTTCTTCGATCTCGCTGCGGCGCGGGTCGCCGTACTGCTTCTTCACCGCGGCCAGCTCGTCGCTGATGATCTTGGTGGTGCGCGACGGCTTGGACAGAATGTCGAGAAGATCGATGATGGTTTCCATCACCTCCTTGTATTCCGCCACCAGCTTGTCCTGCTCGAGTCCGGTCAGGCGCTGCAGTTGCATCTCCAGGATGCGTTGCGCCTGCGCTTCGGACAGCTTGTAACCCTTTGTCTGCAATCCGAACTCGGCGGCCAGCCCCTCGGGTCGCGCCGCCTGCGGATCGACGCGGGCGAGCATTTCCTCGACCAGCGTGGAGCGCCACAGCCGCGCCATCAGTTGCTGTTTGGCCTCGGCCGGCGTTTTCGCCGCCTTGATGAGCGCGATCACGTCGTCCACGTTCGACAGCGCCACCGCCAGGCCTTCAAGGATGTGGCCGCGCTCGCGCGCCTTCTTCAGCTCGAACACCGTGCGGCGGGTCACCACCTCACGGCGGTGGCGCAGGAAGGCTTCCAGCATCTGCTTGAGGTTCAGCACGCGCGGCTGGCCGTCGACCAGCGCGACCATGTTCATACCGAAGCTGTCCTGCATCTGCGTTTCTTTGTACAGATTGTTCAGCACGACTTCCGGCACCTCGCCGCGCTTGATCTCGATCACCGCGCGCATGCCCGATTTATCGGACTCGTCACGGATTTCAGAGATGCCTTCCAGGCGTTTCTCGCGCACCAGGTCGCCGATCTTCATCAGCAGGTTGGCCTTGTTGACCTGGTACGGCAGTTCGTCGATCACCAGCAGCGTCTTGCCGCGCTCGGCTTCCTCGAAATGCGTGCGGGCGCGCATGATGACCTTGCCCCGGCCGGTGCGATAGGCATCCTTGGCGCCGCTCGTCCCGTAAATGATCGCAGCAGTGGGGAAATCCGGCGCCGGCACGATGCGAATCAGCTCCTCGATGTCCATCTCGGGCTTTTTCAGCAGCGCCTGGCAGGCGTCCACCACCTCGTTGAGGTTGTGCGGAGGGATGTTGGTGGCCATGCCGACCGCGATCCCCGACGAACCGTTGATGAGCAGGTTCGGCACCCGGGTCGGCAGCGTGACCGGTTCCTGCTCCTTGCCGTCGTAGTTCGGCACGAAATCGACGGTTTCCATATCGATGTCGGCGAGGATCTCCGAACTGATCCGCTGCAGCCGGCACTCGGTATAGCGGTAGGCCGCCGCCGAATCGCCGTCCACCGAGCCGAAGTTGCCCTGGCCGTCGATCAGCGGGTAGCGCAGCGAGAAATCCTGCGCCATGCGCACCAGCGCCTCGTAGGTCGCCGAGTCGCCGTGGGGATGGTATTTACCGAGCACGTCACCGACCACGCGCGCGCATTTGACGTACGGGCGGTTCCACACCGTATTCGCCTCGTTCATCGCAAACAGGATGCGGCGGTGCACGGGCTTGAGGCCGTCGCGCACATCCGGCAGCGCGCGCCCGACGATTACGCTCATGGCGTAATCGAGGTAAGAGCGGCGCATCTCCTCTTCGAGACTGACGGGGATGGTTTCCTTGGCGAATTGATCCATGAGTGACGGCGGCTACGGTGAACGGATGAAAAATCGGGGCCTCGCGAGGCACGGCAACACTCGGCTCTGTCGGCAGGGGGGCACTGAACCCAGCGGTCTCCGCATCGACATCGCACGCGCCATTCCAGCGCCAAAGCGCGCGGACTAAAGCCTGAAATTTTAGCATGCGACAGGCTCGCGCCTTTGTGCCTCAGGGCGCTGCGATCACGCACAGGCGAGATCGTTAATCGCGCAGCGACGACAGCCCCGCGGACCGCCGGCCAATGCCGGGCGGCAATTTGCGTTCGCGGCCGCACCATCCATGCGTAACGTCCGGCGGCTTGCCGCATTGGGTTTGCGTTCAGCATGCCCCGGCCTGCCGCGTCACCCCCGGGATCGGGAATGCCCCCCCGTTTTTATGGCTGCGCCGCCCGCCCCCGAGGGGCCCCCATTCCAATGGCAT
>ENA-ORBV01004079-ORBV01004079.1-microbial-mat-metagenome-genome-assembly--contig:-NODE-4079-length-28472-cov-5.724775_pt1 | contig 28472 bp, 14 predicted proteins | sample MGYA00237777_ERZ505514 | MGnify/ENA primary metagenome ERZ505514 (study PRJEB26160, sample SAMN06269048) | microbial mat metagenome | isolation source: Oligotrophic lake microbial mat | place...
GCAGATTAGTGTACTAAATTTTTAGTACCAGCCTCTACGCTAGCGCACGTAGAGGGCCAATAGTTACGGAAAGTGCTAGCTAGCTACTAGTAGCTAGTAGTAGTATAACTTTTCATTGCGTAGCTACTCTACTCTATGTACCTACTCTACCAGTACCACCTGGCTAACTTGTACGTATTAGCTAGAACTGAACTGAGAACAAATACGAACGCTACAGCACTCGTACTAGTACCAGTAAAGTCTTGAGTTTACGTAGGTCTACTCTAGCTAGCTACTGTAGTTGCCACATCCTGCGCTCAGCTCATCACGTACTGTCATCCGTGGCATGGCGGTGACTGGGATTAACAGCGCTGCATCTTGTGGTCCGTATGAACCTTCATATTGTTGTAAACACTAAAGACTTGCCCCCAAAAATAATGCAATAGCTAGCTAGCGCTGCCAGTAGAATCGACTCCTCTGGAAGCATACTGTAGCTGCTCCCTCTGATTGAAATGCAAAGCTAGCTCTGATACAGTCCATTTGCCTATCCCGCTAGCTCCAGCAAAGCACCACTTGCTGTATCCAATTAAATCTCAGTAAACAACTGAATCCAATACACATCCAATACTCGAATTCCAGTCAACCAAAGCAGATAATATCATTATCGTCACCAACAACACACCACACACCACTTACTACCCCAGCACCTGAGTTTCGCTCGCTGTGGATTATTTATTTTTATTTCCATTTGGTGCTGATAATAAGGACTATTGATTGATTGCATTCCATATCATTGATTCGGCTGCACCGATTGCCTCTCCAAAATGGCCCCCAAAACCACCAATAACAACGGCCAAGAGAAAGTACAAGCACAACAACGAGGATGGTTTGGCTTTGGGCGCAACTATTTTTATCCTTTAGGACTAGAGGAATGGAATGATTACCAAAAGAGTAGCGGAGACGATGATTATTCTTGGGGCATCGAAGAGAGTGCAGCATCCAAAGATACTACCAGCAGTGGTGACGATGATGAGGCTGCCAATCCAACCTCCTCCTCCTCTTCACTAAACCCGCTGTTGGCCTATCAATACACTACTGAAATTCCCAACAAACCCAAGAACAACAAAAGCAACAGCAATAAAAACAGCAAACAACATCCCACTATCAATCATGAGTATCAAATAGTAGCCCCCGCAGCCTGCTCTTCTGCGGCCTCCTTTTTCTTGAGTGGATCTCGTCACAATCGTATTACCATGATGGGAACCATTCACGGGCGAGTCATGAATCCTTTACTGGAACAACAAAGCAACAACAACAACAAGTCGTGGAATCCTTTCATGATATCCCCCAGTACGGTTACCATTGCCATGCCCTTGCCATGTGTGGAATTGGCCGCCGGGCGCCATTTTTGTTTGGCACGGTTAGAAGGTGGATTGGCGGTGCTCAGTTGGGGTGCCGGTCATTTTGGACAATTGGGACATGGCGCCAATTTTGGAATGGGAGATTCTTCTTCCAATAGCAATAATGGCAATTTGAGTGATGATGAAGACGACGAGGAGGATGAAGAAAATGCCGAAAATACATCGACCTTTCAAGCGACACCCAAAATTATTGAACGATTGCAACCACGACTAGTGGGAAGTCCCATTGTGCAAGTGGCCGCGGGGGATTGGCATGGCATGGCCTTGTCGGAAGAAGGCACCGTCTATGCGTGGGGGTGCAATCGCAATATGCAATGTGGACGCAAATCGCCCCGCAAATCCGCGACACAATCGTCCCCCGCCTCCTCCGCGCCACTCCAAATGACACCCATGCCCGTTACTATTTTAGATACGGACCCGGACAAAGTCGATGATCCACCCGTGGCCATTGCCAAAATTGTGGGTGGAAAGGCTCATGCCGTGGCCATTGCCAAACACACCCATCGCGTCTATTGTTGGGGTGCCACCCATTATGGTCAGTGTGCTTCCAATACCATCGGCAGTAGTGTTCGAACGTCCAAATATACACGGAATACCATGACGCTGCCACGATTGGTCGAGAGTCTTAAAGATGTCACCATTGTCGATGTCGCAGCCGGTGATCGACATACCATTGCCTTGTCCCAAGGTGGGCGCGTCTTTTCCTGGGGTGCTGGTGCCGAAGGACAATTGGGGATTTATCCTCCCATTGTCTGTACGGCCAAACCACGATTGATTCTTGATTTGGATTTTGTGGCCATTGCCGCTGGAGAAATGCAACCACAACAATCTCCAACCCAAAATCAGCAACAACATGCCTTATCGCTGGTTCCAACCATTGTATCGGTCCAAGCGGGTGGATGTTCTTCCTTTGCGCTCAGTTCTTCGGGTCATGTGTATGCGTGGGGAAGCAATGATGCGGCATCCTTGGGACTTCCCATTCCACCCGTCGAGCGCTTACCCTACTGGGAAGTGGGAATGACACCTTCGTCGGAAGAACGATTGCTGCAAGTACGAACCTTTGATTCGCAACACAATGTGTTACTGCCCAAACGAGTGGATTGTCTGGCGCACATTTTTGTGGAACAAATCATGCTAGGTCCCAGTCATTCCTGGTTTCTTGGAGAAGGACGACAAGGAGACAAAGACAAGGAAGCGGCTGCCATTGGACGCACCTTATTTGAAATTCAGCAACTGCGAAAAAAAGCCGCCGGTGAGACAGGGTGGTCACGACTACTAGGGTCCGGTGGTGCAGGAGCTTCTTCCGTGTCGCAAACCCCAGCACCTGGTTCCGGAGGAGGAGGAGCTGGTTCCGCAACCAATGTGAGTGGCAGATCCGTAGTTTCTCCTGCGAGCACCATGCCCACTGATGATGAAGATGATGTGACGACCGATAGTATGTCCGCTTCCATGCCAGCATTGGTGGGATCTTTGGGACAGCGTCGGAGTACTTCGTCCGCGGCCTCAATGGCGAATGATGCCAGCAATTCCAACAGTACGGGTCGTCGTTCCAGTGGGCGAGCGGGACGACGATACAGTGACACGGCTTTGGCCCAACGAAATACCAATTCCAAAAGCAAGCATTTTTCCTTGACGAATTTATTGCGGAAACTCGGCGGCAGTTCACGTAAAAACGTTGTCACCACGGTGCAATCTCGAGAGGAAGCCAACAGCCAGGAGGAGGACCAATTGCAAGACAACAATAAGAGGAACAGCGAAGGCAGCAGTGGCGGAAAGAAACGCTTTCACTTTGGATCTAGTAGTAATCACAACAAGTAAATAAAATGAAATGAAAATGAAAACAAATTTGCTCCAACAGAGGCGGGATGCAGGTGCTTGAAAACAGTGCTGTTCTATCTAGCTAGGTGCCCACCGAATCTAAGCTGCCTGGGTCAATGGTAAGGTAGCTAGCTAGCCAGCCATAGCCTGTTCTATAATAATCATTGTCACGAATAGTGCACTCCCATTACAATAGAACATGGACAGTACAGTATCCATTTGCTACGATTACATCAAGGGACGGACTCCCACCAGCTATGTCTTTAGATACCGCTACAGGTAGCTAAGTTATATTAGCACCAGCAGTTTGGAAACTAGAGTGTACCGGTACCAGGTACCGCACGCAGTGGGTAGGGTTCGAATCTTCAAAGTGAGGGAAGGAGGCAAAAAGTACAGCACAGTACTATTGTACTGTAGGTGTTCCAGAGTAATAAAGGATACTGCATGCTCCCTTGAGAGTCACACTTTCGAGAATAGGAATTATTGGTCAGTCCCTAGTTGCCCAAAGCACTTAAAGAGCCTGTGTCTCATGTTGCGTGATCTAAGAAATTATAGGCGTACCGAAATATACTTTTCCAATCAGTAACTTGGACAACGTTAAACGTTTAAGTAATAGGTTATAAGTGTTCGAACTAAAATTGCGAATGCCCTTTTGATACCTTCCTTTTTCTTTCCATGAATGAAAAACGGTCTGGCTTGCTCTCATATAAGATTGAAGAGTAGCCTCTTAAGTGCAAAGTTCCGATTTGAACTGCGACGCCATCTTTGTCGAAAATAAGATTGCCGTAGAAAGAGTACCAGTTGCCACGAGACCGAGCGGTTGCTGTCCTCGCAACATTTAAATTGGGGCCCTGAATGAAGAATTGTGGAGAAGCACCTTGCATGATTGCTGTTACTAGCTAGCTAGCAAGCTAGCTAGCTAGTACTATCATGTTGTAGCAACAGTAGTAGCTACTGTAGCTACTAGTAGTAGCTAGGATCGTGCGCAGACGAGAACCGTAGCACTTCTACGAGCAACTAGCTACTGGAGTAGCTAACTAGCTAGGAGTACTGCTAATGCAACCACAATCAAGGCGAAAAACACCAGACAGTTCATTCATCTCTTTGCCATCATTGATTTAGCAAAAGAACGATTGAAGAGAAACAACCCAACCCATTCCTTTTGTCCGCGCATGCTACAGTACTCTCTAGCTAGCTAGTTCTACAACCCACAAACAACAAAGCACTATTACACAACTACTTACTTACACAGCAACACCATGGCCATGACGTCCAAAGTCCAGATCGCACCATCCTCTCCACGACAGACAGGTGCTGCAAATCGCCGCCAAACGATTCCCATTCAACAAAAGCGACGAAAACCACGTCGACAGAGTGGTGCTGCGGTAGCTACGGAAAACAAAGAAACCATTGTCCACAAGGCACGATTGGAGCGGACCGACAGCGACAAAGTGATACGACGCAACAGCATGGAACGTAAAATGTCGGTTCGCAATTCCATCCGTCTGCCAGAGGACTTTTTGAAGGGACTCAAAGGATTGGACGACTCTGTGACGCGCATGTCTTTGAGTCAATCGATTCGTGGTATCTCTGCCCGAAATTTACTTCACGGCGGAGGAGCCACCGGGGGAGGTTCCACTGAAGGCGATCACAGCAGTCGTCGTGGATCCGACTCGGAGCACGGACCCGTCTTTACCGAACAGGAGATTGCGAAAATGTCACAAGAAGCACTCGAATTTTCGGACAGTGATGCGGAAGAAGCATCTTTGGGATTGGACGAACCCATTATAATGATTGCAGAGGAAGAGGAGGAAGAGCATCCGTAGGAGTGATGAGAGTATTCTAGTATTGCTTGGAAAGGCACGCACACACACACTTGCCTATATGTTTTTGCATGTATTTTGAAAGTAACTTATTTGGACAACCAAAAAAGCGCGGGTATTATAATAACGCAGCCACTTCATGTGGATGTGAAATCATGGCCGTACGTTGCATGGATTGTCTCTGGGAGCGAGCGAGCGAATCGAATGAATCTGATTCGAGCTGAGTCAAGTTGAGTCGAGTGGACGACTGGCTGACTAACAAACTGACTGCTAGTATGAAAATTGGTGCTGGAATGAAGGAACAAAAGACTGGAAAAGAAAAAATCAATCAATATCGTCTCTGTGCAATGTAACTGGCGGAGAAACAGAAGCATGAAATAAAAGCGATCAGTTGAGACGGTATACGCTTGAAGATGGCTGAGGTAATCTTTTCAGCTAGGTGGACAATCACGCACGCACACACACGCAAAAAGTCAAGTCTAGTGGTAAAATGGTTCTGCTCTTGGTGGGTCGAGGGGAAGTGCAGTCTCCAATGGAATATTGCAATATTCAAATTGCCACAAACTTGATGATAATGATTGTTGTTCATGTAAATATATAATCGATTACTAGCATTTCTCGCATACACACCACGTCTCTATTTGGGTATACTGCGTAGCGAGTAGCCTAACAGTTTGACGAGATGAAAAGACACGCAACCTACTATGTCAAACATCCGCGACGCGCGTCACTACACAATTATAGATACGTAAAGAAAGCGGCAGAGAAATACTGACCGACTAGAAGTAGAAAGAACGAAGAGAAGCTGGCAGCAGTATTGACACGCACTGTTTGGACTGGCGGTTTGCACAGAGAGTTCTTGAGTTGGAAAAGGCTTCTCCAATCAATGGGGAAGGTGCGAGTGGGTCGGTACTCCATGAGAAGGCGAGAAGGCATTATGTGGGACATGCAGTGAGTAGGCAGGCACTCAATCCAGTGTGGAGTGGAAAAACACACATCCATAAACGAGTGTGTATGTGGGCCGCTTTGTGCAAGACTCGCATCAAAGTCTTTTCGCCGTGATGTAACTGTCAGCGTACGCCCATCCTTTGCGATCCGTATCCATACTAGTACAAGTACTCGTACAGCACAATGGCAAAGATCTATCACGCATGCTGTTGTACTGAAGAGCAAGTCGCACTACTAGTCGTAGATAGAAAGGGCAGCGAAACAGAGCCTGCGGATGCTCCCCTTCATCACGCACAGTTTTGTCCTAGATGTGGGACCATGGATGTCCGTTTACAGAAACCAAATTTACACATGTCATTGCAAAGGGATTGCCGTTCTCTCCTGGATGATGAAAATACGTATTCTACTACAATGCCAATATTTTGATCATGTTTACCATTTATTTATTTTTTAATTATTGTAAATGATTGCATATCTTCATTTGTGATCATCACTAGCAAACAAATGCTCTGGATGATCCAAATCCTTAACGAGTTTAATCGAGGCGACACACCCGGCATTCAAATCTCCAACAACCACACTGCCACCCATTGTCATTCGTAAGGCGGCTTGGTTTTCCAATGACAGGGGTGGATGTTGTTTTAACTCAACCGTGCCACCAAAATGTTGCATCGCTAAACGTGACAAACACAATCCCACGCCCAATCCTTGCATCGGAGATCGTACCGTGGCATAGGTTTGTTGCTCGTCCAATCGATCCCACATGTGCTTTTTGGTCTTGACAAATTCAAACAAAATATCGGTACTTTTGGCCAAAACAGGATTGTTGGCAAACCCACCTCCTTGGTCCATGACATCAATAGACAAATAGGTGGGGCCTTTTGACTTGTCGGAAGTATCATTGTGATCATGCTCATGATCGTCTTCATTGTGAATCGAAATGTAAATGGTAGGTGGCAACACATTGCTGCCCATATTGCTACTACTCGAATCGCTATCATCGTTGTCGAGGTACTCGATAGCGTTCTCCTCCATCATGCGTTCCATACTTTTGGCCATGGCATTTTTGAGCAATTCCACTAGCACATAGTGTACCCACGGCCGCACAATGGTAAAGTTGAGATTGGAATTTTCATCCACCACAACCACAACTTCGGGTGCCGCTGTATTCAGGTGAGAATAATGGGATTCGCACAAGATGCGCGCCTCGGAAATGGCATCTTCCAACACCGTTTGCAAGGCACATTCGACACATACAATACCACTACCTCCCAAGACCTTGTTGTTGTTGTCGACCAACGAGGCGTTCGGGTACGGCGAAAGATAGTGTTCACACAAGAGTTGAATGCCGAAACGTCCTCGTAAAAAATCCATGACAAGACCGTCCATGAAATCCTCAATTTCTTTCTCTGTCTTGGTGGACAAAGAATTCCAGTAGGGACGCGTGGTAATGACAAATTCCGCCAAATTTTCCACCGTCATGGCATGTCGATCACGAATTTGTCGCAAGGCTGCCTTGATCCATTTGGTTTCCTTCTTGTCCAAATATTCAGAAGAAGAAGCACCAGTTTGACTATTCACAATGGCAGTACTACTGCTGCTACCAGCACCAGTAGAAGTACTACTCGCAGCCGTAAATTTATCATCCAAATGCGCAAAGAGCGTTTGTGCGATTCCGTACGTATTTTCATGCAATACTTTTAAATCGTGCAAATTTTTCTCCGCTTTTTCCAAGTGCGTCTGCCGTTCACGATCCTGTGGGGTGTCTTTGTGGTCGGCTTGTTTCCACCAAAAGGGTTCGGTGCAAGTGTCAATGACTTTTTTGTCGTTATTGTTGTCGGCGTGATGATGCTCGTAAGGATGATTCAATCTATGCACAAATTGTTCCATTTGTTCGACATTATGCTTTTGCTGATCGAGTCTTAAGGCTACATCTTGCACCAACTCGCGTGCCGTAGGTAAAAACACACGTGCTGTATTGGTAGGATCGACCATTTCTTGTTTCATGCGTATTAACGAGTTGAGCGACCATTGAGAGATTTTATTCCGACGAGCATTACTGGAGGCGGCTGTTTTGGCAACAGCAGTGGCAGTTTTACCTGCAGCAGACATTTTATTCAAAGTAGACTTTTCGACAATGGCGTGAACGGCGGACTGTACGGCAGATGATTTGACAGCAGCAGATGCCATTGCCTGTCTGCAAAATGAATAATTTTCGAGAAATTGAATTCGAAGTTATTGGCGTTGTGTGGTTTTTTATGCTTTTGACAGTACTAAGTACTGGTTCGGTATACGTGGTTTTTCTCCGGAATTGTTTTTCAGTCATCGTCACATGACCGATAGAAATAGTCGTTGTGTTCGCATAGCAGCATGTGATGATTGGTGTTCCCATGCATTTTTCCGTGACCCAGCAGGGATAGGAAATATTGACACTCGAGATCGCTTTGTTTGTCAGCAGTCCCGTGAAACAAAAAGCAGGTTCCCAGCAGTAATACTAACTAGCTAGTAGCTAGCTAGCTAGTAGTAACGAGCACGCACAAACACGAATCAAATGAGTCAGTAGACCCACACATGATCCTCAATGTCTGTGTATCTCCCGTCAAAGGAGATTTTAAATTCCACCAATGCTACGCCAGTCGAGCTTCAAACCTAACCAACTACTGATGAACTTACACGTGCTGTTGCTGCTGTTGCTGTTGTTGCTGCGAATCAATGATGGGACCGTTCGAACTGCTACTACTCCACCGACTGTACTACTTAACTAGACTACGACGTAGTATCGTACTGCTACAAGTAGTCTACACGGGTGTGTACTTTTGCTATTTACCACAGTCATACATTAATTTGCAACCATGCCCGACAAATACGACGACTACGATTGGGACGAGCTCCCAAAGGAGGCACAAGAAGCTGCAAAGAAGCTTGGGTATAATAAGGTTCGTGGTCTTGATGGGGAACTGAATGTGTTTCTGTTTGTTTTAATGTTGAAAATTCATCGAACGTTTGAATCCAACTAACAATTTTTCTCTCCTATGCCGTGTCGACTCTTGCTTGGACGCAACCAGAAAATGTGGGACAAGAATAAGGTCCGTCTTTCTTGTAGATGCTTGCCGACATGACTGTCGTGGATGAATCAAATCGAATGCAATCGTTATCGACACTCAACCAAATATTCATTTAATTTATTCTCTTGCATTATTGCTTGATGGCACAGGAACCCGATACTGAAGAGATGGACTGGGATGAGCTATCGCCTGAGCAACAGAAGGCAGCAGAAGTTCTTGGATTCAACCAAAAAGAATGGGACGCAAGCTAAGTTTTAAAGCGCGCGTTGAAAATGACGGAACAATACACTTGAGGGGGGGTGCGAATACATTTTTTATGTTCAATGGCGATTTGGGCGCTAGTGGGCGCAGCGAGCAATAGACGGCAGTAAGTTGGTCCGAATGGTTTTTTGGAACTAAAAATGGCATCGGGTTCTCGGTTATTGATCCATGCAATTCGCACCCCACCTTGGAAACTTTCGAAATTGACAGATTTATACTTTTTCATTCGTTCAAATCGGTGGTGGTCATGTATGACAGAAGGAACTGGGATACGGAAGAATTATAAGTGGTCTAGCTAGCTAGCTAGTAGTAGGTAGCCACGATAGCCAGAAGCGAGTAGCCAGCCAGCTAGATAACTAGTTCAGCAGAACAATGACGGAGTGTAAAGAGTGGAGGCTTAATTTAGACTGTTTTATGTATTATCTCACGTACTAGTAGTAGTATTAGACAGCTAAAGAAAGGCGGTGACCATGGATGGCGTGTAGAAACATGAACACATTGGCAGATCTATTACCATCACATTCGGTACTCGAGAAAGTGAACATCCATGGGTCTGCCAACTCTGTGAAAGTCTTGTGCGGGGCCCGGCATGGCTCGACTGGCAAAGTTATCTCGTACCACATTGGTGAAGCGATTCAAGACGCCACCTCCACCGCCGCTGTTGGAACCACGTCGACCACGACGGCGAAGCCTTGGACTCGGACCACCAATGTCGAGAATACTGCTCGACTCGTTAGCAAATATGCTTTCCTTATTATCTTCCATCATGTCGTCGTAGTTATCCTCATCGTTGATTTCAATAATATCAAGGAAATGATGATTCGTTTCAGGAATGGTAATGCTGTGCTCTTCAAATGTTGTATGCCCGTTCACCACTACTGGGCCTGCATTGGAAGTCGCATTCATCTTACAGTTCATGTTGGCCACATGTGCCGCAAGATCTGTGACTGCATTTTCGGCATGGAGAGCCATGCATGCATCCAGATCTGCGGAGCCGCTCCTTTGTCGGTTCATGTAGGGGCATGGCGAATCGTCGCCGGAGAGAGAAATTTCAATGGAAGGCATCTTGATCTATGCGGTTGTTTTTGTTTTGAAAGTTATTTTATGCCGTTGTTTTCTTCGGGTTGTACTGTATGTCTTTCTTGTGGAAGCAATCCATCAATCCACTAATTGTCCGAAATGCGATCCCATATCGGCTTAACTTTAACCGCTTTTGACGCTTGACGCTTCACTCCGAGAACCAGCTAAGCTACTATTAGCACAAGAACTATTCGGGAAAGTAGAGTACTGGGATTAGTACATACAGTACATATTAAACTACGTACAAGTAGTCTACTTACAAGTCTTACATTACTTACGATTAGACTAGTTGAACTACCACGGCGTGCAAATCCAGCCCGCGCGAGGTTCGCAATGCAAGCATACTCTGCTGATTACGGTACATAGAACAAAGCCGAATGTGCCTACGACCGAGTTTTAGGAATAAAATTCCTTCGGTTTGTTCCGGATAAGAGCGGGGGGAGCCAGACTAGGTCATTGCTCGAAATGGGTCGGGAAGGTTTTTCGGACTTCCGATTGGTTCTGGGATTGATATGGTACCGGCAGCTATTAACCATGATCCCTGGTACTATTAGAAGTTAGCAAGAAGCGCTACAAATCATTCTTGCAGTATCTATCCACTCCAGTAGAAGTAAGAGGCAGCTAGCCAGTAATCTACTAGACAGCTAGTTGGATATGCATTTTTCTACCAGATTGCTTTGGATCACGATAACAAAAACAAATGTGATGATTGTGATCCTATGATATTAACTAGGGAAGATTGGTTCAAGCACTGGTTTGTAGTTGTGGAGGCGGCAACATTGGAGAAACCTTCATCACCCGAAGCTACCGTTGGGACATAAAACGATATTCTTGATAATAATCTTTTACTTGTTTTACAATAGTTGGCCTACAAATTCTTATGAAACATCGACGTTTACGCATTCAATTGCTTGCTTGCATGCTTGTTTTCCACCACTTGCACTTGGTGAATCATTGATTGGTTAATGGAATAGATTCATGGATGAATGAATATATGGAGTGTTGGTACATAACACATGTACCAGCACTTTATTTATATTCGGTGTTCCACAAAGTTGCACTTCACACGTCTCCTGGCGGGTTCCGCTTCCTCTGTGAAATCCACGCGACTGGAAAACTTGTCTCGAATCATAGTGCGCACACGGCCAACAACACCAAAGGGATCACGAGCGTCGCCTGATGTTCTCAAACCTCCACAGCCAAATCCATACGGACCGCCACAACCAAATCCAAACGAATCATCATTGGTGTTATTGTTATTGGCGTTAGCGTTGGCTTCGTTCTTCTTTTGCTGCTGTTCCTGTTCTTCTTTTATGCGGATATCATCATCGATCATGGCCATCCCTCGGGCAAAGCTGCCCTTGGTCGGGATGGCGCATTCGTCAATCATCATTGCCGCTGTGGATCGCTTCTGGTAATGATGATGGGGCTTGCCACCACTATGCGAAGAAGCAGCAGATGCGACAGAATCACCTGAACGCGCAGAGGTAAGTGGAGTCATCATGGTCGATTAACTTTTGTTTGGATGTTACCTCTTAATATAAACAATGCACGGGTGCTTGTTAACGGTGCTTCTGATCGTGTTTAGCTTTGTTCCAGCCGATGGGATGGATCTATGCGAAAGCTACCACAAATTAACACAGACAGAAAGAATTGTTTGCGAGTTATGCGATCGATCAAAGACGGCCTGATCACGTAACCAAGAATCTACTATCTGTTTTCTAGCAAACCTTTTCGTCGAAGATTTCACCGATGGCTGCTACCTAACCGTTACGGAAGTGAGCATCAAACGGCTTGTGCACCGATATCTTGCACTGCATCGCGCGCTGTCGTAGAATTTCTACGTGAATTATAGTACATGGATTCGCCGAAGACAGAACACAACGGCTCGAACGGCTATGGAGTAGCATTCGAGCACGCCTTGGCAACAAAGAGCACCTCTTTGGTTAAGAATGATCGAGCAAGTAGCTAGTATTAACTAGCAAGTAGCCAGTTAGCTTTAGCAAGGCTATTCTTCTTTATGGCTGCCTTTCTGTTTTACAATGGGGAACCTTATTGTGATATGGGGCACGGTGCATTTCATGTATATAACTACTTAGACCTATGATCCGTAACTAAGCGCGAGGAGGATGTTCAGATCGCGGTTTTGCGCATAAACCCCATTAGATACTGTGGTGTTGTTAGTAGTTGTAAGTGACCTCCCCGAACCCTCCCCTTCTCCTCACTCACGATTTAGTTTTACTCCTAGCCTGCCAGCCAGGTACTTTGGGTGGCTACTAGTAGTAGCTTGTAACTCGCAACCACTACAGTAGCTTGAAGAGGTCCGAATACAACCAGAACCCTTATAAACTACACGCATGCCGTTTTCATATCTTCGAGGTTTTTGAAGAACAAAGGCCCACTTACATAAACCTAATAGCAACAAATCTGTGAGGGTCCGATGAAGCAACTGAAGATCCAAAATGCAGTTAGATCAAAGTTGAGGCTTCCAGTTGGTCGGAAGAAGCTCAGACGGCTCACTGCTTACGTCCATAGCTAGCCGGATGGTAATTGTTCGCTCGACACACATGCCGAAAGGACAGGTATGGGTGATGTTTTCAAGACCTCGCCTGATTCGTACTCGGCCGAATTTCTCCGTTCGCTCTGACCATTTACCATTCCTAAGAAATCATGCCTGTGTGGCATCTACGTTTTTATTTGTGTGCAGCTGAGAGCTGGTGCTAAGCAATATCTACACTGCAGACACCCGTTTTGGTTTATTTGTAGTCTTCTTGCCGGTGGCAACCATTGGGTCTATCCAGGGATATCAACTATCCTAGGTGTAACTACTATGTATACAGTTATTTCCACCACGACCTACTTCATTGACTTGTCGGGCTAGCAAACTTTTGCTTGCACCTGCATGGTGGTTGGTGCCCCTGTGTGGTAAGTGGCTGGATTGTGCCCAGACCATTGAGCAAGGTACTGGTAGCGAGGCACCTTGGCCTGGTCTGGCTTCTACTGGGGTAGAGGCCAGGCACTTCAAGACGACAAGCCCTGGGAAAGTAGATACACTCCACATGTTAGTTGTAGGTCATTTTGGGGGAAACTGCAGATCGGCACCTTTGGTGGAACCCTCAGAGACTGTTTCCCGTTGTATGGCAGACAACCCAAAACTCAGGTCTTTTGAAAGGAATGCAGTCTGGTCCACAGCCTTGTAGAATATTCCTGATACCCTCGAGACTTGTACCCTCCCCTCTGGGGCCACCACCCTAAAGATGGTGGTCCATTCGTCTCTCATTTGCTTGGAGTTCCTGTAGAGAGCTCACTGGCGGGTCGCTATCTGTGCAGGGCCTCGTACGGCCCAATGCTCGTTTGTTTATTTCCTTTGTGACGAAACTACTCATTGACGATACATGTAAACAAAAAGAGAGAATCATGGCGTACACAAGATCACCATGTCATTTCCCTCTCAATGTCTTCCGATTGTAAAATTGTGCACTCGTATTTTTTTAGAGTTACAACGCCTGTAATGCTAAGTTATTTCTTGCTTATTATTATTTATGTCGTCGCTCTAAAATTCGTTTTGAAGCTCATGTTATGCGTAGATTTGTCGTCTCTACTATATCATATTTTGTCTGTTACTCATATTCCAAAATTCTCAAGGCCAGTATTCATCAAGATCATCCTTCTTCTTTTTGGAGTCTTTGGGAGGAGCATGTTTCTTTTCCTTTCGTTGTGCTTCATAAACAGACTCCAATCGATCTTGAAATTGTTCATCATGTTCACGTCGTAGTTCACCCACTTGTCGTTTCAAGTGACCGGCCAAGTCCCCGACGGTCCAATGATCCAAATCGACATGACTCAAATACTTTTGTTCTTTGGATTGCCGTTTGACGGACATGTATTCTTCATCAATCAATTCGGCGGCTTCCATTAATCGATCAATCAAGCCTGTAACCTTGGTCAATTCTTGAGGATTGCTTTGTTGGACCCGATCGTTCGAGGCCACCACGACGTGTCCCTTGCCGGAGGCGGCGACTTCACGATCGTGCAAACGTCGGACAATTTGCATAATCCGGTCCGTCGACCAATGATGTTCTTTGAGACGATTGGCCACGCCTGTGACACTGGTCGTGTCGGCATCCGCAAAAAAGAGTTTGTCAATGAAGCCATCCAATTCCTTGTTTTTGTTGGAAACCTTGTCAAGACGGTTCGCGTGCAAGGCATCTTCGGCGGCGGCGGCTTCGGCTTTGAGTTGACGAGCCTTGGCCAAGAGGGCCTCCACATCCATGGTCGCGGTCAAAGCAGACGACGAGACAGCACCTTGGCGAGTAGTAGTAGAGACCGAGGCCGGTGCAAAGGCATGACTGGTGCTGGCGGCCAAGAAAGCGGCACATGCAAGGGTGGAGGAGATGGACAACTTCATGGTGCTTTGGAGAAAGTTTTTTTGACGTACTGTGTGTCCGTAGTGACTGCTTGATGGATTGATGTGTATTATGGTAGAGAGAAACTTATATTTCTCCTCGCGAATTATGATGGATGGATCGATAGAGGAAAAGAAAGTAGAAGTAGTCTAATAGTAGTCGTCGACCTTCTTTCTCAGATTCTCTCTCTCTTCTTTGTGATGTGCAATCTGCTCGCAACAGACTGTGATTGGTGATGGATCCGTGATGCATGTGAGAAAAGCTAAGGGACGATATCATTGGCGTACGTTTGTGATTCGATGTGTGTGTTTTGATCTGTCACGGATCGCGAGATTCCTGGGACTGAAATTGGTCGGAGTAGCGTCTGGCCTGCCATACGGAAGTCGTTAATCAAATGGCAACAGCCGGTGAGACCGAAATCTGTTCGGTCTCGAAGAGGACGGTTGAAAGATGCCACAACAGCTGCTTCTATTACAGTAATTTTCAACCATCATCACTCCCATCCATGAATCTATCTACAACCAGCAAAACTAATAGAGATTCTTCGGCGTAACGTCTCTCCATACAGTATACACGAAGCTATTGAATTAGCTTTTGGTCTGTGGGTTCCCGGATTGGTGTGGTGTGCCAGTGAGTGAGTCGCGTTGGCTTCTTTCGTGGAAAGGATCGAGTACGGTGTACCAAACAAGGACATAAACCAACAACAATTAATAATTATGAATCGAACAAGACCTCTCGTGTTTCTTTCCAGGTCACTGGCCGTAGCAAGCCCGAAACCATCACAGTTACGATCTTTGCCGTCGAGGTTGCTACAAGCAAGCAAGTCAAGAAGTAGTGTTGCCGGTGCACAACGAACGACGGCAGCAGTAAGGGATGTCCACAACATTTCTGGCGGACAGCGACCATTGGCATCATGGCAATATCGATGTTTCGCCAGCAGCAGTAGCAGCAAAGATGGCGACGGAGGGGTCAGAAAATCCTCTCCCTTTGCAATTAAACCGGGCCAAACGAAAAAGAAACGAAGAAGCTTTGTACCGCCCAAAGCAGCCGTGAAATTGACGGACAAAGCTCGACAATTTTTCAAATTGTTATTGGAAAGTCCTCCTCGACCTGACGTGATTGGTACGTAACAACGAGCAACAGACAAGTCAAATCAAAGAATGGAGGAAGATGGCGTGGGTGCTTGTCTCAAACTGGCCATCGTTTCTCACACGCTACATTTCCTTTCTGTGGAAACTCTATTTGCGTTTCAAAACGCAGGTGTCATGCTCAACTATGGTCAGGCATCCAGTGGACAACCCCGAATGGTGTTTTCCTTTGATTTTGTCAGCAAGGATCAAATAGCCGAAAACGATGAAGGGTAAGTACAGAAGCAGTTTTATAATCCTTTTTTCGTTTTCTGTCGTGTGATGCTACTCCAGGGATGTCTGTTTTTGTTGCTTTTTGGAACGTGGCCTCCCTGTGACTGTACTGTACACTGTACTGTATACGAAAAACACCCTCTTGCTCACGACCAGTCTAAATAACAATATACAAAACGGTAATCTTCCAATATGGTGTTGCAGTGTTTCGCTGGAGGTACTAGAAGATGGCAAGCCAAAACCTCCCAAAGATGCCATGAATGACGGTCTACCAAAATTGTATGTCAACCACAATGGCTTTATGAAGGTCTTGGGGTGCACGCTGGATGTGGACGTGGACAACATGATACCCATTCTGTATGATCCTTCCGGGAACGTTTTAGACCCTAATGTGTAATACGAATAATCCAAAATATTGTCTCCGCTTCTTTGTGATATGTGCTGAATTAACTTTCTGGAAATATTCCAGATGCCGATGTGCTTTATTCTTACACTTGTGTGATTTAGTAGTAGTTTATAGCTATTGAAATCTAGCAGAGATAGCACTACTTACAGGTTCTATTATGACTCAATCTATTTCTTGAACAAGCATGTTCTCGCTCTTCAGCCCATGCATACAAACAGCAGCGAGACTGTCATCTCGTGACGATGCTCAAGCCTTCCCGCATGCCGGATTGTTGACAGCTGGCATCTTGCTTGGCCATGAGTGTCTGCAGCCGCTCCCACGAGACTTGTTTACCCACCGCACCATCAAAACCAGCTGGAGGGAGCATACACGCCTCGGGATTCGCAAGATAAACATCCGTACAAACAATAAACATATTGTCCTGGCGATTCACTCGGTTCTGTCTCTCCCAGGCACGGAAAGCTTCGACGCATTGGTTACCAGACAGATTTGGTAGATCATCGTCCAATATGACGGCTCCCCAGTTGCGTGTTTTGAGTTGTTCCAGAGCACTCGTGCCACTGTGTACAATGGTTACTTCCCAACCTGAACTTCGCATCTTCTCGGCACAAGCAACGGACTCGTTGTTGGAAGATGTGGATGTTGCCATTAAACAGGATCTCGCTCGTTTTTGGTTGGCAGATTGCGCTTCATCCGACTTTGGCGTTCCGTGGATTGAATTTCGTAGTTGCGGTGGACTGTTGGTTCCTGCCTCTCCGCCACTGGAGCCCCCGCAGCACATTTTAGAAAGCATGGCACGAACTTGCTCCATTTCTTTGCTTTCATCCAAGGTTTGTAGGGTCTTCATGGTAATTGGTTTGGGCTTGAAATCGTTCATTCCAATCTCCAATCCTTTTTCAATATCTTTGTGTGATACATGCGCTGAAATTCCAACAATGTATTGCTTGATGCCCGGGCGATTCACTTGCTCCCACTGCCGGTACTGTTGGACACAATCCAAACCATCCATGTTGGGCATCAAAAAGTCGCACAACGTCATGTCAAAGATTTCCTCCTTTAATGCCTCCAACCCCTCCACTCCATCATTGGCTTGCGAGACCTCGTACCCACGCTTCTGCAGTGCCCTGGTAAGCGTTTTACGAACCACGACGGTGTCTTCAATGACCAAGGCTTTTTTGATTCTTGCCCCTGGAGCCGACGACGTTTCTTGTGGAGTTTGTCCTTTTGATTGCAACGGTTCCAGCGATGGCTTGGTCGACGAAGTCGGAGCAATAGCAAATAGCCCTGACGGCTTTGCCGACGAAGTGGGGGCAATGCTAAATAGTCCCTGGCCTTCCTTTTTGGGTTGATCTTGCGTTTTGGAGGTGGTGGGGGCGATGCTAAACAATGCTGGTGCTTGTTCCGTTTCCGGAGTTTTGGCTTGTGACGCTGCTGGCGCAATGCTAAACAATGCCTGTCCTCCATTTGTGTCTTGTCCTTGCGTTTGCCTTACGGGGGCAATGTTAAATAATGGTTGCGCTTGTTCTTTTTCGGGTGTCTTGGACTGCGACAAAGGAGGAGCAATATCAAATAAGCTTGCTGGACCTAGTGATTTTTCGGGTGTGTTGTCTGGGAGAGGAGATATTGGGGGAGCAATCGAGAACAGTGGCTGGTTGGCAGGCTTTTGTGTTTCGTTATCAGTAACGCTTCCTTCCTCGTTGACGCAAGAGACTTTCTTTCGAAAAACCCTGTTGTTCTGTTCGAAAAAAGTGTCCAGCTCTGCCTGGTTTTCGTCCGAATTGGAAATAACAATTGTAAATGGCACAGAATCGTGGCTTAGCGTTCGTTCTGGTTTTTTCTTTTGGGTTTTTGCTCGTGTCACTCTCATTCGAGGATGAGTCAAAGTTCGTGCTACTTGCGAGGGTGCCGTAAGACTTCTTTGAAAGACGGGTGAATGTGGATTGGCCAACACCATGTTCTTTTGCACGGCGGCCAACAAGGCGTCTACCACCGCGTCCTCTCCCGCGGATGGCGTTCTCGAGTGGTGTTGATTTCGTTGCCGCCGACTCAGCCGACCTTTGGCAGCCGCAAGCTTGTCGACGGACTGCGCCGAAGGTCCTCTTTCTGCACGAGCCATACCACAGGGAAAAGGCTCGTTTTCGCGGGTTGCGCAACTCGCACTCGCAACGGAACTGTCCGTGGCACCTGTTAGATGCGTAAAGGAATTGGAGCGAGCCCGACTCTGCTCCTTGTGGGCCTTGAAGGATTCAATATCTTTGAATTTGGCAATTTCCGTGAGCGCACAACAGGAAGAAGACGTTTTAAGGGAGGACTCGGCGGCGGCCGCTTGGACGGCCAAAAGTCCCGCACGATTCAGCATCAAATTGTGATCGCTCGCATTCGAATATCGTCGACCGGAGGTTACCGAGTGGGAGGAGGACGGCATGAGCCGGCGAGACAAATCCTCTCCCCATGTTGCCGATGCGGCCAGATCCAAACGACCAGGGGCGAAATGCATTTCGGTAGGATCCAATCGATCATCCATGGTCACGTTATCGTCACTATTATATCCATTATTCCGGACCGATGGCACAACCGATATATCGTCTGGCAAGACAAATGGCACTTGAAACCAAAAAATGGACCCACCCCGACCTTCTTCCTCCCTCCGAGACCGATATCCATAAGTTCCACCCAACGAATCAATCTGATAGGCCACCGAATACAATCCCAAGTCTTTAATGGCTCCCGCATTCGCGGCGGCCGATTTCTTGTTGGGTTTAAAAAGACTCCCACGATCTTCTTGGGGAAGATTCAAATCGTGACCCGTATCGGTACATTCAAAGACGAGCGACTTTTTGGGGTGCTCGGCTCGGATATGAAATCGAATGGATCCCGCCTGTGTATTGGCGAATGCATTGGAGAGTAAATTGAGCGAGGACCGAAAGAGCTTCAAGTCGTCACTGACGATTCGTTTGGGCACCGAGTCATCGACCGTCAAGACCAATGGGACACGTTTGGGAATGGACTCCATGGTATGATTCAAACTGCTGACAAATTCGTTCATGTCAATAAAGGGAGAGTTGTGATTCATATTGTTGTTGTTGTTATTATTTTGAGAGTAACCATCCTGATTCGTATCGCGCAAGGTTTCCATGGTGGTTTGACAGATTCGATTCAACCAATCGCTGCTTCGAATCGCGTTGCTCAAGGATTCTCGATGCGCTTCCGTCAAGGACTCGGATTCTTCCTGTAAGAGTGCCAGGGACAATTGCACTCCCATCAAGGGCGTCAATAAATCGTGTGCCGTACAAGCCACCAAATGAGCGGTATCATCCTTGGCCATGGTATTTCTACGATCGACCATGGCTTGCATGGCCATGGCGGCAAAATCTATCAAATTGGCCTTTTCATCGTCCGTGAGACCATGTGGATGTGGCTTGGAATCAATAATGCAAAAGGTCCCCAACTTGTAGCCCTCGGGGGACAACAGTGGCGCTCCGGCATAGAAGCGAATGTGCGGGGGTCCCGTGACCAATGGATTTTGCGAAAAGCGCGGATCCTCGTGCGTTTCGGGCACGACCAAGACATCGTTCCGTCCTTGAATGGCGTGGGCACAAAAGGCAACATTGCGCGGGGTTTCCTTGACGTCACCCAGTCCCGTGGTGGACATGAACCATTGCCGTCCCAAATCCACGAGGCTCACCACGGCAATGGGAACTTGAAAGATGCGACTGGCCATGGTCGTGTATCTGTCAAAGACGTCTTCTCGATCTTGATCTAAAATGATGTACGACTTCAAAACTTGCAATCTCTGCAATTCTTGACTGATCGATTGGGGAATCGTCGTGCCCACATCGAAATTCGTCAAGACCCAATCCCACTGTTCGTCAATGTTCGTGTCACTGTCATCTTTCATCATCTCTTCGGTCTTATTATTATGATTGTGACTGTGGTTGCGATTGTTGTGACTGTGACTGCTCCGAAGACTGTGGTGACTGTGACTGTGAAGGCTGCTGCCGCTGCTGTCGAGATGGCTGTGGCTGTCGCCCGAAGTAGAAGGAGACAAGGTCCGTTCTTCGTCGCTATCGGAGAGGGCACAATCCGAGAGCGCCTTTTCTTCGTCGACGGGTCTCAACAACGCCTTGCGGAGGGACCGTGTGTTGGGGTAATCGGTGACGGAGCGACCGCGATCCGACATTATTGGGTTGCAATTTTATGTTTGTTTAATGTTGTTGCGAAAGGGTACTGGTAGCAGACAAATTGCTACACTTGGGATGGCATCAAGAGTGCGTAATACAGAGCTGGTGCCTGATAGCTAGTAGCTAGTCTGTCAAATAGCTGGTACTGGTACCGCTACGAGTGAGTCGATAGAGTTCAAACAACACAAAACTAATGTAAAAACTAAAAAGAGATTTTGCCGGTATCGTTCGTGCAGTTCGTGCACGCTAACAATTGAATGTACTGCACAATAGAACCAGTCAGGAGTGAGCGGGTGGACTTCGGTACTCCCACCACACTAATAACGCCGTGTGCAGACAGTTGTACTACAGTGGCACGGTGCTCCAGTGATGCAATGAATCTGACGATTTGAAATGGCCGTCGCAGTCATACCTCGCCGATCGTAAATGCCTTTTACGGAGTACGGTTACCAGTAGTAGCTACGTACCGGTATTACCTGGTACTCTTGGAGTGCCAGTTTAATTAATTACTTAGCAGTACCACCAACCATTTATCATCCATCGACTTCTCATAGTGTACAGTACAAAACGGACATTTAGGCGCTATGACTACATGAGTTTAAAGGTTTTACTGAGTGTAACCACAGGTCCACAGCCGCTAGTAGTAGAAGGCTCCAAAATAAAGGGCCATTGATCTCCTTTTGACCGCTACAGCCAGCACAAAGTTCCGAACACGCGGCTGTAATTTGACAGAAAGTTTGACGCAGCTTGACGGATCGTCAGAGTTGTACCGCAAGTACTGTAGTCGGTTCACACGGAGCAGTTCTATTATTGAGAGTGTTTGCCTTGCTGGGTCGCTCGTTGCGTGCTCAGACTTCCGATCTCGGTCAATTTTGACTACTCACTATTCCAGTCCTTAGTGTCATAAGCCTTCTTCATGCTGCTTAATATATTATGCCCCTCCGACTACGGTCATCTAAGGTTTCTGGAATGTCCCTCGAATGAGGCCTCACAATAATAAGAAAACCAACACCGGTCGAGCGAAGAAAGCCTGAAAGTAGGCTTAAAAACGTTTCTACTGGAGTATTCGTAAAACAATTCTCCGGTCGGTTCCTTTTTTATCGATGGAAATCAGGCCATTTTCTGGATGAATCTGGTTCGTACCAAAGAGAGTCAGAGCGACAGGTCGATGATGAAGCGTCACATGTATTGGAAGTTTGGAACCAAGCACAGTAGTACGTACTACAGTAGCTAGCTAGGTTGAAGTAGAGGTACCGTAGTCTTCCACGATGAACAATGAACTGCTGGCCAAAAAACCGCTAACAAAATTGGTAAATTGTAACTACAGTACTCCACCTGCACCACTATGATTAGCACATTTCTATCTAGTTGTTTACCACTCATCTACAGTAGAGTGGCAACATTAGATGACCCTTAGAGGAAAGCAGACTGCTAGCTAGTAGTAAGCTAGTGCCACTGCTACTCTAGTAGCTACCTAGTCGGTAGAACTGAAAGAGCACTAGCACTGACGTGTGAGCTGAACAATCAACCACTAGCCAAAAGAGACCGCCTAGTTGGTTTACAGTGCTATGTACTGTAGGTGTGAGCCAGTAATTCACAGTAGAACGGCAAGGTTTAAGGATCCTTGGGCTGGGAGGGATTTGAGGGCAATTCCTTTACGGTGCAAAACGAAAAAGTTTGCTGAGCCGCTGGGAAAGGTTACTGACCGGCAAAGAATTGTGCTTTTGGGATTACCAGTTAGATATTTTTGTTTTTTGCGGGACTCGATCTCTCTTCAGTGATTGAATAGAATGGAGGTGCATGTGGGCATGTTGCAGGCAATGCCATCATGTGTACCAGTGCAAGATCGTCGAAGCAGATCTCTCTCTCTCTACCTTGATCAGTCAGCTTGAGAGTGGCGCCAGACACCTAGTAGACTTATTGATCACATGCGTCTCCCATTTGATTTACTTTTCCTTTCACAGCACAGGAATTGTAACTTCAGTTATCCTTTGGCCTGATCGCAAATTTTGAAGGGGCAGTCCATCTGGAGAATTCCATGCATTCCTTTGAGTCATGGAGTGTGCGCACATTCAGCCTAGAAAAGTATACTTGGCAGATCGTTCATGAAACAATCCATGGCGAAGACGTGTAATCTGAAAATGAGATAGAAAATGAACTGTAATATAAAAAACTGCTTATCATTACAGTAGTGCTACTATAGGTATTTACAGATATTGCGTGACAGGCCGAAATACCTGGTACTGACCAGGCACTAACAGCAACTTGGAATGGCGTCTGAACCTTAAAAATAGTCGTAGCTCGAGGTACCGCTCGATTCAAAGCTATCGTAGCTCGAGCTGGACGCGCCGCCAGCAACACCCACTGCAAAGTCGTCGTAGCTTGAGCTAGTATCGCCGACGCGGTCGCCCGATCTGAAGATGTCGCCGCCGAAGGATGAAGTTTCAAAGTTGGCAGTACCAGATGTGCCACCAAAAGTACCGCCCCCGTGGCCATAGGATGAAGTGCCAAAGTTCGAAGCACTGCAACTTTGGGCTCCGCCAGACATAGTGTAGTTGTTGCTGGAAAAATGAAGGCGGCCCTCGTTGTCGATGAAGCCGGAACCACCACAAAAATCCTGGTCGGAAACACTTTGCGGTAACGCCGGCTCCATAATGGCGGCCGACGCTGTATCGTCAGACTGGAGCACTACATTGGGTTTACTTTCTTGCTCGTCAATGTTCGTCCCGGCATTGGTGCCGCTCGTGGTGGGATATTGTCCGTGCTCGTCATTGTTTGCCCCGGTGTTGGCGCTACCCTTCGACGCTTGCCCGTTCTTGCACGTGAACAGACAAATACAAATTCCACAAAACATAAACAACGCAACAATAACTAGGACGGGCCAAACAAATACAGGAACATTTCGGATGCGATGAGCAACTCTACACCTTGTCTTGGGGTCGCTTCCAAAGCTAAAGTCACTGCAGCCACCAAAATATCCCTCCTCGAGCCCGTCGCAAACACAAACACTTGGATAGTCATCAAAGATTTCCGAAGCTTGACACCAGGTACAGCCCGCATCCGTGCAACGCTCACACGACTCGTCCAGAGAAAGGGTCGGTTGGGGCGATGGTGCAAAACTGGGCGCGATAAACGGCGCCGGAGCTTCGGAAAGACGTCTACTTGTACTACTATGACAGGATTCCGGGATTTTGCGCCAACACTTGCCATTGGGTTCTCTTTCCTCCAAGAAAACTCCGGTCGGCGTGTCTGTACTAATATAGCATCGAATCCAGTCGTCGCTGTCGTCGCCAGATTCGCCTGCACCAGCGACAAATCCCATGCAAGACGTGTCTCGATCACAGTAGTCTTGACAGTACGCGTCGCGTCCTTCTCCTGGATCCACCGTGGGATGATCGACAGTGGAAATTTGAACCAATGACGGCCCATACCAACATAAATCAGAGCCGGCTGACCAGGCGTACGCGCACGTTGTCATGGAGTTTGACGGCTGGCGAGAATCAACAAGCGCCAAGTCCTTGGCCGCAGCGGCAGCCGTGAAGAGGGCAAAGCTGCACCAGAACATCATGGCAACCTTCATCATCCTGATTTGTGTTTGTTTCGCTTTTTCGTGCAATAGCAGCTCGTAAATGACAAGCAACGACAAAAGCCGAGAAGAAGATTAGTGAACCAAGAAAGAGCACAGAATTTTTTTTCGCTATCAAATTAACTCGGGAATTGAATGCTGTGCGCGCGTGGACACCTCGCGCACAAATAAACGGTCAAATAAACTTGTTGTCTGTCCTTGGTGCGTCGGATGCGAGACGATCTTGGGTGTGGGATGATTTTTGCGTGGTAACAAACAGCAGCGAGCGCCAGGTTCGCTACAGCTGACGAACATTCATTCATTGACTTGTTTTGGTGTGCACACAACAACAATAAAATTAAATATTCAACGTACTTTCAGCATCATGACAAGAGCAGCATCTCTTTGTCGACGACCTTTGGTCAGCAACAGTCGCGGTGTGCTCTCGACAATCGTTGGGCATAACCCCATCGTCAGCACAATGATCAACCATGGTTCGTCGGGGACGACGTGCCCCACGACATCTTCTTGCGCCGCGAATGGCAGCAGCAGTAAGAATGGTACTGAAAGTCGATCCGTTCATTCGTGGAGCAGCCACAAGGCAACCGCGATAATAATACAGAATGGAATTGGTTGTCATCATCAATCCAGTCGCAACAACATGATTACCAAGTCCAGTTTTTCCAATCATTACTTTGGTTCACCAATGCAACTCTGTCAAAGCCAACAAGTCCGCGGATTGGCCATTAAACGAAAAGGAGGAAAACGTCGTGTCCAGGCCACTGCTGGACACCTCAAAAATATGCCACTGATCAATGAAGATCTGGTGCGAGTCATTATGGAACGGTGTGCCAAAAGTGGAGCCAAGTCTCCGGATCAAGTACAATTGCGACTTGTGATTGAACAATCACCTCAACCGCAACAACAACAAGAGCCAACAGAAGACGACGAAGCCGATGATGCTTCCCAAAATCAACAACCGCAAAAACAACCACCCAAAAGTGAAACTACCACATTGGCGAAAGCCATTCAAACATCCTTGGATTTGGGATTGGATTTGGTCGAAATTGATTTGAATCATGATTTGCCCGTCGTCCGGGCGGTCGACTTTGATTCCAAATTGTATCAAATGACCAAGGCGGCCAAAGAAAAGGCCACGACGGACACGTCTTCCATCCAAAAAGAATTTCGATTCAAGGCACGAACGGCCGATTTTGATCTGATTCGGAAAATTGACAAGGTCCGCGAATCGCTCGAAAAGGGATACAAGTGTCGCATCATGGCCACGTGTCCGGCACGGATGGTCGGGAAAACACCGGAAACCCAAAATGGAGCCCTGCACGTCTTGGAGCGGGTCGTGGAGGGTGTCGCCGATCTAGGACAACCCCTGCGAGACCCCGAACTCAACACGGAAAAGACGCATGCCAATACACTTTTGATTCCGAGCAAGTGAAACTAAGTAATGTAATTGTTGCATGGCGAGTTAAAAAGGTAGTAGAGAGATTTAGAAAAAGGAAAATAAATAAATTCCAAAAGTAGATACAAGATTACAATTGTTCATCGTTTGCCTTGAGTTCCAGTTTAGGGCAGGAGGCAATCGGAGAATAAGACAGCCATACGTTCTTTTCTCGCCAAGTGCAAACTGAGAGGAGTCAAAGTTCTCCTTATATTTTAAAAAAATAGATGTGATGCAAAGTGATTTTTGCAACCAATGGACTTGTTCACCAAGAAATAAGAGCACCACCACAATGATCAGCAACCTCCAATTACTTTGGCATTGCTTCTAGACATTCTTGTTGTCCCCTATTATCACCACTTTGTGGCTTTTAGGGTGCTTGTTCTTTTATTATTTTGCATTCCTTCAACAATGTTGTCAGTGCTCATGTTGCTCCTCACATTCAAGCATGCACTTGCAATGCTTGCTGGCAAGAGAATCTTTCTAAGGCAGTGGTGCATGCTCCCTTCATTTCATTGTCATTGTTCATTTTCTATTTTCAGACTTGTGCGTAACAATGCAGACAAAAAAATTCATTTCGTGGCACATGCATTCAAAATTCCACCGCATCTTGGAATCAAGTTGACTGAAATGTGTGTGTTTTATAATTTCTTGTGCTTGAAAGCATCGTTTGTGCGACTGACTTGTTTGTGTTGTGTTTTGGCAAATGTTGCTTCAACAAAAATACAAATGGCAATGTTAGGAAAGTCTTTTTCAATCATTTGAGTAAACATTACACTTTTTTGGTTAGCTGACAATTGAGGGAAGCTAATTACAAAAAGGCATTTTGGTGGTGTTTGGAAATGCCAAAGTGTTTGATTTTGTTTGGAAACCCACATTGATGTCACCCATTGAGGAACAATTGGTTTATTTCATTCAGTGCTTGATGCAACTGGTTCATCACTTCTGAAAAGAAAGATTGCCCTGCATCTCCACCGCTGTCCCCACACGTGATCGGGACCATCTCCTCCCAACAAAAAAGGCAGCACAATGAAAGTGAATCAGTGACTTGACATGCTTTGAGGAAGTTGCTGATGTTCAGCACACACATGACCCACAAGCTCTGGCACATGTTTGCTGAAACAGCAATCAACCACATTTGGGTGCCCTCATGGGCTGGGCAACAGTAGGAGAATCTTCACTCTAGCTAGCTTCCAGCTAGCTAGTAGCAGTGATCTAAACCACCACCTGGGATTGGCTGGTTCCCACTCTGTCTCGCAACCACTTTGGATCCTGCAGACTCCTCAATAACAACGCTCTACGGTACAACACCGAGCTGGCTAGCTAGCACTGCACTGCTATTGCACCCCTGGATCCTGCGCTTCTTACTAAAATGACTTGTCGTCACGCCAATTCCAACCGGAAGAGGTGATCTTTTTGTTGCCGGGTATTTGCAGACCGAAAGCTTCCAACCACACGTCATACCCACGATTTTCTTTCCTAAACACTATCCTTGCCAGATGGTTTATTTAGACAAGGCTCTTCTAAGTATCCAAAACGGCGCAACATTAAATTCGATAGTAAAAAAGATCCCAAAACTGCCCTCACAAATCCATTCTCAAAACTACACCCGGTACAATAACCCAGCAGCTACCTATTAGCGGCTGATGATCATACCAGATAATAGCTTACACTTGCTGCAACTGCACCATCACATTGGTTGCAGGTTCATTATTACGCTCACCACCTCCCCCTGTACGTGAAGTTATCATCCTTCTTGGCGTCGTATATCCTATCGTTTATGCCAAACCCTTCACGGCAACAGCAATACAAATAAACAAATAAACAACGTCGACCATGAGATTATTGCGGGGCGTTTCGACCTTTGCCTGGCTAATGCTGCTGGATGTGGTCCTAGTGGCTTCTTCTGTTGATGACAATCGTGGTCAGAAATATCGTCTGCGCCATCGTTTTGATAACGGTACGGTGAAGAACCCAGACTTTATGGTAGGTACTATGAGAATGTCAACGTTTAGATTCATTTGTGCTTGCTTCAAAGATGTGTGTCTAATTTGAAGTCATTTTCCATTCATTTAACGAAAGACAAAGCGCTTTCTACAAGGTGCCTTCGAATCAGATGGAAAGGTGGATTCAGATGGTCGTCCAGAATATGAAAACCCAGGCCCAGGAGAGGAATTCGAATCAGACGGTAAAATGGATGCAGATGGCCGTCCAGTACAAGAAAGTACAGGTCCTGGAGATCAATTCGAGCATGATGTCAAGATGGACGCGGGTGATCGTCCAACAGAAGATCTCCCAGGCCGTGGAGGGGCCTTCGAGATGGATGGCAAAATGACCAGGGAGGACAACGGCCCAGGCAGAGGAATCGCACTCGATCTAGGCCCGCCAACAATGGAACCTACAATGCCTCAGCGAGCTACGTCGTTCGCACCTGTCACACTCCACCCAACTACAATGGAGCCAACATCTCTTTCACCTACGACGCTCACGCCCACAACGCTTTCTCCTAGCCATGGGGCCACACAGCCTCCAACGCCGTTGCCGACGACCACTGCGCCTGTATCGTTTGCTCCTACGACGCTCTCGCCTACAACAAATACACCAACGACACAAGAGCCGACAACACCTGGTCCTGTCTCTTATACACATCTCCGAGCCCACGAGACTAAGGCGAATCTCGTATGCCGTCTTCTGCTTGAAAA
>ENA-ORBV01004080-ORBV01004080.1-microbial-mat-metagenome-genome-assembly--contig:-NODE-4080-length-28468-cov-16.987883_pt1 | contig 28468 bp, 16 predicted proteins | sample MGYA00237777_ERZ505514 | MGnify/ENA primary metagenome ERZ505514 (study PRJEB26160, sample SAMN06269048) | microbial mat metagenome | isolation source: Oligotrophic lake microbial mat | place...
CGCTGAATACTGGTTTTCCGACCTGTCGCCTCAGGCGACCGCGCTAACCAAGCTGCGCTACACCCCGCTGAATACTGGTTTTCCGACCTGTCGCCTCAGGCGACCGCGCTAACCAAGCTGCGCTACACCCCGCTGAATACTGTTTTTCCGACCTGTCGCCCTCAGGCGACCGCGCTAACCAAGCTGCGCTACACCCCGCACGATTTCAATTCATCCCGCTTTGGGCGAGACCCGTCATTGTTGTTTCCATTGCCTCTGATGTCAAATGCTTCGCCACACTTTGCTTGGCCAGCCTTACGAAAGCGCATCGCATTTCATAGCATGTTCATATAAAATACAACCCTTGAAAAGTAGTTCAATATGTGATATACTACGCATCGCACGATGGGCTTGACCGCTTCGGCAGCAAAGGGGTAGACAATTTGATGTCTACCCGTTTACCCATAGACACGAGTTAATCGCAGTTATTGCAATGACTTGCAATGATAAATGCAAATGAAAAAACTCTAGGGTAGACAAAACTCAACGATGAAAAACGTTCTGACGCACCCGACATGCAATCGCCATACACATCTGGCCGATAACAGGGAACCTGATCCACCTACCCTTTTTCTCTACAATGCTGCCTATGGACGTCGCTTTTCAACAATGTATCGATCCCGATTGCCGATCCACTTTTGGCGTTGACGAGGTTCACGTCACCTGCCCGGCTTGTGCCAAGCTTGGCCGTAGCTCGCTCCTCGAAATCAACTACGACTGGAACCGCCTGCCGGTGCCTAAGTCGATGAACTATTTCGAGCATCGCTGGATCACCCGTGGTGCCGGCTTGCAAGGAGCGCTCGATTTCTCGGGCGTCTGGCGATTCCGCGAGCTGATGCCGTTCTTCCATCGAGAGAGCGACATCGTCACCATCGGCGAAGGCCGCACGTGTATGCAGGATGCACAGCTACTGGCCCCGCAGATTGGTCTCAACAAAGGCCGACTCTTTTTGCAATATGAAGGGCTCAATCCTTCGGGCTCTTTCAAAGACAACGGCATGACTGCCGCGTTCACCCATGCCCGCATGGTCGGCGCCAAGCGAGTCGCCTGCGCCTCCACCGGCAACACCTCCGCCTCGCTCGCCATGTTCGCAGGACTGGCCGAGATGACCGGCATCGTCTTCATCGGCACCGGAAAAATCGCCTATGGCAAGCTCTCGCAAGCGCTCGATTATGGCGCGAAAACTTTACAGATCAAAGGCGACTTTGATGCGTGCCTTCGCCGTGTGAGGCAGATCGCGGTGGAGCAGCCCGAGCTTGGCATTTATCTGATGAACAGTGTGAATCCGTTTCGCCTCGAAGGGCAGAAGACGATCATGTACCGCGTGCTCGAAGCGATGGATTGGCAGGTGCCCGATTGGATCGTCGTGCCCGGCGGAAATCTGGGCAACTGTTCCGCCTTCGGTAAAGCCTTCGCGGAACTCAAAGCGTTTGGCCTGATCGATCGCGTGCCTCGTCTTGCCGTCATTCAAGCGGCTGGTGCGAATCCGCTCAACGTCCTGGTCAATCAGCGCGGCATGAAGTGGAACAACGGCCACATCGACATCGAGACGATGAAAACCTACTACCGCGAACTCGATCAGGCAGGCACTCATGCGAACACGATTGCCAGTGCGATTGAAATCGGTCGGCCGGTGAATCTGCCCAAGGCTCTGCGCGCTCTTGAAGTGATGGATGGCATCGTGCGCGAAGTCGATGATGAAACCATCCTCGAACACAAAGCCCTCGTCGGTCGCTTCGGTTTCGGCTGCGAACCCGCCAGTGCTGCGTCTGTCGCCGGCGCTCACATGCTGGTGAACGAAGGCGTCATCGGCAAAGATGAACGCGTGGTCTGCATCCTCACCGGACATGAACTCAAAGACCCTGATGCAACGGTGAAGTATCACACGGGCATCGACATGAAATCAGTGCAGGAAACTGCGGATCGCTCGGAGCCGAAGGGGCGGTATAGCAATCAGCCGATCCAGGTGCCTGATGAACTGGAGGCGATCATCGCGGCCATTGCACCGGATGTGGCGGGAGCGGTTGGTAAGAACAAGGTCGGCAGCGATCCGCTCAAGTACGTACCCATCAGCGAGTACTAAAAATCTCGCACGGTTGAGCCAAGCCCGATGCTGATGGACCCGACGCATGGAGTGATGAACGCATCGCTCAGGCGCTGGACACCACGCGGATGACGGTGCGGCAAGTGCGTCAACAGTTCGTGTCGCACACTTCAAAAAACGAGATCAAGCCAACGAGATCAAGCCTTGGCTCAAACAGCAACCGCCGCAAAGCGTGATCGCGCCCGAGGCCAGCGCCGCGTTCGTTTCGAACATGAAGGATGTGCTCGAAAAGTACGAAAAGCCCTATGATCCAAGCCATCCGGCCAGGGCAATCGCATGTAGGCTTTGTGCCGTCGCCTTAACTTCCTTCCCTTGGGGAGGGGGACCGGAAGGGACCACATGCGATTGCCCTGGTTGCATTGGGAATGCTCTAGACCTGCGGCTGATTCGCGCTAGGCCTGCAAATTCGCGGCGCACAAAGACTGCTGACTTGTTCCATTCGTATGGCTGCTGATGGCATATGCCAGTCGCAGACGTATCCTTAATTATGCTTGGGTCAATAATCAGAACGCAGTCGCTTAATGGCAATGTCTTTGTTGGCCCCGGTGCGTTGACCCGGACGCTTTGAATTGTCACACTGCAACGTCCCAAACCTGCCCTCGGCTAAGCCTGTCTTATAACAAAGGAAGAATCCATGAAGGCAATGAAACTGTTCGCGATCGCACTGGGCATGATTCTGAGCGTGAGCGGCAGCGCCACGTTCGGGGCCGATGAAGCCGAACATCTGGAACTGAAAAAAGGCAGCCGCATCGTGCTCATGGGCAACGGCCTGGGCTCGCGCATGCTGCACTTTGGTCACTTTGAAACGCAGATGCACCTGCGCTATCCCGAACTGGAACTGTTCATCCGCAACATGTGTGATGAAGGCAACACGCCCAGCTTCCGTCCGCACTCTGGCCGGGCCAATCAGCTTGGCTTCCCCGGTGCTGAAAAATACGCCACGCGCTATTCCGATGGCAATCTCGCCAATGGCAACGGCCACTTCGAAACCGATGAGCAATGGCTCGCGCGCCTTAAGCCCGATGTCATCATCGCCTTCTTCGGATTCAATGAATCCTTTCAGGGCGGCGCTGGCCTTGTGAACTTTCGCGAGGAGCTCGATGCTTTCGTTCTTCACACACTCAGCCAGAAATACAACGGCACCAGCGCGCCCAAGATCGTGCTCGTCTCGCCGACAGGCGTGCAGGACATCACCGCGATAATCGATGTGCCCAGCGGCAAGCAGACCAACCTGAACCTGGCGGTTTACACCTCCGCGATTCAGGCGGTCGCTGAAGAAAACTGGGTGCACTTTGTCGATGCCTATTCGCCTTCGCTCAAGTGGTACCGCGAAACCAAGGAGCCGCTCACCGCGGACGGCGCGCTGCTCAATGATGCGGGCTATGAGAAGCTGGCCACGCTGCTGATCGATCGCACCTTCGGCAAGGCCCCGGCCAAAGCGCAGGCCAACAGCAAAGCCGTCGCCGCAGCAGTGAAAGAGAAGAACTGGTTCTGGATCAACGATTTCAAGATCCCCAACGGCGTACACGTCTTCGGTCAGCGATACAACCCGTTCGGCCCGGCCAACTACCCGTTTGAAATTGAGAAAATCCGCGAGATGGCCGCCGTCCGCGATCAGGCCATCTGGGCCGCAGCGCAGGGCAAGACCATTGACATTGCCGCCCTTGACGCCAAGACCCGCACCCTGCCCGAAGTGCAGACCAACTATCGCCCCGGTGGAAAGAACGGCGTGCTCGTCTTCCTCGAAGGCAAGGAAGCGCTCGACACCATCAAGGTGCCACAGGGTTATAAGGTCGAGCAGTTCGCCACTGAAAAAGAGTTCCCCGATCTGGCCAATCCTGTGCAGCTCGCCTTCGACAACAAGGGGCGGCTGTGGGTGGCGACGATGCCCAGCTATCCGCACTGGAAGCCGGGCGATCCGATGCCCAACGATAAGATTCTGATTCTCGAAGACACCAACAACGACGGCAAGGCCGACAAGCAAACCGTCTGGGCTGATCACCTGCATCTGCCGATGGGTTTTGAAATTTCACACGATGGCGTTTACGTGTCGCAAGGCATCCATCTGGTGAAGCTCACCGACGCCGACAACGATGGCAAAGCGGACACCAAGGAAATCATCTTCAGCGGCTTTGATGATCACGACACGCACCACGCCATCAGCGCGTTCTGTGCTGATCCTTCCGGTGCGTTCATCATGTCCGAAGGTGTCTTCCTTCGCACCAATGTCGAAACCGCCTACGGCCCAGTGCGCGGCACCAACGGCGGGTTCTACCGCTTCAACCCGCAGCGCCGTCAACTCGAACGCCACGCGCAGCTCTCGATCCCCAATCCCTGGGGCGTTGCTTTCGATGCGTGGGGTCAGCACTTTTTCCTCCACACCTCCGGCCCAAACACCGAATGGATGCTGCCCGGCTCCGTCAAGCCTCGCTACGGCGAAGCCAACCCCGGCAGCCGCGATCTCATCGAACCCGCTCACCGCGTCCGCCCAACCTCCGGCATCGAGTTTGTCGCCAGTCGCCACTTCCCCGATGACCAGCAAGGTGACATGCTCATCTGCAATTCCATAGGTTTCCTCGGTACGAAACAGCATCAAGTGATGGAAGATGGCACCGGCTACAAGACCAAATGGCGGCAAGACCTGGTCGTTTCCAGCGATGGCAACTTCCGTCCTGTCGATCTCGAGTTTGCTCCCGATGGCTCGCTCTACATCGTCGATTGGCACAACCCGCTCATCGGCCACATGCAGCACAGCGCTCGCGATCCCAATCGCGATCACGCGCACGGTCGCATCTATCGTGTGACTTATCCCGGTCGTCCGCTGGTGGAGCCTGCCAAGGTTGATGGCGCATCCATCGTGCAGCTTCTGGACAATCTCAAGCTGCCCGAAGATCGCACGCGCTATCGCAGCCGTCGTGAGCTGCGTGCTCGCAATGTGGATGAAGTGACCTCGGCTGTGAAAAGCTGGGTGGCTTCGCTGAAAACGAGTGACCCGAATTATGAACACCACATGGTCGAAGCGCTGTGGGTGACCTGGGGCATGAATAAGGTCGATCAGGATCTGCTCAAGCAGCTCCTGGCTTCGAAGGATTACCGCGTTCGCGCTGCAGCGGTGCGCGTCCTTCGTTATACCGGGCATCAGGTGGCCGATCAGGTTGCCCTGCTTAAGAAGATGGCCAGCGATCCGCATGGCCGCGTGCAGATGGAAGTGATCGCAGCAGCGTCGTGGCTTGAGAGCTACAACGGCCTGCCGATTCTTGAAGCGATCGTGAACAAGTCCGAAGCACCCGCCGAAGCGCCCAAGGCAAAACTCGTGGCCATCGGCGGCGGCGGCAAGACGATTCAAATCACCGTGCCTGACGAGGCTCAGGGCAAAGTCACCTCCTTCACCATGACCGTGCCCGGCAGCGGACAAGTCATCAACCTGGCAGAAATGGAACTGACCAGCGGCAAGGCCAAGGTCACTTCCAAAGCCACGCTCGCTCAATCGTCTGAGTACAACGACAAACAATTCCCCATCACCAACCTCATCGATGGTGACAAGAACAACTTCTCCCACACGGCAGTTCAAAACGATCCTTGGATCAAGGTCAGCTTCGCAGCACCCACTGCATTGGACAAGATCATGATCTGGAATCGCCCTGACTTTGAAAGTCGCTTCGATAACGCCCGCTTGGACTTCTATGCCGGCGACAAAAAGATCGCGACGCTCAGCGTCGGCGCAATCGGTGGCGGTGGCGCTGGTGATTCGAAACTCGACTCGTGGCTCGCAGCCCCTTACCGCACTGCGGAGGCGCATCTGCGGAATCGGACCATCGCTGTCGAAGAATTCAAAGTCGAAGTGCCCCAGGATCTCAAGAGCGATGCCCGCGAGTTGTATGTTCTGGGCGCCGAGATTTATCGCCGAGAAGGCTACTGCTCCACCTGCCATCAGCCCGATGGTCTGGGCCTCGTGTCCGCTCACTTCCCGCCGCTCTCAGAAAGCCCGTGGGTGACTCAGGACGAGACCCGCCTGATCAAGCTCACGCTCCACGGCCTCCAAGGCCCCATCGAAGTCAAAGGCAAAAAGTACCCCGGCCTCGTGCCCATGACCGCCTTTGGCGCACTGCTGAATGATGCAGAGATGGCGGCGGTGCTCACCTACGTCCGCAATTCCTTCGGCAACAAGGCCCCCATGATCACCCCTGATCAGGTCAAGAAAGTGCGCGAAGAAACCAAGGGCCGCACCGAGTTCTATCAGCCGGACGCACTGCTCAAAGAGCATCCGCTCAAGTAAACCATGCAGAAAAACCAGCGACAACATTAGCCGCCCGGTTCCAAGGAACGGGCGGCTTTTTTCTGCGCGGCATCGCTCGTGATAAAGCCAACACTTCATCGCCAATCGGATTCGGCTGTCCAATTTGGCGTGTCAGCGACGAGCCTTCGCAAACGCCACTTAAAAACACCTTGATTTCATGGCCATTTCGCTTTGCATACACTACGTCGTCTGCGATAATTTCAATAGACCCTCCTTCGCCGTGTCTATCTCGATCTGATCGGCCTGCCGCCCACGCCTGCCCAAGTTGATGCGTTCTTGAAGGAAGTCGAAGCAGAGAAGCAATCATCGGTCAGCACTGAAAATGCGTCGAACAAAACACATCGCCCCACCGCTTACGACCGCGTATTGGACCAGCTTCTCGCATCGCCGCGCTATGGCGAGCACTGGGCGCGGCACTGGCTCGATCTGGCACGCTATGCCGACTCCAATGGCTTTCAGCGCGATGGTCATCGCGATGTCTGGGCCTACCGCGACTGGGTGATCAAAGCGTTCAACGATGATCTGCCATTCGATCGCTTCACCATTGCACAGCTTGCTGGCGATCTGCGTGCCGAGGAAATCACTCAAGGCTCAGCAGCGCCTCGCCGATCGGAGGCATCCTCCTTCGATGATCCCGTCGCTCTGCGCATCGCCACCGGCTTCCATCGCGGCACCACCGTCAACGTCGAAGCGGGCACCGATCCCGAAGAGGATCGTGTCAAGCAAGTCGTCGATCGCGCCAACACCACCGCCACTGTTTTCCTTGGCTCCACGCTCGCCTGCGCTCAGTGCCACAATCACAAGTACGACCCCTTCTCACAGAACGAGTACTTCCAGTTCTACGCATTCTTCAACAGCACCGAAATTGAATCCAAACGCGAAGGCCCCGCCACGCTTTAGTTCATCGGCCCGAGCATGCAGATTCCAATGGAGGGTGATGGTTCCGCTAAACGACTGGCCTTGAGCAAGCAACTTGAAGATGCACAGCCCAAGCTCGACAAGTTGCACGCTGACAGCGATGGTCGCGTCCTTGCATGATCGCTTCGATCAATCAGCTCAACGCACAGCAACTCGCGCACGTAGGCGATCCTGAAATCGCCACATGCATGTCGCAATATGAATTGGCGGCCCGCATGCAACTGGCGGTGCCGGAGCTTGCGGATATTTCGAAAGAGCCCAAGGCAGTGCTCGATATGTACGGCGCGCAGCCGGGGCGTTCTTCTTTCGCTAACAACTGTCTCTTGGCGCGAAGGCTCGTCGAGAAAGGTGTGCGCTTTGTGCAACTGTTCGATGCGGACTGGGATCATCACGGCAACGTCTTCACCAATCTTCCGCGCAAAACGCAACAAGTCGATAAGCCGATGGCAGCACTCGTGAAAGACCTCAAACAGCGCGGCATGCTCAACGACACGCTCGTCGTCTGGGGCGGTGAGTTCGGCCGCACCCCGCTCTTGCAAGGTGCCAACGGCGAAGGCAAAGAAACCAGCGCCAGCCGCGATCATCACAAAGATGCCTTCTGCGCCTAGATGGCCGGCGGCGGCATCAAGGGCGGCGTGACCTACGGTCAGACCGATGATCTGGGCTACACCATCGCGCAGGACCCGATGCATGTGAATGATTTCCACGCCACGATTCTGCACCTCCTGGGCATGGATCACCAGAAGCTGACGTACAAGTATCAGGGCCGTGCGTTCAGACTCACCGATGTCGCGGGCCACGTGGCGCACAACCTGATGACTTGAAACAACAGCGATGACATGAATAGAGGAAGGCCCTACAATTGAGCCGTCCTGCGAATCCTTCAACTGAAATCGAGAACATCATGGTCAAGCCCATCGGAAACCTCACATACAATCTGAAACCCAAGGACAAGGTCCGCGCCAAGACTCAGGCGCGATTTTCGCCCACCGTCGCCGGTGTTCCCCCAGTGAGCAAAGCGGAACCGACAGAGGCGGAACAGGCTGCGGAAAAGGCCAAGCCGTTTCGCTTCAACAACAAGAAGCGCAAGCGATGATGCGCTGAGTCAGCGCGTTTGCGTTGCTGGCCAATCATCTGATCTACAAGAAGCCGTCGGTGTCATCATGACACCGACGGCTTTTCGTTGTACGACAAATCACAAGTCGCCACGACTGATCCCACTACAATAAATTGCCGCACTGAGATCGACCTTGACCTTTCCTTTTCAAAGAGATGTACCCGAATGAAACATCACTCTTCGCTCTGCCTGTTCGCCCTGCTCGTGATGCTCTCGTGCCATGAAACGTTCATCGTTCCAGCACAAGCAGCAGCACCTCTGAAGGAGTGGAAGCACCAAGGCTCGCTCTTTATTCTCACGACGCCGCAAGGCGCGAACCTGCCTGCTGGTGTCACGATTGAAAACTTTCCTGTCCTTATCAGACTGCACAAGGATTGGTTCGACTTCAGTCAGGCGCAGCCCCAAGGCGAGGATCTGCGACTGACCACGAGCGAAAACGAACCACTGGCGTTTCAAATCGAAGATTGGAACCCGACTAAGGGCGAAGCCTCGATCTGGGTGCGCGTGCCGCGCATTGAAGGCAACGCGAGACAGGAACTGAAACTTCACTGGGGCCATGCGAATGCGAATGCGAAGAGCGAATCCGCAGGGAGCGCTGTGTTCAACAAGTCCAATGGCTACGTCAGCGTGTGGCATCTGGGCGCGAGCATCGATGATGAAGTGGGCACGCTCAAGATGAAGGATGTGGACACGACCATCACCGATGGCATGATCGGCAAGGCCCGGCATCTCGCAGGAAAACAAGGCCTTTTCGGCGGCGACAACATTCCCAACTACCCCTCAGGCGGCGATGCTCACAGCACTGAAACATGGTTCCGCGCCCAGCGGCCCAACGTCACTCTCATCGGCTGGGGCAACGAGCCGGGCGGCCGCGGCACCAAGGTGCGCATGCAGTTTCGCAGTCCGCCGCATCTGCACATAGACAGCAATTTCTCCGATGTGGATGCACCCCAGCGATTGCCCATGAACGAATGGATTCACGTAGTTCACACTTATGAAAACAGCATCAGTCGCCTTTATGTCAACGGTGAACTCGCCGGCGAAGCAAAGCCGACGCTGAAGATCAACACCCCCGCGCGCCTCTGGCTGGGCGGGTGGTATCACAATTACGATTTCGTCGGCGATCTCGACGAAGCGCGAATTTCCAGCGTGGCCCGCTCGCCGCATTGGATTCGACTGCAACACGAAAATCAGAAACCGATGCAGACGCTCGTCGGATCGATTGTCGCAAGTGCGTCGCAGCCGAACCAGATGCTTTCAGTCTCTCAAGAGAAGCTGAGCGTAGCCGAGGGCAAGAGCGTCACCGTCACAGCGAAGGCACCGGGGGCGCAGAAGATTTATTGGATGCTCAAGCGCGGGGGCCAGGAGGAAATCGTTGCGGTGGATCGCTTGTCTTATGCATTCGATGCCGGCCGTGTTGCTGGCGATGACTCGGCAACGCTCACCGTTCGCGCGGTTTACCCAAGTGATGTGAAAACAAAAGAGATTCCAATCACCATCAAGGAAGCCGTCGAAGATCCGATGTTTTCGCTCAAAGCTCCGCAAGTGTGGGACGGTCGAAAAGAGATTCAGGTCAATACCATCGTCCCCAATCTTGCCGCGATGCAGAGCCTTGGCGCAGGCGACTTGCAATATACGTGGAGCGTCTCGGGGCCTGCAGTGATCAAGGCGATAGCGCCCGGCCAGCTCATTCTCAAACGCGCGATGGGCAGCGGACCATTGATCGTGACCCTGGCGCTGAGTAACGGCGGCACGGCAACCACGCAGCAGACCACCATCGAAATACGCGAGCCAGCCAGTGATACATGGATTCACCAGACGCCAGGCAAGAGCGAGCGCGTGGTCGATGGGCAATTCATCGGCCGCGATGACACGGGCATGGGCACGCTTCATTTCAGTGGCACACTCGATGAAGCAGCGACCTCCGTTTTCCTTCGCGTCTATGAAGGCGATAAGCAGATCGTAAGTGAGAGTCAGAAAGTCGCCGCTGATAAAACCTACACCATCAGCGCGAAGATCAAAGCGGGTCTGGTGAAATATCGCGTCGAGTTCGGCGCAGGTGACAAGGTCCTGCACGCCGCCAGTGATGTGATGTGCGGCGATGCGTATCTCATCATCGGCCAGTCCAACGCTGTCGCCACTGACTGGGGCAAGGATGATCCGCCAGCGGCGAGCGAATGGGTTCGCACCTTCGGCTCCACCAGCGGCGGCGCGCAGGAATCGCGCCTTAATCTATGGGCCACGGCACAGGCCAAGGCCCCCGGTGGCAAATCGGAAATCGGATACTGGGGCGTGGTGCTTGGGAAGAAACTCGTCGAGAGCCAGCGCGTGCCCATCTGCATCATCAATGGCGCAGTGGGCGGCACACGCATCGATCAGCACCAGCGCAATATGGCCGACCCCACCGATACTTCGACCATCTACGGACGACTGCTCTGGCGCGTGCGCGAAGCGGGACTCACCCACGCCGTCCGCGGCATCCTCTGGCATCAAGGCGAAAACGATCAAGGTGCAGACGGTCCCACCGGCGGCTTCGGCTGGGAAACGTATCGTCTCTATTTCCACGAACTCGCCGGCGCCTGGAAACAGGACTACCCCAATCTTCAGCACATCCACCTTTTTCAAATCTGGCCCAAGTCGTGCAGCATGGGTGTCAATGGTTCTGACAACGCCCTGCGCGAAGTGCAACGAACACTGCCTCGCGATTTCTCCCGCATGTCGATCATGTCCACACTGGGCATCTCGCCGCCTGGTGGATGTCACTACCCTGCTGCGGGCTACGCTGAATTTGCAAGACTCATCGCGCCGCTGATCGAGCGCGATCACTACGGCAAGACATTCAAGAAAAGCATCACGCCTCCCAATCTGCTCACCGCTGCATTCAGTGGCGACACCAAACAGAAGATCGTTCTCACCTTCGATCAGCCGGTGATCTGGCACGACAAGCTGGCCAGCCAGTTTTATCTCGACGGCATCAGCGGCAACATCACCGCAGGCACCGTGAAAGACAACACGCTCACACTGAACCTGAGCGCACCAAGCCAGGCCAGGCAAATCACCTACCTCGACAGCAAGGCTTGGAGTCAGGACCTGTTGCTCGTTGGAGCCAACGACATTGCGGCGCTGACGTTCTACAACGTGCCGATTGAGAGCGAGAAATGAAAGAGTGCAAAACGAGGCCCGACCGTAAGGGAGTGGGGATTCAAGGCGCAAGCCCCGCTTCCTGATGGGCGCGGCTCGTAGTAAAAAAAAACAAAGCCCGATTGGCGAGGACTGATCCGGAATTGAATCCGGGAGCGAACCTTCGGAGTATGAGTCATTCATACTCCGAAGATTCGCACAGCCATACCCATCGGGCTTTTTTGCAATCATGAGGGCTCCGGTCAAGCGAGCCCCGGCGCGATTTACCAATCATCCGAACGGAACGGCGACGCGGGGATGCCTTCCTTGTTGTAAAGATTCGCGCCATCGGGATTCATCGAGAAGGCGTATCGCACCGCGACAGGCTTGGCGACCTCAGCAGACTTCACAACGATCGTGTTGCCATCGATGGTCGCATCAGCCCAGTGCCATTTCTTGTCTTCCCCAGCGACAGCGAAGCGTGCGAGTTTGCCATCTTTAACTTCCTTCACCGGCTCAAGGCCATTCTTTTCGCCGACGATCATGCCTGAACCGACGTGATCAAAGCTGACGCGAATGGCATCGCCTTCGACCTTGATTCCTTTGAAGAGCGGGCCGCAGGGGACGAGGTCTTTCTTGCCATAGGTCTGATGCAATGCCCACTGCGCCAGGCGGTCGCCGACATCTTGTTTGTTGCGCGGGTGAATGTCTTTCGCTTCACCGATGTCGATGATGACGGCCATGCCGGTGTGTTTGATGCTGAGCGCTTTGCGTTGAGCTTCGCGCAGCTTGGCCCAGCCGTCGCCGCCTTCGGGCTTGTCGTTGGCCTGCTGGAAGTCAGCGAGTTGCACCCAGTAGAAAGCGAGGTCGGGGTTGAAAAGTTTGCGCCAACCTTCGACGAGCGCAATGGTCTTGTGGTAGTACGATTCACCTTCGCCGCCGTTGGATTCACCTTGGTACCAGATGGCGCCGCGCATGGCGAAGGGGGCGAGCGGCAGGATCATGGCATTGCAGATGGCACCGGGTGTGGAGCCGCCAACTTTGCTTTTTTCGGCTGCGATTTTCTCGACTTGTGCTGCGAGGTCTTTAAGTTCCGGCACTGCCTTGAAGCCATCGATGGTGATCCAAGGCTCAATGCGGGTGCCGCCCCAGTTGGAGCCGACGAGGCCGATGGGAACGTTCAGTTCCTTCTGCAAACGACGGCCAAAAAAATAGCCGACCGCGGAAAATCCACCTGATGATTTGGGATCGCAAGCCTTCCAGTCGCCGGGGCAGTTGTCCATCGGCGTGGGCGATGTGAGATGGCCTGGCACATTGAACAGGCGAATCTGCGGATGATCGCTGGCAGCGATTTCTTCCTTGCCGTTGAGCGCCTGACCCAAGGCCCATTCCATGTTCGACTGGCCTGAGCAGATCCAGACTTCGCCTACGAGCACATCAGTCAGTTCGATCTTGTTGGTGCCTTCGATGGTGAGTGCCGCACCTTGCGCGGAGGCTTTGAGATTGTCGAGCTTGACGCTCCACTTGCCATCATCGCCGGTGGTTGCGGTCTTGGTTTGGCCTGCGAATTGAACGGTGACTTTTTCACCCTTGTCCGCCCAGCCCCAGATCGGCACCGCCATGTTCTGCTGAAGAACCATGCCGCTGTTTAGAATCGAAGGCAGCTTCACTTCTGCGTTAGCAGCGGGTAGGCCCATTGAAAGTGCGAACAGTGCTGTGGCAAAGAGCCCACGAAAACGACGCTCGGCTTGAAACATGATCAGACCTCTTGGAGTGAAATGAAAAACAATGGACAACAGGAACACAGCGAGCGATCATCGCCGATCAGACGAGCGATAGCGAATAGCGACAAAAAGCCCAAGGAGCAGCACGATAATGACTCGCTTCTTCTCACTACTATTTGCCGTGGCACTGGTCGCGGTTACGACGACACGCAAAGAGTACGATCGGAGTATCGTGGTTGCAGGGCTTTGCCGCATTTTGCAGCCTCGCCTGTGCGGCGTCGTATTAATGGGCATCGCCAAAACTTCACAAGGAATTCAACATGCGAATCACGTTCACACTCGTCGCCTTGCTGCTGTTTGGGCCTTTGTCTGCTTGCGATGCTGCGGACTCAAAGGACTCAAAGGATTCAAAGGACGCGGCCAAGCCGGTCAAGAATCTGATCCTGCCCGGTGAATCCTTCCTTATTGAAGAACGTCCTTCCTTCATTCTCTGGCCGGCGAAAGAAAAACGCAGCGAGCCGCAGCCCTGGGTTTTCTACGCGCCGACTTTGAACGGCCTTCCCGATGCACACGAGAAATGGATGCACGAAAAATTCCTCGAAGCAGGCATCGCCGTCGCAGGCATCGACATCGGCGAAGCCTACGGCAGCCCGCAAGGACGCAAACATTTCACCGCGCTCTATGACGAACTCACCACCAAACGTGGCTTCTCCAAGAAGCCTGTCATGCTCGGTCGCAGTCGCGGCGGCTTATGGGTCAGCAGCTGGGCCATCGAGAACACCGACAAGGTCGCCGCCATCGCAGGCATTTATCCTGTCTTCGATTTGACGACTTATCCCGGCCTAAAACGTGCCGCTCCAGCCTACGGCCTCACCCCCGAAGAACTGGAATCCAAACTCGCCCAGCACAATCCCATCGAGCGCATCACCACGCTCGCCAAAGCAAAGATTCCCGTCTGCATCATTCATGGTGATAGCGACAAGGTCGTGCCGCTGAAAGAAAACTCTGCGCAGCTTCTGGCTCACTACAAAACAGAAGGCCAGGAAAAACTTGTGAACCTGATCATCGCCAAAGACCAAGGGCACAACTACTGGCAGGGATTTTTCCGCTGCCAGGAGCTGATCGACTTCGTCATTGAAAAGGCCAAGTGAAAAATCGGCTCAGGCAAACAGGCCAGTCGCCGCTTGTCCTTTGCCATCATCGGTCGCATAGAACGGGCGCTTCTCGATATCGAACGCAGTCTTGGGGCTGATGCCCATCGCGGTGAAAATGGTCGCGTGCAGATCGGTGACCGAGAGCGGATCCTTCAGAGCCATGAAAGGCCGCTGCGGCGCCGATGAGCCGTAGAGGAAACCTTTCTTCATGCCGCCGCCCCACATCACCACGCTTGATCCGCCGGTGAAATGGCGGTGCTGGCCGTAGTGTTTCATTTCCTTGAAATTGTCCACCTTGTCCGTCGCCTGATCGTTGGCTTTGGAGCCGGGCTTGCCTTCCATGATCATGTCACGGCTAAACTCGCTGGCCAAAATGATGAGCGTGCGATCGAGCATGCCCTTGGCTTCCAGATCGAGAATAAGCTGCGCAATCGGCGAGTCGATCTGCTCCTTCATCTTCACCAGCGTGGTGTGCCCGTTGGCATGCGTGTCCCAGTTCAAAAACGGCACATACTCCGTCGTCACCTCCACAAACCGCGCCCCAGCCTCGACGAGCCTTCGCGCCAAGAGACACCCACGACCAAAGCGACCCGTGTCATACTTCTGATAGCTCTCCTTAGGCTCAAGCGAAATATCAAAAGCTTCGCGCTCCTTGGCGCTGAGCAGGCGATACGCACTGTCCATCGCACGGACCATCGACTCCTGCTGATAGTCGCTCATGTAATCGCGCTTGGGCGACTGATCGACGAGTTGACGGAACAGCTTGTTGCGATTGGTAAAACGCTCAGGATCCATGCCCTTGGGAGGACGGACGGACTGCGCCGCATCTTCAGGGTAAGGCAGATTCATCGGGCCAAACTCGCTGCCGAAGAAACCGGCAGTGGTGAAAGCCTTGAGTTCTTCCTGTTCGCCGACGCCTTCAAGACGCTGACCAATATTGATAAAGGGCGGCATCACCGGGTTGCGCGGGCCCAGCACCTTGGCAATCCACGCACCGATGTGCGGGCATGCAACCGTCTGTGGCGGCACGTAACCGGTGTGCCAATGATACTGATGGCGCGAGTGCAAAATGGAGCCAAGATCAGGCTGATAGTGCGAGCGAATCAGCGAGGCGCGATCCATCACCTTCGCGATGTTTTCCAAGCCTTGCGTGATCTTGATGTTATCGACGACAGTGTCGATGGCGGGGAAGGTGGACTCAACCTCGGCGACAGGCGTGCCGACTTTGAACGGCACATATTTTTTCGGATCGAAGGTATCCGGTGCCGCCATGCCGCCGCCCATCCAGAGCAGGATGCAGGCATCAGCGGTGGCCTTGGGATGCACGACCTGCTCGCCTTCATTGCCCAAGAGCAAGCGCGGTTCACCGGCCATCAGCGCCGCCATCGAACCGGCAGCAAGCTGCTTGAGGAAATCGCGACGGGCCTGCACAGGATTGTTTTCGTCAATATTCATCATGAAACATCCTTCATTGAGTCAACGATTCATTACGATGACGCAGGCACCGTTTAGCCGTGGAGCAAAGGTCCTCCGTCGCTCCGCGTGGCCGCCGCAGAGCCTTTGGCCCGCAGCTAAACGGGAATCTTTCATCACCGCACCAACTGAAACTCCGGCAGCATCACCACGCTCCACAGCGCATCCTCGATGCCTTGCTCTGTAAGTTTAGCACCCAGTACTTCACCAAACACCTTCAGCTCTTGAGCACTGGGCTGGCGACAAAGCGCCGCCTGATATAGCCAGCGCACGAATTGCTGCGGCGATTCCCACTGGCGAGCCATCATCTGTTTCGCGCCTTGCGCCAGCGCGCTGGCGAGAATCTGGCCGTTGGAAAGATCGATGGCTTCGAGCGTGGAAAGCTCAGCGGGGCGCACGGTGACGATCTGTTCGCGGTTGGGCCGACCCAGTGATCGCATCAGAAAATCACTTTTCACAAGCGATGCTCGCACCATGAGTTTGTCGCTGCTTGTTGCAGCGGCGCGATCAAATCCTTTGGCGATGGCGCTGCCGACGCTCGCTGACCACGGGTCGCTCTTGACCTGCACAGCGGGTTTCCAGTCCGTGGGCGCTTTCTTGAATTTGCCGCCAGCGGGCAGCGATGAAGTCCACTGCCACTTCTGATCACTGGGCACCACTTCAATCGCATCTGTCGAATCGGTTAGGCGTGCTTCAAAGAAGAGTGCAGCAGGATTGGGACCTGCGCCACCGTTCTTGGCGATGATCAGAATTTCGTTGGCGCCGGCCTTGAGTCCGGTGAGTGAAACCGTGTTCGGCTCCTCCCAGTTGTCACCCGCATGAACGCGTTTGCCGTTGATGAACATCTCGTAACTGTTATCACAGGTGATCACTGCGATCGCGGCAGTGGGAGCTTTTTTAAGCTGAATCACACGCTGGAAAACCACCGTTTCACCGGCTGCTGCGCCACTCGTATCATCGCGCGACCATATCCACTGGCCAGTCAAAGGGAGCTGCACTGTCGGCTTGATTGCGGGCTGCGCGGGATCAGGTTCCAGTGTCTTGCGCTGACCTCGTGTGATGGGCGCATCGATCTTGGCAGGAGCGCCGCCGGTGAGTTGCCAGACCGCATCGAGAAACTGTTCCGCTGTCATGCGCTTGGCGCGCGGGCCGGCATAGACATATGCATGGTCATCCGCACTTTGATCGACGACCTGCGATTTGCTCTGATAAGCCTGCGAACTGGCGATGAGCTGAATCGTTTTCTTCAGGTCGTATTTATTTTCCGCAAGATGCGAGGCGAGATAGTCGAGCAGGTCGCTGCTCCAAGGCTCGGTCTGCATCGCATCGGTGGGATGCACAATGCCTCGGCCCATCATGCGATGCCAGATGCGATTGACGATGGTGCGCGTAAAGCGACCGTTGTCAGGATGCGTCATCAGCGCTGCCAGTTGTTTGAGTCGTTCCTGTTTCGGGGCCTTGATATCGACACTGCCCAGTTCCGGAAAAAGCCAACCTGCTTTCGCCTTGCGACCGGTGGGTTTGTCGCAGCGGTGGATTTCCATTTCATGATCGGAGTAGATCGCAGCCAGGCCGTAGGCTTCATCGAGTGTCCAGCGATCGATGAAGCTGTCGTGGCAGGAGGCGCACTTCATGTTGATGCCCAGGAACGATTGCGTGATGGACTGGGCGAATTGAATTTCAACAGTTTGGCCGGCACTGACTTCGCCGCGCCATCGGATGCCATCGATGAAGCCTGTGCTTTCTTTCGAGGAGGGCGCGATGAGTTCGCGGGCAAACTGGTCGTAAGGTTGGTTGGTGAGCAGCGCTTCGTAAAGCCATTTGGAAATTTGTTTGCGCCCGCCGGTGATGAAGCCGGTGCCTGTGTAGTCATTGCGAAGCAGGTCGTTCCAGAAGGTGAGCCAGTGCTCGGTGTAATCGACATCGCGTGCAAGTAGTTCACTGATGAGTTTGTCGCGCTTGTCAGCGCGGCTGTCGCTGATGAACGCGCTGAGTTCGTCGCTCGTCGGCAGCAATCCGATGATGTCCAAAAAGGCCCGGCGAATGAACGTGGCATCATCAATGGCAACAGGGCTGCTTTGTTTCTGGGTGGCGAGATAGGCATCGAGAATGCGATCGATCGGATTGTTGCGACCATTCATCGCCGTGGGCAGTTCCACCTTGCGAGGCCTCAGCGCTGGCTCATAGGCACGCTTACCAAACGTAAATCCTTCTTCCCACTTGAGGCCGGTATCGATCCACTGCTTCACCAGCGCGATCTTCTCTTTTGAAAGCGCTGGCCCCTTGGGCGGCATGCGCTCATCGGCATCATCGGTCGTGAGCCTGCGCAGCAGTTCGCTCTCACCGCTCTTGCCGACGATGACAACCTTGCCCGACTCGCCGCCTTTGAGCATCAATTCGCGCGTGTTGAAGGAGAGCGTGCCTTTCTTGGCGTCGCCGGTGTGACACTTGCCGCACTGTTCTTTGAGCAGCGGAATGATGTCGTGCGCGAAGTCCACGTCGGCGGCGCGCAGCGGCAGCAGCGGTGCGCAGCTTAGAACGATCAGCGCGATGACACCGCGATGCGAAGAACGAGCCAATGCCAAGAAATTTTCAAAATTCATGAGTACATCCTAATAAGACCTGTCCATATAGCCCCGGCTTTAGCCGGGAAAACTCTCCGAACTCGCATCGATTCCCCGGCTAAAGCCGGGGCTATATGAATCGACTACTTAGCCTTGGCCTTCACCGCTTCGCCCAGTTGCGGACCGTTGTCCGCAGGCATTGCGGCGTGCCATTGTAAAAGATCCTTGGTCAGGCGGCTGACGATTTCCTTCTCTCGTTCTGCAATATTATTCGCTTCACCAAGGTCGTTGTCCAGATCATACAACTTTGGCCGCTCGTGCCGTCGCTGCTGTGCTGGTGAGCGCGAATACTTGAATCAATAGCAGAAGCATCAATGCGAAGTGGCGCATGAATCAACCTCACGATACCCCCCGCTGGTGATTGAATATCTGAAAGAAGAGAACAGACTCGATGATACAAGACGCGCTCCAATCACACCCACGCCTTGGGCGTGGCGCTAAACGGGGAACCTCGCCTTCCGCCGCTTGCGGCGTAGCGACATCAGCGCGGCGACCCGGCTTTTCTACCCCGATAACCGCCTCGCCACCTACACTTTCCCGTAGGCTCCAATGATTCGCCTCGATCTGACGGCTGTTGCCCGATTGATTTTCACTCTGCAAACTCATTATTTTCATGTATTTACAAATTCGACTTGACAAACCGCGCTGACGTTGCTCAAGTTATCCGCCCTTTCGCCACGATGGAATAAGTGGAACCGTCGGGTCAATCAACCGATATGGCATCCGACATGGAATAGACGTAACGATGGCCGAAATCGCAAAAAAACCTCGCTCCTCCAAGCCCCGCAAGGCCGCCAAAGCCGCTGGGGTGGCTGTTGATTCTGATGTAGAGGACGATGCGAACGACGGCCCGTACATCAAAGGCAGCGGCAAGCAGCTCGTCATCGTCGAGTCGCCCGCCAAGGCCAAGACTATTAATAAGTACCTCGGCCGTGACTACATCGTGATGGCCTCGGTGGGCCATGTCCGCGACCTGCCCAGTAAGAATCCCAAGGGCGTCAAGAGCCCGGTGCCGGGCGTCGATCTGGAGAATGACTTCGAGCCGACTTACGAAATCATGGCGGCGAAAAAGAAGACCGTCACCGATTTGAAGAAGGCTGCCAAGAACGCATCCGACATCTGGTTCGCAACCGACTTGGATCGCGAGGGTGAGGCGATTGCCTGGCACCTCGCGCAGGCTTTGAAAGTCGATCCCGCACACGCCAAGCGCGTGGTGTTTAACGCCATCACCAAGACGGAAATTCAGAACGCATTTAATAAGCCACGCCCGATCGATCAGAATCGCTTCAATGCGCAGCAGGCTCGCCGTATCTTGGATCGCATCGTGGGGTATCAGGTGTCGCCGCTGCTTTGGAAAAAAGTAGCGGGCGGCCTCAGTGCCGGTCGCGTGCAGTCGGTGGCGGTGCGCCTTGTTGTGGACCGTGAGCGCGAGATCATGGCGTTCACACCCGAAGAATATTGGAAGATCACGGGCTACTTCACGACCGATACTCCCGCCGCTTCGCGGCTTCGCTCCGAGTGGATCAAATGGCTCGACGGCGCGCTCCAGAAAAAATCGGGCGAAGGCGCAGCCGCTGTCACCGGGCGCACCATCCGCGAACGCAACGGCTGGCTCAGCGACAACAAAAGCCTTTCCGCTGAACTGATCGAAGTCGCAGGCAAACGCTTCGAACCCAAGACCGCTGAAGAAGCGCTCAAAGCTGTCGAACTGTGTGGCCTCACCATCGATGAAAAAGTCGTCACCGATGATCCCAAAGGCAAAGGCCCCGCTGCGAAAAAAGTGAACATCATCGGCCACATCGGTAGCGAGCGCGACTGGCGCATCAAGTCGATCACCACCAAGCGCACCAAGAGTCGCCCCTATCCGCCTTACATCACCTCCACGCTCCAGCAGGCTGCGTCCAACGTCTATGGCTTTGGTGCGCAGACGACGATGCGGGCCGCCCAGCAACTCTACGAAGGTGTGGATGTCAAAGGCCACGGCTCCATCGGCCTCATCACCTACATGCGTACCGATTCGACGCATCTCTCCGCCGATGCCCTCTCAATGGCACGCGGATTCATCGAGAAAAACTACGGCCCAAAATATCTGCCTGAAGCGCCTAACTTCTATAAGAGCTCCAACAAAGGCGCACAGGAAGCACACGAAGCAATTCGCCCCACCGATGTAACCCTCACGCCTTCGGTCGTGCGCTCCTCGCTTGATGAACGGCAATACAAACTCTACAAACTCATCTGGGAGCGCTTCGTTTCCTGCCAGATGACGCCCGCTGAGTGGGATTCGACTGCCGTGCTGCTGAGCGCGACTGTCGAGAGCAAAGAACTCGTTTTCAAAACGACTGGGCGCACACTGGTATTTGATGGTTTTTATAAAGCTGTGGGCGTGCCTTCGGTGTCGGATGAACTCACTCTGCCTGCGCTCAAGGAACAGCAGCAGCTTGCTGCGCTTCAGCTTGATCCGACGCAGCATTTCACCAGTCCTCCGCCGCGATATAGCGAAGCTTCGCTGGTGAAGAAACTCGAAGCTGAGGGCATCGGCCGTCCTTCGACTTATGCTTCGATCATCAACGTGATTCAGAATCGCAAATACGTTGACAAGCAGAACAATCGCTTTTACGCCACCGACATGGGCATGGTCGTCACCGACAAACTCATCGAGGCGTTCCCGCGCATTCTCGACATTGGCTACACCCGCAAAATGGAATCGCAGCTCGACTCCATTGAGGAAAAAAATCAAGACTGGGTCGCGATGCTGCACGAGTTTTATAACCCGTTCAAAATCGAACTCGACAAAGCTCACGAATCCATGCAGCACGCCAAGGCTGCCATGGAACCCGCGCCGCACAAGTGCCCGACCTGTGGCTCGCCCACCGTTTATCGCTTTGGTAAGAACGGCCGATTCCTCAGCTGCTCGACTTATCCCGAGTGCAAATTCGCTGCTCCCATCGACCGCGATGGCAACCCGATGGTCGCCCAGCTCACCGATATCAAGTGCCCGATCTGCGACAGCGGCATGACCAAACGCACCGGCCGATTCGGCGCGTTCCTGGGCTGCGTCAACTATCCCGAGTGCAAGGGCATTGTGAATCTCGATCCGAAAAAGGGATTCGTGAAGCTGCCCAAGGTCCCGCCCCTGACGATTGATGTGCCCTGCTCCAAATGCCAGGCTCCCCTGAACATGCGAAGGAGCAAGCGTGGCCCGTGGCTCTCGTGCTCCAAGTTCCCCAAGTGCCGCGGTCGCATGGCGTGGACCACCATCGAACCCGCGAAACAGAAGACGCTCGAGGAGCAACTGGCTGCCCACGAAAAGGCCAACCCGGTCCCCCGCGTCCTCACCGCCGACGGCCACGTCATCCGCGAAGATGAACAGTACGTCCCCAAAATCGAAGGCAGCGCCGCCAGTGAAGATGAAGCAAATAGCGATGCCGATGCTGCGTGATCCCGTAACGTGTCCTGTCATGTGAACCCGTAGGGTGGGCACCGCCCACCATGAATCACCAGCAACATCCATCGCCTTCAGCAACCCTCGTCCTTGCCGATTTGTCATCATTCCCTGGCTCATAATCGGTACCCCCAAGTCCAAATTCACACCCAAATTTTGTCTACCTGAGCATTTTTCATTCTCGCCATTCGCTCTAACACACTCTAAAAACTAAAGTTAAAGCGTGTCTAGGGGTAAACGAGTAGACGTCTACCCGGAAACCCTTAGTGCATTTCCAACACCACGGCAGCCGCCCGCCACGAGCCACGACCGTGAGGCAGTGGAGCCTTCGAGACCAGCCCGCTTCCTGACGGGCGCGGCTCGTTGCGTACCCACTACGCTTGAATCGGGATTGCTCTACGACCTGAATCTTGCAAAAAGCCAGCCCAGCAGGGCGCTGGCCATCGCTATTGGCCCATAGCAAAACAGAAAAGTCGGCTGCACTCATGACCAAGGCCCCGGAAGAAAGGAAAGGATCGAGCCGGTCATAGTATAGCACATATTGAACGTGAATTCAAGGCTGTGTCCATTTGTTGAACAGGCCGTTCGTCGGCATGCGATGCCCCTGCCACGAATCCCCTTTGTCAGATACGAAGGCGCGATAGAATAAAGAGAAGAGCAAGCTGTGTTGGCTTGCGATTGAGCAATCGAAACATAATTAGCACTCATGGCAACTGACGACGACTTGATTGCTGTTTGGCAGAAGGCGGGGTATGACCTCGGCTTCGAGGTGCATTCCCCTCATGCCGTGCGCTCCGAGTTTTTCCCGGCGCTTGTGCGGATGTTTGGTAGGCCTGCCGGTACGTTACCGATCTGGCTTGGAGATCAACGGTCACGCCGTGACGCGGAATCTGCGGGGTATTTTGTTTCGCTGCTGAACCCCGAGGTCTATTGTAAGTACGATCGCGCCCAATTCATCGAAACGCTTGTGGATTGGGGCTGGTTTGGCGCGCCCGACGAGGCGCCCAAGTGGTACAACGAAGAGGTCGCTAAGTTGCTGGGCTAACCATCTGCTTTAATTGACGAGCAGCGCGTGCGTCGAATGTAATCTTCAAGCCTTGTGCGTTTCTGCCTCGCACTCGGCTCGCCACTGAGCGGCAGGTCGTTGGGCGTCCTTGTCCCCCAACGAGGTCGTCTTGGGTTGAAGTTATGCCAACCGTGCAGTTAAAGTTTTGCGCACTCCGCTACCTCAACCAGTGGCTTGAGCACGATCGGATTTACTGCGAGGGGCTTGCTGGAAACGATGAAGCGACGAAGCTGAAGGCGCTGAATAAAGCTGCGGTATTCTATCGAGTGTCCCGCAACCTCCCTGAACGTTACGACAGAAAGAAGGGGCTGCCACGGTTCAAACCTGTGCTTGATATCCTCGATACTCTGGCACCCGCCAACTTTCACGGCGATGCTCTTCTGCCCGGAATTCTCCGAGTGCGGGATCAGATATCGGCGCAGTACGGAACGCTGGGAGTACTGTCGCTGACGACGAAGTTTCTGTGGGTCAAGTTCCAGTGGCCGATCATCATTTACGACAGCAAAGCGAGGTCTGCGGTCGGGGCGAGGACTGGCGATCTCGCTGACTACTACGCAAGATGGCGTCAGCGTTTCAACGAACACGCGAAGGACATCGAGGCTGCGTGCAATTCGTTGCAGAATGTCGTGGAGTACTCGGTGAATCCTGACCTCGCTACCCCGCGTTACGTCCAAGAGCTATCTGGCCACCAATGGTTTCGGGAACGAGTGTTCGATATCTACCTGTGGCATCTGGGGTGAAAAGCCGAGCAAATTAAATGTTGCGAAGTTCAAGGGTGCGTCAAGTCCTGATCTCTCCCCACATCTCGAAAGCGGATGTTGCACTGCCTTATCAGAGCCGGAGTTTGTAACTCCGGTTCGATCTTCACGGCTCAACGCCGTGAAGATCGAGATTCGCGCAGCGAGTGACCTGCGCACAGCGCGTGTGATGTTTTCTCTCAAGTGCAATGGGCGCTGGGCAACAACATGTTATTTTGTTCATCCGCCGCGCCGACTGCGGCGGCCTTCGCCATTGAGGCTCGCCCGCCGACCGGAGTTACAAACTCCGGCTCTGATAAGGCGACTGCACAGGGAAATATCCGCTTGCAAGTTGTGGGGAAAGATCAGGGCTGAGTCCGCGAAGGCTGCCGTTGACGATCCTCCACGTATCATTTCACTACATATTCACCATGAAAGAAACTGCTTACTTACTTCAAGCTGCCTTGATTGCTGCCTGGTGGGTTGGGCTTACTTTGGACGAAGTCAAAGGGGACAGGTACAGAGCTAAGAACTTCCTGTCTCCTAATTCTCCTGCAGACCTCGCTGGCTTGGCTCGTTGTTTGATCGATATAGATTCAAGTATGTACGGCCCTCACCCCAACCCTCTCCCCGGGGGAGAGGGCGGGAGATACAAGCCATACTTCCCGTTGTGCTCATCTTATCACGAGAATTATATTGGCGCGATCTTGCGCATGAACAAAAAAAATGAAATTGTACGGCCCTCACCCCAACCCTCTCCCCGGGGGAGAGGGCGTTTATGTCGCGGCGAGCCGCTCTGCGAGTCAAGACTTTGAGTGAGTCCGGCATTGTGCCCTACGGAGCTTGCCCAAAAATCGCAGAGCAGCGTAGCTGCGATAGCGACGCCCTCTCCCTTGGGGAGAGGGTTGGGGTGAGGGCAGGAGATACAGATCGAACTCCCGTCGTGCGCATCTTATCACGAGAATTATATTGGCGCGATCTTGCGCAGAAACAAAAAACCGAAATTGTACGGCCCTCACCCCAACCCTCTCCCCGGGGGAGAGGGCGTTTATGTCGCGGCAGGGCCGCTCTGCGGGAGCTGCGCCATGTCACCAGTTTAGGCCGACTTCTTTTGCGATGGTTAGTACTACAACGCTACGAATGCTCAAGAATTCCTAAGCAGTCAACCGAAGTGAACTGATGGCGGGTTTCGCCAACAGGAGACCTTCGGCATGGATGCTGACACGATTCTTCGGATCAAACCAACGTTGACGACTTTCCTGCACGAGTTCGACGATTGCTTTGGCCGCAGCCAGACGCGCGGGCATCTGGCCACCTACGTGCGGGGCCAACTCAGCGATCTGCCGCGCAAAAGCGTCGAGCCGATGGCCGACGCCGCCGGCGTGCCCGAGCGGTCCCTGCAACAGTTCCTGAGCCTGTTGCGCTGGAACGAATCGATGATGCGCGACCGCTTGCAGCAGCATGTGGCGCGCCATCATGGTCACCACCACAGCGTGGGCATCATCGACGAGACCAGCTACGTGAAGAAGGGTGACAAGACCGCCTGCGTGCAGCGCCAGCACTGCGGGGCTGCGGGCAAACGCGAGAACTGCGTGGTCAGCGTGCATCTGGGCTACGCCGCCCCCGGCACCGACCCCGGCCCCCGGGAGCCCGGCGGCTTTCATACGTTGCTCGATGGCGAACTGTATCTGCCCCAACACACCTGGCACGAAGACCGCGATCGCTGCCGGGAGGCGGGGATACCCGATGAGGTGGTGTATCGCACGAAGCACGACATCGCGCTGGAGCAGTATCGCCGCGCGGTGGCCAACGGGGTTCGCTTCCGCTGGATGACGTTCGACGAGTTCTACGGTCGCAGCGGGCCGTTTCTGCGGGAATTCGACGCGGCGGGACAGGATTACGTCGCCGAGGTGCCAAAGAACTTTCACGTGTGGACACAGCCGCCGCAGGTGCTTCATCGCCGACACGATCGCGACATTCGACCGACGGGCAGGCCGGGCAGGCCGCGCAAGTACCCGCGTCTGAAGGTCAAGAACAATCCCAGCGTAACCGTGCAGAACGTGCTGCTGCATTCGCCGCTGATGCGCAAGCAGCCCTGGGTGAAGTACCGCATCAAGGACACCAGCAAGGGGCCGATGGTGTGGGAAGCCAAACGTATGTTGGTGTATTTGAAAGATGAGAACGACCTTCCCGTGTCCGCTTCGCAGGGCGGCGCTGCCAAGGCGTATCACCTGCTGATCGCCCGCAACGTATTGAACCCGAGCGAAGTGAAATACTTCATCAGCAACGCCAGCGAAGACACGCCGGTGGAAACCCTGCTGCTGGTGGCGTTTAGTCGGTGGAAGATCGAACGTATGTTCGAGGACAGCAAGATGGAACTGGGCCTGGACCACTACGAGGCCCGCAAGTATCAGGCCATCAGCCGACACTTGTTGATCAGTTGCGTCAGTCACCTGTTCCTGGCCGAGTTCCATCTGGAGCGTCGGGGGGAAAAATCCGGGGCTGACGATCAACCAGGTGGCGACGGCGGCGTCGAAGCTGGCGACGCTGTGGCAGCGCGGCGGTCGCTGCTCGCGACGACGGGCCGAGGTGCTAGCCGCGCAACTGGCGTTAACGCAGGCCCGCAACGCCAAAGCCGCCCGCAGCCACCGCAAGCGGATTCTTCGCGAATTGCACGAGATTGGAATCACGTTGAAGAACCTGTGCCGGTGTCGGTGGGGGAAGACGTAGCGTTGTAGTATTAAGCGATACCTGTTTTCGTATGACGCCGTGGAGGAGACCGGTCGCCGTCGTTCACGCCGTGCGGCACTTCAATCAGAAGATCGGGAACTGTCCAAGCGACAGCGAAGCAAACTCGTCAGCAATACCCGTGACCTGCAACGCAACATGTCGATTGCGGCGTGGGCGATTCGCAAGCATCTCGACTACTGCTCAACCTTCAGCTTTCAGTGCCGCACCGGAATTCTTAATCTCGATGACCGCATCGAATCCTTAATGACGTGGTGGAGCAGACCCGTCAACTGTGACATTTCCTCACGCCACTCCCTACAACGATTAGTCCGCCTCGCTGAAGAACGCCGCACGATTGATGGCGACGTCTTCATCATGAAACTTAGCGATGGCAGGATCCAAATCATCGAAGGTGATCGGGTTCAAACACCAAGCAGTGATCTTCCCGCATCCTTTGATTCCGCACGACTGGTTCATGGCGTGGATGTTTCCTCAGAGGGACGGGCGCGCCGTTATGTCATCTGTGATCGAGGCGATAGTGCCAACCGTTTCACATTCAGGGCAGCGATTCCTGCTGAGTTCATTTATCAGCACGGTTTCTTTGACCGCTACGACCAGGTGCGTGGCGTTTCCCCTCTGGCCGCAGCCCTCAATACATTTTCTGATGTCTACGAGTGTGCGGAATACGCTCTCGCCAAAGCGAAAGTGTCGCAGCTCTTTGGTCTGAAATTCAAACGTGCCGGCGATCAGCCGCTGACGCCTGACGACAACGCACAGACGCCATATCAATTCAACTTTGGCCAAGGCCCGCAGCTTCTGGATCTTGATCCAGGCGATGACGCAGAGTTCATCGAATCGAACACGCCAAGCACCGAGTTTTCCGCTTACTGCGAGAAGATGATCGGAGCATCGCTCAAAGCACTGGACATCCCTTATTCGTTCTATGACGAATCCTTCACCAACTACAGTGGTGCCCGTCAGGCCCTTCTTCAATACGAGCAATCCGCCCAGTGTAAACGTGCGGATGTGCAGCAGTTTCTAAATCAACTCACCGCATGGCGGGTCGGCCTTTGGATCGAGGACGGAGAACTGGCATTGCCCAAAGGCATGATGCTGGGCGACGTCACATGGGACTGGATCCCTGCAGGTCTTCCTTGGATCGACCCACTCAAAGAAGTGAATGCGGATGTTACCGCCATCCAAGCGGGTCTTTCATCTCGCCAGCAAGTCTGCCGTGAGAGAGGTCAGGACTTCTTTTCCATCGCAGACCAGCTTGCCCAAGAACACGCATACATGAAAGAAAAAGGATTAATCAGCGATCCGGTGGAAGTACCGGCATCAGGAGACGAACGCGCTGATGAACAAACCAATGACAAAGCCAACGACCAAGACAACTGAAACACGAAATGTTCCTGCTGCGGCATGCTGCATGAACATCGGCGAACTGGAACTGGGCGACAACGGAGAGAACGCCAAGTCGTCACCGATCCGCATGACCGCTCGCAGCGGCAAACCCATCAATCACTGGTTCTGGGGCCCCATCGTTCATGACCTATCTGGCATGAAGCTGCACAAGGATCGTTTGCCCATCGATTACAACCACGACGCCAGTGAGGTCGTGGGATACCTGAATCATTTTGAAACGGTGGAAGGCAATCTCGTGGCGTCGGGTGCACTGACGCCCTTCCAAGAGAAAGACCGTGCCACCGAAATCATGTTCAAAGCCAAAGCGGGGGTGCCTTACGAAGCCTCGATCTTCTTTGGCGATCCCGTTATGGAGGAGATCGACGAAGGACAACTCGCACAGGTCAACGGATACGAATTTGTTGGCCCAGGCGTCATCGTTCGCCAGTGGAATCTGCGCGGCGTGGCGGTCTGCCCTTACGGAGCCTGTCTCTTATACACATCTCCGAGCCCACGAGA